>Ga0222678_1000068_pt1 | contig 55025 bp, 43 predicted proteins | sample AntAcemetagen937_FD_179801 | JGI IMG/M metagenome (GOLD analysis project Ga0222678, IMG submission 179801) | Saline water microbial communities from Ace Lake, Antarctica - #937 | ecosystem: Environmental > Aquatic > Non-marine Saline and Alkaline > Saline | place: Antarctica: Ace Lake... | reverse complement strand
AGTAATCAATTCAAATTGATTACTGGTATAAAAGGAATTGGAACCCAAACTGCTCTTTTTGTAATTGCCTATACTCATGGTTTTACCAGATTTAAAACATGGAGAAAATTTGCTTCCTATTGTGGCATTGCACCATTTCCAAATGCATCAGGAACAAGCATAAGAGGAAGAACCAAAGTAAGTAATTTGGCAAATAAAAAGATTAAAAGTTTATTTGACTTATGTGCAAAATCAGCTATTCAGCATAGTCCGGAAATGAAAGTGTATTATACCAGAAGATTAGAGGAAGGCAAGAATAAAATGAGCACAATTAATATTATACGAAATAAATTATTATCAAGAATATTTGCTGTTGTTGAGAGACAAACACCTTATGTTGATATTATGAAATACGCAGCATGAAATGTTAATAACTTTTGTTTATTTCACTTTGTTTTATCATAGAATACAAGCGGCGGGGAATATAACCCTGGAGATCCCTCGACTAAACTCGGGATCAGTTCGACTAAATAATTTTGCTTCACAAAATTAAAGTCTCACTGATTTAAGATTGAATTCATAAACTTTAATCACTCCAAATATCGGGCTTTGCCTGATCATCCTCGAAGTTTTGCTTCGGGGCTCCAAGTACACCAAGTACTTTATTTCGTATATTGATCAATAACCAAATTTATTGCTCTCTGACAAGCAGGGCAAAATTCATCATATCTTGTAAACATAATACAATTTGCGGCCGAGCGATACATCCCCTCAGCCATGTACATTGCTCCTTCAAAAGCCCCAACGCAATCGGAATATTTCATATTTCTAAGCAAGTCATTATCCCATTTTCTTTTGTCGAAAAAAAACTTTTCCATCACATTTTCAGGAGTTTTTGCATTTCGCATTTCTCTTCTTTTCTTTTGAATTTCGATACTGTATTTATCGTATTTTTCTTTTTCCCATGGAGTAGGTACCGGTGTGTTTTCAGTAAGTAAATCCTTCCATTTAATAGTTTCTTTATCAGGATTAGTTGTAACATTAAGTTCCCATGGTTCGATCAAATCCTCACTCAATTCGTAGCCCGTAGCAGAAGTATAATATTCATCAGCAAGACCTGCAAAATGATGGCCAAATTCATGAACAAATAAATAATCATAAAAAGCATTATCAGCTGCAGCTGTAATATACAAACGGTAAATTCCGCCTCCACCATAAATGCTATCATTCATTAAAATTACGGTAAACTCGTATGGTACAGCAGACGTTGCATTTCTAATTCTTTTATTATCAAACGCAAGAGCATAACGTTCCGAATTAAAAGCACCGTAACTTACCGAAAGTGCCGATCTTTTATAAATATCCTGATGAGGGTGGTTTACTCCATTATTTGGTGAAGGAGTTTCAACCGCATTAATATTAAATTTATCTTTTCGCGAAGCAAAAGGCTCGGTTCCAAGCAAAACATCAGCATAACGTTTTGCATCTTTATGGAATTTATCCATTCCGTCTTTTGTGTATCCTTCGCCGAGAATAACGATGTCAACCATATCTTCGGGAGCACCATTTTCAACAACCGGAAAAACATTATAAAAATCCTTTATCTCCGCAGGATTAACTCTGTAAGCGTCAACATCAATTAAATATTCCCAAATTTTATCAAAAGTGTTTTTAGGATTTCTTTTATAGATGATGAGGTTTACATCGTTTTTTGGCCACGGAAAACGAACCGATTCATGAAAAACACCCCAATTTTCTTTTGCATCGGGGGTTGTTTCCCATTCACCGTAGATACTTGCAAAGCCTCGTGAATAAATTATTTCTTTGGATTTAGGATCAATAATTTCGAAAAGATAGTATCCTAATCGGAGTTCGTCAATCAATTTTGTTTTGCTGCCGGGCCATACCCCATCATTCACAATTCCATCAAAAGCAAAGTGTTCTTCGGTTGCATTTCCGGTATGATAATAATCAAAACGCATAGTTTTGTTAAGAAAGAATTCCTCGAAATTAATTGCATTTGCCGATGTAATTATGGCAAATAAAGAGATTAATAAGATTATTTGTTTTTGCATTTTTATTTGGTTTTTTTGTTATTTGTTTATTTAATTTTTCGGGCTGAAAGCCCTATTAAATTCAGCCCGATGGCAACGCCTCGGGATAATAATGTTTATCGAAGAAATCCGCCCTGAAGGGGCAGTTTATATTTTAATCTGTCCATAAATATTGTTCGTTATACTTAATTCCGTATTCTTTCAAAAATAACAAATATTCTTCTTTAAAACTAATTTTTTTATGATGCTCTTCCTGATTTTCAATATAACGTTTAGTTTTATCGTGTAATGAAGGACTAACCGAAAAACCACCGTATCCTCCTTGCCATGCAAATTGTTTGTAATATTTATCTTTTGTTTTTATCCATCTACTACTATTTCTTTTTATTTCTTCAACTAATTTTGCAAGAGTAATATTTTTCGACATTACACACAATATATGAATATGATCTTCAACTCCATTTATTTTTATTGGAATTGATTCATTGTCTTTAATAATTGAACCGATATAGGCAAACAATTGGTTTTTGTCTTCTTTGCGTATTTTGGTCAATGGGTTTTTAATATGATAAATAATATGTACGTATAGTTTTGATAATGATTGCGCCATCGCTTGTTTTTTAAATTAAACTGCCCTTTCAGGGTGATAATTACATTTTGATTTTTATTACCCAAGGCGTTGCCATTGGGTTGAAATAAATTGCCACTTCGTGGCGTTTTATTGTATTAGTGTTTTTTAATTATTCACTTGTTTTCAGGTCATTACAAATAACCCCACTTCCAAGACAAATACTTTCTTCATCATTATAAATCACAGCAAACTGTCCAGCAGCTATACCTGCAATTTTTTCATCTGATTTAATTTTATAAATATTTTTTTCTTTAAACATTGTACCTGATGTAAACTCCGGAGTATGTCGAATTTTGAATTTTATTCTTTGAGTTGTTGAATAATCTTTATCAGGCTTGCCATTAATAAAACTAAAATCATTAAGTAGTATTTTATCTTCATACTGAGCAATAGGATCGTAACCACGTGAAGCATAAATGATATTTTCATTTGTATCTTTCTTTACAACAAACCAAGGTCCCTGACTCAATCCAAGTCCACGTCGTTGCCCAATTGTGTGAAACCAATAACCATTGTGAGTTCCAAGAATTTTACCAGTTTCAAATTCAATAATTTTGCCTTTTTTTTCGCCTATATATCTTTTAATAAAATCATTATAATTTATCTTACCCAAAAAACAAATCCCTTGGCTGTCGGGCCGATGAGCACTTGGAAGTTTAATTTTCTCAGCTATTTCTCTAACTTCACTTTTAATAAGCCCTCCAATCGGAAACATTAATTTATTTACTTGTTTTTGATTTATTTGTCCGAGAAAATATGTCTGGTCTTTTCTTTTGTCAGTTGCAGTTCCAAGGTAATTTATCTTGTCTTTTTCAATAATACTTGCGTAATGGCCGGTTGTGATTTTATCAAAATCTTTTCCGTATTTTTCTTCAAAGCTCCCAAATTTAATCAGTTTATTACACATAATATCAGGATTTGGAGTGAGTCCTTTTTTAACAGATTGAATTGTGTAATCAATCACCCTTTCCCAGTATTCTTTTTGTAAAGAAACTATTTCAAATTTACATCCATATTTTTTTGCGATGTAAGAAGTAATCTCAATATCTTCTTCAGCGGGGCAATCAACATAACCGGGTTCATTTTCCATTCCTATTTTAATGTAGAAAATAGTTGGATCATAAGCTTGTTCTTTTAATAAATAAACAGTTACTGAGCTATCAACTCCTCCCGAAACAAGTGAAGCAATTTTCATAAATATTATTTTTTACAAAATTACAAAAAAAAGACAGCCAAGAGAATTTCCTGACTGCCTGTATATTTCAATAGACTAAAATGGTCTATAACTAATTAGTTCCTAAAGTTTGGAGTGCCTAAAATGCCTAAAGTTATAAAAAAACTGCAAGTAAAAAATTCATCAAAAATCGTTACCTCGAAAGCTTTAGGGGGTGTTCGGAGTTCGAAATTCAAAAAGAATGAAAAACAGAATATCGAATATCGAATAATGATTTAAGATTGAATTTAAAAATCAGCATTCGTAAATGAACGTGATACTTAATTAACTTTAGTCACTCCATCCCGAAAGTTTTCGGGATTAGTTCACTTTAAGTACTTTTTTAAATCAATCCATTTTTATGTTTTTCGCCAATAACTTTAAGCATATCTTTAGTCATCACGTCAAGGGTATATTTAGGATTCCATCCCCATTCTGCTCTTGCAGAAGAATCATCCATATTATTTGGCCATGATTCGGCAATACCTTGTTTAACAGGATCAACATCATAATTCATAACAAAATCAGGAATATGCTTTTTGATTTCATTAGCAATAATTTCAGGATCAAAACTCATTGCAGAAACATTAAAAGCATTTCTGTGTTTTAGTTTTGAAGCATCGGCTTCCATAAGGTTTATAGCTGCATCAATAGCATCAGGCATATACATCATATCAAGGAAAGTTCCTTTAGCAAGAGGGCATGTGAATTCTTTTTTTCTGATAGCATCATAAAAAATTTCAACAGCATAATCTGTTGTACCACCTCCTGGCAATGTAAGATTTGAAATAATTCCCGGAAAACGAAGTCCTCGTGTATCAACACCAAAACGTTTAAAATAATAATCGCTTAATAATTCGCCTGCAACTTTTGTAACACCATACATAGTTCCCGGACGTTGTATCGTATCTTGCGGGGTGTTGTCAAGTGGTGTAGAAGATCCAAAAGCACCTATTGAGCTTGGGAAAAATACAGCACATTTGTTTTTACGGGCAATTTCCAAAACATTGTATACACCATTAACTCCTACATTCCATGCTGCTTGTGGTTTTTCTTCGGCTACAGCTGATAAAAGAGCTGCCAAATTAAAGATTGCATCAATATTGTGTTTTTTTACAATTTCCTGCATTCTTTCAACATCAGTTGCATCAACTCTCTCAAGAGGGCCTGAATTAGCAAGTTCTTCGCTTGGTTGGGTGCTACGATATCCGGCAACAACATTATCATTACCATAAATCTCACGCATTCGCATTGTAAGTTCTGATCCTATTTGTCCTACTGAACCAATAACTAATATTTTTTTCATTTGTTTAAGTTTTACTAATTAGCTGATTATTTAATTTGTGTTAATTATTTAACAATACTTGCAGCAAAAGTAAACTTTTTTCAAAAATAATAACAAATTATCTTCAACATTGAATACAATTATTGTTAATTAATTAACGAATAATTAGCATTTTATTTTATCTTTGCCCCGCTGAAAGCAAAAAAAATAATCATTCAAAATAAAAAAATTATGTACGGTAAAATTAAAGAACACTTACAAAAAGAAATTGCCGATATCAAAGAAGCCGGCTTATACAAAAGCGAACGTATTATTACAACACCCCAAAAAGCTGATATTGCTGTTAGCACGGGTGATAAAGTTTTAAATTTCTGTGCAAATAACTACCTTGGATTATCAAATCATCCAAGACTTGTAGAAGCTGCAAAAAGAGGTCTGGATTCACATGGTTATGGAATGTCTTCTGTACGTTTTATCTGTGGAACTCAGGATTTACACAAAACTCTTGAAGCAAAAATTGCAGAATTTTTCGGAACTGAAGATTCAATACTTTATGCGGCATGTTTCGATGCTAACGGAGGTCTTTTTGAACCTCTTCTTACTGCTGAAGATGCAATTATTTCCGATTCATTAAACCACGCATCTATAATTGATGGTGTTCGTTTATGCAAAGCACAAAGATATCGTTATGCTAATGCTGATGTGGCTGACCTTGAAGCTAAACTTATTGAAGCTCAAGCTCAACGCTTTAGACTTATTGTTACTGACGGAGTTTTTTCAATGGACGGAAATGTAGCTCCACTGGACAAAATCAATGAATTAGCAAAAAAATATGATGCCATGATTATGATTGACGAATGTCACTCAGCAGGTGTTGTTGGTGAAACAGGGCGCGGTGTTACTGAACTATTTAATGTCCGTGGCGAAATTGATATTATTACAGGAACTCTCGGAAAAGCTTTTGGTGGTGCTATTGGCGGATTTACAACCGGTAAAAAAGAAATCATAGAAATCTTGCGTCAACGCTCTCGACCATATTTATTCTCAAACTCAATTCCTCCGATGGTTGCAAGTGCAGGTATCGAAATGTTTGATATGATGGCAGAAACATCAGAATTGCAAGAAAAGCTACATTCAAATACTAAATATTTTGTAGAAAAAATGAACGCTGCCGGCTTTGATATTAAACCTACAAAATCTGCTATCTGTGCAGTTATGCTTTATGATGCTAAACTTTCTCAGGAAATGGCTGCCGAACTTCTCAAGGAAGGAATCTATGTAATTGGATTTTATTACCCTGTTGTTCCTAAAGACCAAGCAAGAATCAGGGTTCAGCTTTCTGCAGGACACGAAGTTGAACATCTAGATAAATGTATCGCTGCATTTACTAAGGTTGGAAAACAACTTAATGTTATTAAATAATTTAGGTATGAAACGTATATTGATTCCTTTATTTGTAATTATTTCATTAGCATTGGTTTTTAACTCATGTAATAAAGATAGTGATATAGAAACTCCGGATTTTTACGGATCCTGGACAGTTTTACAATTTGATGATTTAGGCCAACAATATAATATTGAATTAAAGTTTAACGAAGATAATTCTTATGATTGGATTTTACTCGATACTGTTGAAGGTCATATAAGTTCACATGCTGAATTTACAATTTCTGAAAACATTATGAGTATTACAAACGATCCGGATTGTAGTTCGATTGGAGAATATTACTTAACTGTTGAAGGAAATAAACTGGCAGTTATTGCAAAAACTGATGGATGTGACCCAAGAATAAAAGCTCTGGAATGGGTTTGGAAAAAGAAATAGTTTGATGTTGTTTTTTAAAGCATTAAATTTATTGAATTAAAAAGAATATTGAGTAATGATAAAACCTATTACTCAATATTTTTTTTAATAACATATTTGAGTTTAAATATCCCAACAAAATTCATAGAACCAAGTCCAGGTAATATTGATGAAATATTACTTACTTGCTTTTTAGTTGTATAGAAATGATGTCCATATTGCAATCCAACTTCTGCATGAAAATTACCTATTATTATAATATTCATTCCAGATTCAACTGCAAAGGCGGTAAAAAATCCTTTTGAATATACTCTATTTCCACTAAAATAAAAATCATCAGGAATTTCTCCATCTCGAAACCAATCTTCAAATGGTTCTTCGTAACTCGCCGACTGTTTAAAGTAACCACCTAATAGTTTTGCTCCAACAAAAAAGTAGATATTATTAAATTCTTTTCTTGGAGTATATCTTATTCCAAATGATGAATACACACCTGAATTTTCATGGTTATAGGTTGCTTCTCCTATTTTTGTATATGTTCCTTGAAGCTTATTATTCAGCATACCGCCAAGTCCAATTGTGTATAAAAACAATCTATTTTGAGTCAATTCTCCATCAAATGCTATTGTATTACCAATCAATGAAGGTAGGTTTAAGCCTACACCAATCATTCTTTTAATTACTTGACTTTTTAAAATAGCAGGAATCAAAATAAGTAATATCAATATTTTTATTCGCATTGTCTTCTTTTAAATTGGTGCCAACTTCCAAACACACACTAATAATGCCTTATATTTCTACTTTACCCGTTGTAATATATTTTTTATTTGCTGATTTATAATACATTATTTTTAATAAAATAGATGCTTATAGCATTTTCCTACAAATATAAATATAAATCCGTAGAAACGTGTGCTAAAATATTTAGACATTTAAGCATTTTATCATTATAAGTAAGCTGGTTGATAAAACCACAGAATAATTATTTTTCCGTACTTTTGGACATTCTGAAAGTTTTATCATGGAAAAATTATCAGTTTTAATAATCACATTTAATGAAGAAAAAAACATTAGAAGATGTTTGGATTCGTTAAATGATGTTGCTGATGAAATTGTGGTAGTTGACTCTTTTTCGACTGATAGAACAGAAGAAATATGTAAAAATTATAATGTTCGTTTTTTTAAGCAAAAATTCCTTGGATACATAGAACAAAAAAATTATGTTCTTCAATATGCAAAATTTAATTTTATTCTTTCGCTTGATGCCGATGAATCTTTATCAGAAGAATTAATAAAATCAATTTTAGAAGAAAAAAAGAATTTCAAAAATGATGCATACACCATGAACCGTTTTACTAATTACTGCGGGAAATGGATAAAGCATAGTGGATGGTACCCTGATAAAAAACTTCGTTTATTTAAAAAAAGCACAGGCAAATGGGGTGGGATTAATCCTCATGATAAATTTGTTCAAAATATAAAAACAAATGCAGTTCATCTTAAAGGTAATATTCTTCATTACTCATATTATAATATTGAAGAGCACTTGAAAAGAGTACAAGACTTTTCGGATATTGCTGCAAAAGCATTATATGAAAAAGGCAAAAAAGCTAATATTTTTAAAATAATATTTTCTACATTATTAAAATTTATTAGAAATTATTTCATTTTTTGTGGATTTCTGGATGGCAGATCAGGATACATAATTTGTAAACTCACTGCCAGAACAACATATTTGAAATATTTAAAACTAAAGAATTTAAATAAAAAACGGGAGTAAATTTGGAAAAAAATAGTAATATTTCACAAATAAAAAAATGGCTCATAATCGTTAATCCTAACGCAGGTAGAAGAAAAATTGAGAAAGACTGGGATGAAATAGCTGAGCTTCTTTATAATGCCGGAATTAGTTATGAACGTGTTTTTACAAAACATAAATATCATGCAATAGAATTATCTAAAACTTACATAGAAAAAGGATATAAAAATATTATTTCTGTTGGTGGCGACGGAACCATGAATGAAGTAATAAATGGAATATTTCTTCAGAAAAAATATCCTACTACAGAAATTACTTTAGGTATGATTACTGTTGGAACAGGAAACGATTGGGCTCGTACTTATAAAATTCCTTCTGACTACAAAAAAGCCATAGAAATAATTAAAAAAGGAAAAACCTTTGTGCAAGATGCCGGAATTGTTACTTATGATGAAAATGGTGAAAGAAAAAAACGACACTTTGTAAACATTGCCGGAATGGGTTATGATGCACTCGTTGCAACCAAAACCAATGCCATGAAAGAAAAAAAGAAAGGTGGTCCTTTTGCCTATTTGTATAATCTTGTTATAGGTTTGTTTCAATATAAAAACCTACATTTAAAAATTACAATTGATGATAAACAAATTTTTAATGGGGCAGTATTTAGCTTAAGTATTGGGATTTGTAAATATAATGGCGGTGGCATAATGCAACTTCCAAACTCAATACCTGATAATGGAATTTTCGACATTACTCTTATTAAAAAAACTACTAAATTGAGAGTGATAAAAAACTTAGCAAAGTTATATGATGGAACATTTATTAAAATGAAAGAAGTTGAAACTTTTACCGGAAAAGAAATTACTGTTTCTTCCCAACCTAAAAATTTAAGTTTAATAGAAGCTGAGGGCGAATCGCTGGGTCATTCTCCTTTGCATTTTGAAATTGTCCCTAAAAGTATTAGTCTTATTGTGAATAAAATTCCAGGATAGAAACTCGCCTTTTTTATTCTTTCTGGTCAACCCAATCTCCACTTTCTTTTATCAAATTAACTAAAGCTTCAACAGCTTTTTCTTCTTCAATGTTTTTTCTTATTACCTCTTGTTTTTTATAAAGAGTGATTTTTCCTTTTCCTGCTCCAATGTAACCATAATCAGCACCTGCCATTTCACCGGGACCGTTAACTATACAACCCATTACAGCAATTTTTAAACCCTTTAAATGTTTTGTTTTACTGCTGACTTTTTCGAGAGTTGCCTGAATATTAAAAAGTGTTCTTCCACATGAAGGACATGCAATAAATTCTGTTTTACTAATCCTGACTCCTGTTGCCTGTAAAATATCATAAGAGGTTTGCACAGTATCTTCATCTGAAATATTATCATCGGTGTCTAACCATATTCCCTGACACACACCATCAAGCATAAGACCGGCATAATCAAGTGATGCTTTTATAATAAAATCTTCTTTGTTAAGATTTTTATATGAAGTTTTTACAACAACAATATTATTAGAATCTTTTATTTGCTTGTTATCAGTTTTTACTAACTGATATTTATTTCCTGATTTATCAATAAGTTTATCATCATTAAAAAACAAATCAGCTTTTGTATTTTGAGATTTAGAAATTACTAACGGGTGCTTATAATTTTTATAATTTCTAATCAGAAAAAATTCAGCTTGTGAAGTTGTTTTGCTGAACTCAACAATTTTTCTTGCAACCGGAATCTCGTATTCCGGAGCTTCGGTTAAAGAAACTCTGATAGTATCTCCTATTCCTTCTTTTAATAAAGTTCCAATACCAACAGCAGATTTAATACGACCATCTTCACTACCTCCAGCTTCGGTAACTCCAATATGTAAAGTGTATTTTAAATCCTCGGCAAGCATACGTTCAACCATTAAACGGTTGGCTTTTATCATAGCTTTGGCATTACTCGATTTTAATGATAAAACAAGATTTTCAAAACCATAAGACTTACAAATATTGGCAAATTCCATTGCAGACTCAACCATTCCTTCGGGTGTGTTTCCATATCTGTTTAAAATTCTATCCGATAAGGAGCCGTGATTTACACCAATTCTTATTGCAGTTCCGTTTTCTTTACAGATTTTGAGAAGTGGTAATAATCTTTCTTTGATCTTTTCTAATTCTTGCTGATATTCGTTTTCTGTATAGTTTTTATTTGTTTTTTTATCAACATAATTACCTGGATTGATCCTAACTTTTTCGATAATGCCGGCAGCGGTTTCGGCAGCTTTTGGATTAAAATGAATATCTGCAATCAACGGAGTTGTGTATCCTCTTTTTCTTAACTCATCCTTAATATTCTGTAGGTTTTCGGCAGCTTTAACATTTTGAGCAGTAACCCTCACCAGTTCGCATCCTGCATCAATCATTAGTATTGATTGCTCCACAGTAGCATGGGTATCCATTGTGTCTGTATTGGTCATTGATTGTATCCTTACCGGATTTTTACCACCAATTATAAGATTACCAACTTTTACTTCATTGCTAAGAAAGGAAACAATATTATTATTCATAATTATCAAACACTATTTAATTTTTTCTAATCCTAATTTGGCAGATTCATCAACAGGATTATACAAAAGAGCTTTTTGAAACAAGACTTTAGCTTCACGTAATTTCCCCAATCTGAAATTAGTCCAGCCAAACATATTCATCGCATCATAATCAAAAGGGTACATGTTTATAATTTTTTCAAAATAAGCATAGGCTTTTGTGTAATTCTCACGACCATAATAAATTGCACCTAAACGATAGTTTGCTGTATAATTCATTTGATCAATTTTCAAAATATCATAATATGTATTTATTACCTCAGTAAGGTTTCCCATTGCATAAACCGGAAGTACTAAACCAAGTTTTGCTTCAATAGAATAAGGCATTAGCTTTACCGCTTTACGATAATAACTTGCCGATTCTTTGTACATTCCTGCATTGTATTTAAGCCAACCTAATCGTAGGTTTATTTCGTAAGAATCTTCATTGTAAAACTTTTTAATAGTTTCTGTAGCTTGAGTGTATTTACCTTCAGCTTCTTGTTTGTAACTTTCGGAAAATGCTTCGAGTGTGGGTTCAAAATTTTGTGCAAAAGCATTGCTGCCAATAAAAAAAAGCAATGCAAAAATCAAAATTTTTATTCTTTTTAAAAAATCCATGATATACCTCCTATTATATAATTTGTTGTAAAATTAAAAGAATTTATAATATATTCGTCTTCTGTAAAATATGCAATACTGTTATCTTCTCTTTTCATAAACCTATACTTCGCATAAAATATAAGGTTTTTGTTAATTTTAAAATTTATTAATGCTTCCGCTTTTTCAGTAATTCTGTCAGGGTTGTTATAAATAATAAAACCATTTTTCTCTTGGTAGTTATTTAAATTCCCAATAGTATACGATACATCAATCCACACACTACTGCTAAACGACAAAGAAAGGTGAGGTTCAATAATTATTTCCGAAATTGAAGGTTCTTCCTGTTTTTCTGCTTGTTGATAGGAAACAAATTTTATTCCGGGAACAAATTTATAATTACCGAAAGGCAACCATGAAATATCAAAATCTAATTGTGTTTGATTGTATTGATTTATTTTAGAATAGCTAATGCCTGCCTGCCAATAAAACTTATTATAAAAATTACCAATACCTGCTAATAATAAATAATCAATAAATTCTGTTTTAGGTTTAGTAATAGAGTATTCATAATCTTCATATTTCATTACCGGTTTGTTGAAGGATACTGACAAGGTATGCAATGCAAAATAAAGATTTAATCCATTAGGAAAAGTGTAATTTGAATTTAAATAATAATCGGTTTGTAAAGCAGAATAATCAAATATTGAATCACCATCCGGTAAACAAAATTTAATTTTGTTATCAATATTGAATTTGCTTATTCCATGATAAATTGAAAATTCGTCAGAAAAAACATGTGTTAAGCCAAAATGAAAATATTTTGTGTTTCCAATAAATTTTGTCTCACTGTAAATATCTTCTTCTTCCAAATTAAATTTATCCTGGTTTTTGTCAAAATTTTCTGAAAGATTTATTCCTGCTTCGATTTTTGCCAAATTGAAAATTCTGTTTTTCAATGGTGAGATATGTTTTTTATTTTTCACAAGCATTTTTTCATAAACATTTTTGGCAAGAGTATACTGAAAGGTGTATTTATAACAATAGAAAAGATACTCTTTTGCTATTGGATCTGTCACATTAAATTCAACTGCTTTTTTAAAATGTTTAATCGCTTTTAGATAATTTCCAGTCTCAAAATATGCAGAACCTAATCGCATTCTCAAATAATAATAATCTACTTCATCGAAATCAATATTTGATTTTGAATACTTAATTAGACCGGTCCAGTCCTTAGCTATATAATAGTCGTAGCTTTTTATATCAACATCAGAATACGATTGAGCAACACCAAAATTTAGTATCATAAAAAATATTACTGAAAGAATTATTTTCTTCTTGTTCATTTAAGTTTTATTGTTGCAACAACTATTTTGTTTCCCTCTTTTATTTTTAATTTTTCAATGTTGTTGTTTATAATTTTTATATCAAAATCAATTTTTCTGTATGTTTTCTTTATTCTTTTCAGAGATACATTACTTTTTATTTCTATTAAGGTTTTTGAAAAATCATCTGATTTGCGAACAAATTTTAAAGAATACTTTGCATGTAGAAATGTAAAAAATGGAGCTACAAAATCTTGTAATATTTTCTGTGTTCGATTTTTCAATATACTTAACGGAAGATTGTCAACAATATTCATTTCTTTGTAATACCCTAACGGCACTTTAAACAATGCAATGTAAAAATAAAATAACAAGCTGTTTTTATCGCCCGAGAAATGTGTAAAATAATGAATATTATCATTATTTATAAAAAAAGCTTTTGATTTTGTATTCTTACAATAGAAATAAATATTATTGTACATATCGGTTTGAACTTCCCATGAAAGTTGAAATTTACTACCGTTATGTTTTGTCACTTCCACATTAAAAATTTGACCAGTAACAAAATTGAAAGCAGATTTTAGATTTTCATTTATTACAATGTCAGAAATTTTTTCATCTTTTTTTGGAATTGAATATGATGAAAAAGAGTATTTTTTATCTTTGGTAGAGATAAAATTAGCTATTGGGTAAAAAATTGTTTTTGATGCAATATAAGGAGTCGATTGCATTTGAAAATGTAAGTGAGGATAAGCTGAACGCCCCGAATTACCGCAATAAGCCAGTATTTCTCCTTTTTCAACATAATCACCTGTTTTAACTTTTGAGCTATTTTTTTTCAGATGAGAAAGCTTGGAATATAATCCATCCAAGTGTTTTATTATAATTGTGTTTCCCCAGTTATTTTCGATGTTAACATCCCCAATTAAATTATCTTCAATTTTATCAACAATATTAAGTACAGTACCTGCAGCAGGAGCAACAACCGGTTTGTTATAACAATAATAATCTCTTTTGCTTTCTCCTAAAGACGTAAATTGATCTCCTGCATTATCAGTAATAATGAAATCAAGTGCATGTTGCCATTCTTCTTTATGTGTGTATTCACCATTATAAGATTGTGATATAGTCCATTCACCCAATACAGGAACTCTAATTGATAAATATTTGTTATGATAAAATCTTTCAGAACTATTATTCTGATAGTATAAATTCAATTCCGGTTTAAAGAGTTGCATACTGGTTATTGCAGGTTTTCTGTTAAAACGAACACGCCAAAGAAGGATATAAAAAAACATCACAACCACAACATTAAAAGCCAAAGAGTAAACCGGCAACTGAACTATGTTCAAAATAACAGCACTTCCTGAAATAAATAATGAAATTAACGGAGTCAATAATACAACCCAAAGAAAAGAATATTTGGAAGGAATAATTAAAAATCCTCCCATCGCAATAGCAGTAAGTATATAATTAAATCCAATGTAATTATAATTTAACTCATCGATATTTGCTCCGATAAAATCGTAAAAAAAATATGCTGAGAAAAAACCTATCAACGAAAGTAAAAACGATATACGTGAATAAACAAATAATGCAATAGCTATAATTATCCCGGCAAGGATATTATACTGGAAAAATATTGCGCCGAGAGATTTAAAATATATTACAAAAGATTCGGAAAAGGGCAGAGTATTTAGCCATTTATAAACAATTACAAAAAATGAGCCTCCCCAATTTTGTATGTCGTTCAGAATATAAATTCCTCGTTCACTAATATTTAATGCGTCGTATTGTCGTGTGGCGAGAGTAATAATCCAAATGGAAAACAAAAAGGGAAATGTCAAATACGGGATTCCGTATTTTTGAAAAAACCCTTCAATTGAAACAGTAAACAACAATGTAAGTAAAGCCGCAAAAGCAAGAATAATATAAAGTTCGAGAGAAGGTTGAAACTGAATTCCAAGACCTAATCCAACCAAAAGAGAATTAAACCCATAGTAACCCGATATTATCTTTTTTGAATTTAATCCAATTAAATAAGCAGTTAAACTTGTAACAATAGTAGCAAATAAACCGGCTATTCCTGTATAAAAATCCAGAAAAGTGACTAAAAGCAATACCGTTGCAAATAAATTATTTTTTCCAAAAAATACCAGCGAATAGCTATGTAAAACACTCTCTAAAAAATTAGGAAAAACCGATTTAATTTTCTTTACCATTTCTTTTGTTGCAATTATATAGCTATAAAATATTTTCTTTGTAAAATGTATGAGTTATCAAATTTGCCACAGATTCACAGAGAATTTTAAAAAATAATTTAATAAATCTGTGGCTTATTTTTTTCAGTATTAAAGATTAATTTATCACACAGATTCTATAGCTCAAATTTCTTTAAATGCTCAGGCAATTTTTCAAGTTGTTTTATTGTTTCCAAAGTTTCATTTTCACGGATAATATGAGTTCTGCCTTTTTCATCAATTAAAACAACTTTTGGCCGCATAGTAATAAACTGCATCCATTGCGTCATATTGTATGCTCCCGCATAATGAACAACAAAATTATCGCCGATATTCAGTAAAGGTAATTCAACATTTTCGCGTAACACATCAATATTCATACAAAGCGGTCCATACAATGCTGTTGGTTCAGTAAAGTCAGTCATTTCCTGTGCAGGACTGATTTTGTGATCGTACCAAAAAGAAGTGAACAAAAGATTAACTCCAATATCTGCAATAGTAGCACGCTGTCCTGAGCTAAGGCGTTTATTTGCAAGAACAGTTCCTAATAAATATCCTGCTTCATCAATTAAAGCTCGACCTGTTTCGAGAATCAAAACCGGAAGTTCTTCAGTAGAATAGTGTGCACTTAGCAAAGCAGAAGTGATACTTTCGGCAAAATCATCAATTGAAGGAGAAGTATCAATACCTGGCATATAAATGCCTTTTAAAGAATTTGTGCTGGCAAATCCACCTCCCATATCAATATATTTAATATTATGAGAAAATTTCTTTTTTAAACCCAAAGCAAGATCAGAGAGTTTTTGTGCCGCAATTTTGTATGCATTTGGAGCCAGCATAAATGTTCCGATATGGGTGTGAAGACCAATTAAATCCAATTTTCCGGAATGCATAATTTTATTTAAGGCTTCCCATGCTTGTCCATTTTCATAATTAAAACCAAATCTATCCCACATTGGATAAATTCCGGTATCCATATTTACTCTGATAGCAACTTTTGGACGAATATTTATCTTCTCCGTTATTTTCAAAATCAGATACAATTCATCAATATTATCAATATGAATTAATGATTCATTATTGATAGCTTTTATTAAATCTGCTTCGGTTTTTGCAGGACCATTAAAAATAATTTTACTTCCTTCTACGCCAAGTTCAATAGCTTTATCATATTCAAAACCAGAAACAACTTCTGCCCAACTTCCTTCCTGATGATAAATACTGCACACGGCATCAAGATAATTTGTTTTGTACGACCAAGCCATTTGTATTTTTGGGTAGCGTGTATTAAAAGCTTGTTTTGTTGCCTGATATTTCTCACGCATTTGCTTTTCTGAAATCACAAATAATGGTGAGCCAAATTCTTCCAACATACTTTTTACACTCACACTATCAATATGAGAAACAATATCTGGTTTTTCGGGTCTGCCAAATTTCCCGGGAATTCCTGTTATTAATTGTTTTATTATCGGTCTTTCGTATTTTTTCTTTTCCATAATTTTAATTTTTTTATGATTCACCATTTATCGAAAACATCTCAAATTCCTCTTTGTCAATAATCATATCCATAGAATAACGAATAAAGATTTTTCCAACTTTATAATTTTTGTAAGGAGAGACTTTATTACCGAGAGCAAGATTTACCAGTGCTTCGGGAATATTTTGCCCAGCTCCGATAGCGAGATATACCCATGCCGGAATACGAGGATTAATTTCTATCATATAATAATCATTCTCTTTATCTTTAATCAATTCAAGCTCAAAACCACCTCTCCATTTTGTTTGACTAATAAACTTATTTGTCAATTCAATTAGTCTGGGTTCTTCTAATGAAATTCCAGCCCATCCTTTTCCTTTATCTGTAATAAAAAGTTTTCGTATTGGTACAGCTGAAATAGTATTTCCTTTTCCATCACCCAAGCCTGTAACATTATATTCTGTTCCGTTTACAAATTGCTGAACAATTACCGGAAGTCCCCATTTAGCACTAATTTTATTATAATAATTACTTGCTTGCTCAACGGTATATGCTACGTAAGCATCATACCATTTTCCCTTTATCAAAATAGGATATTCAAAATCGTCCATTATTTTATAAAAATCAGAAAAACTATTTAAGACTTCGCTTTTAGGCGTTTTAATACCATATTTTTTTCCGAATTTTGGCAGATTCATTTTGTGTCTTTCTTCAAACTGCTCATAAGTTGGAAGAAACAATTTTATTCCAAATTTATTTAGTGAAGGCTCTAACTTCATAAAAGAATATAGTTCCGAATCAAAGTTTGGAATAATTATCTGGAGGTTTTCTTTTTCATTAATATATTTTAGCCGTTCAAGTAATTTTTCTGTTCCGGATTGTGGATATGGAATTTGGTAGGTTTTGTCAATTAAATCGTGCATATAAATTGCCGGCTCAAGATTTTCATAAGAAAGACCAATAATCTTTACATCAAATGATTCTGCCTCACGGAGACCTCTTATTACCGATACACCAGGTCCAGGACTGTCAACATTATTCAAGCCCGAAACAGCTATTGTAATTATTTTTTTAGGCATCTTTTTCAATTATATTATGATTTCTTAACAAATAACCAAAATCTAAAATATCTTTTTCAACAGTAATATCATCAACTTCATATTCTTCAGTTATTAATTCTGATATTTTAGATATGGGTTTTTCTTCTCTCAATAACTTAATAATCAATATTCCAATTTGATTAACAGTAAACGATTCGCCGGTTGAAGGATTAAAAAGTAATCCTTTTTCGTTAATGGCAATGTTTTTATTTATTTTCATGTGATTAATATTTAATGACTTATGATAAATTTATTTTTGTTGATTATCTTTCCTTCGGAAATTATTTGATACAAATATAATCCTGTAGGAAATGTTTGTGTATTTAAAATGAATTCCTTTTTGTCTCCGGAAATATTATGTGTTTTAAGTATTTGTCCTTTAACATCAAAAATTAATATTTCGGCTTTTTGATTATCATCTAATGAAAAAGGAATATGTATTTTATTATTTGATGGAACAGGATATGCATTTAACGGTAATGAATTATCAACATCTGAAATAATTAAGTTCGATGATAAATTATAAATTCTGGTCTCTTCAAAATATGGATAAGCTGAATAATCATAAACATAAATTAATAATTTATTATTATTATTATCTTCGCTAACATTAACAATTGTTGCATATAAAGCACCTTCAACCATTAATATTTCGCTTCCATCATCATTAATTATTCTTGTAGTATATGTATAATATAAATTAACTTCATCGTATGAATAATACACATAACAAAGTTCTAAGCCATCATCAGTATCAAAAGTATGATTAGTAACATATTTTAAATCATAAAGATATTGCCCATCAGGAACCTCAAGGTAAATGCTGGCATAGAGGGTATGGTCGAGATTATAAACTTTACACATATTGTTTAAATCATCCATTTCATAATATTTATAACCTTCGCCATCAATCAGTGTTATTGATGAACTATTATTATAAACTTGTTCAAGTTCTATCTGAGCTTGAATTGAAGTAAATGTTAAAATCGTAATAATTAGAATTAATGCTTTTTTCATTTTGAAGTAATATTTATTAATAATTAATTGTAAAATTATATTTTAGTTTACAAAGTACAGAAATTTAAAATTTTAAATAGTTACAAAATTCAATATTTGTTTTATAAAATTCTATGGTCTATAAAAACATGTTTTTCTTAGTTCTTTTAATTTTATATTTGTTATAAACAAAAGCCATAAAAGATATTAAAGCTAATATTACTAAAAACCAAAGTTCAGAGTAAAATAAGCTTTGTGTTCGATAAATAGCAGTTGCTATGTTTCCAATAATTATCCATTGTAAAATATAAACCACAGTAATATTTCGACCCAAAAATCTGATATATTTATCAATGATATTTTTATGAATTTTATTGTAAAATTTGTTTGTGAACAAGACTATCGTCAACAAAAATGAAACTGCCCACAAAAAGAAAAATAAATTATGATGATAATATTCTGATAAATTAATGCTAATCTTAAATCCAAATAATATTCCGCCAACAATAGCAATAACAGTAATACTAAGCATTAAAACATGAATTAAATTAATTTTGTTTGCATACATTTTCTTTGCATAAAAGAAAGCCACACCAATTAAAGTGTATGAAAACCATGGAAACACAGGAAAATATGACCAATGATAAGTTCCCCAGAAAAATGCCTGCAGATATTTTATTGCCTGGTAATCAGTTTTAATATCCTGCAAATACGAACCTATTAAAGCAATTAAAATTGCAATTGCAAAATATTGTAAAGATGTTTTTACACGCAATTTTATTAATAATGATAATAAAATTAAACTAAGTCCTGCAGAGGGCAAAATATCAACACTAAAAACATATGGCCATGGATTAATCTGAAATGTGCCATTTATTATTTTTATCAGAAGATGAAAGTTTAATCCAATGTTTAACAAAAAACCTATTATTATCAATTTTATTCCACGTATGGCAATATATGCTGAATTCTTTCCTGTATATATTATAAAGTATCCCATTAATGCCATAAATAAAGGAGCAACAGGAACACCTCCCAAAAACAATGATATTTTTCCCGGGATACTGTAATACACCTGTGATTTTGCAAATAATTCAGTTATATGAATCTGCATCATAAAAAAGATTGCAACCCCTTTTAAAAAATCAGGTATGGGCTCTCGGTTCATTTATCTTTATTCAAGTTAATTATAAATTATTTTAAAATATAAACACTAAAATAACGCTAGATCATTTATTAAAGTTTATAATATTTTCGGAAAAGATTATAAAATTCGCTAAAATAATTGTTTAAAAACGAGAAAATTATTAGTAATGATTAATTATTCACTAAGTTTTTCAAGTGGTATTCTTAAATGATAATTTTCTTTTTTATATTCGGAAACGGTTATTCCTGTGATACTTTTAAATTGTGTTGAAAGATATTGAACACTACTATATTCCATTTGAAAAGCAATTTCGCTAAGTGTTAATTCATCATTTTCCAATAATTCTTTTACTTTTTCTATTTTATTAAGTATGATATATTTTTCAAGAGTTATATTCTCATAATTTGAAAAGACAGCTGATAAATGCTGATATGAATATGCCAGTTTATCAACAAGATAATCTGAATTTCGAATAATAGAACTTTTATATCCTGAGTAATGAATTAATTCGATAACAGCAATTTTAATTTTTTCAATTAGCTGTTGATCTTTATCTTTAATTACAGGAAATCCAATAGTATTAAAAATATTAACAATTGCTTCCTCTTTAATTTTAGTTTCATCCCAGCTTAAGCGAACTTCACCAAGAATAATATGCCCAATTTCCACCTTAATATTTTGTAGTTGCAATCTAATAAGCTTAAAACAACATGAACTATTCATGTTTTTCAGATAAAAGATTTTAGTTTTTATGGTATTGGGTTTTTCGTTCAAATTCTTAATTATTTAATTACTAAATATTCAAAATTCAAAAAAAATAACGTTTAAAATATTTTTTATCAATCCTTTAAAACTCAAAAATAACTCTTGCTATTAAAAATAAGCCGAAAAGAACCAAACCAACACCTGCTGCTTTATTAATAATATTCATAATTTTTGGGGTCAGGAATTTTTTAATTTTATAGGAGCCAAAGCATTTAAGAATATCGGTTAGTAAAACTGTGAGTAAAGTAGTGGCAAAAAACAACACAAGAAAAGAAACATCATCGCTATATTTTGCAGTAACTCCAACAACAACTCCCATCCAAAAAATCCAAACAAAAGGATTAGCAATATTTAGAAAAAACCCTTTTAAAAAATATGTTATTGGGTTTGGTTTATTATGAAATTCCTTAGCATTTTCATCATGCATTTTAACTTTTCGGGTATAAGTAACAATCCCAAAAATAATAAGAATTGCCCCACTGGCTATTCCAAAAGCTAAATGATTAGCAGGTTCGTTAATAATGTTTATTGCCCCAAGGAAACTTAATGTTACTAATGTAACATCACTTAAAAATATACCTATTGCAAGAATAACTCCCGACCAGAATCCTCTGTGCATACTTGTTTGAATAATTGCAAAAAATGCAGGTCCAAAACCAAAAAATATTGCAAGAGTAAAACCAAGAATTACGCCTTCATAAATTGGAGTTATCATATTTTTTTGTAAAAGTTATATTTTATTATTTACTAAAGAATGCCTAAAGTTTGGAGTGCCTAAAATGCCTAATCCCGATAGCTATCGGGATAGCTTTATGCCAAATTATTATAAAAATGGCAAGTATTTTATCAACTTTAGTTCACTCTAAACTTTAGTTCACTCTAAGTACTTATTTATTCTCCTGATACTTCTCAAGATATTCTTCCCACTCAGTTAATTTTTCGTTTTTCATTACCCTTGGAAATTTGTTAGCTCCACCAACTTTTCCATGTTCTTCCATCCAATTATAAAAAACCTCTGATGGATATATTTCAACAAAAACTTCTTTAATTGCTTCTAATCTTTCTACTCTGTAATCATCATTGAGTATATTCAGGTATTTATCAATTTTATTTCGAGCTACTTCAGGATCAATTTTATCATTAGTACCGAGAAACCATTTATGAGCAAATAAAGAATCATGACTTATACCACCAACAGTAAACTCAGTAATTTCAACATTAAGCTCATCTTGTAGCATTTTTACTGCTCTATTCATATTTTCCTGTGAAAGATGCTCTCCACAAATACTCAAAAAATGTTTTGTTCGTCCGGTAATTATTATCTCGTAGTATTCTTTTGAAACAAATTTTATTGTATCACCAATTAAATACCGCCATGCTCCGGCACATGTTGAAAGCATTACCGCATATTCTTTATTTTCTTCAACTTCGTCGATAGTAAACGTTTCAGGATTGCTTTTAATATTTCCTTCTGAATCAAAATTGTCATCATTAAAAGGAACAAATTCATAAAATAAACCATTGTCAACCACAATTTGCATATTTCGATTATTTGGTTGCATCTGAAAAGCAATAAATCCTTCCGAAGCCAGATAAGACTCATTATAACGAATTGGTCTTGCCAATAATTTTTCGAAACTTTTGATGTATGGATCAAATGCTACACCACTATGAACATATACTGACAAATTTGGCCAGATATCGTGAATAGTATCAACATTATAATATTCTATAATTTTTTCCATAATTATCTGTATCCATGCAGGAACTCCAACAATTACTCCAATATCCCAGTTTTTGGCATTTTTAACAATTTCATCAAGTTTTGTTTGCCAATTACGTTCTTTCGAAATTCGCCTTCCTGGCTTATAAAAATGTTGAAACCAAAATGGAATATTTCCAGCTGAGATACCAGAAAGATCACCTTCATAATAAGTTCCGTTATAATTCAAATGAGTGCTTCCTCCAATCATTAATATTCCTTTGTGATAAAAATCTAATGGAAAATCATAGCGAACCATAGAAACCAATTGCCTGATGCTGGTTCTCTTAATTGCACGTATCATGTCTGAAGTTACGGGAATTTGTTTACTCGAAGCTTCTGATGTACCGGAAGTTAATGCAAAATATTTTACTTTGCCCGGCCAGCTAACGTAAGATTCACCGTTAAGTGCACGATACCACCAATTTTGAAACATTGAATTATAATCGAAAACAGGAACACTCTCTTTAAAAGCTTTTATCTTACAATCGCTGTTTAATATTTCATGGAACTTATAGTGTTCACCAAATGCAGTATATTGAGCTTTCCGGAGTAGTTTTATTAACACTTTTTCCTGAGCTTTAAAACTATTCTTTTTGCTCTTTTTTTCAATTGGGAAATTCCGCAATTCGTAAGCTTTTTTTATTATCGACCCTATTATTGGCATAAATTGACACTTGTTTTTTGGAAGGTGTAAATTTAATAAATTTTTAGTTATTTTTATATATTAATATAGTTCTACTGAAATTTAAATGGTAACATTATTTTATGATTCAACTAATAAATTAATTTATAATGATTAAATGATTGAATAATTAAATGATTAAATGATTAAATCTTTGATAATAAATAGCTTAAAAATTATGACATTGGTTTTTTTCATTTGAAAACTTTTTTTATTTTAGCATTCTAACATTTAATCATTTTCGCATTTGTTAATACTTGTATGAAAATAAAACTACTAAGATTTTTTAAATTTTTGGGAATAATTATTTCCGTTATTATTGTTTTGCTTGTAAGCTTTGTGGCTTATATTTCTATCACAGATTATAAGCCTGCCAAAATGGAAAATGTTTCGTTAAACGGAAATAAATCTGAAAACATTTCTATGCCGGAAGAACTTTCTTTTATTAGCTGGAATATTGGTTATTGCGGTCTTGGCGAAGATATGGATTTCTTTTATGAAGGCGGAAAAATGGTCAGACCTGATGAAAATAATTTTAATAAATACCTTAACGGGATTGAAAAGGTTCTAAAATCAGTTGATAGTGTTGATTTTGTTCTTTTGCAGGAAGTTGATGAATATTCGAAAAGAAGTTATTACATTGATCAAACTAAAATATTATCTTCTATTTTTTCGGGATATACTTCAATAATGGTAAAAAATTACGATGTTAAGTTTGTCCCTGTCCCACTTACTTCACCCATGGGAAGAGTGAAAGGAGGAATAATGACTTTGTCGAAATATAATCCAGCTGAAGCAATACGTTTTGCTTATCCATTAATTACTTCGTGGCCAAATAGCCTTTTTATGTTAGACAGATGTTTTCTGGTTTATAAATTTAAGCTTAAAAACAAAAAAGAATTAATTGTAGTTAATACACACAACTCGTTTTTTGTTAAAAAAGAAGGTCCAAGAAATGCCGAATTAAATGTCTTGAAAAATTACCTGCTCAAAGAATCGGCGAAAGGAAATTATATAATTTGCGGTGGCGACTGGAATCAAAACCCACCAAACTTCGAAACTGATAAATTCTTATCGGGAGATGTTTTTGAAAAGACTTTTATGCAAATAAAAAAAGATTTTATGCCTGAAGATTGGACATGGGCGTATGATTCTGATTATCCGACTAACCGCAATGTTCAGTCTCCATATACAAAAGGCAAAACAAAAACCACGCTTATCGACTATTTTCTTACTTCACCAAATATTGAAGTATTGGAAGTAAAAACCATCCCGATTGATTTTGAATTTTCCGATCATCAACCGGTTTATATGAGGGTAAAAATGAGAATGGAATAATGGAATATCCACACGGATTCCCCCTTCCCAACCTTCCCCCAAAAGGGGAAGGAGTTACATTGAGTAAGATTTCTAACTTATTGTTCTTCGTATTTCTTTGAATAACATTTTTATTAATCTCTAATTCTATTTTATGTTTATTCGAGCATTCGCAGCTATTTATTTTATTTGCGGATTTTTGATGTCCTTTAAGGGAAGTTCTAAAAATAGTGAAGTTCGAGGCACAAGAAATTTTAACACCGGAGTCCGTACGGATGAGGATTTTAAAATTTTGAAGCAACGAAGAAATTTGCATTTTTAGAACCTCCCTTAAACAAAAAACATCTCCGCAGCAATCCCATCAGCAAATAGCTTTCCATCTTCGCTTAAAACAAAAGAATTTTCGTTTTTAATCATCATTTTTTTTGCAAGATATTTTTCTGATGATTTAATAAAAAACTCCAAATATTTTTCTCCAAAATTATTTTTTATATGTCTGGTATCGCAACCCCAAATTGTTCGTAGTGCTGTTAAAACGTATTCGTTATATTGTTGGTCTTTTGTAAGAATTTCCTTTTCAAAAATAATATTATTGTTGTTTATTAATTCTATATATTTTGTGATATTCGAAATATTCCACTGTCGTGAAATGCCATTAAAAGAATGAGCCGAAGGTCCAAATCCAAGGTAGTTTTTGCCAAGCCAGTAATTGGTGTTATGTTTAGAAAAATATCCTTTTTTGGCAAAATTTGAAATTTCGTAATGAATAAAATTATAATTTTTGCTTCTGTCAAGTAGAATTTTATACTGTTCAATACTTTTATTTTCATCGGGTTGACTGAGTTTTTGTTTTTTTATTTGATGATGAAGAATAGTTTTTCGTTCAACAGTAAGCGAGTAGGCGGAGAGATGTGGAATACGAAAAGAAAAAAACTTTTCAAGGTTTTGTTCCCACATTTTATTTGTTGAAGTAGGAATTCCATAAATAAGATCAATGGTTAAATTTTCGAAGCCTGAATCTTGCAGATACTTTAAGGCATTTTCGGCCTGGTCTGTATCATGAGTTCTGTCTAAATAATTTAAATCTTCTTGAAAAAAAGATTGTATTCCAATGCTAAGACGATTAACAGAAGATTTTTTTAGTTCATTTATTTTTTGTTTACTCAAATCATCAGGATTGCTTTCGAGAGTAATTTCAGGATTATTAATGATGTTGTAAAACTTATGTAGCTGCTCAATAATTACTGAGATTTCTGAAACCGACAATAAAGAAGGTGTTCCTCCTCCAAAATAAATTGTGTTAATAAGTTCGTTTTTTAGATAATCTCTTTGAGTTTCAATTTCAATTTTCAGAGACTCCAAAAAAGCATTTTTGTGTTTCAAAGAAGCTACAGAAAAGAAATTGCAATAATTGCATTTCTTTTTACAGAACGGAATATGAATATAAATACCTGCCATTGTTTGTTTTTCAAAATTACATTTAATTTATGGATAAGAGTATTTAAAGTGACTTAAAATGGAGATACCTTAAGTTTGGTAATTTGGAGTATTTTTGTAAAAATTTATAAAATCATCTACTCTCATTAAATGAAAATAAAATCATCAATAGAAGAAATAATCCAAAAACAAAGCGAATATTTTAAAACAGGAGTTACAAGACCTGTTTCTTTCAGAATCAGGCAATTAAAAATATTAAAAGAGCTGATTAAAGAAAATGAAAAAGCTATTTCCGGGGCACTTTTTGCTGATTTCAAAAAATGTGAATTTGAAAGTTTTGCCACAGAAATTGGAATGGTTTTACTTGATATTTCTCATACAATCAAACATCTTAAAAAATGGGCAAGACCAAAACATATAAGAGCAAGCCTTGCAAATTTTCCAAGCAGCGATAGTATTCATTTCGATCCTTATGGAGTTTGTCTTATTATTTCTCCATGGAATTATCCTTTTCAGTTATTGATTGGTCCAATGATTGGAGCTATTAGTGGCGGAAATACAATTGTTATTAAACCGTCAGAACTAACTCCCAACACAAGTAAGTTGATGAATGAAATTATTTCCGGCAACTTTAAAAAAGAATATATTTCTGTTGTTGAGGGTGGGGTAGAAGAAACAACTTTATTACTTAAACAAAAATTTGATAAAATATTTTTTACAGGAAGTGTTTCTGTTGGAAGAATAGTTAATCAGGCAGCTGCAAAAAATCTTATTCCTGTTACTTTGGAATTAGGAGGAAAAAGTCCGTGTATTGTTGACGAAACTGCAAAACTTAAACTAACTGCAAAAAGAATTGCCTGGGGAAAATTTCTTAATGCAGGACAAACCTGCATTGCTCCCGACTATATTTATATTCATGAAAATGTAAAAAACAGTTTATTGAACACCTTAAACAAGCAATAAAAAATCTTTATGGTGATGATCCGAAAAGATCAGAAGACTTTCCACGGATTATTAATGAAAGAAATTATAATCGTTTGTCAGAGATGATAAACCCGGATAAATTAATTATTGGAGGAGAAACCAGCAAAGATGAGCTGTACATTGCTCCAAGTGTTTTGACAAATGTAAGTTGGGAAGATAAAGTTATGGAAGATGAAATTTTCGGTCCTATATTACCTATGCTTTCTTTTAATAATCTTGAAGATGTTATCAACGAATTAAATAAACATCCTGAACCACTGGCGATGTATATTTTCAGTCATAATAAAAAGCAAGTTAAACAGCTTATAGAAAATACATCTTCGGGTGGTTTTTGTGTAAACGAAACTGTTTCGCATTTTGTAAATCTTAATATGCCTTTTGGTGGAGTTGGAAACAGCGGAATTGGAAATTATCATGGGAAGTATAGTTTCAGGTGTTTTACTCACGAGAAAAGTGTGTTAAAGAAATCTACTAAATTTGATCTTGCTTTGCGTTATCCACCATATAAAACCAAGGTAAAAATTTTACGAAGAGTTTATAAAATTTTACAGAGTTTATAAAAGAAAAAGGCTTATGAAAAATATTTTCACAAGCCTTTTTTCATTATAAAAAATTATAAAATTATTACAAAATAATAAACTTTTTCCTGACAATCACAGAATCATCTGTCAATATATTCAGAATGTAAACTCCACGAGTTAGATTAGAAATATCCACAGCATTTCCTGAATAATTATCTTGTTTTAGCATCAATTTACCTTCAACGGTATAAATTGCAAGTTGTGCATTTTTAATACCTGTAATATAAAGTTGGTCTTTAACAGGATTTGGAAATAAATTAATAAGAGGCATTGGTTGTTGTTCCGTTGTTCCAGCAAAACCTGTGTAATTGATCAAATAAGTTTTTGTTGTAATTAAATCCTCGGCATACACAATGATATTTGCAGTTCCCGGTAATTGAAACGCCTGATTTATAATAGTTAGTGCACTATCATCCATAGTTTCAACCTGGATAACAGGTTCAACAACAACTCCCAATGGAAGTATTACATCGTATTGATAAATATCGGGATCAAAACCTTCAAGTGGTACTCCGTCAAGAGTAATTTCACTTAATCTTGCCTCTGAAGAATATATGATTCCATCATAACCATAATCAGTTTGCAACATTTCTTTAGATGAATAATCCTGAATTATTACAGCTACCAGAAGATCATCATATTCTTCAACATTTGTTGAGGAAAGGTCATAATTATAAGTTAATTCAATCGGATTTTCATTTTCAAGATTCATACTGGCACCACTGGCATCAGGAAACATTTTCATCATTACGTGATGGAATTCGGTTTCGCCATTAGAACCAACATTACCTGTTGTAATCTTTTCTAAAACAATAGTAAAAATTCTTTTGGTTCCGTAAGTTTGAAAAGGTAAAATATTAGTTGTGATATCAATATCAGTTCCGTTTATCTCAAAAGATGATGCAATAAGAATATTTGATGTTAACTCACTTGCATTGTTAAATGCTGATTGTACTGCTGATGTATTTGTACCTACTTGCGAGCCATTACAGTATAAGTCGGGAACATAAGAAACCCCATAATAGCTTTTTCTAACACCACCTTCGGCAGTATAATATATATCGCCTGAACCAGGCCAGTTCATTTGATATTTTACCAGTGTAATTTCATCTTCGTGAGTTTGACACCATGGTACAAAGGAATTATTAAAACCGGTACATGGTCCACAAGTTGAACTTGTGAATTCTTCAAAGCAGGGTTTTTGTGGTATCGAATACGCAATTCGTTCAATGGTTTTTGTTAGTGTATCATTTTCTTGATTATCATCTGATATTCCATTTACACTATTAATCCACATTGTAACATCATAAGATCCGAAAGGAGATACCCACATTTGGCCAAAATTGAACTCAAATCCATCAAGAAGCTCTAAAGACAGTCCTGTAAAAGTAGAATCATATACCATTCCGGTATAAGATTGCCAGGAAACACTTACTTCGTTAATAGTAGTTGCTCCTAAATTTTTTACTACTCCTATAACCTCTTCCGGACCGGAAACAGGACTCGGAATCATTATATTTGACATTTGACCATCAAGGTTTGGTGGATTAAACAATACAACATCATCAATATACCAATTATTAATATTTCCTAAATCTCCGGTAACATAAAAACAAAATCTAAATTGATTAGTACCTACATTTTCATCAGCAATAATTATTTGAATTTCTTCAGGCCCCTGACTTGAGTTTGGAGAGATTTCCCAAACAGATTGCCATCCTGTAACGCCTTTTGTTGCAACACCAACAGCAGGACCAGAGCCAGAATTATCATCGTAATAATGTTTAAAAAGTAAAATTACTGTATCAACAGAGCTAAGGTCAATAACTGGGGAGATTAATCTTGCAGTACTAGTAGAATTAAATCCTTCGAAACGGGCTTCAGGAGATGATCCGCCTGCATTTGCTGTATTACCGGAAGACCAACCTGTTCCAATTGGTAATGCAATCCAACCGTCAGGAGGAACTTGTCCACTACTAAAATCTTCAGAAAGATATGTTTGACTGAAAAGGGGTATGCTAATCATTAGCACAATAAATAAACTTAAAAAATTTTTCATAATATTTTAGTTTTTGTCTAATTTTAGCTACTAATGCAAACAAAAATAGAAACTATATTCATTTTTTCCAAAAAAAAAGGTCATTTAGAAAGATTATAAATATTTCTAAATGACCTCAAAGAGATTATGAAAAAAAAATAATATTATTCTACTTCCACAAGCTCAGAAGTTTCAACTTTTATTTCTTCTGTTTTTGTTTCTTCTGCTTTTAATTTTGAGTGTTTTTCTTTAACAATAGTTAGCTCATTAATAAGATTTTGAGCTCCGGCATATTTGTCGATAATAAAAAGCACATATCTAATATCAACACATATAGTCCTTTGAAGTTCTGGCTCAAAAGCAATATCCCCACTCATGGCTTCCCAGTTTCCATCAAAAGCAAGTCCGATTAATTCGCCATTAGCATTAATAACAGGGCTTCCTGAATTTCCACCTGTAATATCATTTGTAGTAAGGAAGCAAGTTACCAATTTTCCATCTTTAGCATAAGGACCATAATCTTTCTTTTGATAAAGTTCTTTGAGTTTTTTCTCAACTATGAATTCATCGTTTTCAGGATCTTCTTTTTCCATCACACCATCAATAGTTGTAACGTAATCATAATGAACAGCATCAGCAGGATAATAATCTTGGATTGAACCATAAGACAAGCGCATTGTTGAATTTGCATCAGGATAATAAACTTTGTCCGGATTCATTTCTCTTAAACCAGCAACAAACAATCGATTACCTGAGGAAACCAGAGTTTGACTTGCACCATAGTTTCCACCAAACTTCATTAAAGTAGCAAATAATTCTTTTGATAAAATCATTGCAGGATCTTTTTTAAGCTTTTTATATTTGGGATTATCAAGAAATTCGTTAACAACAGCCGTATTAGAAAGAACTGATTTTTCAAAAACATACTTAGCTAAATCTATAAAATTACCTTTAAATTTTGCAATCATTTTTCTGAGGTATTCCGGTTGCATTTCAACAGAAGTATTTTTACAATAAAGTTCAAGCATTGCAGCCATTACTTTCATGTCAGTTGGTTCATTATAATTTTTAAAATGTCCTTCTGTGCCTGCTTTTAATTTTTCAATAGCTTTATTTATTGCTTCTTCATTTTCTTTTTTATCTTCAAGAAGACCTAATAAACCATTAAATTGACGAGTATAAGATAAAATTTCGGAGCCATTAATGGCAAAATTTGTATATATCAATGGTTTGAAATTCTCAGCCATTTGTTTGTATCCTTCGTTAATATCATTCAGAGCATTTCCATATTTAGCTTTTCTGTCAGTATCAGCATCAACCCATTTTGTAAAATTATTTTCAATAACTGTTTTTTTATCAAAAACTTTGAGTTTTTTTAAGCCTCTTGATTGTCCGATAAATAATTTCCATGCATTAGCAATTCCGGCATATTTGGAAGCATATTGAATTTTAACTTTTTTATCAACATCCATATCTTCTTTCCAGATTTCAAGTTGAGTTCCAAAAACATCAATAAGGAAAGGATAAAAATTATTCAGTTTAAACTCAATTCCCGAAGAAGTAAGAAATCTTTCTGTTCCACCAGGATATCCCCAAATCATGGTAAAGTCATCTTTTTCAAAACCGGCAATAGAAATAGGTAAATGGTGTTTTGGTTTTAAGGGAATATTTTCTTTTGAATATTTTGCAGATGATCCATCCGGTGCAGAATAAACTCTGAAAATTGAAAAATCACCTGTATGACGAGGCCACATCCAGTTGTCGGTATCTCCACCGTATTTTCCAACAGATGAAGGAGGAGCTCCTACAAAACGAACATCATCATAAGTTGTGTAAACAAACATATAATATTCATTTCCAGCAAAAAAACTTTTTACAACTGCATTGTATTTTCCGTCTTCCGAAGCAATTTTTTCATATTTACCTTTAAGTTTTCCAACTATTTCAGATCTATCAGCTTCTGACATTGTATCTGATAAAAAGGGCATGATACTGTCGGTAAGATTTTCCATTCTGATAAGAAATGAAGCTGACATATTTTTATTTGGCAATTCTTCATCATGGGTTTCAGCCCAAAAACCATTGGTTAGATAATCATGCTCTACAGTACTGTGTTTTTGAATATAGCTAAAACCACAATGGTGATTGGTGAATAAAAGTCCTTGGTCAGAAACGATTTCTCCTGTACAGAAAAATCCTTGTGCACCTCCACCGGATAAACCAACAATAGCATCTTTAAGACTTGAGTTGTTTATGCTGTAAATTTCTTCAGCAGTAAGTTGCAAGCCCATTTTCTCCATGTCAGTATAATTCAGTCGTTCAACAAACATTGGCAACCACATCCCTTCATCAGGCGGATTAAAACCATAAGAATTAATTCCAATAACAAAAAATGTTATCAATACAAATAAAAAAATTTTCATTTCAATTTTGTTTTATGACCTCTATTTTGGGTCGATTTATAATTAATTTGTTTACAAAAATAAGAAACAAAATCCCGAAAATCATAAATTTGTTATGCTTTCAGGATTTTGCAAATTAAATTACACTATTGAACTTTTCTTATTTCAACCAACAAAATAAACAGAAAAGAACTTCGCTGAAATATATTTAACCATACATATTAATTTTCTAAAATCGTGCCATAAAAACATATGACTTAAAATCACACAATTAAGAAGTATGCTTAAAATTTCAAGAGGTCTTATTTGTTCGATATCAAACAATGATTGTTCGGTAGCGAACGGCTAATTATATTTTGTGGCTGAATCTAAAATGTCATATTTTTAACAATTTAAAATTTTAGAATTCAGATTTAAAATTTATTTATTTTTCCATCTCAAATCATTATTCGTTAATCGTTATTCTTTTTTTTAATTCTTTCTGAATTTCGAACTCCGAACACCGATTAACGATTTTTGATTTTTTTTCTTAGTGAAATCCTATAACCCAAGAGTTTCAAGTCCCTGTTCGTAAATAATATCCACAGGATAAAAATTTGCTCTTTTTGGTTTTACACCTCAACCCTCAACAGATAGTTTGTTATCTAAAAACTAATATTGCTTTTGGTGGTATATATTCCAATATTTTTAATTAGTTTGTTTAATCAAAGACTTAATTTTATCCTCTTTAGTTAGTCCTGATTTAATTTGAATGTTTATTCCATCAGAAAGACCGGTTTCTACAAGTCGTTTTTCAAATTGTTGTGGGGCAACTTCCACTTCAACATAAGTTGTATCATCTTCAAATTTGAGCAAACTTTCTTTAATTGCAAGAACATTTTCGACTTTTCCAAGTACAATATCTGCATTAGCACTATAACCCGCTCTGATAAATTCATCATCCTGTAACTTTACATTAGCTTTTATCTTGAATTGTATAGCTCCATTTTCTTCAACACCTTTTGGAGAAATATGTTCAAGAGTTGCATTAAATTTTACATTTTCAATTGCGCCAATTGTCATTATAAGGGGCATACCTTCTTTTATTTTTCCTACTTCGGTTTCATCAATATTTCCTTCAAATATCATATCACTCATATCGGCAACATTTGCAATTGTAGTTCCCGGATTAAAGGTGTTACTTTCGATAACGGAATTACCAATTTTTACCGGAACATCTAGCACCATTCCATCAATTGTTGAGCGAATTATTGTGTTTGTAGGTTTTTTTGAATCTTTTGTTTGACCTTCTTTTATCAAGGCAAGATTATCTTCAGAGGCATTTTTTTCTTCGATAGCAGTATTATATATCAGTTCAAATTCCTCAAGTTGAACTTTTGCAATTACTTTATTATTGAATAATTCTTTTTGTCTTTCGAGATTTATTCTTGCATTTTTTAGATTAATCTTCGAACGTTTTAATCTTGATTCTGCATTGTTAAGATTTACCATGTTTGGAATAATTTTAACTTTTGCTATCAGGTCGCCTTTTTTAACCATCTCACCTGCCTCAACATAAAGTTCCTGAATAATTCCCGATACTTGTGGTTTAATTTCAATTTCTTTTCTCGGATCTACCGATCCGGTAGCCACAGTCTTTTTTATAATAGTTGTTTCAAATGCCATCGTGGTATCATATAGCACAGGCTTGGTTTTTGATTTATTGTATAAATAATAAATCGTGTAGCCGAATACTCCTATAATTATTACTCCGAAAAAAATCTTCAAAAATGTTTTCATTTCTATTGTTGTTTAAAATGTATATATTATTTTAATTATTCTGTTTTTTTAACTTTAGCCACATCCTCCCGAAAATCTTAAGGATTAGTTTACTTTAGGTCCTTATTTTACTCATCATGCAGAGCCTGAACCGGTCTGATGCTTACTGCTCTTTTTGCAGGTATTAATCCTGCAAAAGCTCCTGAAACAATTAATACTATCAGGGCAGACATAGCAACATTAAAATTAACTTCAGGGTTCATAAACATTTCGGTATTTGCACCTGAAGTAATCAACAAATAATCTATCAGCTCGACTAATCCAACACCAACAACTAATCCCACATATCCGGAAATTGTAGTAAGGAAAACGGATTCAATAATTATTTGTGAAATAATATTTACCGGAGTAGCTCCGATAGCTCTCATAATTCCAATTTCTTTGGTTCTTTCCTTTACAACAATAAGCATTATATTACTTACCCCGATAACTCCTGCCAACAAAGTTCCAATCCCGACTATCCAAATTAATCCGTTAATACCTTTGAACAAGCCATTCATTTTAATAAATTCTTTTTCAACGTTAAAATGACCTACAGCTCTTGTATCTTCTTGCGCAATATTATGCCGACTTTTTACCAATGCAATAACTTTTTCTTCAACATCGGTAACAGGAACATTGTCAATTGATGTAATTGCAAACCATCCAATAACATCACCGTAATTATATGCTTGTTGCAAAGTTGTAAGTGGAATAAAAATTGAATTGGATTCTCTTTCAACATCCCGACCTGATTTTTTTGATCGGAAAACACCAACAACTTTAAAATATACTCCTTGTATTCTTATATATTCTCCAATGGGGTTTTCACTAGCTTTAAATAAAACATCACGAACACGGTCTCCAATAACGGCAATTTTTCTTTTTTCATTAATATCAAGAATATTTAAAAATCTTCCTTCTAATATTTTTACAGGATCGATTTCAAAAATATCAGGATAATCACCAAAAATATTAAAAGCTCCGGTTTCGGTTCCTCTCACAACATTATCTGCGCCTCTGAATCCGCCACCTTGAAGTCGTGGAGCAATATTTTTTATTTCGGGAATACTTGTTTTTAAAGCTTCAACATCATCATTTTTAAAATTATAATGTCGCCCTCTTGGTAAACCTTTGTAAGGAACAGTTGTTCTTTGTGTCCACATAAACATGCTATTGGTGGCCATATCTCCCATTCCTTGCTTGACACCATTTTCTAATCCTTTTCCCGAACCCAGCATTATCACCAACATAAATATTCCCCAGAAAACGCCAAATGCAGTAAGAAATGTACGTAACTTATTTTTTTTAAGTACGGTAAAAATTTCCTGCCATTTATCTATATCAAAAATATTCATTAGTTTTTTTTATAATTAGTTTGATGATTCTTGGTTTTCAAAACCTGAAACTTTAAATTTTAAGTTCCAAACTTTATTTATTCATCTCTAAGTGCTTCAATTGGTTTAATACTTGCTGCTTTTCTTGCCGGGATAAATCCGGCAACAGCACCCGAAACTACCAAAAGAATGGTTGCACTAATTGCAACTCTTAAGTCAACACCGGGATTTTTAAAAAATGTATCTGAATTTTCGAACATAGGCGAAATCAGCTCCATTAATCCAACTCCAAGCACTAAGCCTACATATCCTGCAAAAGCAGTAATTAATACAGACTCCTGGAGTATTAAACTGATTATTGAAAAAGGAGTTGCTCCCAAAGCTTTACGAACACCAATTTCTTTTGTCCGTTCTTTTACCACAATCATCATAATATTGCTTACACCAACAATTCCGGCAATTATTGTTCCTGTTCCAATTATCCAGATAAACAATCTGATTGCGGCAAACAAATCAATAAACTGTTTATACTGTTCAACATTATTAAAAATACTAACAGCTCTTAGATCTTCGGGATCAAAGTTATGACGCGCAGAAAGGTCATTTCTTACCTGGTCAACCATTCTGCGACTTTCTTCCACAGTTCCTTGCTGAGTGGTCATGTTAAAATTATTTATCTTGTTTCCATTATTAAAAACCACCTGTGCGGATGAAACTGGTAGATACACTCTTCGTTCATCGCGTTCGCCGCCAATATCGGAAAAAACTCCTACTACTTTAAACGGAATACCACTAACTTTAATGTATTTTCCCACTGCCGTCTCGTCTTTAAATAAAGCTTCCTTCACTATTCTGCCAATAGTTGTTGACTTTCTATAATCTTCAATATCAAGATTATTTAAGAATCTTCCATTGATTATTTCCAAGTTTTCAACAAAGCCGTAATCGGGATGGCAACAAACGATATCGTAAGAGCCATATTCATTTTTATAAGATACTGTTGTATTTTGAAATATATTCAATCGTCCCGAAATATATTCAATTCCTTCAATATTATTTTTCGCTGATTCATAATCTTCATTTGTAAATTGTATTCTTCTTCCCGGTTTCATTCCTTTATAAGGAAGTGTAGTTTGACCCTGGGTTACCCAAATCCTGTTTACTGCATCACCCTGAAATTCGCTTTTTATTCCATTTTCGAGTCCATTACCTGATCCTAGCAAAACCATCAGCATAAAAATACCCCAAGCCACACTAAATCCCGTAAGAAAAGTTCTTAACTTATTTTTCCTGATAGTGTGGAAAATCTCCTGCCATTTATCCAGATCAAACATCTATTCCCGAATTAATTTGTTGCAATATTCATTTCTTCAAGCCATTTTTTTCTGTCACCATTAGAAATATTTTTTTCGATAACTCCATCTTTTAATTTAATGATTCTGTCAGTCATTGCGGCAATATCTCTTTCGTGAGTAACAATTATCATTGTCATTCCTTTTTTATTAACATCTTTCAAAACGTTCATAACTTCAATAGAAGTTTTTGAATCTAGCGCACCTGTGGGCTCATCGGCAAGAATAAGTTTTGGTTCAGAGATAAGTGCACGGGCAATTGCAAGACGTTGTTTTTGTCCACCAGAAAGCTCATTTGGAGTATGATCTGCCCATTCGCGTAATCCCATCATATCTAAATATTCAAGGGCAAGTTTATTTCTTTTACGACGACTGACTTTCTTATAATAAAGAGGAAGAGCAACATTTTCCATGGCATTTTTGAAAGGAATCAAATTAAAAGATTGGAAAACAAAACCAAGCATATTATTGCGGTAGTTAGCAGCCTTTGTTTCACTCAAATTTTTAATTAGTGTATTGTCGAGATAATAATCTCCTGCTTCATAAGTGTCGAGAATTCCAATAAGATTTAGAAGAGTGGATTTTCCAGAACCCGATGAACCCATAATTGAAACTAATTCTCCCTGCTGAATTTTCAGATCAATACCTTTCAACACATGAAGACTATTTGTTCCGGTGTGATATGTTTTATTAATATTATTTAATCTTATCATTAGATAAATTTTTGAATGTACAATTCAATTTATAATTTGTTTATTTTTACCACTTTCATGCCAAGTTTGGTTAAATGTTGATTGTTAAATACTTTCGATTTTTTTATGTTTCGATTTTTATTAGAAAATTGTTCGGTTTTTCTATAGTTGTGTGCGCAATCGTTCAATAAAAAACCCCACAAGAGCTTTGTCTCTCATGGGGTTTTAAATTTTTAGTTTTCAGTCCTCAGCTTTGAGTTTTACTGCAGACTGCAAATTTCATTTACTCTAAGTATTATTATTTCAAATGTTTGTGGAGGAATTTTTCCATTGACCTGTAAAAGTCAAAGCGGTTTTCTTCGTTATGAAATCCATGGCCTTCGTTATCTTTTACCATGTATTCAACTTCAACACCTCTTTTTTTAAGTGCATTAACAATTTGATCTGATTCATCAATATTTACTCTTGGATCATTTGCTCCTTGTGCAACAAATAGTGGAGCCATAATTTTATCTGCGTTTAAGGCCGGAGAAGTTGCAGTAAATTGAATACTATCACTCTCGGGATTACCAACCATTTCATACATCATGTCGAGTAATGGTTTCCAGTATGGAGGTATTGTCTTCAAAAAAGAGAACATATTCGAAACTCCTACATAATCCACTCCTGCAGCATAAAGTGTTGGTGTTACGACTAATCCTTGCAAAACAGCATAACCACCGTAACTGCCACCATAAATAGCAATTTTGTCAGGATCAGCAACACCTTGCTGTATTAACCAGTAAACTCCATCGGTAATATCATTTTGCATATCAAGACCCCACTTTTTGAATGATGCTTGCCAGAATTTTTTCCCATAACCGGTTGATCCTCTAAAGTTCATTTGTAAAACAGCGTATCCACGATTTGCAAGAAACTGAATCTCTGGGTTGAATCCCCAATTGTCGCGTGCCCAAGGTCCGCCATGAGGATTAATTACAACAGGGAGGTTTTTATGCTCAACGCCTTTGGGAAGCGTTAAATATCCATTGATTTCCATTCCATCACGAGCAGTATATTTTATTGGTTTCATACTTGCCATATCTTCTTCTTTTAACCAAGGGCTAACTTCATGAATTTTAGTAAGAACGTCCTTTGTTTTATCATAAAGATAATACGAGCCCAATGTTTTATCATTATGGGTTCTAATAATAAATTTATCTTCATTTTTTGAATAATCACTTATACCAATTTCATAGTTTCCGAGTTCTTTTTCAAGTCTTTTAAGCAATCCCTCAAATTCTTTATCAAAGAACTTTCTTTGCATTTTCCAAGAAGTATAATATGCTGACCACAATTTTTTATTTTTTCTGGAAAAAGAAAGCCTGTCAACATCATAATCAGTGTTTTCATACAACACTTCTATTTCTTTACCATTAGCAATATCAAAAATTACTGCTGCTGTTTTATCCCTGCCGAGGTTTGAAGTAGCATAAATATTTTTATTGTCAAATGTAAAAAATTGAAGTCCTACTGATTCTTTAAAACTTGTTGTTAAAACAGCCTTAAATTCATCTTGTTCTGTTTCGCGATATAAAATTTGTGTATTAACACCATCAACAATTGCAAAAGCAACCCTAAGTTGTCCGGCATGGTCAGTCATCCAAGCCTGATAATTACCCGGATTTTCAGCAATCATTTTCATTTCGCCGGTTTTAATATTTAAGCGATATGCATCAAAAATCTGAGGGTTTCTTTTGTTAAGACCAATTATCATTTCATTTGGGATGTCAGGTAAATCATCAATTATCTGAGTTCTAACTTTATCAAAACAAGTCAGGCATTTTAAATTTTTACCATTTGTGTTTACACCATATAATTGAAAGTTTTCATCACCACCGGTATCTTTCAAAAACATGATTCTTTTGTTATTAGCCCAGAAATATCCACTAATATCACGGTCTGTTTCGCTAGTAAGTCTTGTAGCTTTTGTTTTTCCAATTTTTTGAATAAAAACATTTAACCGATCCTGGTAAGGTGCAAGAAAAGAATAATACTTTCCATCAGGTGAAATCTGATAAGCAGTTTTTTCAGGGTTTTTGAAAAAGTTTTCAAGTTTAACTTTTTCCTGTGCATTTGCTTTTTCTACAATGCAAAAAGATGCTGACGATGTAATAAATACTATCGCCAATAAAAATGATAATTTTTTGTTCATAGGTTTGGTTTTTAGTTATTTTTTCGAAATATTTTTTAATTAAGCTTTATTATTTAACTATTTTCATGCCATAATTAATTACAAATTGGTTATCAAATATTTATTCTTAGATGTTGTTTTATTTAAAAGATAATGTGTTCGTTTTTAATACAATTGTGTGCAAAATCGTGCAGCAGTAAAAATACAAATATTTCAAACAAAATAAAATAATTCATAAAATAGCTCTTAAGACACGTCAAGGTGTGTGTTTACAAAAAAATCTTATAATTTTATTTATCTTTGGATTCTCAACATTTTATAAAATGTCATTAAATTTTAATATCTATACAAAAAAAAGACGATGGAAATTGTTTCTGTTTGCTCTTGCAGTATTAATTGTTGCCGGCTCACTTTGGTACACAAATTTACTTGTCAGAAAGTTTGCCAAGGACGAAAGAAACAATGTTAAAATTTGGGTAAACGCTATTCAGCGAAAAGCTAAACTTGTAAAATATACCGATGAATTTTTTGACCAAATAAGAACTGAAGAAAAAAGGCGGGCAGAAATACTTGCAGGTGCATATAATATTCTCGGGCAGGAAGACAATTCGATAAACCTTAGTTTTTCTATTGACATAATTGGAAAAAATACTACTATTCCAGTAATTATTACTGATGATAACAGAGAAATTACTAACTCTGTAAATTACATTTTTAAAACTCCAAACGACAGTCTTTTTACTCCTGACATCAGAAAAGAGTTTTTAGATTATCCTCCAATTGTTATCAATTATCTTGAGAACAAAAATCTATATTTATATTATAAAAAATCTATTCTTTTTGTTGAGCTACGCAATGTTCTCGATGATATTATACAATCGTTTTTATCCGAAGTTGTTACAAATTCGGCAAGTGTTCCGGTAATAGTTACCGATAGTTCGCGCAGGAATATTTTAACTTTCGGGAACATTGACTCTCTGAAAATGCAAGATTCTGTTTTTGTAAAAAGGATTCTGGAAAAGATGAATTACGAAAACGATCCAATAATACTTGATCTTCCGGAACAAGGAATAGTTGATATTTTTTATATGGATTCTGCTTTGCTTACGCAGATAAAATATTATCCTATTATTCAATTTTTTATTATTGGATTATTTCTTCTTATTGCATATTTTTTGTTTAGTATCGCCCGAAAGTCAGAGCAAAATCAGGTTTGGGTCGGAATGTCGAAAGAAACGGCACATCAGTTGGGAACGCCTTTATCCGCACTTATTGCATGGGTCGAACTTCTTAAACTTAAATACAAAAATGATGAGAATATTCCTGAAATGGAAAAAGATCTTGAACGGCTTGAAAATGTTACTGAACGTTTTTCAAAGATTGGCTCTTCGGCAAATTTAGAGAACATTGATATTATTAAAATTGTTTACGACTCGATAGAATATTTTAAAAAACGTACATCCAAAAAGGTAAATTTTTTTATTAATCCTGAAAAAGAAATTAAAATTTTTGTTCCATTAAACAAGCTTCTTTTTGAATGGGTGATCGAAAACTTATGTAAAAATGCCGTTGATGCAATAGGTGGAAACGGAACAATAAAAATAAATATTTTTGAAGAAGGTAAAAAGATAATTCTTGATTTTTCGGATACGGGAAAAGGAATATCCAAAAAACATTTTAAAAGTATATTTAACCCAGGTTTTACAAGTAAAAAGCGTGGCTGGGGACTTGGATTATCATTATCAGAAAGAATTATTCAAATGTATCACTCAGGAAAAATTTATGTGCGATCTTCGGCTTTGGAGCAGGGTACTACTTTTAGGATTGTTTTGAAGAAATCATAAAATTAATAAAAACAAATAGTTGGTGTTTTAATAAACGAATTAACCAAAAACAGTAAAGAGCAAAAAAGTTAATTATAAAGAATTGTGGAAGTGGTTGTGGTAGAAATTTTAGTGATTGTGTTTTAGATCAAACCTGAAAAATAATGGTAAATAAAGAAACAGGACAATAATTGAAAATAATAAACCTCCGATAGAACCTACAGCCAAAGCAAACCAAAACACTTCGTTTTGCCCGTAAACAATAAAAGGGACTAATCCCAAAATTGTTGAAATAATTGTTAATAATATTGGAACTATTTTATTATTGTACGCCTTTAAATACAATTTTAACTTAGAAATATTGTGGTTATTATGTACTTTACGTAAATTATTAAATTCGTTAGTTATATAGATTGATGAATTTACAACTATTCCGCTTAACAGAATAAATGAAGCATATCCTCCCTGATCAAAATTATAATCGAAAAGATAGAAAGTTAAGAAAATACCTATGAATGATAAGGGTATTATGGAGATTATTGCTAATGGCTGAATAAATGATTCAAATAAAATAGCACAAATAAAATATACCAAAATAATTATCAAGAAAATTAAATAATACTGCTTTTCATTATTGTCATTCCAAAAACTCCATGATCTTTGTTTAGCATAATATCCAAGTGGCAATTCATCTTTCATTTCATCTAAAACACTTTTTAAATGCAAATTGCCAAACTTTGAACTACCAAGATAATTATATTTAACAATGCGTATATATTGCTGATTTTCCTTGTATATACTTGAGCTTGCTTGTTTTTTTTCTACCTCAGATAAATGTTCAAGTTTTATAGACCCATTTTTTGATACGGGAGAATGAAACATATTCCAAATATCAAATTCTGAACTTTGTTTAGAGAGTATCTTAATATTTTTATATTTTCCATCAATAATATATGATAGATCAGAATAATTTTGAAGAGATATTTTTTTTAGTTGAGCGTAAATTCCATCAACACTTATTCCTTTTAAAGCAAGTTTATTTTTATCAATATCAATATTGTACTCATAAAGTTTTTCTCGTTTCCACCAATAATTTGATCCACTAATATTTACTTTTTGCACTCTTGGATGCTTTAAAAGTTTTTCTTCAAATTTCTTTGCTTGTTCATAAAGCATATCATAATTATATCCATATAATACAATAGCATAATTAATCATATCACTTGTGCCTGCGCGGCTCGAAAATCCTTTTCCAACACCATAAATATTCCAACTCATGCCCCCGAGATCAATACTTTTTGAAATCAATTTGCTTTTCAAAATATAGGGAAATGCAGAATTTTCGAAATCCTTTTTAAAATATATGGTCATCTCTGAATTTTGACTACTATATATTTTTGTAATATATTGTTGAATTTCGTTGTATTGAGATATGTGACTTTCAATTTGTTTGAAAACCGAATTCATTTGTTTGGTAGTTGACCCTTTTGGCATTGAAGCTGAAACATACAAAGCTGTCTTTTCCGGTTTTGAATAATATGATTGCTCGAAAACATAATAATTAAATAGCCGTAAAGTTCCACCAAGAAATTTATTTACCGAAGGTTTAAAATTCTCAATATACCATTCGCTACCAATAGTATTATTATATAATTCGGCATACCATTTATCTTCTTCAACTTTGTTTGGCAGTAAAAACACCGGAATACCAAATGATAAAACAGCTATTGTTATTGCTGTTTTTTTATATCTGGATAAAAACACAATTATTTTTTCATAAAATTTAGTAAAATTTACTACTCTCTTTCTTCTTCTGGTTTTTAATTTCTTTTGTTGTTCCGAAAATTTGAAAAGATTCATTAGTGCAGGAATAAAAAACAAGGCAACCAATAATGATACCGACATATTAACCATTATTATAACAGCAAAATCCCATAAATTCAACTTTATATTTTCAGGCAAAAAGAAAATAATAGATAATGCTGCAATAGTAGTTAAGGTAGATGCTAAGATAGCAAGAAAAACTTTTTTATTGTGTTGATGTTTTAAATGATCAATCATCACAATGCTATTGTCAATAATAATTCCTAATGATATTGTGATACCTGCTAATGAGTACAAATGGATTTCTATTCTGAAAAAATAATAAAGAGCAAAACAAATAGAAATATTAGAAAACAAACTGATAATTATTATTAAAACATATCGCAAATTACGGCTTATCAAAACAACAAACAACAATAGTATAATTATTGTAAAGAAAGTACGATAATAAATTTTTGATAATTCAGCTTTGATATATTCTGTTGTATCAGAACTTAATAAAATGGAATAGCCAGCTGGCAGATCATTTATTATATTTTGAATATTATCTTTAATTTTATTTGACAGAACCAAATTATTTATCCCTTTATTAGGATAAATAACAAGATAAATTGAGTTAAGACCGTTGATTCTAAAATATGAATCAGGGGTTTTTTCTTTGTATTTAATGTTTGTAATATCTGTAAGATATATAATTCTGTTGCCGGTTTTTTTTACAGGAATAGCTGACCAATTTATCTTTTCATCAACTTTATTTCTAAGAATAACTGATATTGATGATACAAAAGTATCCTTTGTATTAGCCTGATTTTCTATTTTGTATGCTGTGCCTAATGTTTGTTTATCAAAATATTGACGAATTGCTGTTAAAATATCATGATAATTTATTGAAAGATTTTGTATAATATTTTTGTCATAAGTTATTTGCCACTCAAAGTGAGACGAACCGTAAACTTCTATTTTATCAATACCATTTATTACAGATAATTTCTTTTTAATGCTTTTTTCGGCATATTGTTGAATGAAATTTGGAGAAACAGGTCCATTTAAAGTATATGTTAATACCGGTTTTAATTCTGCATTATCGGGACGATTGACCGAAATAACTGGATAGGATAATTCGACAGGTAATTTAGAATAAACCTGTCTGATAATTGAAGAAATCTCGAAACGAACAAAATCAATATCAGTATGTTTATCAAACGAAATTGTAATTTGTCCGTTGTTTTTTGACGATACAGAAGTTATTTTACTTATCCCTCTAACTTTGCTAAACAATCCTTCTAATTCGCTTGTAACCTCTTGCTCCAATATTTCGGGCGAAGCATTTTGCCAGTAATAGCTCACGGTAAGAGAAGGTAATGTTGATGAAGGATTTAACTGCACCGACAATAGTGGAATAAATGATAATCCAAGCAAAACCAATGCAAAAAATATTATTGCTGTAGAAAAAGCCTTATTTGACTTTCGCATTGACCCATAAATTATTTGATTATTATTTGCGTTAAGTTTATTCATTCTATTTGTAAAATTAATATAATTATTTACACATTGCATTCAGCTAATTATCAAAGTATAATGCTATCCATAATTTAATTTGTTAATAAGTTAATAATATCTTTGTTGTTTAAAACGGTCACCTTTTTACAGTTTCCTCAATTAATATATATACCTGTATGTTAATTAAAAATATTTATTTATGAAAAAACTACAAGTTACTACCCAAAATGGTTTTCAGTTTATTAATCCATTAACTATTTTATTTCTGAAAGCAAGCAATAATTATACTGAAATTTTTTATACAGATAATAGTGATACACAACTAATTTGCAAAACTATAGGAAAAATTGAAAAATGTTTGCCAAGCGAATTATTTTTCAGATGCCACAGAACGTATATTATTAACATCAAGCAAATAACTGAGTTTAAATATTTGAATTGTGGTGGTATAATTACTTTAAAAAATAATCAGAAGATAAAACTTGCAAAACGAAAAAAGAAAATGTTCTTAGAAATTATCAAAAAAAATACATTTTCCCCGCTTACTCAGTAAAACCGACCGCTCACTAAATAATCCGTACCGTTTACAAAAGACTTTCTTTTTTGCTTGACAGGGAGACATTTATAATATAACTTTGCTATTAAAATAAATAATATTTCCAATTTAAAATCCAATACTATTTATTATTCAAATTTTATTTATTAACTAAAAATTATGTATTATGAAAAAGAAAACTATTAACAAATTATTTGTAGCAATATCTGTTACAATTTTTGGTATATTACTTTTTTTTGCAACACCAAATAAATCTTATACTGCTGAGCCTACTACTTCAATATACCGTACATGTTGGAAATGGTGTGATCAACATTATGTTATTAGATGTCGTCCTAACGGATCGGAATGTCTTGCTTCATGGCAAGATTTATGTAGTGATTCAACAAATGAACAATAGAACAATTACCTGCTGTATTATGTAAAGTATTGTAATATTAGAATACAAGTAGAAAACAGCAGGTTATTTTGATAATAATAATAATATGTCAAAATACTTTTACCTTTTACTTACTTTATTAATCTTGATGTTAATATCATGCAATGAAAAAGTTCACAATATAAAAGAGCAAAAATTTATAAAAAAAATATCAATTAACCCAACAAAAAATAATCTCTCAAAATTATCTGACATATTATCACAAAATTATAAAATAATTAGCTTGGAATCAAATGAAAATAGCCTAATTGGTAAAATTGATAAGATCGTTTTTTTAGATAGTAAAATTTTTATTTTAGATAAAGATAAAACAAAATCAATATTCATTTTTAATAATAATGGAAAATATGAATCAAAAATATCACGCTTTGGAGAAGGACCAAATCAATATATCGAATTAGGTGATTTTTATATTGATAGTATTACAAAAACAGTAAATATTTTAAATACTTTTCCTGCTCGCTTGATGACATACGATTATCTTGGTAATTTCCTTGCTGAAAAAAGAATTGCAGATTTTGCCTGCCAGATTGCCATCAACTCCGACAGCAATTTCTGTCTTTATTTGGGCAATAACATAACTTCTGAAACAGTTTTTCATGACCTGATAATACAAAACAATAATAATGAAATTGTTGCTAAATATTTTCCTATTGACTCAGGTGATCAGTCAAAAGCTGTGATGATACCTTCCAATTTTTGTAGTTTTGGCGATTCCTTATCATTTATTCGTCCATTTTCCGACACAGTATTTGACATCACAACCAATGATATGAAAACTAAGTTCGTGTTTGATTTCGGAAAACACAATATGCCCAATGACTTCTTCAAAAACAAAAACTTAAGAAGCAATATACCACGCTTCTTTAATAAAGCCCAAAAGCTTATTAACAAAAATCAATATGCATCCGATATTCAACCATATTACGAATCAGAGTTTCTTATTTACTTTTCATTTCTTTTTCAGAATAAAAAGAATTATTCATTTTATTCAAAGAAGTCAAAGAAAGTATATCACACAAATTTAATTAGAAATGATATTATCCCCATTAAAATAAGTAAAGTTATAAAAGTGAAAAAAAAACAATTAATTACAATTGTTGATGCATACGAATTTAAAAACGGAATTACGAATTTTTATAACGAATTAAATAAAACAAAGAAAAAGCATTTTTTTAAATCTAATTCTAAATTGGTTTTAACTGCCGTTAAAATAAAAAATACAGATAACCCAATCCTTATTGTTTACAACATAAAAGAATCGTTTTAATAAAGCATGTATAAAGATAAATTAAAACAAATATCTATTCCGATTGCAATTATACTAATGGCTGCACTTATTTTGATATATTTTTATTTTAATAGTAAAATTGAAAGCTTTGAGCACAATATTTTTGTACTTGAAAAAAATGCTAAATCATATAAAAGCATGACTAACTCAATTCTACATTCCAATTACTTGCGAATAAAAAATGATGACCAGCCTTTCTCCCACAACATTTTTCTTTATAGTGATGATAATGATAGTATTACCTTTACAAATTTGATAAAGCAAAATAAAAAATTGCTGGTTTTCAGGTATTCCGAATTAAACTGCATGGCTTGTATTGACAAAGAAGTACTAAATTTAAAACAGTTCTTAAAAAACAGCAACGTGAAAATAATTATCATAGCAACCTATTCAAGCATGCGCGATTTATACTTATTTAAAAGGATAAACCAAATACCAAAAGCAAAAATTTATAACATTAAAAACCAACAAATGGGTCTTCCAATAGAAAAAAACAATATCCCATATTATTTTGTTGCTGAAACTAATTTTGTAGCTGGAAAGTTTTTTGTGCCTAATAAATTATTCCCTGAATATTCTCAAAAATATTTATCAGAAATTAATAAACTACCCTGAGGCAGAGCCATAGGGGTATTAAATTGAGTTTGCTTTGCAAACATAATTGTTTTCGACCCAGAGGGTCGAGGAATTAAACCACGAATGATTAAAAATAATACATTTTCCCCGCTTACTCAGTAAAACCGAAAGCTCACTTAGTAAAACCGACCGCTCACTAAATAATCCGTACCGTTTACAAAAGACTTTCTTTTTTGCTTGACAGAGAGACATTTATAATATACCTTTGGTGTCAAAATAAATAATATTTTCAATTTAAAATACGATACTATTTATTATTCAAATTTAATTTATTAACTAAAAATTATGTATTATGAAAAAATTAACTGTATTTTTATCAATTGCTGTAAGTGTAATAATGTTTTTTGCCATTGCAGTAAATGTTTATGCCGAACCTCCTACTCAAGGTAGTGTTTTTGTTTCATCAAACGATTGTGAATATCAATTTGACGCCTATGATGTGAATGATAAATGTTTCTGTATGTGGAGTGGTATTGAGAATGAGTTCTGCTCATGTTGTAGTAGTAGTATCGATTGATGAAATTTGAATTTTAACAATAAGCCTTATGGCAATTGCCATAAGGCTTAATTTTATATTTATTATGAAGAAGATTTTATTTGGATTATTATTAATACTGATTAGTTGCAATAATAAAAACAGTACAATACAAGAAAAACAACATATTAAAGCAATCAGTAGAAATATTGATCAGGAGAGTTTGAAACTAGATGCTGAAGTTTCATTTGTGCAATTAGAAACTTCAAAGGAATGTCTTTTGGGGTATATTATAAATATAGAAGTTACTGATGATTATATTTATATTTTGGATAGAAGTAGCTTTTTTGTTTTTACAAATAAAGGAAATTTTATAAAAAAGATTAAAAGAGGGAAAGGTCCAGGTGAATTAACCAGAGCAATAAATTTTAGTTTAGATTTAGCTCGAAATGAAATATATATAATAGAGATGGGCAATCTTTTACATATATACAACAATCTTGCTGATTATAAAGAAACACATAAGTTGGATGGAAGTTTTATTGATGTTGTGAGAGTAGATGATGATAATTTTCTTTTATATACTGTGCTTCCACCAAAATATGAAGAATTTTTAATTTCAGTTTATAATAAAAAGAGTAAAAATATTACTAACAAATTCATTTCATCTAAAGATTTGTTAATGAAAGATTTGTCTATATTAACATATAATAATTTTTTTGTTAAAAACAGTGAAATATTCTTTTCAGCATCCAATTCAAGAAACATATATAAATACATAGGAAATGGCATGGAGACAACTTACTCAATTGATTTTAGGAATTTGGAACCACCTATATCATATTTTAGCATGTTTGATGATGTACGAAATTTCAAGAAAATGGTATATAATGATGATTACGTTGGATTTTTAAATTATTGTTATGATCTTGGTAAGCTTGTGCTTTTTGGATTTAAATGTAAAGACTTTAACTGTGGGATTAAATATAAAGATGAGAATATTATGTACATGAGTTCAGTTTCTGAACTATTTGATTTACCTCAAACACCTTCATTTGAAAGGCCTTATAATGCAAATGACAATCAAATTCACTTTGTTTATTTTAATGATATTTTATTAAATGATAATTTACAAAAAAAAGAAGCGTTTTTAGAGATTGGCAATAAAATTATTCAAGTAAATGAAAATAATAACCCAATTATTGTTACTCTCAAAATAAAAGAAAAGTAATATGAAACTTAAATGGAATATTTTTTATTTTATTTTATCAGCAATACTATTAAGTATAATTTTAATTTTACTATATAATTTTAAAACAAAATTAGAAACAGAGTTTAATAAAAAATACTCCCAAATCAAAAATGAATGTGATTTAGTTCAAGATGTATTAATGAATAATTTAACTAATTCAAATTCTAATATTGGATTTAGATTTAATGATGATATTATTGTAGAGGACACAGCTTGCAATAAGTTGAAGTTAATAAATATAATCAATGGAGAAAATGTTTTAATATATAGAATATCAGACACACATTGTTCTACGTGTGACGTTGCTGGTATAAAAAGTTTGTTAAGAACCAACTCAAAAATACCTTATAATAAGATTATTATAATAGGATCTTTTTATAATACAAAATTGTTGAATTCTTATATTACTGCTAATAATATTAAATATAGGTCTTATAATCTCAAACAAAGCATTAATATTAAAGCTGAGAAATTTAACTTCCCCTATTTCATTATAGTAAATAAAAATTTAGAAGTACTAAGTTGTTTTTTTCCCGAAAAGACAAAACCATATTTAACTGAGTATTTTTTTTCAGGAATAAAGCATTTATTAAATAATTATTAAAACTAATTTACATAATTAACGAAATAATAAAGCTACAATAGTTGTTTTGTTTTTGCATTTTAATATCTTTTTTATTTCTACCTTTGTCTAAAATCCATACTCCTAAAATGAAAATACTAAAATTCATTTCTTTTATCCTTGTTTTAATTTCTATCTCATGTACTAACAACAATAAGGATATTGAAGACAGCAAGATCGAAAACAAATCGAATGATGAAATACAAAAAGTTGAGATAGTTGAAGTATTTCCACAAGTTTTTTATAATCAAATAATAGCAAACGGTAAACTTTCGGCGGTTCAAAAAGCAGAAATTAAATTTAAAACCTCAGGAACACTAAACAAGATATTAGTAAAAAACGGAGACAGAGTCAAAAAAAATCAAACAATTGCAGTTATTGAAAATACTACACAAAATTTAGAAATTGCATCAGCCAAAGATGCTTTGGATAATGCAAGAATTGAGTTAAACTCGTTAATTATCGGGTACGGTGGCAAGCAAAATGATACTTTAAGTGTACCTATTTATATTTACGAAAATCTTAAAATTCAAAGCATGTATAATAGTACATTAAATTCTTTACAAAAAGCAAAACTTAATTTTTCTTATACAATTTGTAAAGTTCCATTTAACGGAATAATAGGCAACTTATCTATAAAAAATCATAACTTTATTAATTCATCCGATGATTTTTGTACTATTATTAATGATAAATATTTTGAAGTCGAATATTCGATTATCGAAACAGAAGCACCTTATTTATCATTAAATCAAACTGTACAAATAATTCCTTTTTCAGATGAAAAATTAAAAATAGAAGGAAAAATATCTGAAATAAATCCTATGGTTGATGATGACGGTTTAATAAATATTAAAGCATTAATAAAAAATCCTGCAAATAATTTTCTTGATGGTATGAATGTTAAAGTAATTATTAAAACACCGGTAAAAAATCAACTTGTTATACCAAAAGAAGCACTCGTACTAAGGTCTAACCGAGAAGTTGTTTTTACTTACAAAAACCAATTAGCAAAATGGAATTACGTAACAATTGCTTATGAAAACAGTAATACTTATGCCATTTTGGAAGGAATAAATGCCGGTGATTCGGTAATCTATAAAGGAAATTTGAATCTGGCGCATGATGCTAAGGTCGTGCTTAATAAATAATTAATAGTGATTAAATTCCTCATACATCGTCCCATAGCAGTTATAATGACTCTTGTAGCATTAGTTACTCTTGGTGTGATTACTGCCTATAAATTACCCGTTTCCTTACTTCCTAATATTGATATTCCTGAAATTACAATACAAATAAATTATAAAAACACTTCGGCGAGAGAATTAGAAAATGCAGTTGTAAAACCCATACGCAACCAGTTACTTCAGTTAAATCATTTAAAAGATATTAAAAGTGAAACAAAAGATGGTTATTCTATACTTAATTTAAAATTTGATTATAAAACAAATATCAATTATGCTTTTATCGAAACCAATGAAAAGATAGATGCATTAATGAGTTCTATGCCGAGAGAAATGGAACGTCCGAAAATTATAAAAGCTTGTGCTTCCGATATTCCGGTTTTTAAAATAAGTATTATTCCTAAGGACGAATATTGGTATAAAGAAAATGATTTACTCAAATTAAGTGAATTGGCAGAATCAGTAATTAAGAAAAGAATTGAACAACTTGATGTTGTTGCAATGGTTGATATTAGCGGTTTACAATCAGCAGAACTTGCAATAATTCCAGACATAAAAAAAATACAAAATCTTAATATTGATTATTCTAAAATAGAAAATGCAATTTCAAATAATAATATTGATCTGGGAAACATTACAATTAAAAATGGACAATATCAATACAACATTAGATTCTCTTCCATTTTACAAACAAAAGAAGATATTGGCAATATTTATTTGAGTACCGAAAAAAAGCGTATTATTCAACTTAAAAATATTGCCGAGATAAAAGTTCGTCCTCAAAAACGAACCGGAATGTACTTATATGATAATAAGGAAGCCATTATTATGTCGGTAATTAAACAAGCTGATGCACAAATGGCTCAGTTAAAGGAAAGCCTTGATAAATTAGTTGACGAATTTAACAATAATTATAACGAAATTGAATTTAAAGTCAGTCAGGACCAAACTCAATTACTAAAATTTTCAATTAACAACCTTAAACAAAGCTTATTATTTGGCGGACTTTTAGCCATGGTGATTATGTTTATTTTTATGAGAGATTACAAATCACCATTTCTTATTATCATAAGCATTCCTGCTTCATTGATTATCAGCATGTTTTTTCTTTATTTATCAGGAATATCAATTAATATTATTTCACTCTCGGGTTTAATTCTCGGTGTAGGAATGATGGTTGATAATTCAATAATTGTAATTGATAATATTAATCAATATCTTGATAAATCATATTCTCTTAACAAAGCTTGCATTTTGGGTACAAACGAAATAATTCGTCCTTTGATAAGCTCTGTTTTAACAACTTGTGCGGTTTTTGTTCCCCTTGTTTCTTTGAGTGATATTTCGGGAGCTTTGTTTTACGATCAGGCAGTAACTATTGCAATTAGTTTAACTACTTCATTATTGGTTTCAATCATGATATTACCTGTTTTATTTCGCTTATTTTATATTAAAAACAAAAACAGTAACAATTATTTGCTTAGCAAAAGTTATAATTTATTCGACATTGAAAAGATTTATGAAAAAAGCATAAATTTTATCTTTAAAAATAAACTTATTGTATTGTTACTTTTTGTTCTATTAATTCCGCTGGGTATTTTTTTATTCAAGAATATTAAAAAACAAAGTTTTCCTGATATTAAACAAACCGCTGTTATATTTAATATTGACTGGAATGAAAATATAAACCTTGATGAAAACAAAAAACGAATAATAAATCTGTTTGAACAAATTAATACTCCTGTGCTGTATAAAAATATATTGATAGGTGAACAGCAATTTTTACTAAATAAAGAACAAGAAAAAAGTCAATCTGAAGCATCTGTATTTATAAAAACTAAATCAACAAAAAATATAAAAAATATAAAAAATGAAATCGATAGTTTATTAAAATCAAATTATCAAAATATTGAATTTTCTTTTCAATCTCCCAAAAATGTTTTTGAGCAATTATTTAAAAATGATGAATCCTCCTTTGTGGTAAAAATTCAAAGTATCAATAAAAATATCCCTCCTAAAATTAACAAAGTGAATAATTTTATTACTCAATTACAAGATAAACCTTATGCACAATCAATTAACGAAATACCAATAAAAAACAATTTAGTAATATCAATATTATCCGACAAATTACTAATTTATAATGTTTCATATCAAACTTTAATTGATCAACTCAAATCATCTTTTAATGAAAATAAAATAGGATTATTAAAATCGAATAATAAATTTATTCCCATTATTATAGGTGAAAAAAATAAAATTCTTTTTGATATTATTAAAAATGTAAAAATTAAAAATATTAATAATGAACTTATTCCAATCAGCTCGTTAATATCAATTTCAACAAGGTCGGATTATAAAACTATTATTGCCGATAAACAAAGCGAATACATTCCGGTAAATTTATTAGCTAATAATAATGCTAAGATGATTGAAGAAGACATAAATAACATTCTTAAAAATAGCTCAGAATTAGAAGCCGATTTTTCAGGTAGTATTTTTCGTAACCGCGAACTTTTAAATGAATTAGAAATTGTATTATTAATATCCGTTTTATTATTATATTTTATTTTGGCTGCACAATTCGAATCATTAATTCAACCAATAATTGTATTACTTGAAATTTTATTTGATCTTTCGGGTGCATTAATAATGTTAATTATTTTTGGTAACTCATTAAATATCATGTCAGCTATTGGTATCATTGTAATGGGTGGAATAATAATAAATGATTCGATATTAAAAGTTGACACAATAAACCAATTAAAACGTCAGGATATTCCTTTACTAAAAGCAATAAAGATTGGAGGAAAACGTAGATTAAAACCAATTATTATGACTTCACTCACCACTATATTAGCTTTATTCCCTTTATTGTTTTCATCGGGTATTGGAGTCGAATTACAAATACCATTAGCTTTGGCAATTATCGGTGGAATGACAATTGGTACAATCGTCAGTTTGTATTTTATTCCGATTGCCTATTGGTTTATTTATAAAAATTCATGATAAAACAATAAATGTAAAATTAGATTTAGCCTTGCCAAACACCCTAAAACGGGAAATCTTCCTCATCATTAAAATCTGCATCAATTTTTTTGATCACAGGTTTTTTTGCTGTTTTATGAACCGGATTTCCTTCAACATAAATTGCCTTATAGGGTTCAACAGGACAGGCAAATTCACAAGCACCGCAACCAATACAAATTTCTGTATTTACCTCCGGCAAAAACAATCCTTTATGGGGTTTCATTGTTACTGCTTTGGTAGGGCAATGCTCAGAACAGGCACCGCAATCAGTACCATCGGTTTCAACAATACAATTTTCTTTTATAAATATAACTTTGCCAATCTGCGTTGTTTTTTTCTTTTCCCTATTAAGAGGTAATATTGCTCCTGTCGGACAAACTTCTCCACAAGCTGTACATTCAAAATTACAGTATTCTTTGTGATAATCCATTCGAGGTTGCATTATCCCTCCAAGGCCATATTCCAAAAACGAAGCTTGCAAAACCTGCGTAGGGCATGTACTTATGCAAAGGTGACAAGCTGTACATAATTTTGTAAAATGCTCAAAACTTACTGAACCGGGTGGCGTGACAGGGTGTTTTTTTTGCTCAGGAATTTGTGAAAGTTTCAAATTTTGAAGATCTTTTTTATTTGTTGGAAAAGCCGAAATACCCAAAGTTAGCATCATTGAGTTTTTTATGAATTTTCTTTTAGGAATATCCGGTTTTTTCTCATCTTCTTTTTTGCTTCCCCTTTGTGATGAAAAAGAAAAATTTATACCATTTGAGGGACAAACTGAAATACAATCCAGGCATCCCACACATTCTGAAAAATTAACTTTTTGCTCTTTAATATCAATACATCCAGTTTTACAACTTACAACACATTTTTGACAAGAATTACACAGGTCTTTATTAATA
>Ga0222678_1000056_pt1 | contig 61485 bp, 57 predicted proteins | sample AntAcemetagen937_FD_179801 | JGI IMG/M metagenome (GOLD analysis project Ga0222678, IMG submission 179801) | Saline water microbial communities from Ace Lake, Antarctica - #937 | ecosystem: Environmental > Aquatic > Non-marine Saline and Alkaline > Saline | place: Antarctica: Ace Lake... | reverse complement strand
TTGGTGTAATGACAACTCCTGCATTGGTTGTTGACGGTGAAATTAAAGTAAAAGGGAAAGTTCCTTCTGTTGAAGAACTATCAAAATTATTAACTAAATAATACATCTAAAATGAAAAAAATAATCAGCAGTTTTAGTTTCATCCTATTTATAGGATTAATAGCGGTATCGGCACAAAATAATAGTAGTGCCAAAAAAAATCAGCCGATTGATGCCCAGATAGCAGCATCCGAAAACAAAAATACCGGTAAAGTGCAAGTTTATTATTTTCATGCTACACGTCGTTGTGCTACTTGTAAGGCAGTGGAAGATGTTTCAAAAGAAGCAATAAAAGAATATTATGGCGATAAAGTTTCTTTTGAATCAATTAACAGTGAAGAAGAAAAAGACAATCCTTTATTGAAAAAGTATAAAGTTAGTGGTCAAACTCTTTTAATTATCAATGGTGATAAGAAGGTGAACTTGACCAACGATGCGTTTTTAAATGCACGTACAAATCCAGATAAGTTAAAAGCGAAGATTAAAAAAACTATTGATTCAATGATGTAGGCATGGAGATATTGCAAAACTTTTTGGAAACGTCTCAGTTTCCTATATTGACGGCTTTTATTTTGGGACTTATGACCTCCATAAGTCCTTGCCCATTGGCAACCAACATCACAGCTATCGGATTTATCAGCAAAGACATTGTAAACCAACGCAAGGTTTTTGTTAACGGATTAGTTTATACCTTGGGAAGGGCAATTTCATATACCGCAATTGGTTTACTTTTCTTTTTTGGAGCAAGTCAATTTGAGTTTGCTGGATTTTTTCAGGAGTGGGGCGAAAAAATATTGGGACCTCTTTTAATAATTATTGGCTTGTTTATGCTCGGCATATTAAAAATTAAAATCCCGGGAATTGGTTCTTTAACTGAAAAAATGGAAAATAAATCGAACGGCGGATTTTGGGGTGTACTTTTATTGGGTGTTGTTTTCGCTTTGGCATTTTGCCCTTACAGTGGCGTACTATATTTCGGGATGCTAATGCCCATGACAATTAGCAGTGCAAGCGGTTTGTATTTACCCTTATTTTTTGCCATTGCAACAGGAATACCCGTAATAATTTTTGCATGGCTAATTGCTTTTAGCGTAGGTTCTATAGGCAATGTGTACAATAAACTGAAAACATTTGAACTTTGGTTCAGGCGTATAGTTGCCGTTTTATTTATTGTGGTTGGGGCATATTATGTTTTTACAATTTATGTCTAAAAAAATTTAAAAATACTGTTCGTTATTTTACGAATAGAAAACAGAAGAAAAAGATGAGAGAGAAAGTAATTGCGTTAAATCGAAATATGAATGGTTGGTTAATTCCTGCCGTTCTTCTCCCAATATGGGTGCTAACATATTTGAATCTGCAAAATTTAGCTGATTATTTAATTGATGACATTTTCGGCATGGCATCAAGCAAACACCTGACCGAAACATTACGATTTTTCATTTTCGAGGTTCCTAAAGTGATGTTGTTGTTAGTACTAATTATTTTTGGGATAGGTATTTTAAGAACTTACTTCACACCTGAAAAAACACGAAAAATATTAGAAGGAAAATCTTTATTTACAGGTAATATTTTAGCATCACTGCTTGGAACAATAACACCTTTTTGTTCGTGTTCCGCTATCCCATTGTTTTTAGGCTTTGTTGAAGCTGGAGTCCCTTTGGGCATAACATTTTCATTTCTGATTGCAGCTCCAATGATTAACGAAGTTGCTTTAGTTTTATTGGTAGGTCTTTTTGGATGGAAAGTTGCCATAATTTATATGGTAACAGGTCTTACCATTGCTATTATATCAGGATGGTTAATCGGTAAACTTGGTTTAGAAAAGTATGTTGCTGAATGGGTATATAAAGTAAAAGTTAAGCATGAAAACCAATTGGATGTTAAGCTTACATTCTATGAACGTATTCAGGCAGGTTACGAGTCAGTAAAAGAAATTGTAGGTAAAATTTGGATTTATATTATCCTTGGTATTGCAGTTGGAGCAGGTGCGCACGGATATGTTCCAGAAGACTTTCTTGGTTCACTCTTAGGTAAAGAGAACTGGTATGGAGTTCCGCTAGCAATTTTAATGGGAGTTCCAATGTATTCGAATGCAGCTGGAATTATCCCAATAGTAAGCGTGTTGATTGAAAAAGGCGTTTCGCTGGGAACAGCTTTGGCATTTATGATGTCAGTAATTGCATTATCATTACCCGAAATCATTATTCTGAAAAAAGTATTGAAATGGCAATTAATAACTGTCTTTGTTGGGATTGTTGCCGTAGGGATCGTAATTGTTGGTTTCATTTTTAATTATGTGATGTAATATCGGTTACAGCTTCGGTAGTGCGAGTTTGGGGTTTCAATATCAGTTCAATGAAAAATGGAGTTCAAGAATCATCATCGATCGTGGCAGTGCAACTTCTGTAGGTGAGATAATGTCAGATTGTCTAAAAACCCCACTGTTCATCATAATTTTATTAATAAATGATTGTCTTATTTTGTAAATTATACATTGGTTTTCAGAAAGTATGGACTTCCAAAACAGATACATACTGATAACGGTTCTCCATTCGGATCAACACCATCAATACAGCGATTTACAAAGTTGTCTTATTGGTTTATTGAGCTTGGAATAATGCCTGTATTTTCAGATCCGGCACACCCGGAACAAAACGGAAGACACGAGAGAATGCACCGAGATTTAAAAGCCGAATGTGTATCGCCAGCAGGATTTGATATGAGAACACAACAAAGAAAATTAAACTCATTTGTAAGAGAGTATAATAACATAAGACCACATGAAGCATTGGACATGCATACACCAAAAAAAAATCCATATAAGATCGAACATTCCTTTTCCAAAAAGAATCAAAAAATATGACTATCCATCGCACATGAAAGTAATGAATGTTACCATGAATGGATTCGTTAGATGGAAGTCATATTATTGGGTATATTTAACAGCCGTTTTGAAAGGCAAATACGTGGGTATTGAAGATTTAGCAAATGGAATTTGGAAAGTATTTTACAGAAGCGTATTTTTGGGATACTTTAATGAAAGTGAATTAAGAAACAAAGAAAAATCAATAAGGTTAACATTTTATTAGTTTGAATTTATAAATTTATAAATATTAGAATTACATTTGAGTCAGATTTTAGAATTCAAAATTGTTTCGAATAAAAACCAAATTCCATGAAAAAGTCAAATTATATTCTATTCACAATTATCGTTTTAGTATTTGTTATACTAAGCGGAAATTTATCAGCACAAGATGAATTAAGCGGAACTGTAAAGTATCAGAAAAACATAAAATACAAATTCAAAAATAATAAAGATCCAAGATGGAATAATTATATTGCCTCTTTACCAACTGAAGGAATAGGCGCTTATGTATTAAACTTTAACATTAATAATGCTCTTTATCAAAATAACCCTCAGGAACAGAGTGCTCCTCCGCAGAAATTACAAAGAGCACTTCATGCAAAAAATTATGGCAGACCACCTAAACCTGAACTAAAGAAAGTTTATTATGATCTGGAAAAAAATGAAATTTTAAAACAATTCGAATTTATGACCCGGATTTTTATCGTGAAATCAGATATTGAAACTAAAGCCTGGAAATTCTTAAAAGAAAAGAAAAAAATTCTGGATTATGTTTGTATGGGTGCTGAATTAAAAATAGGAGAACAAACAATAACAGCATGGTTTACTCCTCAGATTCCTATTTCAATTGGACCTGGAATGAATTTCGGATTACCCGGTCTTATTCTCGCTGTTGAAAAAGATGGAGAAACAACTTTCATGGCAACATCTATTGAACTTACTCCTCTTGAAAAAGGAGTAATATCAAAACCTAAAGAAGGGAAGAAAGTTAGTCAGGAAAATTTTGATAAAATCATTAAAGAAAAAATGGAAGAATTTAAAAGAACAATAGGCTCCAGAGGTAAAGGAAAAGGTCATGGTAAACATGGAAGAATGTAATATTGTAAGAATGTAAGAAATTAGTTGAAAAGTTTAAACCAATAAACTTCTAAACATATCAACAAATAAATCCAAAAAACATGTTCAAAAACTTATTTTTAATTATAATATTTAGCTGTTTCACTATCTCCGGTTTTAGCCAAAACCTTATTAAAGGCAAGGTAATAAACGAAAATGGTGAGCCCTTAACTTATGCAACTGTAACCTTATTAAATCCAATAGACTCTACATTAAAATATTTTGGTGTGACAAATGACAAGGGTTATTTTCAAATTAAAAATATAAAATCAGATAAGTATCTTATGCAATTTTCTTTTGTGAGCTTAGAAACAACTTACGAGGAAATTTCAATTCCTTCTGATTTAGGAGAAGATTTAGGAGAAAAGGTAATGAAAACTATCATTCTTGATGAAGTAATTATTACCGCAGAATATGTTCCAATTAAATTTAAACAAGATACTGTTGAGTTTAATACTAAGGCTTTTGTAACTAAACCGGATGCCGTTGTTGAGGATCTGTTAAAGAAAATACCCGGTGTTGAAGTTGATGAATCAGGTAATTTAAAAGCTCTTGGAGAAGATGTTACAAAAGTACTAGTTGACGGAAAAGAGTTTTTTGGAAGTGATATTAAAGTTGCTACCAAAAATCTACCAGCCAAAGCTATTGAAAAGATTCAGGTTTTTGATAAAAAATCCGAAGAAGCTGAATTTATGGGTATTGACGATGGAGTTCGTGACAGAACGATTAATCTTCTTCTTAACGAAAAAAATAAAAAAGGATATTTTGGAAATCTTGAAGCAGGAGCAGGATATGATAATCTTTACAAAACATCAGGGAGGGTTTACAGATTTTCAAAAAAATCGCAGATTGCTTTATTAGGAATGTATAATAATATTAATGAATTTGGATATACAAAAGGTAGACATGGTGAATTCGGGCAAAAAATAAACGGACTGAATACTACCGGTGCAGGTGGAATGAATTTGTCTTTTAACGCAAGTGATTATAATCGCTACTTCATTAGTTACCTTGGCAGATCTACAAATACAATACTTGAACAAAATACTTTAATCGAGAATTTTGTTCAAAGTGGTTCTTATTTTCAAAATAGTGAATATGATAAAGATGAGCAAAATACTCCTCACGGAATAAATTTTGGTGTACGGCATAATTTTAATCCCCAAAATAATTTAACTGTGGATGGAAATTTAAACATCTCTGCAAATGATATCATAAGCAATATGTTAACTAATACAAGTAAAAATGATACTGCAATTAACATGCTTCTAAATGCAACAAATAATAGTTCAAAGCTTAGAAATGCTGATGCAAAAGTTGTTTATATCTTTAAATTCAATAATGATAAAACACAGATAAAAACAAATATCAAGTCAAACTATGATAACAATATTTCAGCGTTGAACTGGGCAAACACAAGTTCCTTTTTCAATCCAATAAATACAGAAACAATTTCTCAGTTTCAGGATGAGAGTACCGAAAAATTCAATATCTCTGCTAATCCAACGTTGGTACAACAAATTGGAAAATTCTGGTATCTCAGTGCAAATGTTAAAATAGGACAAGCTATTGAAAATTTTGACCGTGAGCAAGGCAATCAATTGGATAATACTGTTGTTGACTCTCTGAGCATAGATTTTAAAACCCTTAATACTTTTATTCAACCGGCTTTGTCATTACGCAGAAGCACTGGCACTAAACGTTTTAACGTTTCATTTGGAGTGGGATGGAATCTTTTGGAAACAAAAACACCTACAATTCAAAATGAGATGAAAAAATACTTCCATTTTCTTCCGGCTTTGAGTTACGAAAATAGTTACCAGGCAGGCAGACGAATTAAATTCAGATATTCCTCAAGTGTAAATATGCCTTCTGTAAACCAGCTTTTACCTGTTGTAAACATAATTAATCCTTTATCTCTTTATCAGGGAAATTCTAATCTTATTCCAGAATATAAACACAACTTATATTTTTCATACTCAATATTCGATCAGTTTTCTTTTACATCATTATTTGTACGTTTGGGATCTGGGTATACAAAAGATAAAATAAGCATTTCACAAACCATCAACGAAGATTATACACAAATGTTAACACCGGTAAATGTTCCTTATTATTACAACATTTATTCAAACATTTATTTTTCAACACCAATTCGTTCTCTCGGAATGAAGCTTAATATAAAATCAAATGAAAGTTGGAATCGTGGAATTAGCATTATTAATTCTTTGGATAATATTTCTACTAATTTCACACATTCGATAAAATTAAGCATAGAAAACAGACAAAAGGAGAAATGGAATTTGAATGTCGGAGGCTCTGTTAGTTTAACAAATTCGAAGTTATCAATTGATGAATCTTTGAATAATAACTTTTTTAATACAACTTATTTCTTACAACTTGGTTTTACTCCAAGCGAAGACTGGAGTTTCGAAACTGATGGAAATATTGTTAACTATAACTCTAAAACTTTTGGGGAATCTTTTACAATACCATTACTTAATGCAGGTATCAGCTATTACTTTTTGAAAGCTAACAAAGCATCAATTACAATTCATGGCTCCGATTTATTAGATAAAAGCAAGAGTATTACTCAAAGAGCAACGGCAAATTATCTTATGCAAACAGAAAGTAATATTTTGGGCAGGCGTGTGATGCTGATATTTAAATTGAGGTTTGGAAAATAGATTTTTGTTTTAATTATTGAAGAAGGCAATTCTACTCTTATTTCAATAAATATTTCTATTTTTATAAGCTAATCCACAAAATCATGTAAAAATGAAAAACACAAAATATATATTATCGATTTTATTAATCCTTTTTGTTTTCTCCGCTTGTAAAAAAGAATATGTTTCTACAAAATTTCCTTTAGCAAGTGAGCAGAATATTAACGTAGAAAAATTAGAAGAAGCATACACTGCAGCCGAAAATATAAACGGTATAAAATCATTATTGGTTTCTAGAAATGGTGTGCTAGTATCTGAGCAATACTTTACAGAAATGGATGTAACCGATTTGTATGATGTTCGTTCAGTTACAAAAAGTGTTGTTTCAGCTTTAATTGGAATAGCTATAAACGAGGGATTTATTGAAAATACAAATCAAACATTAAGTGATTTTATCAGTCCATTGGGTTACACTCTTGAAGGTGATAAAAGTTTAATTACTATTGAAGATTTACTGACGATGAGTTCAGGAATTGAATGGGAAGAACTACTAAATGTTAGCCAATATAACGATTGGGTTACGGCTGAAGATCAAATCGAATATGTTATTAGTAAACCTCTGATTTATAATCCGGGAGAATATTTTACATATAATAGCGGAGGAGCTCATTTGCTTTCAGTAATATTAACTGAAGCTACAAATATGAGTACTCATGATTTTGCTTTGGAGTATTTCTTTGAACCTCTTGGAATGGATATTGAAGATTTTGGATGGGGTGAATTTCAACAAGGATACTTTAATGGCGGTGCCGATCTTACATTAAAACCCAGAGATATGATAAAAATCGGGCAACTTTATCTTAATGATGGAAATTATGGTGGAACACAAATTGTTCCTTCTTCATGGGTAGAAGACTCTAAATCAATACAAATATCAACAAATAATTCTATTAATTTTGGTCCTCAATATGGATATTTATGGTGGATAAATCATGATTTAACTAATGATCTGTATTTTGCAAATGGTTATGGAGGACAGTTTATTGTAAATGTACCTGATCTTAACCTGGTGATAGTTGCTACAAGCGAATTTCAGGGATTAGGAAATACAGCAGGACAACAATGGTATAATGTTTTAAGCCTTATCATTAATGATGTTTTAGAGTGTGTTGAATAAACAATTTAATAATAAAATACTTTGAATTTTTATCAAACATCAAGTATAAAGAATCAAGAATTCCCCAGTTAACAAAAATGTAAATTTGCAGAAAATTATTATTAATGAATTTCAATTTCCATACACACACAAATTTTTGTGATGGCTCATCAGAGCCGGAAGAATATGTAAAAGCCGCTTTAGAAATAGGGTTTAATTCTCTTGGTTTCTCAGGTCATGCTCCGGTTCCAATGGAAAACCATTTTGCTATTCCTGAAAATGATCTTGAAAATTACTGTAGGGAAATCAGAAATCTGCAAAAAAAATATTCAGACAAAATAAACATTTTCTTTTCTCTCGAAATTGATTTCATTCCCGAAATTACCTATGATTTTAATCATTTTATCAAACAATGTAATCTTAATTATGTAATTGGTTCGGTACATCTGGTAAAAAACAAACAAAATAATGGTATGTGGTTTATTGACGGACCTAAACCCGAAACTTATAAACAGGGTCTTAAAGATGTCTTTGAAAATGATATTCATCTGGCTGTCAAAACATATTTTCAGCAAATAAATGAGATGATCTTAACTCAAAAATTTGATATTATCGGTCATTTTGATAAAATAAAAATGCATAATAAAAACCATTATTTTTCGGAAGATGAAAAATGGTATAAAAATGAAATCACAAAAATATTAAAACTAATTTCTGAAAAAAAAATTATTGTAGAAATAAATACAAGAGGGATTTATAAAAAACGCTCCGACTCACTTTTTCCCGGTAAGGAAGTTTTAAAACAAATATACAAAATGGGAATTCCCATTACACTAAGTTCCGATGCTCACAAACCTCTGGAGTTATCTGCATATTTTGATGAGTCGGTTGAAATTATAAGAGATATTGGTTTTAAAAATTTGATGATTTTTACAAAAACTGGTTGGAAAACCCAAAGAATTTAGATTTATAATTTTCATAAAAGAACGTTTTTTTAATGATTAAAGAAGGTTTCCAAAAAGTTAAACAAAACTCCGAAAGCTTTTAGGATCACAAAATATTAAAAAGACTCTTTGGATATATTTTATTGAAATACCTTAATCTTACTTTTCCCAACTCATAAAATAGTGCTCTATTCCGGCTTCCATAAATTTCTCACCTGAAATTTTAAAACCTTCCCGCAAGTATAAATTAACTGCCAAAACCTGAGAATGGAGATAAATATTTTTGTTAAGTGGAAGAATATCTTGCATAACTTTTTTGAGAAGTATTGTGCCAATTCCTTTGTTACGATACTTTTTTAGCAGAGAAAATCTTTCAAGTTTTATACCTTTTTCTGTTTTTCGCCATCTAGCGGTAGCTACAGGAGTATCGTTTTCGAAAACTAAATAATGCTGAGAAATATCCTCAAATTCATCATACTCTAATTCAGGATCAACATTTTGTCCAACGACAAAAACCTCTTGTCTTATTTGAAATACAAGTTTTGCTAATTTTTTATCTTTTGTTGTAAAACTCAGTACCTTAATCATAATTCAAAATTAATGAAATTTAAAACGAAGCGAAGCAAGTCCGTATGGATGACTAAAATTATATTTAGTGCAATTTTATTAAACTTAATGCATTCCAATTATTTTTTAGAATCGTAAGCCCATTTAAGATAAATTGAACCCCAGGTAAAACCTCCACCAAAAGCAGAGAGAATCAAATTATCACCTTTATTTAATTTATTCTCCCATTCCCACATACAAAGTGGAATAGTTGCGGAAGTAGTATTTCCGTATCTTTGAATATTTATCATTACCTGATCTTTCCTGATTTTCATCCTTCGGGCAGTAGCTTCAATAATTCTTAAATTTGCCTGATGTGGAACGAGCCAGGTAACATCATCCGATTTAAGTTCGTTTTTTTTCATTATTTCTACAGAAACATCCGCCATATTAGTAACTGCAAATTTAAAAACCTGTTGACCTTCCTGAAAAATAAAATGTTCTCTGGCATCAACAGTTTCGTGAGAAGCAGGTTTTAGCGAACCACCGGCTTTTTGGTGTAAAAATATCCTTCCCGATCCATCTGACCTTAAAATAGAATCTCTTATTCCAATATTTTCTGTGGTAGGTTCAAGTAAAGTTGCTGTTCCGGCATCACCAAAAATCACACAAGTTGTTCTATCAGTATAATCAACAATAGAAGACATTTTATCAGCACCAACAACAATAACTTTTTTATAAGAACCTGTTTCGATAAATTTTGAGGCAGTCACCAAAGCATAAATATAACTCGAACAAGCCGCATTTAAATCATAACTGAAAGCATTTTTTAAACCGGCTTTGTCACAAATAATATTTGCTGTTGCAGGAAACTGCATATCAGGTGTAACTGTAGCGCAAATTAACAAATCGATATCTTCCGGAGAAGTTCCGGTTTTTTCAAGCAAACCTTTAACAGCTTCAGCACCCATATCCGAAGTACCTTTTCCATTTTCTTTTAATATTCTTCTTTCTTTGATACCTGTTCTGGTTATTATCCATTCATTGTTGGTATCAACCATTGTAGATAATTCATCATTGGTAAGAATATAATTGGGTAAATATGCATTTATACCCGTAATTGCTGCGCTTATTTTACTCATAAAAACTAAAAATTACAAATTAAACAACTATTAGTGTTTATTATTTTCTGGATATTTTTTTAAGGCTTTTTGGATTTTCTGAGTGAGTTGTACTTCGTACATTAATTTTGAATGAAGAAGCATGTTTTTAATAGCAAGTGGACTTGAAATCCCATGCCCAAGCATTACAGAAGAATTAATTCCAAGAATTGGTGTACCACCAATATTTTCATAATTAAATTTCTTAATATAATCATCAACAAACCCTCTTTTCATCAAAAAAAGGTACATTGCTTCCATTTGCTTTAATACCACATTACCTGTAAACCCATCACAAACGATCACATCACATTTATCCTCTAAAAGATCTCTTCCTTCAATATTACCAATAAAGTTAAATTCTTTAGAATCTTTTAATAATTTATAGGCATATTGAGCGAGCATATTTCCTTTTTCTTCCTCTTTACCAATATTAAGTAAGCCAACTCTTGGATTAGAAATTCCGTGCACTTCTTTTGCATAAAGAGAACCTAAAATTGCAAACTGAAACATAACATCCGGTTTTGGGTCGGGGTTGGTTCCAACATCTAAAAGAACTGAAATTCCACCATTTTCTTTTGGCAAAACAGCAGAAGTACAAGGACGTATAATTCCGGGGATAGTATTAATACTATAAATAGATCCTACCAAGAGAGCTCCTGTATTCCCTGCGCTTGAAAAAGCATTAAGCTCATTCATCTTAAGCATTTTAAAACCAACATAAAGGCTTGAATCTTTCTTTTGGTTAAAAGCTTTAATTGGGTGCTCAGACATTCCTATTACCTCTGAAGTATGAACAATATCAAAATTGCCTGGATCACAATCCTCCCGATTAAGCTTATCAACAATAACTTTTTTATCGCCAATAAGTACTATACGATCACTTGCAGGTAATTCATTAAAGGCTAATATTGCTCCCAAAATAGTATTATCGGGTGCAAAATCACCTCCCATTATATCTAATCCGATTTTCATATTACAAGAAAACTCATTTTAGAACTCAAAGAAATTATTTATTTTGCTTCTGTTGCAGGAATTACTAATTTCCCTTTGTAATAAAGATCTCCGTCAACATAATAAGCTCTGTGATATCTGTGAACTTCTCCTGTAGTTGGACAAGTTGCTAATGTTGGAGCAGTAGCTTTATAATGAGTTCTTCTTTTGTCCCTTCTTTGTTTTGATATTTTTCGTTTAGGATGTGCCATTTTTAATATCTGTTTATTAGGTTATTTTTTAAATTTATTATTCTTAAGTTTTTTTAATTCATTCCATCTTGAATCAATGGGATTTTGATTTTCTAACTCTTCAAGTTTTTTTATAACTTTTGGATTACATGTACTATTTCCATCATTGTCTTCCGGATGAACTTTTTTTATCGGAAGCAATAAATTTATATATTCATATACATAATGATAAAGATCTATTTGATAATCAGTTTCGGGAATGATTAGTATTTCATCTGTTTCTTCATAAGTTTCGTTGCCGAATTTTACTAATAATTTTTTATCCCCCGAAATTTCAATATCAAACGGGTAAGAGCATCTGTCGCAAATTACATTTACTTTGCCTTTCATTGAAAACATAAAAACAAGCATGTTCTCTTGCTTGCTAAGTAAAACATCAATTTTTACGTTGCCTTTATTAATTTCAGAATACTCTATCTTTTCAAAGAACTCATCAGTTACTTCAAAATCGAAGTGATGCTCTCCAATACTTAACCCACTAAATTGAATTACAAATTGTTTGAAGTAATTCATGCTTTCTTTTTCATCGATTTTTTTGGGCGGCAAAATTATATATTTATCCTATTAAATACAAACGAATCAGCAAAATTAATTATTTGCTATTTAAAAGCGCTTTCTAATAATCCATCGCCACCAAGACGCAATCTCTCGAAATAATCGGGAACTTTTTTATTCATCATTTTGTCAACATATAACTTGGCAAGATATTGTCCGAGCATAAATCCCTGTCCTCTAAGCCCGAGAAACAAACCATTACTTGTATCAATTACCATTTTTGGTTCAACATAATATCCCGACCAAATTGCCTGGAATCCAACTGAAGATAATTCAGGAATCCAGTCAACAAAAATTTCTGAGACTATTTCGATAAATTCCTTAGAATTTATTTTTAGATTTTTAGCTGTTTCAAGATTCTCAATAGCTGGTGAAGCACAGCCGATAATTTGCCCTGTTTCGGCTAATTGCTGACCATAAACTGCTGAAAATCCTTTATATTTTCTACGGTCAATAAGCATTGGTAAAGGCTTGCCATTACTTCCCATAAATGGTAAACGACGGGTAATAAATGCTTGATGTTTTACTGGAAATGTTCCGGTTTCAAGATTTAGTTTTTTTGCAAATTTTTCACCTTCAGGTCCTAAAGCGTTAATAAAAATTTCGGTTTGATATTCAACATATTCTTTATTATGGTTTTGAACCAGAACATAATATGTTTTGCCGGATTTATTAACATCTATTAATTTACAATCTTCGAGAACCTCACCACCTTTATTAATTCCGATTTGTCTGATCAAATCAATAACTCTACCGGGTGTTGCCTGCCAGCAATTTTTAGTTATAAGAGCCGATTGATAAGTTTTAAGATTCGGATTAAAATATGGTGAAATATATTTTTGAAAATCTTTTGGTTCGATCATTTTTGCGTCAGACCATTCTATTGAAGCCTCCAAAGCTTTGAATACTTCATCATCGTGAGCAAATGTTACATAATCTATTTTTTGAAAATCTATATTTTTTATTTTCTGAAGGTCTTCAAATATTTCAAGATTTTTTGTTGCAATTTCTGATAATTCAGGTAAACTGAAATTTGGTCGGCCACCGGCAATATTTCTCCATGAAGCACCACGACCAAAGTTTATCAAAACAGGTTTTATGCCTCCTTCAGCAAAATAACGAAATAATGCACTTCCACCAATTCCACCACCTGCAATCAAAGAATCTACTTTTATAATTTTTCTTTCTTTACCTAAGCCGGGAGCAATAATTTTTTCATGTTTGCTGCTAGGGTAGAGTTCGCCCATTAAAACCTGGTTTGAAAGAGGTCCTCGTGGAGTTGCATCACCAACAATAGAAATTCCGTGTTTTCGGATCGTTTGTTTTAATCGTGGAATACATCTTTTCCCGCGACAAGCGCCCATTCCCAAACGGGTAGTATGTTTTATTTCATCAACAGAAATAAATTTCCTGTCGCCAATAACATCGAGTATTTCATCCATTTTTACATCATCACAATGGCAAATATAAGTTTCCGATTCAATTTTATGATCTGATTTCTTGTATTCAATTTGTTTCGGATAACGATCTTTAATGATAAAGCCCCGAACCTCCATCAATTTTTCACCTGAAATATCAAGAGATTTTACTCTGGCGATATTAGTTTTATTTTTCTTTTTCAGGATTTTTTCTATTATTCCTTCGCCAAGTTTAATAGCATTATTATCAACAAGAAAAACTTCTGAACCTTCTTCAGCTTCGTATTCTATTGGCAAAAATAGCCAGTCTTTCTTTAAATTATAACCAAAAATTGCAAGTCCGGGACATTGATAAACACATTCCATACAACCTATACATTTATCATAATCAACATAAGGAACTGAGCTGGTAGAGGATTTTGTAATTGCTCCGTGAGGACATGAAAACACACATGGATTACAAGCAAAACCATATAAACAATCTATTTGAACAAAAGGTTTTTTATATTGCCTTTCAGTATCAGGCAAATTTGGTTTTTCGATAACTCTTTTGGGATTCTGCTGTGAATCAATATATTCTTTTGATGTTAAAAGATATTCATCATAATCAAATGGTTTCCCCATTTCCTTCATAATTTCATAAGCAACTTGTTTTCCGCGAACAACAGCACTTGTGCCTTCACCAATTCTTATCGCATCACCTGCACCAAAACATTTTCTTCCAAAAATTTCATTTCCTTTTATCAGGAGTTGATCATCAGAAACAAGACCCGTACAAATATTTATTGCATCAATTCCATCAATAATTCTTTCCGTACCTGGGATGGGTTGAAAATTTTCGCAATCGGCAACAACAGCACCAATAATTCCTGTATGGTCTTTGTTTGGAATAGCTTTTAAAAGGATGGTTGACATTTCAATTGGAATTCCCAATCTTCTCACTCTGTTAGCTTGAACCGGAAAACCGCCTTCAAAAGGCATTGCTTCGAGAATGGCTTTAACTTTTGCTCCGGCTTGCATTAATTGATAAGAAGTTAAGTAGCCGATATTTCCGGCTCCAATTGTCAAAATATTTTTCCCTAATAAAGTAAATTCATCGTTCATCATTTTCTGAACAACAGCAGCAGTATAAACTCCCGGGAGATCATCATTTTCGAAGGTTGGCATAAAAGGAACTGCTCCGGTAGCAACAACTAAATATTCAGCATCGATATAAAATATTTCCTCAGTTTCAGTATTTTTAACTGCAACACGATTTCCTTCGAGCAAATCCCAAACTGTTGAATTTAAGTAAATCCCATCATTAGATGCTCCTGCAAGGGTTTTTGCAATATCAAATCCACGCATTCCACCAAATTTCTTTTCTTTTTCGAAAAAGAAAAACTGATGTGTTTGCATTGGAAACTGACCACCTATTTTATCGTTATTGTCAACAACAATATTTTCAATATTATTTTCGAGAAGCTTTTCTCTTGTTGCAAGTCCGGCAGGTCCGGCACCAATAATTACAACACTTGTTTTATAAATTTTTATTGGATTTTCTTTGTTGATAATTGAAATTTCCGGTTTATAATCTTTTGGGATTTCATCAACAGTTTTTACTCCGTCAACTTTTGTAATACATATTCTTTTTATTTGTCCATCAACCAACATTTCGCATGCACCGCATTTTCCAATACCACATTCAAGGCTGCGTTCACGATTTTCGAGACTATGACTATGAACAGGAAAGCCAGCCTGATGCAAAGCTGCAGCAATTGTGAATCCTATTTCACCTTCAATTTCTTTACCGTTATATAAGAATTTTATTTTCTCATTGTTTCTTACTTCAAGAATCGGATGCTTATCAATTTTATACATAAAGTTTAATTTTAGCAAGTTAAATTTCTATTAAGAAATTAGCGTGCAAAATTACAAATTCTATTATTATAGAAAGTGTTTTTTAAATTATTTTCGGAAAAAAATTAATACTTAATCAATAAAAATATCCAATAAATTTTCGACTTTGTAAAGGCATTTAGATAGAATTTCATGAAATCACATCTCACATCATTAAAGCAATTTACATCTAAGAATAATTTTCATATCTCAAAATTTAATAACAAAATTTAAAATCTTAAGTTATTATTTCTAAAAAATTAGCGTAAACATCTTAATTATCATATTCTTTTAACATATATTAAGGTGTTAGAATAAAAAAGTCAGAAATTATTAGTACTTTTGCATTTCAAAAAAACATCATATAAAATGGAAAAACCAAGGATTTTATTTGTTACACAAGAAATAACACCTTACCTTCCGGAAACTCAATTAAGTAAAATTTGTCGTTTTCTTCCTCAAGGTATTCAGGAAAGAAAAAAAGAGATACGTACATTTATGCCTCGTTTCGGTAATATTAACGAAAGAAGAAATCAACTTCATGAAGTTATTCGTCTATCGGGGATGAATCTTATTATTGATGATAACGACCATCCATTAATAATAAAAGTTGCTTCAATACAACAAGCACGTATGCAGATATATTTTATTGATAATGAAGATTATTTTCATAGGAAGTCAGTATTTTATGATAAAAACAACAAGTTTTTTGATGACAATGATGAAAGAACAATATTTTTTACAAAGGGTGTTCTCGAAACTGTTAATAAATTAGGTTGGTCTCCGGATATTGTACATTGTCATGGATGGTTTACCAGTCTGGTTCCGCTTTATATTAAAAAAGCTTTTAAAGATAATCCATTATTTTCTGACTCAAAAGTCATTTTTTCAATTTATGATGATGATTTTAATGAAACTATGGATAGTAATTTTGTTAACAAAATGAAACAAGAGGGAATACCAAATAATGACCTGGCACACTATAAAAAAGGAAACTTCGTTAACATGATCAAAGCATCTATTGATTATTCTGATGGTGTGATTTACGGATCGGAAAAGATTAACCCTGAAATTGAGGAATATTTAAAAAAATCAGGAAAACCGATTCTCGAATATCAATCACCAGATAGTTATATTGATAAATATGCTGAGTTTTATGAGAAATTTCTTGAAGAATTAAAAGCTAACGAATAGCGATTTTTATTGTTTAATAATAAATTTTTATCACATTGAAAATTATCAAAATTAAGAATTGGAATTATCTTTTTATTTTAACAATATTATTTGCTGTTTTAACTAGTGGATGTAAAAAAGATTTTGAAAAAATAGGACTTGGTCTCCAACCGGAGCAAGATAATCTAAAAGTACAATTTTGTGATACCACTACTGTTATTGCTTATTCAGTTTTAGTTGATTCTGTTAATACAAATGGTTTAACAAGTAATTTGCTTGGAAGTATTATGGATCCAGTATTTGGATTAAGTACTGCAAGTATTTATACGCAATTTAAACTTACTACTGCGGCTCCTGATTTTGGTGAAAACCCTGTACTTGATTCTCTTATTTTATGCTTGTCAACTGAAGAAGCATACGGGGACACAACAACTCAGCAAACTATTAGAATATTTGAGCTTGACGAAAGCATGAGTTTTGATACAGCCTATTATTCAAATTATGTAATCCCAAATACAGGAGTTGAGCTGGCAAATTTTACTTATTTCCCAGAACCAAATACAAGTGTTATTGTTGGTGAGGATACCCTTGACCCACATATTAATATCAAGATGAGTGATTTTTCAACAGAATTAGGTGAAAAAATTCTTAATGCTGATTCTACCATTCTTTCGAGTAATACTGATTTCGTTGAATTTTTTAAAGGTCTTTATATTACTGTTGATGATGTTACTGAAGGCGGAGCAATTGTTTTTTATAAGCTTACATCTGCTGTTACAAGAATGAAATTATATTATCAAAATGATGAAAATGACTCATTAAGTTATGAGTTGTTAGTTTCCACATATAGTGCTCGCTTTAATCATTACGAACATAATAGCTATCTTGATGCTTCACCCGAGTTTCAAGAGCAAGTGATAAATGGTGATACAAGCCTCGGAGAAAGCATACTTTACCTACAACCTATGTCAGGTGTTAAAACAAAAATAATTTTTCCGTATTTGCAAAATTGGCTGGACTCAGGAAGTATTTTTATTAATCAAGCAAGACTTTGGTTAAAACCTGCAGAAACAGAAACGGAATATGATTTACCTTCAACTCTTGCTTTGATAAAAATTAATGAAGAGGGTAAAGGAGAATTTATCATTGACCAATATGAAGGTGAAAGTTATTTTGGAGGTAATTATGATAGCACTTATAGTGGATATAATTTCAGAATCTCACGACATATTCAAAAACAGCTATCTGATAATGCTGAAAAAAATGAATTAAATTTATTGGTTTCCGGAGGTTCTACTAAAGTAAACAGATTATTGATTTCTGGGACAGAACCATCAGAACCCATTCCATATTCCGACAGATTGAAATTAGAATTAATTTATACACGAATTGATTAATATCAACTTTTTTAATCAAATATTTTTTTAAGAACTTGTAATTTAACATTTACATAACTAATTTATTTTTCCCTTATATTTGCAATAATAAACGGAAAAATCAAATATGTTAAAAAATGAGTAGAAAACCTACGTATTCTAATTTGGTAAATAAAATTCGAGAGCTTGAAAAAGAAATCGAAGTTTTGACTGAAAAATCTTTTGACATTAAAAAACAAAAATCACTAATAAACAATTTGGTTGAAAACAGTGAAAATTTTAGACTAATAGCAGATTATACTTACGATTGGGAATTTTGGATAAGTCCCAAAGGTAATTATCTTTATATTTCTCCTTCATGTAAAAAAATTACAGGCTATTCTCCCGAAGAATTTATTTCGGATCCAGAATTAATAAATAGAATTATTCATTCTAATGATGCAATTAATTTCAAAAAATATATTGAGAGTGCACTTGAATTAAATGTTGAAGACAAGCAATTTGAATTTCGTATTAAAACCCGAAGCAAAAAACAAAGATGGATAGGGCTTCAATGCCAAGCAGTTTATGGTAGTGATGGGGAATATTTAGGTCAGCGTGGCTCTAATCGTGATATTACAGAACTTAAACAAGCAGAACAAAAAATTAAAAATGCTAAAAAACAACAAAAATCTAATCAACTTGAAAAGGAAAAATTTATAAATGATATTGATACAAAAAATCGACAATTAACTTCTTTTGCCATTCATTTATCTCAAAAAAATGAAATCCTGATTCAAACAAAAAATGAAATCAGCAAATTAATTGAAGAAGTTAACTCAAGTACCAAACAAAAATTGACAGAACTTTATAACAAAATAAAATTGAATTTAAAACTTGAAAACAACTGGAATGAATTTAAACTTCATTTTGAAAATGTACATACCGGGTTTTTTCATCGTTTAATTATACAATTTCCAAATTTAACTCCCAAAGATCAAAAATTATGTGCTTACTTACGATTGAACTTAAGCACAAAAGAAATTGCACAATTATTAAGCATTACTCCCGGTAGCGCTGAAATTAGCCGAGTACGTCTTAGAAAAAAATTAAAGCTCGCAAAAGAAATCAATTTGGTTAGATTTATTACAAGTATATAATTGTTTCGTTATTTTAATCAAAAGAATTCCTCGATCCCGATATTTATCGGGATGCCTCGGGGTTCCTATTTTTCCCCCCTGAATTCAGGGGAGATGTCCGACTTTTGTCGGACAGAGGGGTAAATAAAGAAAATTTGTGTTTCAGCTTTAGCTGAAATAAAGTTGGCGTAATACTCCTTGGCTCTGGCACAGGGATAGCCAACTTTAAGAATTTTCTTTATTACTTTATTACTCCATCTTCATTAACTAAAGTTATTGGCTATTATTTTCATTTATTATGGTGATAATTATAAATTAAAATTATTTCATGTTATTATATTATGGTTAGATGAATAATAATTAACCCATCCAATAATAAATCCGGACAAATAAAAATTATTTAAAAGACACAAAAACAGATAAATATATACTATATTGTTATAACTTCATTGCTGGTTTATGAATTTAAAATGATGTATATGTTAGGGTGCTTTTATTTTGTATGTTATGAATAAGTTAGGGTAAAATATTTTTTTAATTTATAAATAATGTTTTTATTTGCAATTCAAGTTTTTATTAAAACAAAATTATAAAATGTCACAAAAATTTCGAGCACTAACAAAAGATGAAATAGTTCAACTAAAATCTCAAGGTTGTAGATCTTGTAGTTGGGATACAATTAAAGTTGCCGATAAATTTAAAGCGGGAACAGTATTTTCAACAAAATTTTCGGGTAATATTAAATTAGGTGTATTTGATAAATTAATTACTTTTTTTGGTGGAGTTAACAAACCTGCGGGAATAAGTAATTCAACTATACATAACTGTATTATTGGTGATAATGTATATATAGGTCAAATTAAAAACTATTTGGCGAACTATATTATAGAAGATGAGGTTATTATTGAAAATGTTGATTTGATAGCAGTAGAAGGCGAAAGTTCATTTGGAAATGGAGTAAGAGTTGAAGCAATAAATGAAGGAGGAGGCAGAGAAATTCCAATATATGACTATCTTTCAGCACACACGGCATACATTTTAGCCTTGTACAGACATAAACCAGAAGTTATCAGTGCTTTAGAAAGATTAATAGCTGATTATACAAAATCGGTCACATCTACAATGGGAACAATTGCACGAGGCGCAAGACTTATGAATTGCAGAACCATTAAAAATGTTAAGATTGGAATAAATTCTACAATTGAGGGTGTTTACAGATTATCAAATGGTACTGTCAATAGCTCTACGGAAGATCCTGTATACTTAGGTCCGGGAGTAATAATTGAAAATTTTATCATTTGCTCAGGTTCAAAAATTTCTGATGCAACTTTAATTTCAAATTGTTTCATTGGTCAAGGATGTGAATTGAGTAAACATTATTCTGCAGAAAATTCATTATTTTTTGCTAATTGTCAAGGATTTCACGGCGAAGCTTATGCTATTTTTGCCGGACCTTATACCGTTTCGCATCATAAATCCACATTATTAATTGCAGGTTTATTTTCATTTTTAAATGCAGGAAGTGGTTCAAATCAAAGTAATCACATGTATAAATTGGGTCCTATTCATCAGGGGATACTTGAAAGAGGCTCAAAAACAACAAGTGACTCATACATACTATGGCCAGCTAGAGTCGGAGCATTTTCTCTTGTTATGGGCAGGCATTATAGAAATTCTGATACTTCTGATCTGCCTTTTTCATATTTAATTGAAAGTAAAGATGAAAGTATTTTAATTCCCGGAATAAATTTACAAAGTGTTGGTACTGTCAGAGATGCAAAAAAATGGCCTAAACGCGACATTCGAAAAGATACTAATAAGCTTGATTATATAAATTTTAATCTATTAAGTCCTTACACTATTCAGAAAATGATAAAAGGCAAAGAAATCTTAAACAGATTAAAAATGTCTTCAGGCGAATTTTCAGATTATTATTTCTACCAAAAGTGTAAAATGAATAACCCATCAATTAACAAAGGTCTTAGATTATACGAAATAGGAATTTGTAAATTTCTGGGAAATTCAATAATTAAAAGACTAGAAAAATTGAATTTTAAAAATAATAAAGAAATTCAGAAAAGGCTAAAACCGGATACCCCAATAGGAACAGGTAAATGGATTGACTTAGCAGGATTAATAGCCCCGGACAAAATTGTTGGTAAATTACTTTCGGATATTGAAAATGAAAAAATAACTACCCTCGAACAAGTTGATAATATTTTTAAATCAATACATGAGAATTATTATACTTATGAGTGGACATGGGCAATTGATATTATACAAAAACGTATCGAAAAAAATATCAGTGAGATAACTTCCTGGGATATTATTGATCTGGTGGAAAAATGGAAAAAAAGCGTTGTGGATTTAGATAATATGCTTTATTCAGATGCAAAAAAAGAGTTTTCTCTTCACACTAAAACCGGATTTGGAATGGATGGAGAAGAAACTGATAAGCAAATTGATTTTGAACAAGTTAGGGGAAAATTTGAAAGCAATAGTACTGTTTCTGAAATAAAAGAACACATTATTAAAAAGACCAATCTTGGAAATGAGTTGATTGAGAGAATGAAAAAAATTATATAGAGCTAATCAATAGATTGAATTTTTAAATTTATAATTCTATATTTTATATTGATGAAAAAAATTTAAAATCAATTAAAGCTTTAGGCACTTATTTAATAAATAAACACAGACTAATAAAAATTAAAACTATGAGAGTTATTATTGAATCAAATTATGATCTAGTTTCGAAATGGACTGCAAATTATGTGGCAAAAAAAATTAATGAATTTTCACCTGATGAAAATAAACCGTTTGTACTTGGTTTGCCAACAGGTTCTTCACCTTTAGGAATGTATAAAGAGTTGATTGAGGTTTATAAAGCCAGAAAAGTTTCGTTTAAAAATGTTATTACATTTAATATGGATGAATATGTAAACCTGGCTGAAGACCATCCGGAAAGCTATCATTCTTTTATGTGGAACAACTTTTTCAAATATATTGATATTAAGAAAAAAAATGTAAATATTCTTGATGGAAATGCAAAAGACCTTACAAAAGAATGTCTTGAATACGAAGAAAAAATTAAAAATATCGGGGGTATTCATTTGTTTCTTGGAGGTATTGGACCAGATGGTCATATTGCATTTAATGAACCGGGTTCTTCACTAAATTCAAAAACCCGAATTAAAACTCTAACTCACGATACAATTATTGCAAATTCACGATTTTTTGACAATGATATTACAAAAGTTCCAAAAACAGCTTTAACTGTAGGTGTTGGTACAGTTTTAGATGCTGATGAAGTTATGATTATTGTTAATGGACACGGCAAAGCAAGAGCATTGAAACAAGCCATCGAAGGAAGTGTTAACCACATGTGGACAATCAGTTCATTACAATTACATCCTAAGGGTATCATAGTTTGTGACGATGATGCTACTGTAGAATTGATGGTTGGGACTGTAAATTATTTTAAAGACATAGAATCAAAAAATCTTGATCCTTCTACACTTTTAAAATGATTCTGATAAAACCTCAACAGCTTTAAGAAATTCATTATCAATTTTATGATAAATGGGGTAAAACCCTTCGTTATCATAAATATTTCTGCCAATATAAGCTTTGAGGAGAATTTGAATTTTTTGTTTTGACTGACGAATGATCTTTTTATTTTCTTGAATTCCTTTTGTTTCGGCATAGTATACAAGTTCATTAAAAAGATCATTTGTAATTTTAAATTCCTTAATAAAACTATCAGGTGTTTTGTATTTATTGAAAGCCTGTCTGTTTTTGTCAGTATAATCAAATGCAAACTGAAAAGTCAAACCTTTTCCTGACAAAGAAAAAAAGTAATCATCTTTTTCATTGCTTTTAAGTGGCACATAAATATCAGGCATAATACCGCCCCCACCGTAAACTATTTTACCTTTAGGTGTTGTATATTTTAAGGAGTCATTAAAGTGAATGCTATCAGCATTTTCAAGTTCGCCATTTACAATACGATTATAAAACTCGTGGTTATAATCAGAAAATCCATTTTCGTAAGACCTTTGAATACATCTTCCTGTTGGTGTATGATAACGAGAAACTGTTAGACGTAATGCTGAACCATCCGGGAAATTAAGTTGCTCCTGTACCAGTCCTTTGCCAAAAGATCTTCTGCCTATTATCAAACCTCTGTCATTATCTTGAATTGCACCGGCAATAATTTCACTTGCCGAAGCTGAACCTTCGTCAATTAAAACCACTAATTCATTATCTTCAAACATGCCTGTTTTTGTAGCATAAGCGTAATTGCAAGGTCGGCTATTTCCTTCGGTATAAACAATTAATTCTCCTTCTTTTAAAAAATCATCAGCAAGCTTTATTGCAATTTGAAGATAACCACCAACATTTCCCCTGAGATCGAGAATAAGTTTTTCCATTCCCTCATCAAGAAGTTCTTTCATTGCTACTGAAAATTCTTCATAAGTAGTTGCAGAAAACTTACTCAATTTTATATAGCCTATCTTTTCATCAAACATATACTTATAATCAAGACTATAAGTTGGAATAACATCTCTGGTAATTGTAAAATTCAACAACCCATTTACTCCGCGGCGATAAATATCAATATTTACTTTTGTTCCTTTTTTACCTTTAAGTTTTTTTATTGCATCGCTATTTTTAATACCAATTCCAGCAACAATAGTATCTTCAATTTGCACTATTCTGTCACCGGCAAGTAATCCAACCTTTATTGAAGGACCGCCAATAATAGGTTGAATAATATTTATGGTATCTTTAATAATCCTAAACTGAATACCAATTCCTTCAAAATTTCCGACAAGAGGATCATTTACAGCATTAAATTCTTCGGCAGTAATAAAGCTCGAATGAGGATCAAGTTCAGAAAGAATTCCATCAATTGCATGTTCTTCTAAATTTTTTCTGTCTACAGAATCGACATAATCCCGAGAAATATAATTAAGAATATCAGAAATTCTATTATAGTTATTTTGATTAATAGTGAAGATATTCTGTGTGCCAGAAGAAGAAGGAGCAAGTTTAAAACCCAAATAAAATCCAATTATTAAAACAATGGAAAACAATATTGGTAAATATCGCGATATTTTTTTTGATGATTTAGCCATTAGAAATATTTCAATAGAATTTTAATATAAACAAAAAGCCCTCTTCTTTATTATGTCAAAATAAATAAAAAGAAAGCTTTAAGATTTTTCATGTACCCGACGCCGGGATCGAACCGGCACGAGGGTTACCTCATTGGTTTTTGAGACCAACGCGTCTACCAATTCCGCCACCCGGGCATTTAAATGAGTTCGCAAAGATAATATTTTATTTTTGAAAAGAAATTATAAATATAAAAATATTTAAGTACTTTTGCGGCAAAATATATAGTAAAGATTGTTTAAAAATGGTAGATAATAAATTAGTTAGTATTTTTTCTGGCAGAGAATCAAAATATCTTGCTGAAAAGATAGTTAAAAGTTACGGAACAAAACTAGGAGAAACAAAATTTACTCAATTCTCTGATGGGGAATTTCAGGTTTCTTTTGAAGAAAATATTCGTGGAAGAGATGTTTTTCTTATACAGTCAACATTTGCTCCAACTGATAATTTATTTGAACTTTTGCTGATGATTGATGCTGCAAAGCGTGCTTCTGCAAAAAACATTGTTGTTGTAATTCCTTATTTTGGCTTTGCCCGACAAGACAGAAAAGACAGACCAAGGGTTTCTATTGCTGCAAAATTAATTGCTGATCTTTTATCTGTAACAGGAATATCCCGAATTATTACAATTGATTTACATGCTGATCAGATTCAGGGATTTTTTAATGTTCCAGTTGATCATTTGTATGCTTCTTCAATTTTTATTCCGTATCTCCGATCTCTTAATCTCCCAAATTTAATGATGGCTTCTCCTGATACTGGTGGTACCAGAAGAGCAGCTTCTTATGCAAAAAATCTTAATACAAGTTTTGTGATTTGTTATAAACACAGATCGAAACCAAATGTAGTTGAAACAATGAAACTTATTGGAGACGTTGAAGGAAAAGATGTTGTTTTGGTTGATGATATTATTGACACAGCTGGTTCGATTACAAAAGCTGCAAAGCTAATTGAAGATAATGGAGCAAATAGTGTGAGAGCTTTTTGTACACATCCTGTATTTTCTGGCGATGCTTATGAAAAAATTGATAATTCTTCTTTTACAGAAGTTATTGTTGCAGATACAATTCCATTGAAAAAAGAAAGTAAAAAAATTAAAGTGATAAGCACAGCAAGTCTTTTTGCTACTGTAATTGAAAGGGTTGAAAATTACCAATCAATAAATTCACTTTTCCAATTCTAAATAATAATTTATTAATCTAATTTAAAATTAATTAAAATGAAAACAGTATCTATTAGCGGTTCTTTAAGAAAGAACGTAGGGAAACAAGATGCCAAAAAGCAAAGAAAAGCAAATCAAATCCCTTGTGTAATTTATGGTATCAACAAACAAATTTATTTTACTCTTTACAAAAAAGTTTTTGAGAAATTTGTTTATTCACCTGAAATTTATTTTTTTGAAATAAACATAGACGGGATAAAACACAAAGCAATTATTCAGGAAATGCAGTTTCATCCTGTAACGGATGATTTTTTACATGTTGACTTTTTAGAGTTTGACGGGTCAAAACCAATTACAATGGGAGTTCCTATCTGGGAAACCGGAACTGCAGTGGGAATTACTAAAGGTGGTATGTTAAAGAAAAAGATGCGTAAAATTAGTGTTAAAGCTTTTCCTGAGTTTATGCCTGATGAAATTACAGTTGATATCACTAGTCTTGAAATTAATGACTCTATTCATATATCTGACCTTCCACAGGAAAATATTGAATATATAGCAAAACCACAACAATTTGTACTTGGAGTTTCCTCAACACGTATAGTTGAAGAAGAAGAAGAAGAAGAAAGTGAAGAAGGTGAAGAAGGTGAAGAAGGTGAAACTCCTGAAGAAGGTGGCGAAAAGAAAGAATAATTATTCTTAAAAATAATTTATGATATTTTAAAAACCCCGTTTATTCGGGGTTTTTTATTATTCTTATCTAAGAAATATAATCTAAAACACACACAAAATGATTGTAATAATTTTTAATACTTTTGTGAGGATTATTCAGAAAAATGAAATACTTAATTGCAGGTTTAGGAAATATTGGTGATGAATATGCAAACACAAGGCATAATATCGGTTTTATTGTGCTTGATGCCCTTTTAAAAGATTCAGTTATAAAATTCAGTCCTGGAAGATATGCTTCTACTGCCAAAATAAAATTTAGAGGAAAAACTCTGGTTTTGATAAAACCGGCAACCTATATGAATCTTAGCGGAAAAGCTATAAGATATTGGCTTGAAAAAGAAAATATTCCAACTAATAAATTATTAGTTGTTGTTGATGATATTGCTTTGCCAACGGCTACTTTAAGAATTAGAAAAAAAGGTGGCGATGGTGGACATAACGGATTAATTAGTATTATAGAAAATATTAATACACCTGATTTTGCCAGATTAAGAATTGGTATTGGTGGTGACTTTGCCAGAGGTTATCAATCAGATTATGTTCTTGGAAAATGGACACAAGCCGAAGAAAAAATAATGATTCCACAAGTTGAACTCGCAAGCGAAGCAATAAAAAGTTTTGTTGCAATTGGTGTTGACAAAACTATGAATAAGTTTAATAAAATCTAAATAGTGTTTTTGGAGAAACCATGAATAAATATTCTGTGCTTCTATCAAATAGCTTATTTATAATGACAAAATGCTTAATTGCTTAAATATTCCATAACAATTAAAAACTTAGTTAATAAAGGAATTATAATAGACAATACTTAGTTTTTTTTCTGGACAGTTTTTTTTATTTTCTCATTTATCAATGTTCTATTAAATTAGTAGTAAAGCCAATATCAATAATAATCATTCCCAAATTTATTGTTTTCTATGTCAGGGTTAACCTGAATTATTTCAGTGCTTTATAACAAACATATGAATAATTCAGCTTGGCTATTTATTAGTTACAAAAATTGTTTTATTTTAAATAATTCTGTTGTACATTTGCAAATTCTAAAAAAACAAAGAAAAATGGCAGCAATAGGAAGTATAAGAAAACATTCTGTATTATTAATAGTTGTGGTTGGGATAGCAATGGCAGCTTTTATTCTGGGTGATTTTATGAAAGGAAGTCCACGGAGATCAAATGTTGTAGGCGAAATTAACGGGGAAAAAATTACATATCCTGAGTTCTCTCAAAAAGTTGAAGAAAATCTTGAAGTTGAGAAACGTAATAAGAATAAAGAAAATCTCACGGCAGTGGAAAGTTATGGTGTTCGACAGCGCACTTGGAATAGTATTGTTAAAGAATCAATATTAGGACAAGAGTATGAAGAAATAGGAATTTCCATTTCAATCGAAGAATTATCTGATCTTATTTATGGAAAAAACCCGCATCAATTTATTCGTCAGAATTTTGTAAGTCAGGAAACTGGTGTATTTGATCCGGGGATGGTAAGAAGATTTATGCAAAATCTTGATAAAATGGATCAAACACAGCTTGCCCAATGGGAAAGTTTTAAAAAAGCAATAATTATTGATAGAAGTGAATCAAAGTATAAAAAACTATTTGAAAATTCATATTTTATACCTGAACCATTTGCAAAAAAATTATATAAGGAAAATAATACAAATGCACAGATTAGAATAGCTGTTAAAAATTATTCTCAAATTTCTGATAGTTCAATTACTTATAATAATAAAGATATTGAAGATTATTACGAAAAAAACAAGGATAAATTTAAACAAGAAGAATCAAGAGATATTGATTATGTTGTTTTTGATATCAAAGCATCAGAAAAAGATCATGCCAAGATAAAAGAAAATTTTGATGAAACTTATTCTGATTTTCAAAATACTGAAAATGTTAATTCGTTTGTAAATGCAACTTCTGATAACAGATATGATAGCACTTATTATAAAGAAGAAGCTTTGCCGATAGGTATTGCAGAGAAAATTAAAAACAAAGATAGAGGAATTTTTGTTGCACCATATATTGATAATAACGCATATCATATGGCGAAATTAATTGACTTTCAATATCGCCCTGATTCAATGAAAGCAACACATATTTTAATTTCATACCAAGGTGCTTTTAGAACTACTCAAACGAGAACAAAAGATGAAGCAAAAGTTCTGGCTGATAGTTTGATAAAAGTTTTAAAAAGAAATTCAAGCAAAATTGAAAGCTTAGCAAAAGAATTTTCAGAAGATGGTTCTGTAAAAGAAAATAATGGAGATCTTGGTTGGTTTGCAGATCAAGATATGGTTGGACCTTTTAACCAGGCTTGCCTTGATGGCAAAGTTGGAGATATTGCATTAGCTGAAACAATATTTGGATATCATATTATTAAAATTACCGGAAAACAGAAAGCTTCAAAAAAATATCGTGTAGCAATAATTAATAGAGAAATTGAACCAAGTAGCAAAACATATCAGGATGTATATGTTGAAGCCAGCAAGTTTGCAGGTGAAAATACTACAGCCGAAGCTTTCCAAAATGCAGTTGTTGAAAAAGGATTAAACAAAAGATCTGCAACTAATTTAGCTCAGATGTCAAATAATATTGCCGGGATTAATAGCCCGAGAGAAATAATTCGATGGGCTTATAAAGATGGTGTTGAAGAAGGAAATATCTCAAGAATATTTGATATGGACGGTAGTTATATTATTGCAATCGTCACTAAGACAAAAGATAAAGGAGCAAAAAAACTCGAAGACGTTGAGAAAATTGTAACCAGAAGTGTTATTGAAAATAAAAAAGCTGAGTTAATTAAGGATATGATAGCTACTTCAACAGGAAAAAATATTAATGAAATAGCTGCAGATCTCCAAACTGATGTTGATACAGTTGAAAACATTCGTTTCGGATCAGCAAACTTAATAGGTTTTGGTCGTGAACCAGAAGTTATTGGTGAAATTTTCTCTATGGAGAAAAGCAAATTATCAAAGCCAATTCAAGGAAACAGAGGAGTTTATATGGTAATTGTTGATGAAATAACAGAAGCACCGGAAGGAACAAATTATGCTGCTTCTGTTAATCCAATTATTCAGTCTTTCCAGTCAAGAATCAGAAATAATTATTTATACAGATCACTTGAAAACCTTTATGATGTTGAAGATAACAGAATATTATACTATTAAACTGGGTCTGAATCGATAAACAATATTAATAATTGTAAGCAAAAAAAGGGTGCTAAAAAGCATCCTTTTTTTTGCTTTCATTTTATTACAATATAATTCAAAAGCTTTCATTTTTGGATAATTTTATTTCTGCTTGAGCAAGTAATTTTTTTCTGATTACAACATCTCCAATCTCGTTGCATCCAATTTCAAAAATATAAAAAGCAAAATTGTAAAAGCCCAAAGAGAAGACCCTCCATAACTAAAAAATGGCAAAGGAATTCCAATTACCGGAGTAATTCCAATTGTCATTCCAATATTCACAAAGAAATGAAAAAACAAAATGGATGCAAGCCCGTATCCGTAAATACAGGCAAAAGTTGATCGCTGTCGTTCTGCCAACTTTACAATTCTTATCATCAGCCAAAGCAACAAAATTATTACTGTCAGGCTTCCCAAAAACCCCCATTCTTCACCAACTGTACAAAAAATAAAATCGGTGCTTTGTTCAGGAACGAAATCGTATTTTGTTTGAGTTCCTTTAAGGAATCCTTTTCCTGAAAGTCCTCCCGAGCCTATTGCAATTTTCGATTGATTTACATTATATCCTGCTCCATGAAGGTCTTTCTCTATGCCCAACAATACATTAATCCTTTTTTTCTGATGAAACTCCAGAATGTTTTCAAAAGTATAATCAACACTAAATGCAAACATTGACATAAGAATTGATAAACCTATAATAGGTATTAAATTTTTACGGGAACGTTTTAAAATCAGAAAAACCAATAAAGCAAAAGCTGATATTATGCCAATAACAATAAATTTGTTCAACAAAAGAGTTAGAATAAATATTACTGCAATAATTACACCCATAACAAGAATACTCCCAGATAATCCTTTACGGTACAAAACAAGTATAAATGCTGTAAAGACTAATGCGGAACCTGTATCGTGCTGTAATAGGATTAGAAAGGCTGGTACGCCAATTATTATAAGTGCCTTGTAAATAGATTTAAATTTTTTTAGATTTAAATTTCGAGAAGTAAGGAATTTTGCTAAAGCCAGATTAGTTGCAAATTTTGCAAACTCTGCCGGTTGAATTCCAAAACCTCCTATTTGAAACCACGATTTTGAACCTGCTATTTCTTTTCCAAAAAGTAATACACCAATTAATGAAATAATACTTATCCCGTATATTGCATAAGAAAAAGTTAAAAAAAACTTAGCGTCTATCATTAAAATTATTAATCCGAGAATTAGCGAAGCTCCAATCCACATTAATTGTTTCCCGTATTTCTGAGAGATATCAAAAATGTTTTTATGATCTTCGTTGTAGATGGCAGCATAAATATTTATCCAGCCTAAAAAAACCAAAACAAGGAATAAAAAAATTGATACCTTGTCGATATTATATATTCCTTTTTTGTTTCTCAATTTTCAGATCTTTTTTCTTTTATTTCTAATAAGTTAGCATCTAAAATTTTCTTTTCGAACCAGTTGTTTTTTATTTCCGAGTTAAAATATTTCGCTATCATTAATGAAGCAATTGGTGCTGCCCATATTGAACCGAACCCTGCATTTTCAACTATTACAGAAATTGCTATTTGTGGATTATCTTTTGGTGCAAAAGCAATAAACACAGAATGATTCTCTCCAAACGGGTTTTCAGCTGTTCCTGTTTTACCACATATTCTTATGCTATCAATATTATACCATCTTGCAGTTCCGTGCTCCCCTTCATAAACTAAATTTAAACCCTCAATAATAGGCTCAAAATTTGAAGAGTCTATTGTTGTGGTCACTATATCAAAATAATCCTTGCTTGGTGTTCCGATATTTCCGATTGACTTTATTAAATGAGGGATTTTATAGAAACCGCGATTAGCAATTGCTGTAATTACATTTGCCAGTTGCAATGGAGTTAATTCAATTTCACCCTGACCTATTGATAAGGAACGAACAGTTATTGCTTTCCAGCCTTTTTTCCCATAGTATTTGTTGAAATATGATTCTTTTGGAAGATTTCCGGGACGTTGATTAACGAGGTCGTTTTTAATTTTTTTGCCAATGCCGAAACTTGCAACATGTTCTCTCCAGATATTGTATCCTTCTTGGTAAGTTTCAAAATTTTCTCGCTCTGTAATTGATTTAAAAACTTTCCAGAAATAAGGATTACACGATTGTTCAATTGCATGGATAAGATTTAGCGGAGATTCATGATTGTGACTACAAACTATTGGATATGAATTAACACCTTGACAAGAATATTTTGTTTCCGGTTTTATAACACCTTCCTGCAAACCTATTAAACCGATAACACTTTTAAACGTAGATCCCGGTGAATATTGTGCCATTATTGCTCTGTTGAATAATGGCTCAAGAGTGTCGACACTTAATTTGTTGAAATTCTTAGTACGAATACGTCCGATAAGTAAATTCGGATCATAGTTAGGACTAGAAATTAATGCAAGAATTTCGCCTGTAGATGGTTCAATTGCGACAATGCTACCTCGTTTATTTTGCATTAATTTTTCGCCATAAGTCTGTAATCGCGAATCTATTGAAATATATATATTCTTTCCGGAAACTGCGGATGTATCATATTTTCCATCCTGATAACTACCTTTTTCACGATTAAAAACATCTACCATTTTTATTTTAAGACCTTTTTTACCGCGCAATATTTTTTCGTAAGTTATTTCAACTCCACTTTTCCCGATATAATCTCCCTGCTTGTAATAATAATCATTTTTTAATTCCTGTTGATTTACTTCACCTACATATCCTAAAACATGCGCAGCAATAGGATGTTCATATTTTCTTAACGTCCTGGCTTGAACATAAAAGCCAGGATATTTATAAAGTTTTTCTTCAAGAAAAGCATAATCTTCTTTTGAAATTTGTTCAAGAAAAATTGACGGTTTATAATATGAATACTTTTTGGACTCTTTAAATTTTTCAATTAATAATTCCTTATCGATTTTAAGAAGATTACAAAATTCAATAGTATCAATTTCTTTTACTAATCGTGGTGTAATCAATAAATCGTAAACAGCTTCGTTGTAAACAAGTAGCTCTCCGTTTCTATCATAAATAAACCCTCTTGCCGGATATTGTGTTTCGTATCGAAGAACATTTTTGTTTGCATAAAGCTTATAATCATTATCCACAATCTGAATCATGAATAATTTTACTAGAAAAATTACTCCTGTAAGAATAAATATAGAAACAATTACATATTTCCTTTTGGAGTAATTAGTTTTAATCATTTGGCTTCTAAATTCAGTTAAATAAGTTGTAGTACAAAATTAATGATAAATTATTTTGTAAGCAACCAGTATTAAAATTATCAATTTAAGATTTTAGAATTCAAACTTAATAGTTATCAATTTATTGATATCAAGGGATTTCAAAAATTAAAATCACAAATCGAAAAATATTACCTAATAATAAAGTCGGGTGTATGGATTACATTGCTTTTGTTTAAGGCTCTGTCAAGAATATAAAGTTCAAACGAAATTGTATCTGTAGTTAAAAATGGAGACATGATAAATAGTTCAAGTTCCATTTCAATTTCTCCTTTAATGGATTTATTAACACCCTCAGGAGTGAGTATTGGAATGCGTGAATTGAAATTTATTGATGTGTCAGGAAAAATAATTTTCTGTTGTACACCATTTATAATTTCATAAATATCAAGAAAAAAATTGTATTGATATGGTGGAGTGTTTTCTTCGCTGGTTAAACCAATATTGCCATCTCCATCAGTGTACGAAATTGTGAGATATCCAAGAGAGTCGTTTTGTTGAAAGTTAAGTAATGTTGCAAAACTTACAAACTCAATTTGAGGAATAACAGGATATTCTTCGAATTTTGCACAAGAGGAAAAAATAATCAATCCTGAAATTATAATAACCAACGAAATTTTAACTATCCTATTATTCATGTCGTTTTACAATTTTGATTTTTCTTTTATTAAAATTGCTGAAATCATAATCAGTAACAAAAATAAAAAATCATTTAATAAACTATTATTAATTTTGCCTAAAAAATATTATATTATTTACAAAAGTAATTTAATGAACAAGTTTAAAAAAAATATTTTTAATATTAACTCTGCTGAAAAGTTTAACGATTGCGCTATTGATATATTTCACCATCAATACAAATCAAATGAAATTTATAAGAATTTTGTAGATAATATAAAAGTTAATCCTTCGGATGTTAAAATTATTAGTGATATTCCGTTTTTACCTATTGAGTTTTTCAAAACCTTTAAAATAAAAAGTAATAAAAAAATAGCCGAAATAGTATTTTCAAGTAGCGGAACTACCGGAAGTGTTACCAGCAAACATTATGTTACAGATCTTTCGGTTTATCAAGATAGCTTTAGAAAAGCATTTGAACATTTTTATGGAGATGTAAAAAATTATTGTATTCTGGCTTTATTGCCCTCATATCTCGAAAGAGAAGGCTCTTCTCTGGTTTTTATGATTGATGATTTGATAAAAAAATCAGAAAATAAAAATAGTGGCTTTTATCTTTACAATATTGGGGATTTGGTTAGCAAGATTCGTGAAATGGAACATCAGAAAAAGAAAGTAATCCTGTTTGGAGTTTCTTTTGCATTAATTGATTTGATTGAAAAACACACAATTAATGCCCCGAATATAATTATTATGGAAACTGGTGGAATGAAAGGCAGAAAAAAAGAAATTATCAGGGCTGAATTACACAAAAAACTTTGCAACGGATTTGGGGTTCAGTCAATTCATTCTGAGTATGGAATGACAGAATTATTGTCTCAGGCCTATTCAAGCGGGAGTGGAATATATAAAACACCACCCTGGATGAAAATCATAATCAGAGATATTAACGACCCTTTTTCAATAATTGGGGAAAACAAAACCGGTGGAATAAATATTATTGATTTGGCAAATTATAATTCCTGTTCATTTGTTGCTTCACAGGATCTGGGTAAATTATTTAATGATAATTCTTTTGAGGTTCTTGGAAGGTTTGATACAAGTGATATAAGAGGATGTAATTTAATGATTGGCTAAAATTTACTACAAATTATCTTATTTTTTTGATTATTTCCGGTGAGTTATTAATTGGTGAATTAACTAATTCAGAAATTGGATAAGCATCCATCAATCTATTTTCAAAAGGTTTTAAAAGTTTTAATCAAAAGAATTCCTCGAGGCTTTGCCTCGGGGTTCCTATTTTTCTCCCCTGAATTCAGGGGAGATGTCCAACTTTTGTCGGACAGAGGGGTAAATAAAGAAAATTTGTGTTTCAGCTTTAGCTGAAATAAAGTTGGCGTAATACTCCTTGGCTCTGGCACAGGGATAATCAACTTTAAGAATTTTCTTTATTCTGATCTGTTTTTTCCAACCACTTTTTTTCATCTTCTTTTCTTAGAATTACAGGCATCCTATGGTGAATGTTTTTCATTAAAGAATTAGGTGTTGTTGTGATAATCGAAAAAGAATTTATTGGTCTGTCTTCATCATCTTTCCATGTATCCCAAATTCCGGCCATTGAAAAAAGCTCATTGTTTTTTAGAAATATTCGGTATGGTGTTTTTTTATTGTTTTCTTTTTTCCATTCGTAAAACCCATTACATATTACCAGGCATCGTTTTTGCCGGAAAGAATTTTTAAATGATGGTTTTTCAGTAATAGTTTCAGATTTTGAATTAATAAGTTTATTCCCAAATTTTTCATCTTTTGCCCAAAATGGTATTAATCCCCAACGGAAAAAACTTAATTTTTTTGCTTCCATGTTTGAGATTACAGCTAAGTTTTGCGAAGGAGCACAATTAAATGAAGGTCGATAAAAATCATCATAAACTTCCACATTAAATCGTTCATTAATATGTTTACCTTTTACGGATAGTTGAAATCGTCCACACATTGTTTTTTATTATTGCTTAAAGTTATTAAAAACTTTCTTTACGGCATACTTGAATATGTTATCATGATCAAAAGCTAAAGCCGGAATTTTGTTTATTGGGAACCATTTTGCAATTGAAGCATCATCGCCGCCAAACACTTTGTTTTCATTTGTTTTTGATATTCCCCAGTAAATTATCGATACTGTTCTTCCGCGAGGATCTCTACCAATTGTTCCTACGGTTTTTAGTTGCTTTAATTCAATTTCCGAAAGATTAGTTTCTTCTTTTAATTCGCGGGCTGCAGCAATATGTAATTCTTCATCCATGTCAACAAAACCTCCAGGGAAAGCCCATTTATTTTGAAAAGGTGGATTCTTTCGTTTTATCAAAAGTACCTCAAAACCGGATTCTATTTTCTGAAAAACTATACAATCAACGGTTAATGCCGGACGAGGATATTTGTATGTGTATGACATAAAAAATGTGATAATTAACAAATGATTTGTGTTTCAATAAATGCAAATTTATGAAAATATTTCTTTCTGATTTAATAAATTTGTAATACCAATTGAATTTCTAAATTGCTGATAAATATTTTGAAATATTTTTTTCTTTGTCAAGGCAAATATTCTTTACATAGCAATAGCTACGGAAATAATATTTAACGCAGAGAAAGGAAAAAAGAAACGAAATATATCGGTAATTTGGATGTTCAGTTGGTATAACTTTAATAAGTTGATATTTGCAAAAAAAACTCCCTTTAAGGGAGTTTTTAATCAACAATTATTAACCAAAATTATTACTGAAATATTACGGGAAAATTATGTTTGTGTTTTAATCTATTATTTTAATACTTATTTTTTTGTAACTAATCAGTGTGGTTAAAAATAACTCTGTTTCTTAAAAAACCAGACGATATTAACAATTATTTTCTGCTTTTAACAACGTATTTCTGTTTGATTGGTTGCGCAAAGAAAAATCTAAGGATATTAACAAAAACTTTTGGTCTTTCTTGATAAAAACATGCGTAAATACTTGATTTAAAAGATATATTGTTTTTCTTTTGTAAGAAAGATATTTGCTTTGGATAAAGACCTAATCATACAAGAACTTATACTCAAGATAGAAGAACTCGTCAAAGAGGTTCAATATTTAAAACAACGCTTGGCTAAATACGAGCACCCCAAAAACAGCAACAATAGTTCTGTACCTCCGTCAAAAGATGAGAACAGACCTAAACGCAATCAAAGTTTACGCGAGAAAACAGGGCGCAAGCCAGGAGGTCAACCAGGACGCAAAGGCAACACACTCAATATGGTTGAAAAGCCTGATATTATTGAAAAGCACATTCCGGGTTACTGTAACTCTTGCGGAAAAGATATGAGCAGCATTGCTTTTACACCAGCAGGCAAACGCCAAGTCATAGATATACCCAAGATTGAGCTTAAAGTAACCGAACATCAAATATTCAGCAAGATTTGTACTTGTGGACATGAAACAACAAGTATGTTCCCTTTGGAAGCAAATGCTCCGGTTAGTTATGGTAATAATATAGAAAGCTTGATTGGATATTTTCACACAAGACAGTATATTCCTTTTCGTCGGATGAAGGAGTTTTTCAATGATGTATTCCATTTACCAATAAGCGAAGGAGGCATCCATTATTTATTGAATAAATTGGCAAAAAAGGCCGAGCCCGCTTACGAGATGATCAAACAAAAACTACTCTCGTCAAGTTTTGGTGCTATTGGTGCAGACGAAACAGGAGTAAAAGTTGCAGGTGACAAACATTGGGCTTGGGTATGGCAAAACGAAGACGCCACATTTATTTCAATAACTGATAACAGAGCTCAAAGAAGTATCACCCAAAATTTTGAAAATGGGTTTAAAGATTCCGTATTGGTTCATGATTGCTGGAGAAGTCATTTTAATACTGCGGCTGCATCTCATCAGATATGTATAGCTCATCTATTAAGAGATTTGAATTATCTATCAGAAAGATACAATCACAAATGGAGCAAAGTATGCAAGGCTCTTTTTAAGTTTGCTTTAGACTTGAAAACTAATATGAGTCAGGTCGATTATTATATCGGTAATCCCAAACGAAAGTCTATAGAAAAGCGACTAGACAAATTATTAAACTATACTTTACCCACAGAACATAAGGAGCTGATTGCTTTTCAAAACAGGCTGATAAAATATCACGATTACATTTTCACCTTTTTGCATAACCCTCAAGTACCTCCCGACAACAACTCATCTGAAAGAGCAATACGTAATATCAAAGTAAAACAAAAGGTCTCAGGTCAATTTAAATCACCAAACGGAGCGTTTATATTCGCTGTACTCAGATCAATTACTGATACGATAATAAAAAATGATCAAAACGTGCTTGGGTCTCTAAATATTATTGCTAACTTGCAAACTGATTAGTTACATTTTTTTAATTACATTTATCACATTATTAAAAATGTCTTGAGATTGGTTTTCAATTTGTTTACTACAACAATTCTTAAATATTGATTGAATCTTATTGTTCATGTTTGATAATAATATTTTATAATATTCAAGACTGTTTGCTGAAACTTTGTAAGTATCAAAAGGAATATCATTTATATATTCTTCGTCTTCAAGAATTAGTTCAGGATGGTAAATCGAAAAGCTAGAAACACTTAAAGCAATTGCTTCGGTGTTGAAAGGAATGTCGTTAATATAATTTTCGTCTTCAAGAATTAGTTTAGGATGGTAAACCGAAAAGAAGGGAACACTTAAAGCAATTGCTTCAGTATTAAAGGGAATATCGTTAATGTATTTTTCATCTTCAAACTCAATTGCCAAGTTATTAGAAAATGAGAATTGAGCAAAGAATGTGAAAACTAATGCAAGAGTTAAAATTGTTGTTTTCATTTTTTTGGTTCTTTTTGTGTTAATCTTTTTGTTTTGTTTTTTCATTTTCGGTTTATGTAATATCTAATATTGTGCCAAAACTGTAATTAGCTGAATTACAGAATGTGTAAGGTGTGAAAGCTTGAAAAATGTGTACGTTTTCTTTACATATTCGTCCATGTTCGAACAATATCTCACAAAGTTTTTTAATGAAACTCAGAGATAAGAAAATGCCGTTTATACAAAGAAACAATATAGTGAATAGAAATTTATTTGGTATAAAAAAAGAACTCCCAAGAGGGGAGTTCTTAATCAATAATATTTAACCAAAAATATTTATTATGTAATAGATGTTAATATTGAAATAGTTTTAAATTATTCGTGTTTAACAAATTAAAACCATTATTATCAATATTATAAAATAAGTTATTTATCATTTTTTGAGTTAAATTTTCAACTTGCTCATTATAATAATTATTAATTAACAGTTTCATTTCATTGCCTATGTTTGCAAAAATTATTTGATAATACTCTAAACTACGAATTGAAATTATATATGTATCAAAAGGAATATCGTCAATATATTTTTCTTCATTTTCGAAAACCAACTCATTATTAGTTAAAATAGCATTCATTGCAATTTTCTTTGTATCAAAAGGAATATCATCTATTCCTTTTTCGTTTTCAAATTCGTAAAAATTTTTCAAAGCAAGCTGATCATAAAAGATAGTCTCAGTATTAAAAGGAATATCGTTAATATATGCCTCATCTTTTAATTGGAAATTTTTAAGAAATGTATTAGGCCTCAAACTGTCATAAATATTTTTTGTACTAAAAAGAATATCAGCAACATAATTTTCTTCTTCCATTGTAAGAATTTGAGAAAAAGTTGAATTGTTCAGAATATTAAAAACAATTTCTTCAGTATTAAAAGCGATGTCTTCAATGTAGCTTTCTTCTTCAAGCTCGGGATTCAAGTTATTGGAAAATGAAAACTGAGAGCAGAAAATAAAAACTAAAGCGAGTGTTAAAGTTTTTGTTTTCATTTTATTAGTTTCTTTGATTTAGGTTTTTATTATGTTCTTGTAATATTGTTTATCTATTTTAATGCCAAACTTGTAAGTTGTTGAAAAACAGAATATGAGACGAGATAAAATTTGAAAAATGTGTTCGTTTTTTTACAATCTTGTCCATATCCGAACAATATTTTAAAGAACGTTTTATTTTGATAATATGACGGAATAAAAATCATTATGTTACACTAATACTAAATGAAAAATTTAGTTTTAAAACTAAAAATGTTCTGAATGACTTGTTATAAAAGGTTTTTGTGAAAGATGTTAAATATGTGTTAAAAAATGCAAAAATTGTTTTTAGCTGAAAAATGTATTTGTGGTTGAGTCTATAATTGCTAACTTTTTAATTTTTATTATCTTTTCAGATAATTATTAAAAATTAATTTATAAAAGATAAGTATAGGTTATAATAAACAACTATTAAACTACCCTATTTCCTCCCAGCAATAATAATAACGATTTCTCCTTTCGGGGGATGGTTATCATAATATTCAAAAAGCTCCGTTAGGGTTCCTCGGCGTGTTTCTTCATAAATTTTTGTAAGCTCTCTCGAAACAGAAGCTTGTCTTTCGGCACCAAAATATTCAATAAATTGATTTAAAGCTTTTACAAGACGAAAAGGAGATTCGTAAAAACCCATTGTATATTTTTGTTCGGCAAGCTCTTTAAGTTTTGTCATTCTTCCTTTTTTGTGAGGAAGAAAACCCTCGAAAACAAAATGATCGACAGGTAAACCGGAATTTACAAGAGCAGGAACAAAAGCAGTAGCTCCGGGCAAACATTCAACATCAATATTATTTTTAATACATTCTCTGACAAGTAAAAAGCCGGGATCGGAAATTCCGGGTGTTCCCGCATCAGTAGCTAAAGCAATGGTTTCACCTCCCAAAATTCTTTCAACTAAACCTTCAACAGCCTTGTGTTCGTTATGCTGGTGATGAGGCATCATCTTGTTTGTAATCTCATAATGCTTTAATAAGAAACCGGTTTTTCGGGTGTCTTCTGCCAGAATGAGGTCAGCCTCTTTAAGCATACGAATTGCTCTTAAAGTTATATCTTCGAGGTTACCAATAGGAGTCGGAACTAAAATTAGTTTTGACATAAGTTTAAATGTTAAAATTCTAAAATAAAATCAGTCAATAAACGAAAAAGGTTTTCATATTCGGTTAATGGAAGATTTTCTGCTTTGTCATCGGGAGTGTGATATTCTGAACATTCGTTTCCCATTGTGTAAATAAAAACAGAAGGAACTCCTTTTTTATAAAAAGGACAATGGTCGCTATTACAAGATTCCCCTCGTTTTTTTACTTGTTTTAAGTAGTTTTTATTTTTATTTATTGAAACCAGAGAACTATATGCTTTTGAAAATACACTTGAATTAACCACAGTTATTCCTTCACTTCCGCTTCCAACCATATCAAGATTAATCAGGAATTTAATATTTTCTAAGTTAAAAAGAGGATGATTTGCGTTATAAGTTGAGCCCATCAAACCTACTTCTTCACCCGAAAAAGCCATAAAAACAATTGAATAATCAGGTTGATTTTCGGGAAGGGAATAATGGCGTGCAAGATCAGTAATCATTGCCGTTCCGCTTGCATTATCATTGGCCCCCGGAAAATAAATTCTCTCTCCCATTCTTCCGAGATGATCATAATGTGCTGTAAAAACGAAAAACGAATCAGGGTGTATTTTGCCCTCAATATATCCTATTACGTTCTGGGTTTTGTAATCAGTAAAAAACTGATTCTGAACAGAAATTTTTATACTTTTCGCTTCAGGCGGAATTGCATCAGTTTTAATTTTCAAACTGACATAATCACCTTGTTTTCTGCCGTTTGAAATATGCCAATATAATTTTTTCTCACTTAACTTTATTATTCCTTTATATTTTGGTAAATCCAAATTAGCAAGTTCTTTTTGTTTTAGATTGGTGATTATAAATTTATTTGAAAGATCATGATATTTTTCTTTTTCAATTTCAGTATTGTTTATCCAAACAATATCATAAGTTCCTGAAATGGCAGGCGAAGAACATTCAATTAAAAAATCTGACCCGGGCATAAGTTTTTTTCCGTCAACTGAAACAAAAATGGGTTCAGGAAAAGTATTTATTGAAAAAGAAAATTTTTGAAAGTAGTTCTTCGAAAATGATTTAAGTCCGATATTTTTAAATTCTTTGCGGATGTATTTTGCAGCTTTTTTTTCTCCTTTATTTACATAACCTCTGCCTTGCATTTCAGTTGAAGTTAGATCTTTTATCAACCTGAGCGCATAATTTCTGTCTTGCGAAAAAACTGAAATAAAAGAGAAAAGAAATAGTAATAGAAATATTTTTTTCATTGTTAAAAATTGAATTTAATCAAAAAGTTTATTTGGTGTATTTTCTGTTAATTATATCTACAAATTGATTAAAAGGGTTTTCATCTGTTTTCCAATTATTTTTTGATTTAAGTTCATCAATAAATTGTCCGGCTTCGTACACGGTTTCGTAAGAATTAAATTTATCCAAAGCCAGATTATAATCATGCATATTACCATGAAAAAGTTCGTTGATAAACAGAAATTTCTCATTTATACCTATAGCTTTTTTAATATTTTTAATATGATTATGCGACATGCTGGCAGCAATACTTTTATCATCTTTTTCTAAAAATTTATCCCCGATTGTGTTTGAATTTTCTGCGAATAAATCTAAAGTTGATTTTTTTTGTTCAGGTGTTTTTGATTTTCCAGGTTTAATATCTGATTTTGTTATTATAGATTTATCCTCCGGCGGCGGAATTACCTCAACAGGTTTTTCTTTTGGTTGAAGTGGTGGTTCAAAAACTTTTTCCTCGGATTGTTGAATTACTTCTACAATTTTTTCCTCTGTTTTTTCCGGCTCTGTTTCAATTTTAAATTCAACAGCTTTTACTTCTTCTTGTTTAATTATTTCATCAGTTTTGATTTCCGGTTTTGGTTTTACTTCAACGGGATGATTTAATTTTATCTGTTCTGTTTCTGTTTTTTCTTTAAATTTTGGTTTCTCTTTTTCTTCAGGAATTTCTAAAGGACTCAAAGGTTTTGTAATTAAATTATTATTTAGTTCCTGAAGTTTATAAAAATATTCATAAATCTCCCGAAGATTTGACATTATCATATCAAGTTCAATTCTTGGGATTCTGCCTTTGTGTTTCAAAATCATTTCAATTTCTTCATTAATAGCATCATTAATGAAAGAGATTTCGTCTTTTATTGTTTTAATATCCATGATTTATTTTTTTTAATAAATTGTCATTTTTTTTTGTTAGAGTTTTATGCTTTAAAGACAAAAAACAAGTAGAACATCCGGAATAAAATAATTTCAGATATCAATACGCTATTATTAATATTTTTTCCACCTTTGTATAAATTAAAAAACATCAAAATTCGTAAAATATTATTTTCGGATAAAGATATAAAACATTAGTTTAAAGAAGAAAAAATGTTTCTGGAAAAATCAAATAATTATCATAAACGCAATGGATGGGTTGAAGTAATCTGTGGATCAATGTTTTCAGGAAAAACAGAAGAACTGATACGACGCTTGAAGCGTGCAAAAATAGCTAAACTTAAGGTTGAGATTTTTAAACCAACAATTGACACACGTTATGATGACGAGAATGTTGTTTCTCACGATTCCAATTCTATTCATTCAACTCCAGTAGAAACGGCTTCAAACATTTTATTTTATTCAAAAGATTTTGAAGTTGTAGGAATTGATGAAGCCCAGTTTTTTGATGATGAACTATCAGCAGTTTGTAATAAATTAGCCGATGAAGGAAAACGTGTTATTGTTGCAGGGCTCGACATGGATTTTACAGGGAAACCATTTGGTCCAATTCCATCACTAATGGCCACTGCCGAATATGTAACAAAAGTTCATGCTATTTGCATGAGATGTGGCAATCTCGCACAATATTCTCATAGAATTATAAAGGGTGATCAACTAGTTGTTCTTGGAGAAAAAGATAGTTACGAGCCTCTCTGTCGCAGATGTTTTTTTGAAGCACGAAAAAAAAATTAATTGTTGCACTGATTTGCCCTTATACTGTTTCATTGTTGTTAAGAAAACAATAAATCAACTCAGTTTGTTTCCATATTTTCCTATAATTTAGTAATATTGCAGCTGTTTTATAAATTTAAAGATTATTTTATTATGAAAAGATTTTTTTCGGCATTTGTGATAATATATTTATTTACTGCTACTTTGGTTTTTGCACAGTTAGAAAAAGAAACTGTAATTATTATTCATACTGATAAAGGTGATATAACTGCAAAGCTTTATAATGAAACTCCAAAGCACCGAGATAATTTTATCAAATTGATAAAAAATGGATGGTTCGATGGTTCTGAATTTCATAGAGTAATTAATAATTTTATGATACAAGGAGGAGAAAGCGCAAAAGGTGCTATGGATCCCGGTTATAGAATTGATGCAGAAATTCATGCTGATTTGTTTCATAAAAAAGGTGCTCTCGCTGCTGCCAGAGAAGGCGATGCAGTAAACCCAAACAGACAATCATCCGGTTCGCAATTTTATATTGTTCAGGGACAAAAATTCAATGACCAATATCTTAATATGTTTGAGCAGAAAGCTAATATCAAGTTTACCCAAAAGCAACGCGAAGTTTATAAAACAATAGGAGGGACCCCCCATCTTGATGGTGCATATACTGTTTTTGGTGAAGTAATTTCAGGACTAAATGTTGTTGATTCAATTGCTGCCGTTAAAACAAATAAAGAAATGGGCAACAGACCTGTTGAACCACTTACAATGAAAATTGAAATATTAGAGTAATATTTTTCAGATAGAAGAAAATGAAAGAAAAAATACAAAATATCCTTAGCCAAATAAACGAATTTAAAGCTGAAAACATTGAGTCGCTTGAAAATTTCAGGATTAAGTTTCTTGGTAAAAAAGGACAAATTCAGGATTTGTTTTTGGAATTTAAAAATATACCTAAAGAACATAGGAAAGAAATGGGTTTGTTGCTTAATGATTTAAAAAACAAAGCCAAGGAAAAACATTATGCTGAGCAAAAGAATTTTCAGTCGGGAGCGAAAATTCAAAAAAGTGATAAAGATTTTACCATGCCAACCGAATTTATTTCTCTTGGTGCAAGGCATCCATTATCAATCATAAGAAATGAGATTAATGATATTTTTTCCAGAATTGGATTTGCTGTAAACGAAGGTCCTGAGATTGAAGATGATTTTCATAATTTTACTGCATTAAATTTCCCTGAAGAACATCCGGCAAGAGATATGCAGGATACTTTTTTTATTGAAAAAGATCCTGATATTGCATTAAGAACACATACTTCTTCGGTTCAGGTAAGAGCAATGGAAAATTCTAAACCACCAATTCGTGAGATTTATCCCGGAAGAGTTTTTCGTAACGAAGCTATTTCGGCTCGTGCTCATTGTATTTTTCATCAGGTTGAAGGTTTATATGTTGACAAAAATGTGTCTTTTGCCGACTTAAAACAAACTTTGTATTATTTCGCAAAAGAGATGTTTGGCGAAGAAACAAAAATTCGTTTCCGGCCATCATATTTCCCGTTTACCGAACCTTCGGCTGAGATGGATATTTCTTGTAATATTTGTGGCGGAAAAGGTTGTAATATTTGTAAATATACCGGCTTTGTTGAAATTCTTGGCTGTGGAATGGTTGATCCGAATGTTTTTGAAAATTGTGGAATTGACAGCAAAGAATATACTGGATTTGCTTTTGGAATGGGAATAGAAAGAATAACGATGTTGAAATATCAAATTAATGATTTGCGATTATTCTTCGAAAATGACAGCAGATTTTTAGAGCAATTTAGAGATGCATTATAGAGTCAGGCGAAATAAACTGCATTATTATACATCCGGTTCAAAAAAATATTAATTATTTTTTTGAATCGGATTTTTTCTTTTTTCTTTTTCTCTGCGTATTAATTCAGTAATATGAATTTCCATATCTGAGAGCATGAAATCTGTGTTTTTGATTTTTTTAATATCAAGCTCAAGAGCTGCATGAACATTTCTGATTTTTCTGATTAGACTTAAATATTGTTGTTTTTGCTCTGATTTTATGAAATCTTTAATAATTAAAAAATAATCAATTTGTTTAACTAAAGGAAGGAGTTTTCCGTTTTTGTTATTGTTAGAAATAAGTGAAAATGTATTTTGAGATTCTTCATCAAAATAATAATAAAAAGAAAATTTGTTTTCCTGTTTGCTGTTTTCATCTGTAATAAGCAAGTCTTCCATTCTTTTAAGTTCTAATTTCAAATCATTATTGACATGAAAAGCAAGACGATAATCTTTTAATTGTGTGGAAATTCCAAACAGAGTATATTCCGATTGAATGTCAAAATTTATTCTTAGCTTTTTTTTCATTTCCTTTTTATTCAGAATCTTTGAGCGATTAAAGAACAAAGTAATAGAAGACTATAAAATTACAAAAAAAAAGAGGAATATACTATGTGCCGAAATATATAAATTTATCAAAGTTTATTTGTTTTATAATACTATAAAATTTAGGAAAAAAATGAAGTATAGAAATCTATATAGACTCACTTCGGCTGTAGTTGAAATATAGGAAACCCAATACCTTTATTTTTATTATATCATTATTTCCCCGAAAATTTTCGTGACTATTATTACAATACTAGAACATAATTTTTTTGTTATGACTTTTCTTCAGGAAGAATAATTGTGAGGGCTTTTTCAGAAGCTAGCTTTTCAGCTCCTTTAATAGAAAAATCTTGTCCTTTGCAGATAGGCTTATTATCAATAACAATTTCAACCACATAAAGTTTTTTATAGCCTTCTCCAATTTCATCAACAATATTAAATTCGATTGAAAATTTTTCTTTTTGAACCCATTCAATAAGACTGCTTTTTGCACTAACATCAAGTTTTACAAGTTCTTCAATGTCAAAATGATTTTTGATAATACGATTAATAATAATTTTTTTTGTAAAATTATATCCTTTATCAAGATAAATTGCCCCAATTAATGCTTCAAAAGCATCACCATTAATAGATCTTGATTGGGTTTTTGATTCCCCATTTGATTGTATCAATTTATTTAAACCAAGTTTATAGGAAAGCTTATTTAATGAAGAACGACTGACAATTTTCGATCTCATCCCTGTTAAGAATCCTTCGTCATTATAAGGAAATTTTTTAAAAAGAAAGTCAGCAACAACTGATCCTAAAACAGCATCACCGAGATATTCTAATCTCTCGTTGCTGTGTTTTACACCATTTGAAATTTTTAGAGCAACTGATTTATGACGAAAAGCAAGACGATATAAATAAATATTTCCGGGATAAAACCCCAGGGTATTCTTTATATAAGAAATAAGCCCTTTTTCTGAAGAAAAAAGAGCTTTAATAATATTAATGATAAATAGATTCAATTTTTATCCAACGAATTTTTTAATTACAATTGAAGCATTATGACCACCAAAACCAAAAGTATTGCTTAATGCATAATTAACAACCCTTTTCACCGCTTTATAATATGTAAAATTTAATTTATTATCAATATTAGGATCATCAGTAAAATGGTTAATAGTAGGTGGAATAATATCATTTTTAACTGTAAGAGCAGTTGCAATGGCTTCTGTGGCACCTGCAGCGCCTAACATGTGTCCGGTCATTGATTTAGTAGAATTAATATTTATCTTATAAGCATGCTCGCCAAAAAGGGAAACAATTGCTTTCGGTTCTGAAATATCTCCAACCGGAGTTGAAGTGCCATGAGAATTGATATGATCAATATCTTCGAGTTTTATTTCTGCATCTTCGATAGCATATTTCATTGAGTTCTTTGCTCCAAGACCTTCAGGATGAGGGGCTGTCATGTGGTAAGCATCTCCTGAAAGACCACCACCGGCAACTTCTGCAATAATATTAGCTCCACGATTTAATGCGTGTTCCAGCTCTTCAAAAATAAGAGCTGCTCCTCCTTCACCAAGAATAAAACCATCACGGTCTTTGTCAAATGGTCGGGATGCTGTTTTGGGATCATCATTTCTTGTGGAAATTGCGTGCATTGCATTAAAACCACCTATTCCTGATTCGCAAATTGCAGCTTCGGAACCTCCCGTAATAAAAATATCTGCTTTGTTAAGACGAATATAATTATATGCATCTACAAGGGCATTTGCAGATGATGCACATGCTGAAACTGTAGCATAATTCGGACCCCTGAAACCATATTTTATAGAAATATGTCCTGCAGCAATATCTGCAATCATTTTTGGAATAAAAAACGGATTAAACCTCGGAGGGCCACTGGTACTTTTGGCGTAATCACTTATTTGATTTGTAAAAGTTATTAATCCTCCAATTCCTGATGCCCATATTACACCGGCTCTATCACTGTCTGTTTTTTCCAGATCAAGTCCTGAATTTTTGACAGCTTCTGCAGCAGCAACTAAAGCATATTGTGCATATGGATCATATTTCCTTGCTTCCTTTCGATCAAAATGATCTAAGGGATTAAAGTTTTTTAATTCACATGCAATTTGTGTTTTGAATCCTGTTGCATCAAAATTTTTAATGGTGTCAGCACTACTAACTCCGTTGATTAATCCGTTCCAAAATTCGTCAACGGTATTTCCCAAGGGAGTTAGTGCGCCAAGACCTGTAATAACTACTCGTTTTAACTCCATATTAAAATGAAATTTTTGTTTTATGCGTTATTTTCAATGTATGAAATTGCTTCACCTACTGAAGCGATTTTTTCAGCCTGATCGTCAGGAATAGCAATATTGAATTCTTTTTCGAATTCCATAATTAATTCCACAGTATCAAGTGAATCTGCGCCTAAATCATTAGTGAAACTAGCTTCTAATGTAACTTCACCTTCGTCAACGCCAAGCTTATCAATGATTATAGCTTTTACTCTTGTTGCAATGTCTGACATAATTGTTTATATTTTTAGTTTAACAAGTTGCAAAGAAATGAATTTAATCAAATAAAAGCAAAGAAAAAATTATTTATTTAAACATTAGAAACACTAAACAACTAAAATACAATACTATACGCTTTTCAGTCAAATATATTAATGATAAATAATTTTAATTTTTCGGAAAGATAGTAATTTTGGATCTGGTTTTCCAAAATACATTTTAAAAAGTTTAATTTTTAAGAAATAATTGAAAGACAAAAATATGAATAAGATTGCAATTTTCGCTTCCGGTAACGGTACTAATGCCCAGCGTATTACGGAATATTTTAATGATAAAGATAATGTTGAAATAACACTTATTTTATCTAATAATAAAGATGCATTTGTTATGGAACGTGCAAAAAAACTGAATGTTCCATCAATTATTTTTGACAGGGACGACTTTTATAATTCAGATAAAGTTTTTGATATTTTAGCTTTACGTGAAATTGACTTTATTGTTTTAGCTGGTTTTTTATGGCTTATTCCTTTAAATATTCTTAAAAAATTCCATAACCGGATAATAAATATCCATCCTGCTCTTCTTCCCAAATTTGGTGGAAAAGGAATGTATGGTGATAAGGTTCATAAAGCCGTTATCGAAAATAAAGAAACCGAGACAGGAATTTCAATTCATTTTGTAAACGAAAAATATGATGAAGGGAAAATAATTTTCCAATCAAAATTTAATATTGAAATTGATGATACTCCGGATTCAATTGCTCAAAAAATTCATCAATTAGAATATGAGCATTTTTCGAGGGTGATTGAAGAGGTGGTGATGGAGATGAAATAGATGATACTTGTTTTTTGATTTTGGATACTTGATTCTTGTAATTCTCCAGATTTCCCTCATTTAAAACGATTTTTTTAAGGCACGCGTTACAAACGCGCGCCAGCTAAGGTTTGCTGGTTTTATCATCCGCCAAGCGCCTTTGAAGTTCTATTCGGGTTTGCTGGTTTTATCATCCGCCAAGCGCCTTTGAGGCGCTAGGCGGTTTGGTTTTTACTCAGCTCGCGCTCATTTGTAACAAATGCGTGATATATATTAGCATTGACTCGTCCTAAAATAAGTTTACAGTTTAATTTAAAATGCTAAATTTCAAAACCTATCATCAGATTTATAATTTTCGCTTTTGTGCATTATATTTTCTAACCAGCCGTTTTTTGTGTTATTTATAACATCAAATTTCGAAACGTATGGCTTTATATCAAGCAAAGGTGTTTTATCCAAAACATCAATTCCGCTAACGTAAATCTTTTCATTTTTGATAGATTCAATTTTAAAAATTGAAAGCCCGATTGGATTTGGGCGCTTTGGAGCACGGGTAGAAAATACGCCTCTTTCGGTATTATCAAGAAAAGGCCTAGTAATTAATTTGTAATCCTTGTTTTTGTGAAATTGATAAATCGCATAAATATGACTAAAACCATCTAAGTCTTTTATGCCGGGTAAAAATTCCGGGTAAATTTCAATAAAGCCTTTTATTTCTTTTGCGCCGACACTTTGTATCGGCATATCTTTTTTGTTTTTAAAAGGACTGTGAATTATTCCTATTGGTTTCATTTTTTTTATATTTTTTTCATTAATTATAAACCTGAGTTTGATTATTAATATTTTTTCTTGTGCTGTAAATCAAAGAAATACAATGATTGTTCTTAGTGCGTCTTTGAGTTTTTGTGACTTAGTGGCTACTTTTTTTGCCACAATCCTGAATTCCGAAAGTTTTCGGAATCGGAACAAAGACACCAAGAATTACAAAGAAAAAAACGCATGTTGACATAAGTTACATAAAATCAATTAATTTATAATAGAACTCAGGTTATAAAGAAAACGACTATCCGTAATTCCTACTAAACATAGGAGGGGAATGCGTTTCGCAAACATTTTCTCTTAATTAAAAATCATTCTCCTTATGGTTTCCAGATTAATCCAAATACTTAAATCCCCAATCATAACTTATATAATTTCATCTCTCAATTCCATCTCTGGCATTTACACCTTTATCATAATAATGTTTAATGTTTTTCATTTCTGTTACCAGATCTGCTTTTTCAATTATTGATTCCGGAGCATATCTTCCTGTTAAAATTAATTCAACATTTTCAGGCTTTTTTTCTATCAAGTCGAGAACATCTTTTTCTTTTATCAGTCCAAACCAAATCGAAACATTTATCTCATCTAAAATAATAATTTCATACTTGCCCGAAAGCATTTTGCTTTTGCATTTTTCTAAAGCTTTTTTTGATTTTTCTTTGTACTCTTCACTTACTTCTTCTTTGGTAATACATTTGCTTATTCCGAATTGTTCAAGCTCAATTTGTGGAATTTTTCGAAGAGTTTTTAGTTCTCCATATTCCCTGCCTTTCATAAACTGCCCAATAAAACAATTTTTATTATGACCTGCAGCACGAACAGCAAGACCAATAGCGGCAGTTGTTTTGCCTTTTCCGTTTCCTGTATAAATTTGAATGTATCCTTTCATAATAAGTGCCTAGAATGCCTAAAGTTTGGAGTGACTAAAGTTATTGTTTATTCCCAATTCATATTAAGATTTCATTAACTATCTCATAAAACCTGTCTATTGCTTGCCTTTCCATCCATGGTTTATGTCCACAATTTTTGAGTAAAATAAACCTAAAGTTATTTATGTTTTCGCTTAATGGTTTTTGAATTCCCTTGGCGGGATGAGAGTCAAAATCTCCATGGATTACTACAACAGGACATTTTATTTTTTTTGTGATTTTTAGAAGTTTTCCGCTTTTTCTTAATTCGGTAGCTTCTTTCCAAACGTTTTTATAAATATCAAAATTACAATTAATAGTTTCCGTTTTATCAATTATTGGGTCGTATGAATCGACTTTACTTAAGATTTTTCCTAAACGGCAAAAAGCTTCATTTTTTTTACCGGAATTAGAATCATTTAGTATCTGACTCAGAAATTCAAGTTTATCTTTTTCATCTTCTGTCAAACGACTAAATCTTGTTTCCTGAGTTTGAAAAGCATATTTTTCCTCAAAACCACTACTTCCAACAAGGATTAATTTTTTAACAAACTTAGGATGTTCCGCAGCAAATAAAATACTTAAGAATGCACCCCACGAGAAACCAATTAAAGTTATTGGAAATTCAGCATTTTCCTCAATAATAGTTTTTAATTCTTCAATCTGACCCTTGATAGTTTTGGCTGTTTGGAGAGGTTCTAAAACACCATAAGTAAGTGAAAGCTTTTTAGCTACCGGAGCCATTTCTCCACTTGCTCCCGGTCCACCATGAATTACAGCAGCTTTAAACGGTTTGTTTCCGTATGTTCTTAAATTTTCCATAAATCACTTAGCAAAAAAAAGACATTTTTCTTTACGGCATTCATTATTGAACTTGTTGAAATCACAATCAAAATTTTCTATTAATACGAATTATAACTACAAATATTATCTATGCTTTTTCTTGTTTTTTTGCGAAGTCTGTAATTTTCCGGTGCATAGCCTACGCTAATTATTAAAGCAATACTTTTTTTGTCAGGAATATTAAGAAGTTTCTTTATCGGCTTTTCGTTGTACCAGCCTAGCATACAAGTTCCAAGACCCTCTTCTTCAGCTTGAAGACAAAAGTGTTCGGCAGTAATCCCAATATCTATCAGTTTCCATTCTTTCTTTTTTATTCTTTGCCCGAGTTGTGTAATTAGTTTTACTTTTTCCAGAGTTATCACTACAATTACAGGAGCTTCAACGGTAAATTTATTGAAACTTGCTATTTTATCAAAAGTTTCTTTTGCAACTTTATTTTTCAGTTCAGGCTCATCAATAATAATAAACTTCCATGGTTGAGAATTACTCGCTGATGGAGCAAGTCTGGCAGCCTCAAGACATCTTATAATTTTTTCTTTCTCAACAGCCTTGTTGGAATATTTTCTTATACTTTGTCGTTTTATTACTAATTCTGTAAAATTCATTATTTTATTTTTTTTAAAATATCTTTAGTTTCTTTTTCAAATCCCGGTTTACCCAAAAGTGCAAACATATTTTTCTTATAAGCTTCAACACCCGGCTGGTCAAAAGGATTAACATCAAGAATATAACCACTTACAGCGCAAGCCATTTCGTAGAAATATATTAACTGACCCAGATTTTCTTCGTCAATTTTATTAATAGTAATTTTAATATTTGGAACACCACCATCGATATGAGCAAGTGTTGTACCCAATTGTGCATTTTTATTTACTTCATCAACTCTTCTTCCGGCAATGTAATTTAGTTTATCCAGATCTCCCTTAACTTCAGGTATTTTTAGAGTTTTTTTAGAGTTTTCAACTGAAAGCACAGTTTCAAAAATATTTCTCAGTCCCTCCTGAATATATTGTCCCATTGAGTGAAGGTCGGTTGTAAAACTAACTCCGGCAGGGAAAATACCCTTATTTTCTTTTCCTTCGCTTTCGCCATAAAGTTGTTTCCACCATTCGGTAAGATAAAACAATGTTGGCTGATAATTTACCATAATTTCGGTTGTAAAACCTTTGTGGTATAAAGCGTTTCGAGTGGCGGAATACAATGCTACCGGATTATTTAATGAGCTAATATCAGAAAGAATAAATTCGTGCATTTCTTTTGCGCCATTTATGAGTTCGCGAATATTAAATCCGGCAACAGCAATTGGTAATAACCCAACCGGAGTTAAAACAGAATATCTACCTCCAACATCATCAGGTATAATATAAGTTGAATATTTTTCCTTGTCGGAAAGATGCTTTAACGCACCTTTTTTACTGTCGGTGATGGCAATAATTCTTTCAATTGCACCTTCTTTTCCGTATTTTTTTTCAAGATGATTTTTAAGTAATCTGAATGCAAGTGCCGGTTCGGTGGTAGTTCCGGATTTTGAAATCACGGCAAGTGCATAATCGTTTTTATCAAGAATATCTAAAAGATCAGAAAGATAGTCTTCACCAATATTTTGTCCGGCATAAAGTATTTGTGGAAATTCCTTTTCGGGAAGAAGAGAATTAAAATTATGACTGAGTGCTTCGATAACTGCTCTTGCACCGAGATACGAACCGCCAATTCCTATTACGACAAATAACTTTGCAAGTTTTTTAATTTTCTTAGCATCAGCTTCTATTTTGCTAATAAGATCTTCGCTAATTTCATTAGGAAAATCAACCCAGCCAAGAAAATCGTTTCCCTTTCCGGTCTTATTTAAAATTGACTGAAAATGTGTTTTTATTTCATTTTGAAAGTTGTTAATTTCTTTTTTAGAAATAAAATCTGAAACTTTATCGATGTTTACTTTTAAATTTATCATAATGTAAGTTTTTGTAAAAATCAGTTTATTAATCTTGTTTTCTGGCTTTGAGGATATTTTTAAAATGGTATATGAAGTATAAAGGTATAGGGGAAATAATGGTATAAAGGTGTTTTCCCTTATTTCCAATATTTCCTTTATTTTCCAATTCAATAATATTTCTCAATTTCACCTTTGATTGTTATTAATTTATTACTGATAAGTTATGAATTATTTTTTTTGCATAAAATTAGAAAAAAACAGGAGATAATTGTTTGGGAATAAAAAAAGCGGTCAAATAATTAACCGCTTTTTATATCAAAACACCAAAACTTTATTGATTTTTTTAATTGCTCAAATCGTATTAATCACAAAATTTTAGTTATTAACCAATTATTTAAATTATGATAATACAAAAATACACCTGGAAATATTCATATAATGTTAAGTGATTTTAACAAACGTTAAAAAATGTTAAAAACCTGTATATCATAAATTTAAGAGCTAAATTTGTGTCTTGATCAGTCGAAATGAAGAAGAATATTATTTATATTATTAGTTTAATAAGCTTTGCCTTAATAGGTTTAATGGTGATACAGGTTTACTGGATAGAAAATGCCATTACTGTTGAAGAAAGTAGTTTTGTCAGGAATGTAGATGACGCTGTTTCGAGGGTTGTTGTAAAGCTCGAAAAAATAGAAATGTCGAAACAACTTCAACGGAAAATGAGATTTAATACAAGCCGATCAAATATTCGTAGTTCTATTGATTCTTTAAGAAATGATTTCAATAGTTCTATAGGTGATGCTACAGAACAAGAATTGTTCATGAAAAATTCCCGTTTGGCTCAAGATGTTTTTCAAAATTTTATGGATAATAACAGAGTAATTCCTGTTGAAGAAAAAGTAAATAGAAAAATTTTGGATTCATTGTTAACTATCGAATTAAAAAACAAAGGAATTACCACACAATTTGAATTTGGAATTTATTTGCCAGTCAAAAATAGACTGATATTTCAAAAAACAGAAAGATATCCTAACGAATTACTTAATAAGGGTTTTGCGTTTACTTTATATCCAAGCGAAATGCAAATTAGTCCAAGTTATCTTATGATGTATTTCCCAAACATGAAAAGATTTTTAATTAGTCGTTTATGGGTTCTTTTATTGATTTCGGTTATTTTAACTTTAGTGATAATACTTTCTTTTGTGTTTACAATTAATACAATTTTCAAGCAAAAGAAACTTTCAGAAATGAAAAATGATTTCATTAATAATATGACTCACGAATTTAAAACCCCGATTTCTACTATTTCGTTAGCATGTGAAGCATTAAAGGATAAAGACATAATAAAATCGGAAGATATATACACCACTTATATAGGGATGATTGGTGAAGAAAATAAGCGCCTTGGAGGGATGGCAGAAAAAGTTTTACAAACAGCTGTTTTAGATAAAGGCAAATTATCTATGAAAAAGGAAAGTGTAAATATTCATAAAGTAATACTAAATACAATAAAAAATATTCAGCTTCAGGTGGAGAGAAAAAATGGTAGTGTTATTGCGGATTTAAAAGCTGATTGTCATCTTATTAATGCCGACAAAATGCACATCACAAATGTTATTTATAATTTGCTTGATAATGCAAATAAATATACACTTGAAGATCCTGAAATTGTTGTTTCAACAGAAAATTCCCTTGGAGGAATTAACATCAAAATAAGTGATAATGGAATTGGGATCAGTAAAATTGATCAAAAAAGAATTTTCGAGAAATTATATCGTGTTTCCACCGGAAACGTACATGATTTTAAGGGTTTTGGCTTGGGATTGAGTTACGTAAAAGCAATTGTTGAAAAACATGATGGCAAAATATCATTAGAAAGTGAATTGAAAAAAGGAACAAAATTTACAATATTCTTACCTTTGAAAAATAATTATACTAATTCTTAACAATTTTGCAACTCCGATAGCTATCGGGGAAAGCTGTTTAGAAATAGTAATGAGGTACAAAATGCAACTGGAAATTTTGCAATTCTGTTTCGTACAAGTATAAAACATCAAAAAAATGGAAAAGAAAAAAACAAGAATTTTATTGGCTGAAGATGATAAAAATTTAGGAACAATATTAAAATCATATCTCGAAGCGAAAGGATATTCAACAGTTTTGTGTGTAAATGGTCAGGAAGCATACGAATCTTATAAAAAAGAGATCTTTGATTTTTGTCTTCTTGATGTGATGATGCCAATAAAAGATGGTTTTACTCTTGCCAAAGAAATTAGGGAGACAAACAAAACAATTCCAATTCTTTTTCTTACTGCAAAATCTATGCAGGAAGATAAACTTAAAGGTTTTGATATTGGTGCTGATGATTATGTTACAAAGCCTTTCAGCATGGAAGAATTGCTTGTGAGAATTAAAGCAATTTTACGACGCAGTGGTCAAAATAATGGAAATCAGGCTAACAAAAATATCTTTAAAATAAATAATTTGGTTTTTGATTATAATCGCCAGATTTTAAAAATTAATGAAAAAACACAAAAGCTTACTTCAAAGGAATCAGAACTTTTAAAAATGCTTTGTGAAAATCTTAATAATGTTCTTGACAGAACCGATGCCTTGAAACACATCTGGCTAGACGACAGCTATTTTAATGCTCGTAGCATGGATGTTTATATTACCAAATTACGAAAATATTTGAAAGAAGATCCCTCTATTGAGCTTATTAATGTTCACGGAATTGGATTTAAACTTGTTGTAAATTAATTTAGATCTTTGATAAACCCAAGCGGGTCTCTTTCGTCACGAAGTATATTCCAGAAAATTTGAGAACTCGGTCCTTTATCTTTATTACTTAAAACAATAATGGTTTTTTCGGTTTTCATATCTCTGATATAAAAAGTTCGGAATCCTTTCCACCATCCGTAATGAAATACAGTGCTGTCTTCTCTTTCTTTTATTCTCCAGCCAAAACCATAATTATTTCTTCTTTTCCAGTATTTAGGACTTCCCGATTCAAAAGCTTCACGTAAGGTTGAGTCACTAACAAGTGTTTCGTTGTACATTCCCTGATCGAATTTAAATAGGTCTTCAACACTCGAATAAACACCTTTGTCGCCCATTACTCCGTTGAGGTAGTCATTACCTTCTCTAACAATTCTCCATCCGCGATATCTATAACCTGTTACACCTTTTGGAATATTATATGGAATCAGCGAATCCTCATTCATGTTGTAAATAAAGGAATCGGTCATATTTAAAGGTTTAAATATTTTTTCCTCTGCAAATTTATCAAATGTTATTCCAGAAATTTTTTCAACAATACTTGCCAAAACCGCGTAATTCGAATTACAATAATGAAAGCCTTTGTCAGGAGCAAAATATCTCTGAGGAGGATGCTCTCTGAAAAGATCTAACATATTATCATTTGTAAGTGGTTTTCTTTTATTTTTCCAATGTTTGTGTGCAATGGACATATATCGCGGAAGTCCCGAGCGATGAGTTAATAAATTTCGTATAGTTATTCCTTCATAAGGAAAATTATCAATATGATCTCTAATGTCGTCTTCGTAGGTTAGTTTACCTTCTTCTTTCAGAATCATAATTGCCATGGCTGTGAACATTTTAGAAACAGAGGCAAGCTGAAAGGAAGAATGAGTGTTTAATTCTTTGTGGTTTTTAAAGTCAGCCATTCCAAAGGCGTTTTTATAAATAATCCTTCCTTTTTCACTAAAAAGAACCGAAGCGTTAAATCTATATCGTTTGTAAAGATTTGTGAATATTTTGTCGATTCGCTCTGACTTTTTGGCGATAATTTCTTTATCAAGGTCCGTAATAAGATTTTCAGGTACAGAATATAATAACCTTTTTACATCATCAGCCATCTGGTCATTCCTTCCTTTAAAAGGAAATGAAGACAATGAAATAATTATCAAAATCACTGTTAAATATTGCCAGATGTTTCTTTTCATCTATTGATTTTTGCCTAAAATTTGGGTGCAAAAATATTATTTATTTCATTAAACCAACATTTTATTTATAAAGTATTCAACAATAGATAGTTAATAAAACCATTCATTGTAATAAAACATTATCCGATTTCAGAGAGTTAATTATTTAGTTTATTAAGTGAGCTTTATTAATAAATTAGAATACAAAGAGATATAAAGAGTGGCACAAACTTTGCGAAGAACGGTACAAACTTTACAACTTGAATTAATAAACATAATAAATTCCATGTATTATTTAATAAAATGTTAAACATTAAGAAAATATATAACCTGTTATTAAAAAAGAAATATTTTTTAAAGTATTGGTATTTAATTAAATACCCCCCCCCTACAAAATATACCCAACATACTTTTAAGATTTTTTATTGTCTGTCTTAATACTTATTCTCATGCATTTTGTTTGTTTAATATCATTACTTATTATTTTGCCAATACAAGATTTATTTATTTTACTGTTTCTCAAAAAAATAATACCGAAAGCTATAGTTACAAATATCAATTTTATTGTAATTGTAAGAATATTTATACTTTGGGTAAAAATAATTTTAACATTATTAGCTATTCTGAATAATGCCGGTTGTTTCAGAGCAGCAATAAATAATATAATAACCTTTTTAGCAAAAAGGTTTAAAATCAGCAAAACATATTCAGACTTTGCCAAAGTCTGCACGGTTTGTTTTACTGGTCGTGTAAGAAAAACAGGAGATTGTTTAATTTTATATAAAATTAGGAAATGAAAAAAATAATTTATTTTGTTGCATTGGCAACAATTTTCATGTTTGGATGCTCAAAAGAAAAAATAAATGAGCAACAAAACAACGACAATTACAGCAGTGTCAAACTGATTACTTTAAGCGATGGGAGCAAGACTTCTATTACAATGCTTGAGTTTAGAAGTAATAATGCTTATGACTCAACCATAAAAAGGTTTGAACGACAAATGGAAAGATTGGATGATGCTTTTTTGGCTCAATATGATTATCTGAACGACAGTTTATTGAACGAAAAGGAAGAAGATGTTGGATTTATTTATCAGCAACCTTTAATTGATTTTGAGAATTCACTTAATTTTACAAATTCAATGAGGCAGGTTTTTGTTGTCGCAGAAGAAAACTGGCTTGACAACGATTCCCTTGACTTAGCAAAAGACCCTTCGAATACATACGTTTTTAGTATTGCTGAAATGGCAATGCTAAATACAGGTGGTGAGGTTAAAATCGGAATTTCCCTTCTGAAACTTACAAAGGATGGTTTTGTTGAGTTTACCGATGGCGATATTAACAAATTAATCCGATTTAACAATGGCGACATGACCGTGTTGGATGAAGCAAATGTGGTTACAAATCTTGACGAAGGATCACGCAGTGCTAATTGTAAGCCTTGGAAAGGTGAGAATAATTACCATGAATATGCAAATAAGAAAAGAGTCAAAAAACACGAACACTTTCATGCCTATCCGTGGAAAGGCACATCAGAGGCACAAATTACATCATACAAAAAACGTGGCAATAGGTGGAAAAAATACAGGATGAACCTTGGTGTGGCCAACCAGAGTTATTTTTATGATAGTGATTGCAGTACTGTAAAAGCACAAGAATGGACAGGCTGGGAGCGCAAAAGAAGAAAAAGTGTTAACCAAAGGGTTCGAAGGTGGGGTGCTTTTCCTGGTTACAGGGCAAAAAATGGAGCATCTGTATTGGGATATTTCGAGTATGCAGGTTATAGTTAATTATGATTGGCTGTCATGGTAAACAGAAAAACAATGCTAACAATGGTGGGGCTTATCCTCACCGTTGTTTTTGCACCAGAAATATTTGCTCAATCTACCATTGAGTACTATGCGCTAAAAAAATATCGTAAGTGGGGCATTGTTGCAGGACCAATACTTTACGACCGAGCCGTATTAGAACCTCAATATGGTGATTATACATTTGACAACAAACCAATGTGGGGTTTTAATGCCGGATTTGAATACGATTTTTACCCAGACAAAAAATGGTCGTTTATTACGGGGTTTATTGTTGCTTTAGAACCTGTTTATAAAGTGAGGGTCAACATTAAAAAGGAGGATGTATATTCTCATTTTGAGGAAGATGTATTAACTCTTGATGAAAAGTACTATGCAATGACATCTTTCTCCGCTCCAATACTATTACGGTTAAATCTACAAATCAGCAAACGTATATTCGTGAATTTTCGAACAGGTCTTAAAGCCATGTACTTTCCTGATGGAAGTGCGAGTTTAAGTTGGACTTTCCATAATGAAGATGAAACAGAAGCACGTGAAGTGTTTGGGTTAAGAGTAGAAAGCCCATACAATTGGTTTCAGGGTAGTTTTGTTATTGGTACAGGGTGCAGTTATGCAACAAAAAAACTATTATTCAAAGCAAATATGATTTATGTAATGAACTTTCAAAATGCAATGGATGGTGAATACTTATTTGACAACATGTTTGTATCAGCAAGATCAAGGGGATATTACAAACTCTCGGGTAATTATTTAGGTTTGGTGTTTTCTGCAAGTTTAGCAAAGAAAAAAGACAAATGGTAAAGAAAAGCGGTTTGCTTAAAACAATGGTGGGGATTTTCCTCACCATTATTATAACTTCAGGCGTGTATGCTCAGGCAGATAAGGAATATTATACCCTAAAGAAATATAGGAAATGGGGCTTAGTAGCGGGGCCGGCACTTTACAACAGGGCAGAAATTTACAGGCAATATGGCGATTATACTTTCGAGAACAAGCCGATGTTGGGTTTTAATGCCGGTTTTGAATACGATTTTTATCCTGATAGAAAATGGTCGTTCATTACAGGCCTGGTTATAGCTTTGGAACCAGTTTACAATGTTCATTACCATATAAAAATAGAAGATATATATTCGCACTTTGAAGAAGATTTAATTGATAGTTTCACTTCATACTCTATGTCTTCATTCTCTACCCCTATACTAATACGGTTAAATATACAAATGAAAGAAAAAGTTTTTATCAGTTTCCTGTCAGGTTTTAAGGTGAAGTTTTTTCCACCGTATGAAGCACTTTTGATATATTCGATTTCTAATGAAGATAATACAGAAAGCCGAGAAATTTTCGGATTAAACCTTCACAGTCATGACAATTTATTTCATGGTAGTTTTGTGATAGGGTCAGGAATAAGTATTGCTATGAAAAAAGTATTGCTTAAAACTAATTTCATTTATGTGATGAACTTTCAGAACACTTTCGAGGGTGAATATCAGTTTGGTAATTTGTTAACTTCGCCCCCAACCCGTGGAGATTACGAGTTATCAGGAAATTATTTGGGTTTGGTGTTTACGGTAAGTTTGGCGAAAAGAAAAGATAAATAGTAAAAACAAAAAACTTATAATTGAGATGATCAGTGGGCTAAAGACTCACTGGTGCACCTTTCTCAAATACACTACTTGATGGTTATAATTTTATTACATAAATGAAGATTAGTAAATAATTACATTTTAATTATATCACTCTCCGATTTCAGAGGTTTAATTATTTAGTTTATCGAGCAAGTTTTTTAATAAACAAGAATACAAAGAGATATAAAGAGTGGCACAAACTTTGCAAAGGACAACACAAGCTTTTTATATTAAATTACAAAATATACTAAATTCCATGTATTTATTTAATATAATGTTAAACCTTCAGAAAACATATAGATTGTTATTGAAAAAGAAAATTTCTTTAAAGTGCTGGCATATAGTTAAATACTCCTCCCTACAAAAATTTTCCAATATACCTTTAAGATTTTTTATTGTCTGTCTTAATACTTATTCTCATGCATTTTGTTTGTTTAATATCATTACTTATTATTTTGCCAATACAAGATTTATTTATTTTACTGTTTCTCAAAAAAATAATACCGAA
>Ga0222678_1000053_pt1 | contig 64828 bp, 57 predicted proteins | sample AntAcemetagen937_FD_179801 | JGI IMG/M metagenome (GOLD analysis project Ga0222678, IMG submission 179801) | Saline water microbial communities from Ace Lake, Antarctica - #937 | ecosystem: Environmental > Aquatic > Non-marine Saline and Alkaline > Saline | place: Antarctica: Ace Lake... | reverse complement strand
TGGTTTACACTATATTCAGTTTTCTGAACTTATGTTAATAAATCATTATTTTTATTTACCAAACTATATTTACATTTGTTTTGTGCAATGCAGCACCCAAAAACAAGAATTTTTCATAAATTAAGTCTTGTTTTCCAATGATTTAAATATTAGTAGTTTTTTGCTTGTACAAAACAGGAAGAAAAGAAAAAAACGATTGAAAAATTGAATATCGAATATCGAACACCGAATGATGAATAATGATTTGTCAAGAGCACTAAAAAAAAATCTTAAATACTTTTTCAATCACAAATAAATCAAAAATCGTTAATCAGTGTTCGGTGTTCGATATTTGTCCATTCATAAATATGGTTTACACTATATTCAGTCTTGTTTTCCAATGATTTAAATATTAGTAGTTTTTTGCTTGCACAAAACAGGAAAACACTATAAAGCCAAGATTATGGAAATAAAATTCTAAATTATTTTAAAAAACTAATGTGCTTCCAACCAATTATTCCCAGTATTTATATCTACCACCACTGGCACATTCATTTTAAAAGCGGTTTTCATTTTTTCTTCAACAATAGAATTAACTATTTCTATTTCGTCTTTGTGGGTATCAAAGATCAATTCATCATGAACCTGAAGAATCATTTTTGACTTTAAATTACGTTTTTCAAATTCATCAAAAATACTAATCATTGCAATTTTTATCATATCGGCAGATGAGCCTTGAATAGGTGCATTGATAGCATTTCTTTCAGCAAAACTACGAACTGTTCCGTTATTTGAATTTATGTCGCGCAAATACCTTCGCCGATTCATAATAGTTTCTACAAATCCATTATCGCGGGCAAACTGAATTGTAGAATTCATATATTTTTTCACTCCGGGATATTTATCAAAATACTGATCAATAATTTCTTGTGCTTCTTTTCGAGGAATGTTCAGTCTTTCTGACAAACCAAAAGCAGAAATTCCATAAACAATTCCAAAATTTACTGTCTTGGCATTTCTTCGCATATCTTTTGTAACTTCTTCAACCGGAACATTATAAATTTTAGAGGCAGTGGTGGAATGAATATCAACATTATTTAAAAAGGCATTCATCATTCCTTCGTCTTTGCTCATTTCGGCAATTATCCTGAGTTCAATTTGCGAATAATCGGCAGCAAGCAAAGTATAATCATCATTTCGTGGGACGAAAGCTTTTCGTATTTCCCTGCCTTTTTCTGTCCTTATTGGAATATTTTGAAGATTAGGATTATTAGAACTAAGTCGCCCTGTGACGGTGACAGCCTGATTGTAAGATGTGTGAATTCTGCCATCTCGCTGATTTATCAGATTTGGCAATGCATCAACATAAGTAGATTTTAATTTTGTTAAAGAACGAAAATCCAGAATATTCTGAATAATCGGATGTTTGTTAATCAGCTTTCTGAGTACGTCTTCTCCAGTTGAATATTGCTTGGTTTTTGTTCGCTTTGGTTTATCCGTAACAACTAATTTATCAAATAAAACTTCTCCCAATTGTTTTGGTGAAGCAATATTAAATTCTATTCCTGATTTCTCGAAAATCTGTTTTTTAATTTTTGATATTTCATCAGCAAGCTGAATTGAGAAATCTTTTAAAGCTTCGGTATTTAATTTTACACCTTCAGCTTCCATCGAGGCAAGAACAGGAATCAAAGGAATTTCTATGTTATTGAATAAATTTTCTGTATCGGTTTCTTTTAGTTTTGGCAGAAGGATATTTCTGAGTTGAAGAGTTATATCAGCATCCTCGCAAGCGTAATCGCTCAAAATATCAATATTTACATTTCTCATGCTACCCTGGTTTTTTCCTTTTTTCCCGATAAGGGTTTCAATAGAAACAGGCTTGTAGTTAAGGTATGTTTCTGACAGGTAGTCCATATTATGGCGCATTTCCGGTTCGATAAGATAATGAGCAAGCATGGTGTCGAATAATTTGCCTTTCACTTCCGTATCATACCATTTCAAAACAGAAATATCGAACTTTAAATTTTGTCCTGTTTTTTCAATTTCAGGATTTTCAAAAACAGTTTTAAATTCTGAAACAATCGACAAAGCATCATCATAATTTTCCGGCATAGGGACATAATATGCTTCACCTGTTTTGTATGAAAACGACATTCCTACAAGCTCAGTATTATTTGCATCAACTCCGGTAGTTTCGGTGTCGAAACAAATGTTTTTTTGTTGAAGAAGATTTTTGATAAGTTTTTCCCTGTCGTTTTTTTTGTTAATCAAATAATAATTATGCTTAGTATCTTTTATTTGATTGCTTGACTGAAAAACGTCACCACCAAAAAGGTCACCTTGAATTTCTTCGGATTTTGTTTCACCTGATTTTTTTAGAGAGATTTGGGTAAAAACCCTTTTTGCAAATGCCCTGAATTCAAGTTCCTCAAGAAGTGTTTTCAGAGTTTCAATATCAGGTTCTGAAATTTTTAGATGTTCTTCATCAAAATCAACCGGGACATCAAGAATAATTGTAGCCAGCTCTTTTGAAAATAAAGCTTGCTTACTAAAATTCTCAACATTTTCTTTAAGCTTTCCTTTAAGTTTATTGGTGTTTTTGAGTAGATTCTCAATACTGTCGAATTCACCAACTAATTTCATTGCGGTCTTTTGACCAACTCCTGGTACACCCGGAATATTGTCAGAAGTATCGCCCCAAAGTCCCAAAATATCTATTAACTGTTCGGGTCTTTTCAGATTATATTTCATACAAATTTCCTCAACTCCAAGTATCTGAGCTTTATTCCCCATGCGTGGAGGTTTGTACATAAAAGTATTTTCAGAAACCAATTGTCCAAAATCCTTATCAGGAGTCATCATAAATGTTTCGAAACCATTTTCTTCAGCTTTTTTTGCCAGAGTGCCAATAACATCATCAGCTTCAAAACCATCGGCAAAAAGTATGGGAATGTTAAAAGCTTTGATAAGTTGTTTTATATAAGGAATTGACATAGAAATATCTTCGGGCATTGCCTCGCGATTAGCTTTATATTCAGCAAACTCAATATGACGAAATGTAGGTGCACGTGTGTCGAAAGCAACTCCGATATGAGTTGGTTTTTCATTTTTAATTACATCAAACATTGTATTTGCAAAACCAAGTATGGCGGAGGTATTCAATCCTTTTGAATTTATTCTGGGGTTTTTGTTCAAAGCATAATATGCTCTGTATATCAGAGCCATGGCGTCGAGTAAAAAAAGTTTCTTTTTTTCAGGCATAGTAAAATTATTTAGGGGATAAAGTTAGTTAAATTGAGGAAAAGAAAAATGACTAAAATTAGAAATGATTAAAATGGGAAAATAAAAATGTGTGTTAATGTTTTTAAAATAATAAGTTTTTTAAAAAAAATAATCATAAATTATGATTTCAGGCAAAATTTCATTAATTTTATGTACTAATTCTTAACAATTTTGCAACCCCGATAGCTATCGGGGAAAGCTGTTTAGAAGTAGTAATGCGGTACAAAACAAAACTGGAAATTTTGCAATTCTGTTCCGTACAAGTATAAATGTAAAATTTGATACAATATGCCAAGGAAAAAAGAAAAGCAGAAAAAGATTTTTGTACTGGATACATCGGTTATTTTGCATAATCACGATTCTATAAATAGTTTTGAAGATAATGATGTTGCAATTCCAATTACCGTGCTCGAAGAGCTGGATAATTTTAAAAAAGGTAATGATAATAAGAATTTTGAAGCTAGGGAATTTATTAGGATAATAGACAAACTGTCGGGGAAATATACTCTTCAAAACTGGATTAATCTTAATGGAAAAGATAGAGGAAAGTTTAAAGTTGTGATGAATGAGCAAAGCGAATTAGATGCACGAAAAATTTTCGGGGAAGACAAACCCGACCACCGAATTTTGAATGCTGCTCTTATCATTGCAAAGGAAAATCCTACAAAAAAAGTAATACTTGTTTCAAAGGATATTAACCTCAGATTAAAAGCCAAGTCATTAAATATTCAGGCAGAAGATTATGAAACCGGAAAAATTAAAGATCTGGAATCATTATATTCAGGTAAGACAATACTCGAAAATGTTCCCGACGCAATTATTGATAAGGTTTATAATGATGGATTTTGTCTTGCTGAAGACCTTAAAATTGAAGAGCCTTTTCCAAATCATTATTTTATTTTAAAAAGTGATAATGCTTCTGCACTTGCATTTTATAATCCAATAAGCAAGCAAATAGAAAGAGTTGAAAAACGACCTGCTTATAAGATAAAAGCAAGAAATGCAGAACAGGTTTTTGCTTTGCATGCAATAGGTAATCCTGATGTAAAACTGGTTACTTTGCAGGGTGTTGCAGGAACCGGAAAAACTCTTCTCGCACTTGCCGGAGCTTTGGAGCAACGCCGTCAGTTTAAACAGATTTATCTTGCACGACCTATTGTTCCATTGAGCAATAAAGATATTGGATATCTTCCCGGAAATATTAAAGAAAAGTTAGATCCATACATGGAACCTCTGTGGGATAATCTGAAATTAATTAAAAATCAGTATAGCGAAAATGATAAGGAATTTAAAGCTGTAACCAATGCCCTTGAAAGTGAAAAACTTGTAATTACTCCACTCGCATACATTCGCGGAAGAAGCATTTCTAATGTTTGTTTTATTGTTGATGAAGCCCAAAATCTTACACCTCACGAAGTCAAAACCATTATCACAAGAGCAGGGGAGGGTACTAAAATTGTTTTCACAGGAGACATTTATCAGATAGATACTCCTTATCTCGATTCTCAAAGCAATGGATTATCACATATGATTGATAAGATCAAACATCACGAAATTTATGCTCATATTCGTCTGGAAAAAGGAGAACGCTCGGAGCTTGCAACGCTGGCTAATGAGTTATTGTGATAGATTTTTTAATTATTATTTTGGTTTGAAAAAGCAACAAAAGAAAAACTAATTTGAAATAATGAAATTGATTTGCATCCGCTAAGCGCCTCCAAGGCGCTAAGCGGGTTTTTTTGAAATTCAACTAGGTAAAAAAACAGAAATCCTGCACTTAGGATTTACTGCAATTTAATAAAGAGTTTTAAAAATGAGAATGCGCTGAACTTGCTTCGCTGGCTAATGAGATGTTGTGATATTAAAATGAAACTTAAAACCTCATAACCACACCAATTCCATTTTGTGTATAATAGATAAAATTCAGGCTGTTTTTTATCAATATTTTATTCAAATATTACCGCCAAAATAGTTTGTCCCACAACTTTTAACGTTACCGGATCGATAGTTTCAATATTATCATTTACTGTGTGCCAATATTTAAAAAACCCTGTTTTGGTGCTTGGATCGTGATGAATGATATCAATTGTTGGAATACCGAGAATTTGGTTTATATAATGATGGTCATCTAAAATACCACCGGTTTTCTCAGTTGAAAAATAATCACCATAACCTATTTCTTCAGCTTTATTCCAGACTTTTCTCATAATGTCGGGAGCATAATACATCGAAGTTCCCTCTTGAGTAAAAAGCGCATCGGATGCACCAACCATATCGAGTAAAATTCCAAAACGGGCATTGTAATTTGTATTATGAGGGTTTTTCGACCAATATTGCGAGCCTAATGCCCAATTATCTTCTTGACGACTTTGAACTCCCTGTGGTTCACCATAATCTTCAAGGTCGAATAAAATAATATCTATTCCGGCTTTAGTTTGAGATTTACTTAGCTGACGTGCTATTTCTATTAAAACTCCAACACCGCTGGCACCATCATTTGCACCATCAATTGGAGTATTATGATTGTTTATATCAGGGTCGTGATCGGCATAAGGACGCGAATCCCAGTGAGCACATAATAAAATTCTGTTTTTGCTTTCAGGCTTAAACGAAGCTATAATATTTTGTCCGGCAAACACTTTTCCATTATAAACCCTAGCATTATATTTCTGTACCTGAACGTAAGGTGTAAATCGTTTCAGAGTGTTTGTTAGATATGTTGCACATCTGAGGTTTGCTTTTGTTCCGGGAACACGAGGACCAAATTTTACCTGATTTGCAACATAAGAATATGCAGAATCCTGATTAAAATCAGGGATGCTGATATTTTCTGTTTTTGCTTTTTTATTTACTTTCTTTTGTTTGTTGTTTTTTGAAGAATCACTACATGAATACACTCCAAGTACCATTATTATTGAAAAGAAAAAGAGAATTGATTTTTGCATGTGTTTATTAATTATTTTAATTAGTTAAATCTGTGGCAATTTTTAAAAAGTTAAAGTAAAAGTAGTCCCCTTTTCGGGAGCTGATTTTACATTAATTGTTCCTTTATGTAAATGCATTATCTGCCTCGCAAGGCTTAATCCAATTCCTGAGCCTTCTTTTTTTGATGTAAAAAAAGGCATAAATATTTTGTCCATGATATCGGATTTAATTCCCGAGCCATTATCATTAAAATCTATTGTTATTCTTTTGTTTAAATTTTCGGATGCCAGTATTGATATTTTCGGATTGTCAATTCCTTTAACGGCATCAACAGAATTCAATAACAAATTGATAATAACCTGTTCAGTAAGATCGGGGTCGGCAGTTAATTTTAAATCGTCGGGAAAAAATCTTGTAATAAAAACGATATTAAATTTTTCTATTTTAGATTTTAAAAGTTCGTGTGATTTGTCGAAAAGTTCTTTAACTTCAAAATGCTTAAAACTTGGTTTAGGAATTCTTGTCAAATCACGATAAGTCCTAACAAAACGTAATAAACCATCACTACGTCTTTGAATAGTATTCATCGCAGCATCAATACTTTCAATTTCTTCTTCATCAAGAATGTTTAGTTTTGGTTTTTCATCATCATTATTAATAATAATTTCTTTTATAGTAGATGCAAGAGAGGAAATTGGTGTAATAGAATTCATTATTTCATGTGTTAAAACCCTGATTAACTTCTGCCATGATTCTATTTCTTTTTCTTCGAGTTCGGCATGAATATTCTGTAATGAAATTAGTGTAAATTCCTCGCCTCTCATGCGAAATTCTGTAGCAATAATCGAAAGCTGAAGTATGTTTTCATCAATAATTAATTTTAATAACATTTTATTTCCCGCTTTCATGTTAAGCAACATTTCAGGAATGTCTTCCCGTACATTCTTAAGCTCGCATATGTTTCGAAGATTTTTTATTTTCAGAAGCCTCTTAACAGCATTATTATAAAGGTCTACCTCACCATTTTTGTTAAAAGAAATAATACCAATACTAATATGCTGAACAGCAGTTTGCAAATAATTAAAACTCTCTTCTTTTTCGGAGCGGTGTTTATTAAATTCTGAAATTATTTTGTTAAATTCTTCATTTAATAATTCAAAGCTTTTTCCATATCCTTTGTCAGAAAAAGAAATGGTAAAGTCTGAATGCCGTATGCTTTCGAGAAATTTTGCAAGTTTTTTATTTGTTCGTTCAACGAAACGAATTAAGCTGAGAATTTGTATTATGATAAGAATCGAAATGATTATTGTGGTTACAATAAATTGTTTGTAATCTGCCAATAATAAAAGCAGAAAAATAAATATTACCAGAAGTACTATTCTGATAATAATAAATAATCTGAATTTTTTATAGATCATATTTTTCTATTCTTCGATACAATGATGCCCTGGTCAAGCCCAACTCTTTAGAGGCTTTACTAATATTCCCACCATGTTTATCGATAACTTTTCTGATAAGCATTTTTTCAGTTTCTTCAATATTCATTGAAGAAGAATGTGTTTCTGAGGATTTTTCTTCATCGGATTGTGAGAGGAAAAAATCGCTTGGTTCAAGAATATTTGATTCACCCATTATCACAGCTCTCTCAACGGAATGCTGCAATTCGCGAATATTGCCGGGCCAATGATGTTTTTCAAGTCTTTTTAAAGTGCTTGAATTAAGTCTTTTTTTAGTAGTTTTATATTTATTACAATAGATATCTAAAAAGTGTTCTACCAATGGACCGATATCTTCTTGCCTTTCGCGAAGAGAGGGCAGAGGCACCTCAACAGTATTGATTCTGTATAATAAATCCTGCCGGAATCTGTTTTCTTTTACCATTTGATATAGAGGCATATTTGTAGCACATACAAGCCGTACATCAATCGGAATTTCTTTATTGGTACCAAGTCGTATAACTTTACGGTTTTGTAATACACTTAGCAGTTTTGACTGAAGGCCGAGTGAAAGGTTTCCGATTTCGTCAAGAAAAATAGTTCCTTTATTTGCAGCTTCAAATCTTCCGGCTCTGTCTTCTTTAGCATCAGTAAAAGAACCTTTTTTAAAACCAAATAATTCGCTTTCGAATAAACTTTCGCTTATAGCACCAAGGTCAACACTAATAAAAGCTTCATCTTTTCGATTTGAGGATTTATGAATTGCTCTTGCTATGAGTTCTTTTCCTGTACCATTTTCCCCTAATATTAAAATATTAGCTTCTGTTTTGGCAATTTTGTTTACTGTATTTAATACTTTTAACATAGCAGGCGATTGACCAACCATGTTATTATATACCAAGTCCTGATCTGCATTTAATATTTTTTGTTTCGAACGAAGATCGTCAAGCTCAATTTTCGATTTTCTTAATTGAAGTGTTGTAGAAATTGTGGCAAGCAATTTTTTATTATCCCATGGCTTTAACAGGAAATTTGTAGCACCTTCTTTAATACCCTGGACTGCTAATTCTATGTCGCCATAACCTGTGATAAGTATTACAACTGCTTTCGGGTCTGTTTCAATAATCTTGTTCATCCAATAAAAACCTTCTTTTCCGCTGGTTGCATCAGGCGAAAAATTCATATCAAGAAGAATAAGATCATAATTCTCGTTTTGTAAAAGATTAGGAATATTTTCAGGTTTTTTTTCGGTGTGAACAAAAGAGATATGTTGTTTTAGAAAAAGTTTCCCTGCCAGAAGAATATCTTCATCATCATCAACCATAAGTATTTTTGCTTCGATTTTACTCATTATGTTTATTTTTAAATAAAGACATTCAATTTAAAATCATATTTGCTTGTAAAAATAGTGATAATGTTCGTATTTGTACAAAAAAATGAACGATTTTGAACAGTATTAATTGTATTTTGATTTTTCTCGATTTTAAATTCCTTAAAAACAGAAATATATATTGATGGCATAATTATCGTTTAGCATATTTTACATCAATGGGGAATAAACATTAACTTTAGAAACTTTTTGCACTAAAAGTAGTAACAGCAATAATATGTTATCTGACTATTTTAAAATAGCAATTCGAAGCATTTACAAACATAAATTCAATTCATTGCTTAATGTAATTGGATTGGCTATTGGTATTGCCAGTTTTCTTTTGGTGTTTTTATATATTCAGTATGAAAGGAGCTATGATAAGAATCATAAAAATGCCGATAATATTTATAGAGTTGTAAATATTTATAATAATAAAGGAGTGGGAGAAAATTCAGCAAGTGCACCTTTTCCTGTGGCATTTTCAATGTTAAAAGAATATCCGGAATATATAGAAAATGCGGTTAGAATATTTAATTTTCAAACTCCTCAGGTGCTTGTAGAATATCACGAAAAAATATTTAATGAAGAAAAATTCTTCTTCGCAGATTCCACATATTTTAGCATTTTTGATCATGAATTTATTTATGGTAATAAACAAAAAGTACTTAATGACCCACATTCTGTTGTAATAACAGAATCTACTGCAAAAAAATATTTTGGTGATGATAATCCAATTAATAAAAGCATAAAATTCGAAAAATGGCTTAATCTTACTGTTACCGGAGTTATTAAAGATGTTCCATTACAATCGCATTTTAAGTTTGACTTTCTTGCTTCATTGTCATCAGCATCAAAAGTATACGGTGGAGAACTGCCTGAAAACTGGGTGTGGAATCCATGCTGGACATATCTTTTGTTAAAAGAAGGAGTAAGCCCTGATACTTTAGAGAAGCAATTACCCAACTTTGTTAATAAATATTTTAATGTTTTTGAAAAAGAAGACTTATCAATGTTTCTTCAGCCTTTGACTGATATTCACTTAAAATCAAAACTTGATTATGAAATTGAACAGAATAGTAATATTTCATATATTAGAATATTAACCGCATTAGCTGTTTTTCTATTGCTTATTGCAATAATCAATTACATAAATCTTGCCACCGCTACCTCAACGAAAAGATCGATGGAAATTGGAATAAAAAAAGTTACAGGTGCATATCGTTACCAATTGGTTATTCAATTTCTACTTGAATCGGTATTATTAAGTTTGTTTGCTCTTTTAGTAGCATTATTAATTGTTGAGCTCACCCTTCACGGCTTTAATGATTTTACAGGGAAGGAATTATCTCTTGAACTTTTTATTATTCCCAAATATTTTGTTTTACTCATTTCATTTGGTTTTTTAATTGGGATACTTTCAGGAGTTTATCCGGCAATTTATTTATCATCAATAAAACCTCAAAAGATTATTGCTAAACAACGAAAAAATAGTGTTAAAAGCAATTTGTCCAGAAAAATCCTTGTCATTTTTCAGTTTTCTATTTCAATTGCATTGATTATTGTGACTGTTATTGTTTTTAATCAACTTCAATTTTTGAGGAATACAGATATTGGATTTAATAAAAAAAATATAATTATTTTACACATAAATCCTACTCCAATTGTAAAAATGTATTCATCTTTCAAGAATGATTTATTAAAAAATCCCAACATTAAAAATGTAACTGTTTTGGATGATATCATTGGTTCGGCACATAATACACATGCATTTCGTGTTGATGGGTTCCCCGAAAGACGATTACAATTTTATCCGGCATTAGTTGTTCGCTATGATTTTGTTAAAACTTTTGATATTGAGATTTTGGCAGGCAGAGATTATTCCGAGAAAATAGAAAAAGAAGGAGAAAACGGAATTCTTGTCAATGAAGCTTTAGTAGAATATATGGGTTGGGAAAGTAATGAAAAAGCTCTGGGAGAAGTATTTAGCACATATAACGGAAAGGAAAAAGTAATAGGTGTAACAAATAATTTTCATGCTACTTCTCTTCATGAAAAAGTTGGACCATTTGTTTTAGAAATGAAAGAACATCCTTATGAAATAAGATATTTTATGAAATATCTTGCAATTAAAGTTTATAAAAACAATAAAGAAACAATAAAATATATTGAGAAGAAATGGATGGAATATGCACCGGGAAGACCTTTTGAATATTCATTACTTGACAATAAACTGGATAATTTATATAGTGAAGAAAGCATTTTAAGTAAACTAATTATGATACTTACACTTATTGTTCTTTTTATTGCTTCCTTGGGGTTATTTGGATTAGCGTCGTTTATGACTCATCAAAGAACAAAAGAAATTGGTATCAGAAAAGTCCTTGGGGCTAATGTTACAAATATTATTATTTTACTGTCAAATGAATTTTTAGTATTAATATTAATTGCAAATATCATTTCCTGGCCAATTGCTTACTATGTTCTTGTTGAGTGGCTGAAAATGTTTGCTTATAGCATTGATATTAATTGGTTGGTCTTTTTGGGATCAGGGTTTCTGGCATTTGTGATAACGATGACAATAATAATAATTAAAGCAATAAATGCATCCAGGGTTAATCCTGCTGATGTGCTGAAATACGAATAATAAAGTAATTAATGTTACTAAGGTAACTAACAAACAAATAGATTAGATTATTTCAAATGTGAGATTTTATTGTCTTGCATTTTCGATATTTAAGAACTTACAAAAGAAACAAATGAAAATAGTATTGTTTATATGTGTTTTAATTTTTTCGATAATGAGTAATGAAATTGTAGCACAGGAAAAGATTTACAATACTCAAAAAATTACAAGTGAAGCCCCATATATCGATGGTTTTATTGATGAAGAAACCTGGAACTTGTCTGAATGGTCGAATGGTTTTGTTCAGCGTGAACCTTATGATGGAGAGAAGCCAACTCAAAAAACTGCATTTAAAATCTTATATGACGACAATAATTTATTTATTGCCATAAGGGCTTTTGATACTGAACCCGAAAAAATTGATAAGCGTTTAAGTCGTAGAGATGATATGGAAGGAGATTTAGTTGGAATTTGTATCGATAGTTATTATGATAAACTTACCTCATTTACATTTACCGTAAATGCTGCCGGAGTAAAGATTGATGCGATGAATATTAATGATAATGATATGGATGCTACATGGAATCCTATTTGGTTTGTTAAGACATCAATTGACTCATTAGGGTGGTTAGCTGAAATGAGAATTCCTTTATCACAATTACGTTTTGCTGAGAAGAAAAATCATATTTGGGGACTACAGGTAATGAGATATTTGTTTCGAAAAGAGGAATTTTCTTTATGGAAATATATTTCTCAGGAAGAATCGGGTTGGGTGAGCAAATTTGGCAAGCTTAAAGGAATTAGTGGTATTAAGCCCAAAAAAGATGTTGAGATTATGCCTTATGTCGTTGCTAAAGTCGAGCGTTTTGAAAAAGAGGAAGGTAATCCTTTTGAAAGCGGAAAAAGCAAAGCTATTTCAGGAGGAATTGATGGGAAAGTAAGTATCACAAATGATATTACAATGAACTTTACTATAAACCCGGATTTTGGTCAGGTTGAAGCTGATCCCTCAGAAGTAAACTTGTCAGCTTTTGAATCTTATTTTGAAGAAAAACGCCCATTTTTTATAGAAGGGAAAAACATTTTTAATTTTAATATGCGTCCTGGAGATGGAGATGGAGCACGTGATAATCTTTTTTATTCAAGAAGAATTGGGCGAAGTCCTCATTATGTTCTCGATCTTGAAGAAAATGAATATTCTGACAATCCTGAACACACAAAAATCCTGGGGGCTTTTAAACTTTCGGGAAAAACAAAAAGCGGTCTTTCTGTAGGGATACTAGAAAGTGTTACAAGGCAAGAATTTGCAGAATTAGACATTAACGGAGAGAGGAGCAAAGTATCCATAGAACCTTTTACAAATTATTTTATAGGAAGAGTGCAAAAAGATTTTGATAAAGGAAACACAACTTTTGGTGGAATGTTTACTGCTACTAATCGAAAAATTGTTGATGAATCAATGGAATTTCTTCCTGCTTCAGCTTATACGGGTGGATTGGATTTTACCCATTTTTGGAAAAACAAATCATATTTCTTTGGAATAAAAACTATTTTTAGTCACTTATCCGGAACTAAAGAATCAATAATAGATTTGCAGGAATCATCAACGAGATATTTCCAACGTCCGGATGTCGAACATGTTAAAGTTGATACGAATCTAACAAACATGACTGGTTATGGAGGAACAATTCAGTTTGGTAAAATTGGAGAAGGACATTTAAGATATGGAGGATGGATAAGCTGGCGGTCGCCTGGCTTAGAACTTAACGACATAGGTTATTTACGAAATGCCGATGAAATTAAAGAAATAGCATGGATCAACTATAGAATTTGGGAGCCTTTTTGGATTTTTCGTAGTATACAAATTGGACTTAATCAATGGACAGGATGGGATTTTTCTGGGCAACATTTATATTTGGGGGGAAATATAAATTTTAATACTCAGTTTAAAAATTACTGGCGCACCAGTTTTGGAATTAATCGCATGAATAATTATTTGTCGAGATTTGAACTCAGAGGAGGACCGGGATTATTAATTCCTGCAAACTGGAGATATTGGTTTCATTTAAATACAGATAGTCGTAAAAAATTGCAGTTTGAATTTACAAGTTTTAATCATGTGAGTAATAATAATAGCGGTGAGTCTCATGGTTTTAAGTTTGGCGTAACATATCGTCCAAGTAATGCAATTTCAATTTCTGTTTTGCCTATGTATGATGTTGAAAGAAATTCGATGCAATATATTGAAACTATTGAATCCTGTGAAGAAAACAAATATATTGTTGCAGAGATAAATAAAAAAATGCTAAGCACTTCATTGCATGTTAACTTTAACCTTAACCCTGATCTTTCAATTCAATATTGGGGCCAACCATTTATTTTTTCCGGAGATTATTCTAAGTTTAAGAGAATAACTGATTCTCAGGCAATGGATTACAACAATAGATTTCATCTGTTTTCTGCAAGTGAAATTTCTTATGTTGAAGCAGATGATATTTACGAATTTGATGAAAATATGGATGGTGAAATTGATTTTAGTATTGAAGACCCAAATTTTAATTTTTTCCAATTCAGGTCAAACCTTGTTGCTCGTTGGGAATATATTCCCGGGTCAACAATATATTTAGTATGGTCGCAAGGAAGAACAGGTGATGATGAAAGTGGTATTTTTTCATTTAAAAATAATTTGACTGATTTATTTGATATTCATCCACATAATATATTTTTAATAAAATTTTCATATAGATTCATTATCTAAATAAACTAATTACGAAAGTTTTAGAGAGGAGTGCAGAGAGTGAGCTAAAATAATAAATACTTAAAATCACATAATATAAAAAAATCATTATGATAGCAGTTGAAAATTTAACCAAGATATTTTGTACCGATGAAATTGAAACTTATGCTTTGAATAAAGTTTCTTTTAAAATTAATAATGGTGAATTTGTTGCAATTATGGGGCCATCAGGATGTGGTAAATCCACTCTTCTTAATATTCTTGGATTGCTTGATGATGCAAGTGGTGGTAAATATTATTTCTGGAAAAACGACACTTTTAATTTTTCTGAAATGCAAAGAGCCAAACTCCGAAAAAATAATATTGGATTTGTTTTTCAGAATTTTAATTTAATTGAAGAATTAAACATTTATGAGAATGTGGAGCTCCCATTGATTTATCTTGGTTATCCTTCATCAAAAAGGAAAGATCGAATAAATGAAGTTCTTGAGCAAATGCAAATTACGCACCGAAAAAAACATTTTCCTGTTCAACTTTCTGGAGGTCAGCAGCAAAGAGTTGCAGTTGCTCGTGCAATAGTTACCAACCCAAATCTAATACTTGCTGATGAGCCAACCGGTAACCTTGATTCTGTTCATGGTGAAGAGATTATGAATTTATTGGAAAATCTGAACCAAAATGGAACCACAATCGTTATGGTTACTCATTCATTGCGTGATGCCGAGTATAGTCAAAGAATAATTAGATTATTCGATGGTCAAGTAGTTTCGGAAAATTTAAATGAATAGATGTTGAAAACGGAGTGAAAATTTGCAATTATAGCTATTGAATAATTTTTTATTCAGTTGATATACAATTCGATTGTTTAAATAATTTTTGAGTATTAGTCATCCTGTGACCTTTTAGATTTTCTAAAAATCCAACTCACTTTTCAACTCTTTAAGTCGGCTTTTACTAACTTTTAATTTTGAACCATTTGTAAGAATAACCAAATAGTTTTCTTTAGCGTAATGTTCAATATGTTTTATCTGGTTGATTTTAACAATGCTGGAACGATGAATTCGAATAAAATCTAAAGAAGGTAAATGTTTTTCGTAATAATTCATAGTTTCATTTTTTAAGAACCTGTTATCTTTTGTATAAATCATTACATAATCATCTTCCGCCTCGATATTAATAATTTCGTCAAGAGAAAGAACAGTTACTTTCGAACCTGTTTTTACAACTATTCTATCAAGAGTTTCTTTGGTTTCGCTAATGTGATTAATTAGTGGTTTAACCTGATTTTTAGTATTACTTATAATTCTGCTAACAGCTTTATCAAGCGATTGAGAAAAGCGATCTCTCGAGAAAGGTTTCATAAGATAGTCAACAGCATTTAGCTCAAAAGCTTTAATAGCAAACTGATCGTAAGCAGTTGTAAAAATAACTTCAGGTATTTCATCAAGCAGTTCAAGCATTTCGAATCCTGTCAGTTTTGGCATTTGAATATCAAGGAAAATAATATCAGGTTTATATTCACCAATTGCTTTTATTCCCTCGAACCCATTTTTACATTCACCAAGAAATTCAATATTTTCGTATTTGATCAAATAATTTTTTATAAGATCGCGAGCTGGCTTTTCATCTTCTATTATCAGGCAACTGATCTTTTTATTTTCCGTTTTTATCATTTTTTACCTTTCTCTTTAGGAATATGTAAAATTGCTTCAAATTGCATATTTCCTTTATTAATTTCGAGAAGATTATGTTCTTGATAAATTAGTATTAATCGTTCTCTTATATTTTTTAATCCAATTCCATGACCTTTCTTTTTGGTAGCCAATGGATCGTAATCATTGGTTATTTTAATATGTAATTGATTGTTGTCACAATGACATTCAATCTTTACCAGTACTTCATACATGCTCTCGTAAACCCCGTGTTTAATAGCATTTTCAATTAAAGGTTGCAAAAGCATATTGGGGATTTTAAAATCGTAGCAGTTTTCTTTAATTTCCTGAATATACTTTAATCTTTCTCCAAAACGGATTTTTTCTATGGCTAAATATTTTTGAATGTTTTCAAGCTCTAGCTTAAAACTGCTTTGTTTAATATCGTCGTGCTTAAGCGAGTATCTGATAAATTCAGAAAGTTTAACTATCATTTCCTGTGCCTTTTCGGGATTAGTAATTGTTAGCGAGCTTATCGAATTCAGGCTGTTAAACAAAAAATGTGGATTTATTTGCGATTTTAGTGCATTTAATTCTGCTTCTTTTACAAGAGCTTTTAATTCAACTTCTTTTTTAATTTTTTCCTGCAAATCTTCATAATTAAGAATCAGATAATAAAAAAGAACGAAAACAAGATAAAAGAAAATTCCTGTTGCAGTTCGCCATGGAAGTGATTCATTAAGAAAATCTATATAAAATTCCTGATCGAAAAAAATTCCTTTTAAACTGTAAAATGAGATTAATAACCAAAGTCCGATTGTTACAAATGCTGAAAAAAAATGGTTAGAGATAAGATCAATTATTGATTGTTGGTCTTTAATACTAAAACGTATAACATACCAAAGACTAATTCCAAGAATAGCAAACAAGCCGTTAGAAATAAAGGCATCTATAGAACAAATCAGAATATCAAGATCATAAAAATAAAACAAAATACCTGTATGAATAAGAGTAATAAGAACCCATATTATTATATAAGTTAAAATATAATTTCTGTTTTTCGTGATTGGGTTTAACATTATTTTCTATCCTTTTTTCTTTCTCAAATCGTTAATCGATATTCAAATTATTTATTAAAAGCTTTTGATTTCTCCCCCTCCAAATATCACAACACCTTTTATGATAAGTATTTTTGTTGGATCCTGATTTTCGGGATTAACAAATCTTTTATCGCTAAAACCACCAAAAATAGAAACTACTTCAGTTTGAACTTTCCAGTCTTCGGGAACAATATATTTAGAGCCACCAAAAATTGTAAAGACGTCAATTACACTATTTTCTTTTGCTGGCAGCGAATTTTTTAAATTAAATTCCGAACCACCAAAAATTGAAGTAACTTTCCCTCCTCTAAAGTTCTGTGAGTTTATTGTTCTTAAACCTCCACCAAAAAGCGCAAGCTCATCAATGTAATCGTCGCTAATATCTGATTTTGATGAACCGAAAATATCACCTTTTGGATGTTTCCCGTCACGAAATCTTCCATTAATTTGTCCATTCTGAGGATGACCTGTTCCTGAACGACGTGTTATAAAAATTATTCCTAATCCGATTAACAAAAATGGCCAAAATACTTTGTGAAAACTAAGATGCAGATAAAAAATATCATTTAACCAGAAAATTGATCCTAAAGCAATTAAAACAATTCCGGTTCCATAATGCTCGCGATGAAAAATAAATACCAGTCCAATAAAAATTATTAATGTTTTCCATGAAATTAAATAGTATCTGAGATTTAATGTAAGGACATCAAATACTTCGGCTGTTAAAAAAATACCGGCAACTATTAATATTATTCCAGCTACTAATCTTTTGTCTGTGGGTTTGTGTTCCATAATTTAAATAATTTAAAGTCTATATTTTAAAATCTTGTTATTTCAATTTCGAAACAAAAATAATATGCTTGCACCTTCCTTGAAAGAATTTTTCGGTGAGTTGAAGAATATTTTCGGTGAAGCAATTAAGTTTATAGACTATCTTATTAAAACATAAAGCAGAAGGTTTTTGTTTTATAGTTTTTTTCGGTTTAAAATAGCCAATAATACTGTTATAAGAAAAAACAAAACAGCGATAAAAACAGATATCCTTCCAATATAATCACCATAATTTACATAAAAAGTAAATTTAGTATTTTTATTGATGCTTTGCTTTATTACTGCAGGTTTCCAATATTCAGTTTCCTGAAAAACATCACCTCTCTGGTTTATAAAACAAGAAATTCCGGTATTTGCAGAACGTGCTATGCTCCTACGTGTTTCAATAGCTCTGAGTTTTGAATATAAAAAATGTTGTTTATGTCCCGGAGTGTTGCCCCACCAACCATCGTTTGTAATTAAAAAAATTAGTTCAGCGCCATTTTTAACAAATTCTGTGACGAATTCACCATAAACAGATTCATAACAAATTATCGTAGCTATACTTGTTGAATCCTCAGATACAAAAGGTATCATTTCATCATCTTTTTTTAATGTTCCAACTGTTCCGCCAAGGTTAAGAGCTAATTTTTCCAGAGGTCGTAAAAAACTCCATGAGGGCATCATTTCTACACCTGCCGTTAATTTTGATTTATGATGAAGCTGAATAATATCACTTGTATCGAAATACATTGCTGTATTGTGTGCATAATAATACTTCTCAACTTTACGGAATTTTCTTGCAGCATTTGTTATTGGATCTTCTTTAGGTTTCATTTTAAAAGTTGAAGCTCCAACAATAATATTTGTTTGTGGATGTTTGCTGTTAAATTCTCTGATTTGTTTGATAGTAGAAAATTTCTCAATTGTTCCTTCCCAGATATTTTCCTGATCAGCAGATTCGGGCGTGATAATATAATCTGTATTAACATCCAATTTTGTATTAGCCAGATTTAATATCTTCTCAATCATTTCTGATGGTGGCAGTTGATATTGCTCGGTATAAGGATCAAAATTTGGTTGAACAACAACAACATTTACAGCATCTTCCTTTTCTTCATTATAATTATGATAAATGATTAATGAAATTATGATAGGGAAAAATAATACGGAAGCTGCGATAACAGATTGTTTTAAAATTGTTTTTTTGTTTTTTGTTTTTTCTTTAATCAGAATTATTAATTTATAAATAAGAATATTTACAAGAATAATCCATAAAGTTCCACCAAAAACACCTGTATATTCATACCATTGAACCCATGTAGTATAAGAAGCAAAGCCATTTCCAAGGTTCATCCATGGCCATGAGAGTTCCCAATTCAGATGAAATAACTCAAAACTGATCCAATAAAAAATTAAAATGTAATATGCTTGTTTTGGTTTGAAAAGATTTCTTTTAGTGAAATGAAAAATATTAAAAACCAAAGACATAAGAAAACCATTCAAAAACCAGGCAAAAGAACCAAATGGAGTGGAATTTACAATCCACCAACTTGTAAGTAAATTGAAAACAAAAAACCCAGGGAAGGAATAGAAGAAAACACTGAATTTGGTAAACTTGCTTTTATTTTTATAAATATAATCTTCAACAAAAAACAAAGGTATAAAAGCGATAAAAAGAAATCCGGGAAATCCATCTGCAGGCCAGGCAATAGTAAATAGTAAACCCGATAAAACAGAAAGAAGTATTAATTGATATTTTTTCATATTAATTTTTATGGTTTTACAAAAATAGTAATATTCAGAAACAATTGTAATTTATGCGAATCAAGGTTCGATTAATCTAAAAATCCCCAAAACTCTTAAATAACTGAACAAACTTATTTTGGAAATATTACAGTTCTTTTAGATTTTAATAAATATTTTTAATAAAAAACTAAGAAATTAGTTGCATAACTAAGAAATTAGTTATATATTTGCAGCTCTCATTAAAAGGAATTTGAGTTGAAATAATAAAAACTCATTTTATTTGCAATAAACAACTAAGAAATTAGTTATTAAACTAAAGCAATAGTTAAAAAATGAAAGAACTAACAAAAGCAGAAGAACAGGTGATGCAAATTTTATGGCATCTAAAAAAGGGATTTGTAAATGACATCCTTAAAGAAATTCACGATCCAAAACCGGCTTACAACACCGTTTCAACCATCGTAAGAATATTAGAAAAGAAGGGATTTGTCGGTTATAAAGCTTATGGAAAAACTCATGAATATTTTCCATTAATTTCTAAAAAAGAATATACAAAAGGATTTTTTGGAGGTCTAATGAAAAATTATTTTAGCAATTCATATACAGCACTTGCCTCATTTCTTGCAAATGATAAAAATATTAGCATTAATGAGATGGAAGATATTAAGGCTCTTATGGAAGAAGAAATTGAAAAACAAAAATCCATAAACAATGAATGATTTGGTATTATATTTTGTCCGTTCAGGGTTCAGTTTTGCAACTTTATATATTTTTTATTGGGTGTTTTTGAAAAAGGAAACCTGTTTTAGTTGCAATCGTTTTTACCTGATTTTCTCATTATTGTTTTCTGCATTAGTTCCATTTATTCCAAATATGATTGCGGCAAATAATTTAATATCATTAAAATATTCGATATTACTTGAACCGATTACAATATTTCCTGAAAGTAAGATTATTGATGGAGGACAAAATTATAATATCTTTCAGGTTCTTTTGTGGGTTTATATTTCAGGAGCAATAATAAATATCCTAAGATTATTTTTTCAATTATACCGACTTTTTTCCCTTGCCGGGAAAACAGGGATTAACAGGGAATATGGAGTAAAAGTAGTCTATACAGGGAAATCTTATACTAATTTTTCTTTTTTTGATATTATATTTTTAAATAGTTCGGAAAAGGATAAAAATAAATTACTGGAAATCATTACTCACGAGAAAGTTCATATCCGGCAAAAACATTTCATCGACCTAATAATAATTGAGTTGATGACCATAATTTTCTGGTTTAATCCGTTTATGTGGTTTTACAAACGATCGATCAAAGCTGTTCATGAATACCTTGCTGATGAAGGTGTACTTAAAAATGGATATAAGAAGACAAACTACCAGGAATTATTATTTAATCAAACATTTGGAATTCAATTTTTTGCTTTAACAAATAATTTAAATCAATCATTAATTAAAAGGAGGTTAACTATGATGTCAAAATCAAAAACAAACAAATTTGCAATACTTAAAATAATGGCAGTAATACCAATTGCCATGCTTTTAATCTTAGCATGTGCAAGAAACACAGAAACTAAAAATGAAATATCAAAAGGTCAAATCATTAATGATGAAGGAAGTGATATTTTTACAGTAGTTGAGCAAATGCCAAAATTCCCCGGAGGTAATAAGGCACTATTCAAATTTCTCAATAAAAACATTAAATATCCTGAAGAAGCCAGAAAACAAGAAATTAGCGGACGTGTTTTTGTTACATTTATTGTTGAAGATGATGGAGAAATAACAAATATTGAGCTATTGAGAGGAATAGGTGGCGGATGTGATGAAGAAGCTATGCGTGTTATTTCGATATTTCCCAATTATGAACCTGGCTTACAAAGAGGTATTCCTGTGAGAGTGAGATTCAATATGCCGATTAAATTTGTTTTGGAAAAAAAGGACAAAGACAAAAGTAAATCTTCAGGAACTTTACAGTCAACATCGCCAAAAGAGAAATAAAACACAAAAATGAAATATCCTGTTTATTTTTTCTCAATTTTATTCCTCCTGCTTTCGGTTTCAGTTTCAGCACAATGGTTTAAAAGGAGTTTAAACGAACATGATGATTCCGGAAAAAGAAAGGGATTATGGATTGAATACTGGGATGAAGAAGAAAAAGTTCCCATGAGTAAAGCATGGTTTAAAAACGATAAAGAATTTAAATCAAAAGAGTATTACCTTAACGGCAAAATGCGACTGAAAATGAAGTGGCATGGTGAACGAATAAAAATAAAATACTACGATACCAATCGAAAAATTGAACAAAAAGGATGGGCTATCTTTGATTTAAGCAAAGAAGATATTCATTTCTATTGGCATGGTAAGTGGAAATATTTCAATGACCGGAGAAAACTTATTAAAGTTTGTTTATACCAAAATGGTGAAATGGTTAAAAAGATAAATGACTAAAAATTAAAATTAAAAACAATAAATCAGAAATATACTTTAGGCATTTTAGGCACTCTAAACTTTAGGCACTTGTTGGTAAAATGAGCTAAAACAAATAAAAAATATTGCGACCCTGGAAGGATTCGAACCCTCAACCTTCTGATCCGAAGTCAGACGCTCTATCCAGTTGAGCTACAGGGCCGGATTATAATTTGTATAAGAAAAACAGGATTGCAAAATTACAAAATCTTTTAAACTAAAATTTCGATAAAAATTATTATTTTTGTAATTATTATTTTAACATTTAAATTCAAAAAATTATGTCAGAAAAAATATTCGATAAAGTTAAAGCAGGTGTAGTTTCAGGTAATGAAGCTCAGGAAATTTTTAGAATTGCTAAAGAAAACAATTTTGCTTTACCTGCAGTTAATGTTGTAAATTCGGGTTCAGTAATCGCTGTTTTGGAAGCAGCGAGAGAAGTTAATTCGCCGGTGATTGTGCAGTTTTCGAGCGGGGGAGCTGCGTTTTATACTGGGAAAGGACTTTCTGACGAAAATTATAAAGCTTCTGCAGCCGGAGCTATTGCCGGAGCAAAATTTATTCACGAAGTTGCAGGATTATACGGGATTCCTGTTATTGTTCATACAGATCATGCAGCCAGAAAATTACTTCCATGGATTGACAAATTACTTGATGCTGGTGAAAAATTCTATAAAGAAAACGGGAAACCATTATTCTCTTCCCACATGCTTGATCTTAGTGTAGAAACTATTGAAGAAAATATTGCGATTTCTGCAAAATACCTCGAAAGAATGAGTAAAATTGATATGTTGCTCGAAATAGAACTTGGTGTAACAGGTGGTGAAGAAGATGGAATTGACAACACAGAAATCGATAGCTCAAAACTTTATACTCAACCTGAGGAAGTTGCTTATGCTTACGAAGAGTTAATAAAAATCAGTGAAAAATTTACTGTAGCTGCTGCTTTTGGAAATGTTCATGGAGTTTATAAACCTGGTAATGTTAAACTACAACCGATTATTTTATGGAATTCTCAAAAGTATATTCAGGAAAAATTCAACACAGCTGAAAAACCTGTAAACTTTGTTTTCCATGGAGGATCGGGTTCAGAACAAAATCAGATTCGAGAAGCAATCTCTTATGGTGTTATTAAAATGAATATTGATACTGACACTCAATGGGCTTTCTGGAGTGGAATAAAAGAATATGAAAAGAAAAACCATGATTATTTACAAGGACAAATTGGGAATCCTGATGGCAATGATAAACCAAACAAAAAGTATTATGATCCAAGAAAATGGTTGCGCGAAGGTGAAAAAGCAATTATTGAAAGATTAAAAATTGCTTTTGAAGATCTTAATGCTATTGATAAAAACTAGCAGGTATCAGTCAGCCTTCGGAATTGACAAATTGAGCATCTGAAAAATAATAATTATAAGACTAAAGGCTGGATTCAAAAAATTAACAAAAATAATAACCCCCTCAAAATTGAATTTTTGAGGGGGTTATTTTTTTATCTGGCCAGAGATATTGTTGATGAACGTTTTGGGTGAATACTTAAAATTGGAAATGGTGAGTGATTAACGAATCTTGAAGCATAAGGTCCAAGCCAGATATTAGAAGCTGTTTTTTCCTGCTCTGTCATAATCGAAATCAGGTTTGCATCATTTTTCTTTGCATATTCAATACATGTGTCAACTAAATTAGTTGAATAAACACTATCGCGATCGTATTTAATATTTTCCTTATCAAAAAATTTAGCCACCTGGTCAGCATAACTATTTACTCGTTCTTGAACAGTATTAACTTTTGTAGTGTAAACAGCTAAAATACAAATTTTGGCATTAAATAATTTGGCAAGTTTTCCTGTAAAAGATGCTTTCTGCCGTGTTTCGTTTGAACTATCTATAGGTAAAAGAATTTTTGTTAAATCTCTTTCGATATTAATTCCTCCACGAATTGTAATCACTGGTATTTCTGTTGATGAAACCAATTTGTTTGCATTACTTCCGGCCCAGAATTCTTCAAATCCTGATGCTCCATGTGTACCTGCTACAATTAAAAAAGCATTAGAGGATTTTGCTTCTATAACTATTTCTCTATAAACTTTTCCTTCGATAATTTTATATGTTAATTTGCTATTTTTCAAAGCCGGTTGATACTTTTTAATTAGCTCATTGAAACGCCTTTCTGCTTCTTGAAGAATATTTTCCGGTTCTGAAGTAAATACATCTTCGTTAATTTTATTTTCTTTGATCCAAATCATACAAATATCTGATTTTGCTTTATCAGCAAGACTGATAGCATGTTCAAGAGCATTAATTGAACAATCTGAAAAATCTACTGCAACAATAATTTTTTTCATAGCTTTTGATTTTGATAGTTTGTAAGTTTTTCTAATACAGGGAAATTTATTTCATCTTTTATTATCCATGCGTTTGGATAATACTTACTGATTTTTCTAAAGAAAGCTTCTGCTTCAATTTTTGTTCTAAAATTCCCAATTCTAACATAATAGTAAGGAGATTTAAAGGAAATATAAATACCTGTTTCAGGATATTTTTTAATAAAAATTTCTTTAATTTTTTCTGCTTTAGATTTGGAATTATTTCCTGAATCAAAAAAGATATTTATGCGGTATCCGTTAATACCATCGTTATCAGGATTTGATAGCTTATATTCATTTATTATGATGTGAGTGCTGATCAAAGAATCAATCCGGCTATCCTGTATAATATTAACATTAAAGGTATCAGTGATTTGTGAAAACACACAAACAGAAAAACTGATCAAAGTTAATATTAGAAATATTTTTTTCATCAAATCAATTAATTCTTTATAGAAACAAAGATAAAATTATTTTGTTATTATATTAATTCCTCTCGGTTGAACACATAATACCGGAAATATAGAGTTGCTAATTATTTGTTTGACTGAAGTGCCCAAAAATACACCAGCTTTATTTTCTTCTTGTTCTGTCATTAAAGATATTATATCAACGTTGTTTTTTTCTGCATATTTTAACACAGTTGTAATAATCTTATTTGTTTTCACTTTATCAACCGAACATTCAATGTTATGTTTTAAAAAATGTTTTTTTACTTTTTCTATTCGCTCATCTATTCTTCGATGTAATGAACTCATCGATGTTGAATATATCGAGAGTAAGAGTACATGTGAGTTAAATAGTTTAGCAACTTCTGTTACAGTTTCAAGTTTTTGAAGATTTTTTGGTGAATTATCCACAGTAAAAAGGATTTTCTCAATGTTCTTTTTAAACTTGTATTCATTACGAATGGTAATAACCGGACATGGGGCATAAGTAATAATTCTGTATGCGTTGCTTCCTATCCAATATTCTTCGAATCCGGTAATACCATGTGTTCCGGTAAAAATAAGATTTGCACTTATGCTCACAGCATGTTTTGCAATCTCTTGATGTACTTTACCTTTTTTTAAGATAAAACCCAGTTTTCCATGAATTAATTTCTTGCGATATTTTGTAAGAAGTTTTTCGAAGATTTCTTTTTTCTCTCTTCGAAGTTCGGTGGCGACACTTGAAAAAACAGTTTCGGTAGTATTAATATCATTTACCCAAATCATTTGAATATCAGCTCTTACTTTATTTGCAAAATTGATAGCGAATTCAAGTGCGTGAAGCGAACCTTTTGAAAAATCAATTGCAACTATAATATTCATTGTTTTAAATTTAAATAATTATTCAGCTAATATAAGAAAAATTACTTAAAATTGGAAATTTTTATTATAGAAAGTGTGATGAAGTGAAAAACATAAAACACCTTTTAATAATTTTAATACCTTTGTTAATGTAACAAAAATCAATAAAGATGAACAAAAGTCTTGACCCAGAGAAAGATAGCTTAACAAATTCTGATTTGGAAATTGAACAGACATTAAGACCGGATAATTTTAGTGGATTTTCAGGGCAATTAAAAGTTGTTGAAAATTTAAAAATATTTGTGAAAGCTGCAAGATTTCGAGGCGAGTCTCTCGATCATGTATTATTGCATGGTCCTCCAGGTCTGGGGAAAACTACATTATCTCATATTATTGCCAATGAGCTCGAAGTAGGATTAAAAATGTCTTCCGGCCCTGTTCTTGAAAAACCAGGAGATCTTGCCGGATTGCTTACAAACCTTGAAAAAAATGATGTTCTTTTTATTGATGAAATACATCGTTTGAGTTCTGTTGTTGAAGAATATTTATATTCTGCAATGGAGGATTATAGGATTGATATAATGATTGAAACAGGTCCAAACGCCAGAAGTGTTCAAATCGAATTAAATCCATTTACGCTTATTGGAGCTACAACTCGTTCGGGATTGTTAACTGCGCCTTTGCGTTCGAGGTTTGGAATAAATTCGAGATTATCTTATTATGATGCTGAAACCATAAAAAAAATATTAATTCGCTCTGCAAAAATTCTTAATGTACCGATGAGTGATGAAGCAGCAAATGAAATTTCCCGCCGAAGCAGAGGTACTCCTAGAATTGCAAATTTATTATTACGTCGAGTAAGGGATTTTGCACAAATAAAAGGAAACGGTAAAATTGATATAAAAATATCGAAATATGCTCTCGAAGCATTGAATGTTGATAAATACGGGCTTGACGAAATGGATAATAAAATTCTTTCAACAATAATCGAAAAATTTAAAGGTGGCCCTGTTGGAATAACAACAATTGCTACTGCTGTGGCAGAAGATGCTGGAACAATCGAGGAAGTTTATGAGCCGTTTTTAATTCAGGAGGGTTATATTATGCGCACTCCGAGAGGACGGGAAGTTACAGAACTTGCTTACAAACATCTTGGAAAATTAAAAACAGGAGATCAAAAGAATTTGTTTAATTAATTTGAAAATAATTTGCCAATAAATAATTATCAAATACAGAATGTCTCCATTCTCAAAAAATATCAACTCTCAAAAAAAACTCAGTGAATTAATAAAATCATTTTCACTAGAACTTGGATTTTCGTTTTGTGGAATTTCAAAAGCTACATATTTGAGTGATGAAGAAAATGTATTGAAGGAGTGGTTAAAGAATGATTTTCATGCAGGAATGAAATATATGGAAAATCATTTTGGGAAACGACTTGACCCACGTTTACTTGTTGAGAATTCAAAATCAGTAATTACAGTTTTGTTAAATTATTTTCCCGAAAAGGAAATATCAACAAAAAATAATTATAAAATTTCGAAATATTCTTATGGCAAAGATTATCACTTTGTTGTAAAAGAAAAATTAAAACTACTTCTTGACAAAATAATTAACCAAACCGGCGAAATTAATGCAAGTACTTTTGTTGATTCAGCACCTGTAATGGATAAGGTATGGGCAGAAAAAAGTGGGCTGGGATGGATTGGTAAAAACACTTGTTTGATAAATAAAAATTTGGGCTCATTTTTCTTTATAGGACATATTATTCTTGATCTGGAACTTGTGTACGATAAAGCTGTAACCGATCATTGTGGTAATTGTACTGCCTGTATTGATGCTTGTCCAACCGGAGCTTTAAACCCTGCTTATAGGCTAGATGCCAATAAATGTATTTCATACCTTACAATCGAAAACAAAAACGAAATTCCTGAAAATCTGAAACAGAAGCTTAATGATTGGATTTTTGGATGTGATATTTGTCAGGATGTATGCCCGTGGAATAAAAAGGCTAAAAAGCATAATGTTTTAGAGCTTTTGCCGTCAGAAGAATTAATGAACATGACAAAAGAAAAATGGCAAAATTTGACAAAAGAAGAGTTTAATAAACTTTTTAAAAATTCAGCAGTAAAAAGAACCAAATATGTTGGATTAAAACGAAATATTGCAGCATGTGATGACTTAGAGTGAAAATAAATTTGAAGTGACTAAAGTTTGGAGTGAACGAAAGTTTAAGTATCCGAAATTGGTTTGTTATAAAATGCTATTATGCTTTGATTGAGAAAAAAGGCTTTAGACATTTTAGGCTAAGAAAGCATGATTGACTTACTTAAAGTGATAAAACACCGAAAAGCTTAAAACATCATTGTACTGACCGTGATCGATCAACCTGTGCACATCTCCGGTAACTTCCTGGTTGCGGATATTAATAAGAGAATTATTGGTTCTTAGATTTAATAATATTTTATCAGTCAGAGAATAATAAACACCTGCGTTTAAACATAAATGTAATAAACGAAAATTTTTACGATCACCCTCTACTTCGTCATATTCTTCGAAACTATCAATTAAAACTGCAAGAGAAGGACCGGCTTCAATCTTAAATTTATCAGAAATAATATATTGATAAAGCAATGGCATTTCTACATAAGCCAGACGAATTAATAATGATTTGAAATCACCTTCTTCGTAATTAGGATTGTGACGACTACCTTTTTGCATAAACTCAAGCTCCAGCTGTAATAATGAGCGATAACCTATTTTGAGATTTACAAAACCGCCAGCAAAAAGTCCGGCTTTATTATAACCTTCATCATTGTCGCCTGCAACCTGACTGCCTGTAAAACCGAGCATTACACCACCGTTAAATTTCTGAGCCTGAATGGTAAACACGAATAATATTGAAATTAATAAAAAGTAATATTTTTTCATCTGTCTGATTTTTTATTAGACAAAGGTAAAAAAATGAAGAGATATTTGATAGAAAAAGCGTAATCAAAAAAAAAGGAAAAATTATTAAAAACACTGATCAGCCTTTGTTTCTTCATCAACTTCGTCACCAAACCAAACTACTGCATAGTTTTTATAAATTCCAACACCCATTGCCTCCCAACGTAATCCTTTCCAATCATCATCATTAATAAGAATATCATTATGACCTTTACTTTTTTTCCATGCTTGAAGTGCAGCTAGAGAAAATTTTTTATGGTCGCTTAGATATGTAGAATAAAAAGCTACTTCATACCCTATGCCTGTATAATTTGTGAGCTCACGTGGTTTAAACCACATACATTCGGCTTTTTTATGATCTGAAGTGTAACAACATCCTTCCCATTTTTTGCTTTCCGACCATGAATGCATGTTGCATCTTTGCTTATCCGGATTATTTTCTGCGAGATCCCATGCGTGGATTTGGGCTACATAAGTAAGTGATTTTGATAGATTAACTTTATTTAAACCTTTAGTGTTTCTGTATGAATTTATCAAATTATATAATTCTACTTCTTGCCGAGAAAGGCAAACATTATCAATTGAATAAAAAGATGATGTAATTATTAATATACCGGATAATATTAATAGAAAAATATAATTTTTGAAAATTGTCATTTTATTAAAGAAATTAGCTCAATAATAATAACCTAAAATTTTTACTAAAATTGTTTGAACAGATTTGTATTACTAAAAACCGCTAAGCGCCTCAAAGGTGCTTAGCGGATGTTAAAAAGAATTATAATCTTAATCTGTGAATCTATGGCAATTTTGTAATAATTATCAAACTTAAAAATCTAAAATGAGCAAATTATAAATTTATTTCTTCCTCTCTGTTGTATAAATTACAAGTTCTTTAAGAGCACTTTTTGAGGGGCTATCAGAAAAATCATCTAACAATGTCAGGGCTTTTTCGCGATATTCAAGCATTTTGTTTTTCGTGTATTCTATTCCACCGCTTTCATTTACTTTGCGAATTACTTCAGCAATTTTTTCCCTGTTATTATTATGATTTTTAATTATGTTGATGATTTTCCTTTTCTCGGAAAAAGTAGTATTGTTGAGCATATAAATTAAAGGCAAAGTCATTTTTTGTTCTTTAATATCAATTGCACTTGGTTTTCCTGTTTCGTTAAATTTTTCATAATCAAAAAGATCATCTTTTATCTGAAAAGATATTCCAACATATTCGCCGAAAAGATGCATTTTTTCAATAGTTTTTTTATCTGCTCCAGCGGAGGCAGCACCGGAAGCACAACACGAAGCAATTAGAGAAGCAGTTTTTTTTCTGATAATATCAAAATAAATGTTTTCTTTAATATTGAGTTTTCTGGCTTTTTCAATTTGGAGCAGTTCTCCCTCGCTCATTTCTTTAACAGCGTTAGAAACAATTTCTAATAGATTATAATCTTTATTTTCGAGTGCAACAAAAAGTCCTTTTGAAAGCAGATAATCGCCAACCAAAACAGCAATTTTATTTTTCCATAAGACGTTTAATGAGAAAAACCCTCTTCGTTCATTTGAATCATCCACAACATCATCGTGAACTAAAGTAGCTGTGTGAAGAAGCTCGATAAGTGAAGCAGCCCTATAGGTTTTTTCGTGTATTCCACCACAAATATTTGCTGAAAGAAAAACAAATATTGGTCTCATTTGTTTTCCTTTACGTTTAACAATAAATCTGGTAATCTTATCTAACAAAGGCAAGGAGCTTTTCATTGAAGATTTGAAATGTTTATCAAAAATCTTCAGCTCATCTTGTACAGTAGATTTTATTTCTGTCAGTTTACTCATTGAACCTTCAAAACTACAACTTTTTTGAAGACCCATAGTTATATTGTTTGAATGTATAAACAAAAGATTTGCTGAGAAGTTTGCATTGGTGGAGATTAAAAATTATTTTTGTAAAAACTAAAATATTTATGCTTCAATATCCGGCAAAAATAATTATAGCTTTCGGCGAAACCATTAATGGTAACAAAAAAATTATTGATTGGTTTTTAAAAAATTCTTATCCTGAACTTGCTGCTTTGTCACATGCTATTCAAGGGAGTGATAATGCTGTAGAATGGTTGCTGAAAAACAAATTTCCGCATCTTGCAGCTTTAGATGCAGCAATTGATAACAACAAGAAGGCATACGAGTGGCTAAACAACAACAACTATAACTTCCTGATTGTTTTTGCGGATGCTTGTAATGCAAAACCTGAAGCTATTGCCTGGTTAAACTCGAATGATTTACAAATATTTGTATTAATTGCCAGAAGAATAAAAGCATTGCGCGATAGTCACACTTTTAATTATCATAAATTGCATTTCTAAAAAAGGTTCAACGGTAATTGAAAATACTTGGTTTTTGTATTTAAGCATTTAAGCATTTAATCATTTAATCATTATCGTTCCGAAGTTTTTGGCTTCCACTAAACTTGAATTAATGCATTAAAAAGTAAAAGCTGTTTTAAAATTATTTTCTAAAACAGCTTTTAATATTGATTTTCAGAGAATTTTTATTCGCATCTGGAATATCCGCAGGACTTACAAGTCAAACAACCATCCTGATAAATCAAACCGTCTTCGTCACCGCATTTAGGACATTTTTTTTCTGATGCCTGAGTTCCATCCGGGATGTATTTTTTCAATGCTCTTACAATTCCATTTTTCCATGTATTAATATGGTCTTGTTCAAAAGTTAAGTTAGAAACCAGGTTAACAACAAAAGGCAATGGCATACCATGCCTCAATGTTCCTGAAATCAATTTTGCATAATTCCAAAATTCTTTATCGAATTGCCTTGAAAGACCTTGCATCGTTGTTTTATAGCCATCTTTGTCTTCAAACTGGAAGTCGTATCGTGAATGTTCTTGATCTTGTTTTTGTTCTTTGTTTTTTAATACCCATCCTTTTTCAACCCAGCTTGGGACAAAGAAACCGTCTGCTTTTCCGGTAAATATTTCGTAAGGTTTATTATCAATTGTTCCGATTACCGCAACCCATTTTTCATAATCATTCTGAAAACGCACAACTTTTGCTTCAATAATTTTAGGTCGTGATGGGGCTTTAGTGTCAGTAAATGCATTTGGATTTTCTTCCTTATTATCTTCATTACTTACAAGAACACCGGTTCTTGACCCATCTCTGTAAATGGTCATACCCTTACAACCACTTTCCCATGCTGTTTCATAAATTTTCCCAATAAGCTTTTCATCAGTTTCTTTTGGAATATTTACGGTTACGCTTATTGAGTGATCAATCCATTTTTGAATTGATCCTTGCATTTTAACTTTATTAATCCAGTTAATATCGTTTGCGGTAGCTTTATAATAGGGTGATTTTTTAATTATCTTGGCCAACTCTGTTTCATTCAAATTTGATATTTCATCTATATTATAGTCATGTATTTTCAGCCATTTAATAAATTGATGATGAAAAACTCTGTATTCTTCCCAGGAATCGCCTACTTCATCAGTAAAACTAATATTTACATTTTTATCATTAGGATTAACTTTTCTTCTTCTTTTGTAAGAAATCATAAAAACAGGTTCTATACCCGATGATGTTTGGGTACAAATACTAACGCTACCTGTAGGTGCAATAGTAAGCATTGCAATATTTCGTCTGCCGTATTTTTCCATGTTATGATAAACATTTGGTGCAGCTTCTTTTATTCTTTTTATAAAAGGATTCTCACGTTCTCTTTCGATATCGAAAATTGGGAAACTTCCTCTTTCTCTTGCAAGGTCAACTGATGATCGGTATGTTTCTATTGCAAGTAATTTATGAACTTCAGTTGAAAAATTGATAGCTTCTTTCGATCCGTACTGGCTGCCTAGTGCTGCCAGCATATCACCTTCAGCGGTAATTCCTATTCCTGTTCTTCTTCCCTGAATGCTTTTTTCTCTGATATTTCTCCAAAGATTTCTTTCAATTCTTTTGGTCTCAACGTCCTCAGGGTCTGAATCAATTTTGTTCAATATTCCATCAATTTTTTCAATTTCAAGGTCTATGATATCATCCATTATTCTTTGAGCTGCATGTACATGTTTTGTAAATAACTGGCTGTTGAAACTGGCATTTGTTGTAAATGGATTTTCAACATAACTCAAAAGATTAATTGCTAATAAACGACAACTATCATAAGCGCATAAAGGTATTTCTCCGCAAGGATTAGTTGATAATGTTTCAAAACCAAGATCGGCATAACAATCGGGGATGGATTCTCTTTTTACTGTGTCCCAGAATAAAATTCCCGGTTCAGCAGATTTCCAAGCATTATAAATTATTTTATTCCATAAAGGACGAGCATCAATCTCTTTTTTTATTTTGGGATTTTTAGATTCTATTGGGAATTGCTGTATATACTTTCCGTCTTTTTTTACAGCTTTCATAAATTCATCATCAATCTTTACTGATATATTGGCACCTGTAACTTTTCCTTGTTCCATTTTGGCATCAATAAAATCTGCTGCATCAGGATGTTGTATAGAAACACTAAGCATTAATGCTCCTCTTCTTCCGTCTTGTGCTACTTCTCTGGTAGAGTTAGAATATCTTTCCATAAATGGAACAATTCCTGTTGAAGTTAATGCACTGTTTTTTACAGGGCTTCCTGCAGGTCGAATATGTGATAGATCGTGTCCTACACCTCCGCGGCGTTTCATTAGCTGTACTTGCTCTTGATCGACTTTTAAAATTCCACCGTAAGAATCTGTTTTAATATTTTCTCCGATTACAAAACAATTTGATAAAGATGAAACCTGAAAAATATTTCCTATTCCTGCCATTGGGCTTCCTTGTGGAATAATATATTTGAAATTTTTTATAAATTGAAAAATTTCATCTGCTGTAAATGGGTTAGGGTATTTTTTCTCAATACGTTCAATTTCATTTGCAATTCTGTGATGCATGTCATCGGGAGTAAGTTCAAATAAATTGCCTTCGCTATTTTTTAATGCATATTTATTCATCCATACATTTGCTGCCAGTGTATCTCCTTTAAAATATTCTGTTGCTGCTTCTCTTACTTCAGTGTGAGTATATTTTTTCGGTTCTGCTTTTTGCTCTGTTTTTTTTATTAATACTTCTTGCTCTTCCATCTCGATATTTTTCTCCTCTTCTTGGATATTTGGACGTTTACGTTTTTCAAGTACATTATCATAATAATTTGGTTTTTTTTCTTCCTGAAGTTTTTTGTCAATATTTGCAAAAAGGTTATTATCCATGATTTTTGTTAAAAATTAAAATTATTTATACAAGTTTTTTGTAAAACTCTGTTTTTGTGAATAGAAATTGTATTTAAGGGTTAAAATTATTGAAGTGCAATATACAATAAGAAAGATTTTTTTTTCAATTAACTTATTAACAAAAACCACTTTTTTTTCGGTAATTATCTGAAATAAAAAAACATAAAATCTTAATAACATTTTTTGTTAATAACTATTAATAACAAAAGATTGAAAAGACTAATTATGAAGCATATACAAACCATTATTTATTAATGTTCTTGAAATTAAAGTATAGCAAGGAATTGAGAGATTTTTTCAGAAATCCAGACTCAAAGAAAGATAAAAAATACTTGGTTTTATAACTCCATCTTCAACACCCCATGCAATGTCTCCTCGTATAAAATATCCAAAAATTCTTGTTCTTAATCCACCACCAAATCCTGCAATAATTGGTTCTTTTTGTACTTCAACTGTGATTGTTAAGGGACCTTCTTCAATCGTGCTTGAAAACAAAGAATTATCTTTAGAATATGGGTTCCATCCCGACCAGGCAGTTCCAATATCTGCAAAACCAACAATTTGGAAATTTCTTAAGAAATCAGATTTTATCGGACGATTAAAAAAGTACTTAAAAACAGGAAATCTAAGTTCGGTATTAAATAAAAAAAAGTTGCTACCATTGCGAATATTCTGATCAAACCCACGCATGTTTGTTGCAATTGTTTGATAAGCATAATTTTGTGAAAAATCTATTGATGTTTCCTGATTAAATTTTGGGAATAACCAATTATCAACTCCACCCATATAATAAATAAGTTTGTTTTTCCCGAATGAAGTACTTGCGGCAAAACGATTTGCCCAAATAAATGATCTGTGAATTTTTTGATAATGACGAAAATCCAAACCCAGAACCACCATGTTTATCGACTCTTTATCAATTAATTGATAATATTCTCCAAATATTTTATAACGAGTTCCTTCAAGTAAATTTAATCCTAATGAACGTGTTGCATCAAAAATAAATTCGCCTTTAAGGCTTGTCCAATTAAAATTTTTATTTGGTATTTGTAGATTTACCTGATCGGTTGCTAAAAAAATTGCAGCATCATTACGAATCATTGCTGTTCCTTTTACGCACATTGCCTGATTGAAAGGCCATTTTAGCACATAATATAATTCATGAGATTGAAATCTGACAATAGAATAATAACTAAGATATTCAACTGATTGACGATGAAATATTATTTCGCGGTCGACGCGATGTTTTAAGTTTGTGAAATTAATTAAGTATTCATTATTTGTAAAATTTGAGTTTAATCGCACTCCTCCTGTAATTCTATAATCTTCCAAAAGATCAGTAATTCCAACTTTCATTAAACCATTAAAACCTGGATTCATATAAATCGGTGAACCTCCCCCTGAAAATGGTTGATAGGTGGAATTTAAAAATGTGAAATCAAGCTGTGTTACAAGTTTATTTATCATGTATTCAACTTTGTAATTCCTTCTTTTAGGAATCAAAAAATCATCATCATCAGATTTATTACCTATCTTGTTAAAGCTTTGTTTTTCAAATTCGTAATTATCAATATCTACTTCATGTTTTTGTTTGTATTTATCATTATTATTTACATAAACTGTTGAAAATCTTTGAAGATATTTTTTCTTTTTCTCAGCAATGAAAGGTTTGGGTTTTTCTTTAATTTTTTCTTTCCCTGAAGCAATAATTTTTTCTCGATAATTGGTATTTTTTAAACTATGTTTAGTTAGTTGGTTAAGCGGTAAAAGTTTGCTGACAAACATTTTATATAACTGATTATCAAAAATTATCCGGGTATTTGTTTTTGCAGATGTATTTATATTTTGTTCAATAATATTTCTCGAATAATTGGTTACCGGATACGAATGTGTATAATATCTGTAATGAGTTGTAGTGTCAACAAAACTAATTGTGCTGTCGAATAAAGCAAGATGTTGATTAAAAATACCATTATTGTCACTTAGGTAAGAAATGTACCCATCAATATATTCCTGTGGTTGAATTTCGTTTGTTAAAGGTGTGTTTGTAATTTTTTTTAGAATATTACTTTTCGAAAAATTGTCGTATAAAAAAATATCATTATACAAAGGAATATTTTCGGGAATATTTTCATCAAAGTTTATTGTATCATTATCCCGATTTGAACTAAAAAGAATTCTTGAAGTATTCTGAAAAAAGTCAGGATACAAGTCATCATAAATATCATTTGTGATTTGAAAATAAGAATTTGCGGCAATATTAAAAGTGTAAATATCAGATTGACCTTTTTTTACCGCCGACATTACAAAACTTTTTCCATCAGGAGAATAAGAGTAATAGAGTATTTTTTCGAAGTTTATAAGAATTTGTTTAACAGATTTTTTTGTTTCAAGAGTGTATAAATACAAATAAACCAGTCCTTTTTGTTCAATAATAAATGATAATACTTTTCCTGTGGGATGCCATGCTAACAGGGGATAGGAATAATCGGTTTTTTCATCAAGCTTAAAACCGGACTTATAAATTTTCTTTGCTTTTTCAGTGTTTTTATTACAAAGCCAAATTTTATATTTTCCTAATTCATTTGTTGTATAGGCATAATAATTATTATCAGGACTGACCTTTAAGTTGCTGTAAACACAATTCTTTTTTGTTTTTTTTAACAAAGTTTCTGTTGGGTTTTGACCAATTTTATCATCCAATTCATAAATATCTTTATAATGTTGCTTCCATTCGGTAATGAGATTTGAAAAAGAAGATCCGGTAACATATAAAAATCCATTTTCGATACTTCGACTGATTTGTGTCGTGTGAACGATATTCGGAATGGAGGAAGAACCATGTTTGTTTCTAATATATTTCCATAATGAGTGTCCTGCAAAAACAGCATCTGTACCTATTAAGTGGTTGAAATTTTTGTACGCCCCGGAAATAATTCCATCCTTTACAATATTGTCGATTTCTGTATTCCATTCTTCTGACAAAAAAGAAATCAAACCATCGAGATACCAGTTGGGTAAAATAAATAAAGAAGAGTTTTTTATCTGAGAACCAATGCTTCCACCATTCATCATGTCGTTTATAAGAATGTTTGCAATTCCGGCTCTAATCTGTTTTTCAAAATTTTTATAACTCCCGTCAAAATAAAGAAAAACTTTTTCCCCAACAATATGAGTTACTCCACCGGTATTGTATTGTTCGTTATTAATTAATCCAATATTACTTTGCTTAAGATCGGTCAAATTATTAAAAACAATAAAACGTATTTTTTTTGAGAAATTAGATTCGAGTTCTCTTTCCATTTTTGGAATAAAGTCCTGAGCATATTTTGCTGTGAAAACAGCAAGTTCTTTTCCATCACGATAAAAATAAATATCAAAATCATCGAACATATAGAAAGTCCAGAGAAATTCTTGATATTGAACACGGTTTTTTCCGAATTCCAGTTGCGAACCCTGATAAAATTGCGAATATCCCGATAAGGAAAACATCAAAAGCATTAAAGCAATTATTGCTTTAAATGTACTTCTTTTCAGTATTTTGGAAATTCGAACCATTCTATTATAAATGAAAAATTATCAGTCGCTAAATTAAAATAAATTTAAACTACATTAGAAATGAATAATAATAATTTATTTTTGTGATCTGTTTAATTATTTATAAAGCAAACGAACAATAATTTAGAATATTTTTTTAGTTCTTGTTCAAAGCATTAAATTGCAAAAAAACAAACATGATAAAAGTAAAAAAATTAGTATTTAATTCTTTTCAGGTAAACACAATAATTTTATACGACGAAACCAAAGAATGTGTGATTATTGACGCTGCATGTTACGAAGAGCATGAAAAAGATGAGTTAAAGAATTTTATTTCCGAAAACGGATTAAAACCTGTAAAAGCTATTGACACCCACTGTCATATTGATCATATTCTTGGGAATAATTTTGTTGTTGAAGAATACAAGATTGGATTAGAAATTCACGAAAAAGGATTAAACTTTCATAAAAATGCAAAAGATCATGGTTCTGTATTTGGGTTTGATATTGAACCACTGATTGAACCGACTGCTTTTCTTAAAGAAGGAGATATTGTAAAATTCGGTAATTCAGAGCTTGAAATTCTATACACTCCCGGTCATGCTGATGGTAGCATTTGTTTGTATTGCAGCAAAGATAATTTTGTTATTGTTGGCGATGTTCTTTTTAATCAAAGCATTGGCAGAACCGATCTTCCAACCGGAAATATGGATCTGCTTTTAAAAAATATCAGGGAGAAACTTTTTACTTTACCTAAGGATACAAAAGTTTATTGTGGACATGGTCCGGATACAAGTATTGGTTTTGAAAAAGAAGCTAATCCGTATTTGGTGGATATGTGATTTGACAATTTGAAAATTTGAAAATGTGACAATTTGAAAATGTGGCAAATTGAAAATTTGAAAATTTGAAAATGTGGGAATTTGAAAATATTTAGGCTTGATTTACAAGATTAATAATTTCCTTTTCATCAATTTCATTCATACAATTAAAATGTTTTTTCGGGCATTTGTCGAATCCGATTTTGCTGCATGGACGGCATTTCAAGTTTTTGACTTCAAGGATTTTGGATTTATTTTTTTCCTTGTCGGGAAGGTAAGGAAACATACCAAATGCAGGAATTGTGTTTCCCCAAACCGATATTATTTCTTTCTTAAAAGCAGCTGCGATATGCATTAAACCTGTGTCGTTTGTAATAATTTTTTCAGCGTTTTTTACTAAGGAAGCTGACTGATTTATTGAAAATTTTCCACAAGAATTAAAAACTTTTCTGCCGATTTGTTTTTGAATATTTTCTCCAACATCATTATCTTCTGGGCCTCCAAGCAAAATAACCGGAAGATTAATTTCTTTACAGATAGAAACTACTTTTTCTTCGGGAAGAATTTTTGTGACATGTTTTCCTCCAATAACAAAACCTATATACCCGTTATGGAAATTTTCAGGCAAATCAGTAATATTTATTTCTTCATCTTCCGGAATAAAATAATCTAATCCTTCGCCATCATTTTTAATATTAAAAGATTTTACCGATTCGAAATATCTATCAACAATATGTAAATCAGGCAAACGGTTAATTTTTAAATTAACAATCATCCATTTTTTAAAATTAAGTTTGCAGAAAGAAGAAGAGGGTTTTCTTAATTTTTTCTTCACCAAATATGTCCTTATATTTTTGTGAAGATCGATTATATAATCAAAATTTTCTACTTTTAACTTAGTAATTATTTCTTCAAAATTATCTTTAAAAAGATGAATTACATCGATATACGGATTGCTTTTTAAAACGGGATAAAAACTTTTTTTTGTGAGATAGTGAATCTCGACATCCGGCAATTGTTTTTTTAAACAACGGATCACAGGTGTTGTTAACACAATATCACCAATAGAACTAAAACGTATTACCAATATTTTTTTCAAGACTAAATTTGTTTGAAAGCAAAAATAATACAAATTATCCTAATTTTGCCCAATGATTTTTACTGACACGCATACACATTTATATTTAAAACAATTTGACAACGACAGAATACAAGTAATTGTTGATGCAATTAACGAAGGAGTAAAATATATGCTTCTCCCTAATATCGACAGTTCTACAATTACCAGTATGATGGATGTTTGTAAAAGTTTTCCGGAAAATTGTTTTCCTATGATTGGTGTTCATCCAACTTCTGCTAAGCAAAATTATAAAGAAGAACTTGCAATAGTTGAGAAACAATTGACTTTAAATAAATTTATTGCGATTGGCGAAATTGGAATCGATTTGTACTGGGATAAAACTTTTATCGAAGAACAGGAATATTCTTTAAGATATCAAATTGACTTAGCGAAAAAATATAAGCTTCCAATTGTAATTCATTCCCGTGATTCTTTTGATGAGATTTTTAAAGTTTTAAAAGATGTTAATTCTCCGGATTTAAACGGTGTTTTTCATTGTTTTTCTGGAAATGTTGAAGAAGCAGAACAAATAATAGATTTGGGTTTTAAACTGGGAATAGGAGGCGTTTTAACTTTTAAAAATTCTGGATTGGAAGAGGTAGTTAAGGAAATCGATCTTGAACATATTCTTTTGGAAACGGATGCACCATATCTGGCACCTGTTCCTTTCCGCGGAAAGCGTAACACAAGTTCATATATTCCTTTTATCGCAGATAAAATTGCCAAGATAAAAAATATATCTGTTAAAGAAGTGGCAGAAATTACAACAGATAATGCAATTTCTTTATTTAAATTTATTTAATAAATAAATCTATGGAATCAGAAAGATCAATACTTGTAATTTATACAGGAGGTACAATAGGAATGATTCAAAATCCTAAGACCGGTGCTTTACAACCATTTGATTTTGATCAGATGTACAAGCAAATGCCGATTTTAAAAAACTTAAATTATCTAATTGATTTTTATTCTTTTTCACCTTTGATAGATTCATCAAATATGAATCCTGAATTTTGGGTAAAACTTGCAATATTAATAGAAGAAAACTATGAAAGATACGATGGTTTTGTTGTTTTGCATGGCACCGATACAATGGCTTATTCAGCTTCAGCATTAAGTTTTATGTTGGAAAATCTTAACAAGCCTGTTATTTTTACAGGTTCACAACTGCCGATGGGAGTGATTAGAACTGATGGACGTGAGAATTTTATTACATCTATAGAAATTGCCGCTGCTATGAAAGACGATTTATCTGTTGTTCCTGAGGTTGCTATCTATTTCGAAGATCAGTTGTTAAGAGGAAACAGAACAACAAAATTCAACGCTGAAAATTTTGATGCATTCTTTTCAGGGAATTATCCTGTTCTTGCAAATGTAGGAGTTCATATAAAGTACAATTATAATAATATCAGAAAATCAAATTTTAAGAAATTAAAAGTTCACAAAAATTTCGATAATAATATTGGAATTTTAAAGCTTTTCCCCGGGATTAACAAGGCAACAGTAAAATCAATAGTCAACACAATGGGGATGAAAGCTATGCTTCTGGAGACTTTCGGATCGGGCAATGCACCAACTGACAAATGGTTTTTGGACATCCTTGAACAAGCAATAAAAAACGAATTAATAATATTAAATGTTACCCAATGTAAATCTGGTTCTGTTGAGATTGGAAAATACGAAACAAGTATTGATCTTGGAAGAATTGGGGTTATTGGCGGCAATGATATTACAACAGAGTCGGCAATAACTAAATTAATGTATCTTTTTGGTGAGGGATATTCAAATAATAAAATACGACAATTACTTGAAAAATCTTTAAGAGGTGAAATGACTATTTATTAGTTTGTAATTTCAATAATTTTAAATAATCATAATCAGGTGATTTTTTTGTTTATGGTATAATAATTATTAACAATTTTGCAACTCCGATAGCTGTCGGGGAAAGCTGTTTAGAAATAAGTTGTGCACAAGCTTGAAAAATATAACAATATGGAATCAAATAAAATTGTAAGAAAACAAATTTTTGAGATTATTGAGGACCAAATAAAGAACAATAACCCTCCTGAAACCAATCTGACTTTTAACCGACTGATAAAAGACGGATATAATAAGTCAGATACAAAAAAACTAATTGCACAATGTATTGCTATCGAAATATTTGACGTTATTAAATATGGAAATACATTTGATGAAAAAAGATTTATTAAGAATTTAAAGCAACTTCCAAAAGAACCCTTTGACTAAACTAACTATGAACATCGAACTGACAAAAAAACAATATCAGACTTTATTGACCTTAAAAAAACAATAAATGGAATAGATTTAGAAAACATTAATAAACTAGAAAAACCTAATTCAGAAAATGGAATTGAAATATTTATTTCAGGATGTGTTTCAGATAAATATATTATTGAATTGAAGAATCAAAAAATAGAATCTAGCATTGGCCCAAATAATGAGAAATATATTTCAGAATCACTCAAAATAATCAGAAATATATTTGACAAATTAGAAGGTAAATATAAACCAACGAAATAAAAAGACAGTACACAACAACAAATATGCGGCATTTGGCAGATAGTGATAATAATAAAGACATTAGCAATAAATAAAATTAGTAATAAGTTGAAAATGACGCGTTCTAAAATGTCAAATGCCGCATATTCAAACCGCATAATTCCTTATGGATTTGAAAGTAGTAATGCGGCACAAAACAAAACTGGAAATTTTGCAATTCTTTTCCGTACAAGTTTATACTAATTTTGGAAATAAGCAGTTTGTTTTTTTATCATTTTCATCATTTTTAAAAATTGCTAAGAATTTTATATTTTTGCCCTTTGAAATTTTGGAGAGGTGGCCGAGCGGTTTAAGGCGCACGCTTGGAAAGCGTGTGTACGCCATAAGTGTACCGGGGGTTCGAATCCCTTCCTCTCCGCAAAAAATAAGTTTTTTTTAAGTTTTTTTAAAATTATTCTTTTATTTTTAATGAAATGTATATATTTGCCAATTAATTATCAGAATTTTACTTTTGAATTATCATTATTATTAACTATAAATCATTTTGAATTAAAATTTTTTTAAGAATCAACAACAAATAACTATGAAAAAATTAATTGCTTTTTTAACAGTAGCTTTAATGCTAACGTTTGTGACTTCAAATTATGCAGTAGCACAAGTTGAAGACAATGTTACAACAGAAACAGAGATGGTAACTGATGACACTACTGCAACTACACCGGATTCATTATTAGTGGAAGAACCTTCTACTGCTGAAGAAACTCTTGTAGCAGAAGATGAAACAAAAAGTTTCCAGCAAGTAATAAAAGAACAATTTATTGCCGGTGGCTGGGAATTTATGGGTATTGTATTATTATGCCTTGTTTTTGGTTTGGCTCTTTGTATCGAAAGAATTATATACCTAAATCTTGCATCAACCAATAATCATAAACTACTTAATGAAGTAGAAGCAGTTTTAGAAAATGGTGGAATTGACGGAGCAAAAGAAATTTGTAAAAACACAAGAGGCCCTGTTGCAAGTATTTTCTATCAAGGATTAGATAGATTTGATGAAGGACTTGAGGTAGTAGAAAAATCAATCGTTTCATACGGAAGTGTATTAATGGGACGTCTTGAAAAAGGCCTATCATGGATTGCATTATTTATTGCACTAGCACCAATGCTTGGTTTCATGGGAACTGTTATTGGTATGATTGTAGCCTTTGATAATATTGAAGCTGCAGGTGATATTTCTGCAACTATTGTTGCTGGAGGTATGAAAGTTGCACTTCTTACTACTGTATTTGGTTTGATTGTTGCAATTATTCTTCAGATATTTTATAACTACATTGTTACAAAAATTGATGGTATCGTTAATGACATGGAGGACAGTACAATTTCCTTTATCGATATTCTAACAAAACATAATGCTAAAAAGTAATTATCATGGGAGATAAATTAAGTAAATTATTACAAATTGGGTTATACGTACTTTTAGGCGTATCATCGATCTTTTACCTTTTCTTTTATATTAATGGTGAGTCGATGACTGATACTGTGCTTGTTTGGGCTTATATCTTGCTTGGATTAACTGTTGTTTTATTACTTGCTTTTCCAATCATACATTTTATTAAAAATCCCAAAGCTGCAGTTAGATTTCTATTAATTCTTGTAGGTTTTGGCATTTTATATGGTGTTGGATATTTGCTTGCTTCAGATAATATTGCTTCGCCAATTTTCGAAAAGCAAGATATTTCAAGCAATCTTTCACAAATGATTGGTGCAGGAATAATTACCACTTACATTTTAGCCGGACTAGCAGTATTGGCTATTTTGTATTCTAGTATTTCATCTGCGTTTAATAGAAAATAAAAAAATATAATATGGCAAGAAGCTCAAAAACTCCAGGATTAAATGCTAGCTCAATGGCAGATATTGCTTTTTTGATGCTGATTTTCTTCCTGATGACATCAACAATGGATGTTGATACAGGAATAATGAGGATTTTACCTCCTCCTTTGCCTGATGATATTGAAGCTCCTGATGTTAAAGTGAGAAATGTAATGAATGTTCTTATTAGTAGTCAGGATCGTTTACTTGTTAATCGTAAACTCGGGGATATTAAAACATTAAAAAATGATGTTATTGATTTTATGTCAATTCATCCTAATGATCCGAATTTCCCTGAAGTTTCATCAAGAGAAGTTCCTTTACTTGGTACTGTGCCAACATCAAAAGGAATAGTTTCTTTAAAAAATGATAGAGGTACCTCATATGAAATGTATATACGGGTTCAGGATGAACTTGCATCTGCTTTCAAAGTACTTAGGGATAAACTTTCGATGGAACATTTTGGAAAAAAATATTCTGATCTTGTTGATGAAGAACAAATTGATGCTATTGAAAAAGCAATACCTATTCGTGTGTCTGAAGCTGAACCTGTAAATGTAGGAGGAAATTAATATGGCGAGATTTAAAAAAGAATTATCAAAGGAAACTCCTGAAATTAGTACATCATCTTTACCGGATATTATTTTTATGCTTCTTTTCTTTTTTATGGTTACTACCGTGATGAGAGAAACAGAAATGATTGTTAAGGTTAAAGCTCCTGCAGCAGAAAATGTTCAAAAGTTAGAAAAAAAATCTTTGGTTAGTTATATTTATATAGGACAACCTAAAGAAAATAAACTTGGTACAGAATCTCGTATTCAGCTTGATGATGCTTTTGCGACTATTAATAATATTCAAGAATTTATTGCTAAAGAAAGAGAAGCAAGAGATGAAGCGGACAGATCTTTTTTAGTTACTTCTTTAAAAGTAGATAGCGATACTAAAATGGGTGTGGTTTCTGATGTGAAACAGGAACTGAGAGAAATTGGCGCATTTAAAATCAACTATTCTACGAGGAAGAAAGTTATTAGATAACTTAGAACTTTCATCGTTTTAAATATTAGAAAGGGAATAGCAAAAAAGCTGTTCCCTTTTATTTTTATACTAATTTGGGATTGTTATTTTTTTCTTTTTTATAAATCATAAAAATAAAAAAGGAAACAAAAAGGATACTTAATAATAAATAAATCACATTATCTGTACTTCCTAAAGATTCTAAATCTGAATTGATAATTCCTCTGTTTGATAAAAAATATACTATTACTGCTGCTGCATTGTTTGCAAAATGAACAATAATAGGAACCCAAATACTTCCTGACCATACAAATAAATAGCCAAGAATTACTCCTAACATCATCCTGGGTAAAAATCCGTAAAATTGTAAATGAATAGCACTAAAAATAAAGGCTGAAATAAATACAGCAAGATGAATATTCTTTGTCCATTCCCTGAAGAGTCTTAAAAGAATCCCTCTAAAAATAAATTCTTCACCAAATGCAGGAATTATGGCAATCATTAATAAATTAATTACAAGTCCAGAAACACTTCCATTATCTAAAAATGCTGTTGTTAATTTCATTGCCTGGTCTTCTGATTCTCTCATCCAGTTTTCTACACTTGCTAAAGAATCAGGTAAACTCATCATTTCATTTATCTCGGCAAGAAAACCCACTAATGGTAGTGCTAATAAAATTAAACACACACCGGCAATCATCGAAAAACTTAAAGGTTTGGTATTTAATTTTAGATATTTGGAAATATTTCTGTTTACAAAAAACGCAAAAATAAAAGAAGGAATAATAAACAATCCAATTTGATTAACTATCTGAAAATATTTAAGTAAACTAAGTGATTCGGGATTCAAAAAATCTGATACCTTAGATAATTGAGTAAGAACATCAGTTCCGTAAAATGGTATTGCAATAACTAAACCCAGTAAAAAAGTAAATAAAAAGGATACTAAAATTATTAGTACAAGACTTAATATTTTTAAATGTGTAGGGAAATTATCCATATTAAAAATTTATTTTTGGAAGTTGTAAAATTAATAATTTTGTGGTTCATTTATCCTTCTTGATAAAATGTTTAAAATAGATAAAATAGAAGTTAAAGATTATCCGGTATTACTGGCTCCAATGGAGGATGTTAGTGATCCACCCTTCAGGTTTCTTTGCAAAAAATTTGGTGCCGATATTATGTACACCGAATTTATTTCGTCAGAGGGCTTGATTAGAGATGCACGAAAAAGTGTAAAAAAACTTGATTTTAATGAAAAAGAAAGGCCAATAGGAATTCAAATATTCGGTCATAATATTGAATCGATGGTTGAAGCCGCAAAATATGCCGAGCAATCGAATCCCGATTTAATAGATATTAATTTTGGATGTTCAGTTCGAAAAGTTGTTTCAAAAGGTGCAGGAGCAGGCATTTTGAATGACATTCCTAAAATGGTAAAAATGACTGCAGAAGTTGTAAGATCTACAAAACTTCCGGTTACGGTTAAAACTCGTTTGGGCTATGATAATAATCATAAAGAAATTGTAGAAATTGCCGAACGATTACAAGATGTGGGAATACAAGCCTTGACTATTCATGGTAGAACTAGAACTAATTCTTACAAAGACAAATCTGATTGGACCCTAATAGGGGAAGTAAAAAACAACCCAAGAATGAAAATTCCTATAATCGGAAATGGTGACATTACAAGTCCTGAAAAAGCCATGGAAATGAAGAATAAATATAATGTTGACGGAATAATGATTGGAAGAGAAAGCGTAGGCAATCCATGGATTTTCCGGGAAGTAAAACATTATTTGAGTACGGGAGAATTACTTCCTCTACCAAATATATTTGAAAGAATTGAAACTTGCAAAATACATCTTCAAAAATCAATAGAATGGAAAGGTGAGAGGACAGGTATTTTAGAAATGCGAAAACATTACTCTAAATATTTTAGAGGATACAAAGACTTTAAAAAGTTTAAGCTTAAATTGATGGAAATGAAAAATCCCCAAGATATTTATGAAATATATTATGAGATACTGAAAGCGTACTCTTAAAAGAATCGCTATAAAATATTTAACACTATATAATTTTCTCTTTTTTGGGAAAAGGATTGACTGAATTATAGTTAATTTTGCATTGAAAATTATTATACACTGAACTAATTTTAGATAAATTAATTTGCTATGAAAAACCTTGTTTTATACATAACTATTTGTGTTGTTTTTGTCTTGCTTATTCCATCATGCGGTGATAGATTTCAAACTGACCCACCAAGCGAAACCTATGAATATAGTTTGATTAACCCCTCCCTTGAAGAACTTCAGACTTTTTTTGAAACAGGCTATAAAATTATTGAAGGCAGCATTGAATTAGATGGTGTTGATGGACTAACAAGCATAACTACCCTTGGAAACCTTACAGAAATAAAGGGTTCCTTTGTGATAGCTAATAACAATGATTTATTATCACTAAGCGGAATAGACTTACTTCAAAAAATTGGTGGTGAATTAAGAATTTCAGGAAATAATACGCTGACTGGTATTAGTGACTTTGGAAGTTTAGAATCAATTGATGGTCACACAACAATTGAGAACAATGATAATTTGAACAGTCTTTCTGGTTTAGATAATGTACATTTAATTGGTGGTGATTTTTTTATCGATAATAATGATAAACTCACAAATCTTGAAGGTTTGGCAAGTCTGGTAATTTTTAGTGGCGATTTACTAATTATGAACAATGTTAACTTAAACAGTCTTTCAGGTTTAAATAATCTGCAATCTATTAACGGTTATTTGTCTGTTGATAATAATAACAATATTACAAATCTAGAAGGTTTGAATAGCTTGCAATCAATTGGTGCAGATTTAAATATTATTAACAATGAACAACTGTTAAATCTACAAGGTTTAGATGGGCTCCAATCTATTGGGGGTTACCTTAACCTCGAAGAAAACGATGAACTTGTGAATTTGCAAGGCATGAATAATATTCAAACCATTGAAGGCGGCATAAAAATTAAATATTGTAATCAGCTTGTCAATCTTTTGGGCTTGCAAATCCCTCAATCTTATAGCGGAAATATAACAATCGAATACAATAGTAAATTTGAAAGCCTTAAAGGTTTGTTCAATATGAAATCATTGGATGGAGGTTTAATAGTTAGGTACTGTGAAATGTTTACAAGTTTCGAAGGTCTTGAGAATTTAACCTCTATAAGCAATTATTTAAATGTTTATCAATGTGAAAACCTTATAAATTTTGAAAACCTGAATATGCTCGAAACCATTGGAGGTGATTTTTCTGTTGGGAATAACAATAAACTTGAAGATTTTGATGGACTTACTAAATTGGAGTCAATAGGTGGATTCTTATCAATAGGTGTTAATAATAACCTTGTCAACCTTGAGGGTTTAAACATGTTGGAATCTATTGCAGGCGAGTTATTTATTAGCAATAACAATAGTCTTGAAAGTCTTGAAGGATTGAATATTCTGCAATTAATAGGTGGCGATTTAAAAATCATTAATAATATCGGTTTAACAGATCTTTGTGATATAAAAAATGTATTGATATTAGGAGGTGTTGGTAGTTCAATCATAATATCAGGGAACTTATTTAATCCAACCGTAGCAGATATAATAAGTGGTAATTGTAGCAGATGATTTTTAATTTAATTTATTTTATAAAAAGACACTAGTTTAACTTTAATTTCCCATTATCAAAAAGATTTATAATTTCCTCTTTTTCTTTAAGGAGATATGTTTTAATTCCAAGCTGTTTGGCAGGCTTAATATTTTGTAAAGAGTCGTCAATAAAAAGAGTTTCTGATGGATTTATATTATGATTTTTTAAAACATGCTCATAGATATTCAGATTTGGTTTTCGCATCCCGATTTGGAACGAAAAATATGCTTTTTCAAAAATATCATCAAATGATTTATATCCATATTTTTTCTGAAAATCTTTAAGATAAACCTGATAATGAATAATATTGGAGTTGCTTAATAAAAAAATTCTGTAATTCTTTTTTATGTTTACCAATAACTTTATTCTTTCTTCCGGAATATTAGAGATAATGGCATTCCATGTATCATCAATTTCCGAATCAGAAACATTTTTATCAAGAAGTTCACGTATTTTATTGCGAAAGTGTGCAGGCGAAATATCTCCGGTTTCCAAATTTTCAAATAAGTTATTTTGGAGAGCTTGAGAATACATTCTCCCAAAATCAATTATTCCAAATTCTTTGAATTTCCTTTCTACTTTTTTATGATCGATATTGCAGATTACTCCTCCAAAATCAAAAATTATACTTTTAATGTTTTTCATCAAAATTATATAAAAATAAAATCAATTTCTGTTTGTATTTTTACAAAAATATGTAAATTTGCAAACTCTTTTAAAAGATAAAAAGAATTTTTTAGTTAGTAGGAATTCTTGGGCCTATAGCTCAGATGGTTAGAGTAGTTGACTCATAATCAATTGGTCCCTGGTTCGAGTCCAGGTGGGCCCACAAAAACTACAAAGCCGGGTTAAACCGGCTTTTTTCATGCATTATTGTTATATTTTATATAGCAGAGTTTCTTCTTATTTTAAAAACTATTATAATTGTCTTAACTACTGATATATTCTATTTTTTAAAAACATCTTGATAGTTGATTGCTGGCTAAAGTTTGTGTTTGGAGGGTTTTCCTCCCTTTGGTTATAATGATGACACTTGCAAGTAAATTACTTTTGCACAAATATTTGCTAATTATTTTTATTATATTTGAAGTTCAAAAAAATCACTAAAATTAATCCTTAAAATATTACCTTATGAAAACAAAAAAAATACTTATTGCATTTTTTTCAGTAGCATTGCTAAGCTTTTTTGTGATCCGATATGTATGTAAAAAAGAAGATAAACCCGATCCAGAATCACAACCAACAGCCCTATTTACCATATTTCCCTCCGGTGGCATCACAAGCACAACATTTGCATTTGATGCCTCAGGCAGCAGCGACAACGAAGACTCCACAAGCCAGTTACAGGTACGTTGGGATTTTGATGGCAATGGAAGCTGGGATACCGGCTGGGATTATGACAAAACTGAAAACCACCAGTACGGCGAAGCAACCTACACAGCAAAACTGGAAGTAAAGGATACCGAAGGCCTCACTGACCAATACACAAAAAGCATTATTGTAATTGGCGGCAGCTCTGGTACCTTCACCGATACCCGTGATGGACAAACCTACAATACCATTGAAATTGGTAGCCAAACCTGGTTTGCCGAAAACCTGAACTATAAAACTTCCAACTCGTGGTGGTATGATAACAGCTCGGCAAATAGTGATGTTTATGGCAGATTATATACACATGATGCAGCACTAACTGCTTGCCCAAGTGGTTGGCATTTGCCAAGTGATGATGAATGGTGTACTTTAATATATATTGACCCAACAGTTAATTGCAATGCAGATGGATATAGTGGTACAGATTGTGGTTATAAAATGAAAAGCACAAGCGGGTGGTACTCAAATGGTAATGCTTCTAATGCTTATGGTTTTAGTGCCCTTCCGGGCGGTTACCGTCACTACACTGGTTATTTCAACGACGTAGAGAAGGGCGCCTACTTTTGGTCTTCTACATTGATCCGTGGGCATAACTACCATTATGGCGCCGCTTGGTACCGGTACTTAGATTACGACCACGATGAAGTAGGCCGTAGCGCCAGACTTGGAGGCGGTTTTTCGGTACGTTGCGTGAAGGATTAGAAATTTGAACTTTGATATTATTAAGCATAGAATCAACTCTTCAAAAATAATAATAATTTCCTTTTCTTATATTAAAAAAATCTTTGTATATTTGAAAAATTAGATTATGAAAAATTATATTCTATATATCAAAAACATTATTTATCTGTATTTTAACAAAAAATACTATTATAAATATATCTTATGTTACCAGCCATATTAAAAGACGACACCAATGGACAATAAAAGAGTTTTAGAATTACATAGACAAATGATAACAGACGGCAAAATCCCGACAGAGTTGTATAAACATACGACCATATCAAACAATCTTTACAAGACACTTGTGAACGCTGAGCTTTGGTTTGCGGCACCGACAAGTTTTAACGACCCGTTTGACTGCCAAATTAATGACCAAACAAATTGGACAGAAACTAATATTCGAGATTATGTAACTCGGACAGCTCAAGCGACTGGACAACAAATTAACCCAGAAGATGTGGTTAGAAAAAATCAGCAGCACCCAGAGAGTTTTAATAAATTCTTCACGGACAATTTTAAGAAGTTATTATCAAAACAAGGTGTAGCCTGTTTTTTGCCAAATTCCGACAATTTACTTTTATGGGCACACTATTCGGCTTCACATACTGGAGTATGTTTGAAATTTGACATAACTGAAGACGAAGATTTATTTGCTTTGACATTTGCAGTAAAATATTCAAAAAACTACCCAAGTTTTGACTATTTGACGGAACGTGACCAACTTGTAATTAAAGCAATGCTGACAAAATCTATTCACTGGAAATATGAAGATGAGATAAGAGTTATCAAAACTAAATTTGGAAATCAACCTTTTGCAAAAGAAAGTCTCAAAGAAATTATTTTTGGATGTAAGGCTGACCCAAATGAGATAAGGACAATTAGGCAAATTGTTATTAACGCTAATTACCCTGACTTAAAATTAAGACAAGTGAAATTAAAAGACAATGAATATGACGTTGAAATTATTGACATATAAACTATTAATAAACCTAAAATAAATTAAAATGAAATCTGATATCAAGGCATACAAAGTATTAGTTGACAGCAAAGTAGCAAGAGCAACTTTGATTTGTGTAACCTATCGCATTAGTTTAAGTACTCCTCATTATGGAGCAGAATTCTATCAACTGGTTACGAGTTTTGATAACTCAGTATTTAACATTCCATTGGGAAGTCATACATTTTCATTTCAAGAAGAATTAAGATTATTTTCAACGGCTGCTGGTATAGCACCTGATAACAGACAAAATATTGAAGACTGGATTAAAACAAAAATGATTGAAGCGTATGGTGAGGGTAATAAGATTTCCGTTGAAAATTTTCCTGCTGATTAATTGAATGACAAAAGAAATACGGCTGGTAACACGCGGTCATAGCCCATTGGCGTTTTGGTGGTTTTCTGGATAGAAAATTATATATTTGAAAATGATTACGAACTAAAAAACGATAGTGCGAAAATCCGCCAACTGGCCATACCGCAATTCATTAGGTGCAAGTGTAAAAAGCGTTCGATTATTTAAATAAAAAAGCTACTTAAAATGGACAAAAAATTGGGATTTTTAAGAGAAACTGATGCTTTGGCAAAAAAGGCAGGCATTGATAAAGATACAGGTCTTCATCGGACAGGTTTAGAAGATTATTTAAAATTGATTTTCCCTAAAACAGAAGATTGGATACACGACAAAGCATTAGGTAAAATAAATGATACAAATTGCAAATGTCGCCCCGATTACAGAAGTGAGGAATTGAAACTTATAATTGAATTTGATGGACTACCACATTATATATATCCTGATAGAATTGAAAATGATTTAAAAAATACTGAACTTTATACAAGTTTTGGATATAAAGTTGTGCGGATTCCATATTTTATACAATTGACCAACAAAGCTGTTAAAACTTTATTTGATGTTGAAGTATTAGAAAATTTATTTGACGAATCAATATCTTCCTTAGGAATCAAAGGTCGAAATACACCTGCATATTTATGCATAGCTGGAATAACACGAATGGCAGTAGAATTCAAAAAATTCCCTGAACAATATAAAACAAATATAGATTCTTTAAAGAAACAAAATGACTCTTTTAAAAGTGGAGTTGAGTATTTAGAAAATGAGTATAAAAATGTGATTACAAGGCAAAAAGAAAGCGATGACAGAAAAAAATAAAATTGAAAACAGCGAAAATAAATCTTTAACAATGCAAGATTTATTCAAAGAAGCGAAAGCAATAAGAATACCAGATTAAACCAAGTATTTTTAAAAACCCACAAGATGAAAAAAGTAAAATTATTGATGGAGAATTAAACATTCTAAAATCTACATTCTTACCATCACATCTTAATGTAGATGCAGGTAATTTTATTGTATGGAAATATAAGCATAATAATTATAAACTGTAGCACAACATAGATTCGTACCACAGGTTTATTTTACGACCGCCATTGGCGGTATTAATAAAAAAAACAAAGTGTAAAAGTGTATAGTATTACATTTTGTACTGATGGACTAAACGAAACCCGATGTTGGAGCTTGTTTTGTTTGGATATGCCCAGGAGCGGACGAGCACATGGCAGTACATTTTATCGTAACCTTCGGAACCGCCGCGATTAATACGGTAATTACCGCTGTCAGGTCCTTGCGGATTATTTTGGCTTCCACTTTTGTAACTTCCTTTCCAATCGCTACACCACTCAATTATATTTCCGCTCATATCATTAATCCCTAATTCATTTTTTTGTTTTGTGCCTACATTATGTGTTTTTCTACCTGCATTACTTGTGTACCACGCAACATCATCAATATTATTGCTGCCTGCGTATTTGGTTTGAGGCGATTCGTGAATCGTCTCTATACCCCCTCGGGCGGCATATTCCCATTCTGCTTCGGTAGGTAATCTGTAATTTTGTCCTGTCTTTTGATTTAACTTATTAATAAATTCTTGCACATCAATCCAACTAACTTCTTCAACAGGCAAATTGTCTCCTTTATTATAAGATGGATTGCTGCCCATTATTTCTTTCCATTGTTTTTGGGTTACTTCATATTTGCCAATATAAAAATTATCTAAAGTTACTTTGTGGATTGGTTTTTCAGAATCATTTCCATCATTACTTCCCATTTCAAAAGTGCCGCCTTTTACTGCTATCATTTCAAGATTAAGACCATTCTTAGTTTCTGTATAATTAGTAAATTCAATCACATTGTACTCAAAATTACTTTGTCCATTTTTGCTTATTAAAATTTTTTCTTCTAAAACTTTTTTACCATTTATCAGTTTTATTTGGTGATTATTAAAAGAAAGTTCAATTGTAAAAGGTGTTAAACCTTGGTAATTATTATTAATATAGAGTTTTGCTCCTTGCGGAGTACTGTTAATTGTTATTTGTTTACCAGATGATAGTTCTATATTTATTTCTTCGGTTTGTCCTTCTTCAATAACAATTGATTTAGTATATTGAGCATATCCTGCCTTAATAAGTTTTACTGCATAAGTTCCAACCAGAAGACTCTTGATGGTTTTTGGTGTATTGCCGTATTCTTTACCATTAAGAGTAATATTGGCTTTCCAGGGTGTACTTGCAATATCCAAAGTACCATATTTTGCCTGGAGATTGAAGCTGATATTTTTTATTTCTCCAACCCTGATTTCTATGCTTTGTTCTTTATTCCGATGTTTTGGTTTTTGAGCTTTGAAAGAATAAATACCCGGTGATAAGCGACAGCTATAATCACCATATCCTTTTTTTATGTTGTCAATAAAAATATCTGCTTTAGGATCACTTGTTATTTTCAGTTCCCCAAAAGAAGGAATCAGGCTAACGTTGATACTTTTTTCTTCTTCTGCTGATAATTTGAATTCTTTGATAACAGGCTCGTACCATTCTCTTCTTAATGTAATACGATGGGTTCCCGATTCAACTTCATCAAGAGTACAAGGTGTAGTTTTAGTTGTATTAATATTATCCAAAATAACTGTCGCTCCGTTTTCAGGTTCAGTAGTAATATAAATACTTCCAAAGTCAGGTTTTAGATTAATACTCAACTCTTTATTATCATCAATATCTGAGAGGTCAACAACTCCGGCATTGGGTTGGTATTTAACTTTTGATAAGCGGAAGTTGTATTTCTGTTTTTTCATTTTCTTTTGAAATGGGGTTTGACCGACATAGACATCATCAATATATAAATCCGACCCTGAAGGTGTGGAGTTTATCATTAGCCACACACTTTCTATTTCACGTTGCTCAACAATGGTTTTTACTATTCCGGTTGTAAGAACCATTTCATAAACCGTAGCTTCTTTAATTGCTTCTGTGTAAACGTAATTTCTTAAAACACCCAGTTTATCATGTTTGATAGTAATTTTTTTTGCACCACGAGGAATATAAACCCAGAACTCGCCGGTTTTTTTTAGCACTTTTGTTATTCCCAGCATTCCGCCTTCCCAGCCAAAACCTGTTTGGGTAGTAACAACTTTTATCAAAGCACATTTCTCCCCATTCTGATCAATCACCGGATCGGTAATGCGAGCGGTTTGGTCTGTTGGTAAAATGCGAAAAGATTCGACGGCAATTTGTGACAGACTTATTGAAAAAAATAAAATTGAAAATGTAACAAAAAGAATAAGTTTTTTCATATTGGAAAAGAAATTATTGAATCTGCTAATTTAAGGATTTTTTTATGACTTATGGTCTCGTCATTATAATAAAGCATTTAAAGCGTGTGAAATAAATCCTAAGTTAGTTGCAAGAATTGTAAATGGCAATTTAGAATTTCTTTCTTAACTTCAAAAAACCCCTACTTTGATGACTTGAGTTATGTTTTTAATGAACTTAAAAATATAGATAATTTTTTAAATGACAAATACCTCATCAATGAAAAAGAAGAACTTTCTTAGAATAAAAAGCGGAAAAAACTATCTATTAGATATCTTGATTATCAAAATTATTTAGTGCCAAACAATTAACTTGTTTTTTACCCTATATTTTGATTTTGATATTTTTAGATAATTGTATTACAATGTGTTAGAAAATATAGCGAGTCCAGGTGGGCCCACAAAAACTACAAAGCCGGGTTAAACCGGCTTTTTTATAAATAAAAAAAAGACACCCGAATTAACAAATGCCTTTCTAATCTCTCCGAGGTTAGTTCTCCGAAGCTCTGCTTCGAATTAATAAATAATTCTGCTTTGATACCTCGTTAGCTCTGCTGCGAGGTAGTTCATTTTGAAATGCTTCTTTATCAAGACTTTACTTAAACTTAGAGTTTTTTTAAAAAGAAAATTAATTATTTTTTCTTCAACAAAACAATAAATAATGGGGGGAGTGTCGTTATACGAAAAATTGTTTTTGTGAATAATTCATAAAAAATAAACGCGTAGTAAAAATTTTATTTAATTTTATACGTTCAAGAAAAACTATAAACGTGCATGGAAGAAGATAAGCAAGAGTTCAAGCGGAATCTTGATGAATTGATCAAGTTATTTCGAAAATTAAAAAACAAAACTTCAATTGAAAATATGCCTGGAGTTGATAAAGCCATGGTTCAAAATTTCGAAGTGTTTTTAAGTAATTATGATAATATGAAAGATCATATTACTGATGATTTATTTGATCAGTTTGGTGTGCCCATGAGACAAATGATTGCAGATCTTGTTTCTCAATTGAAAAGTGAACTAAGCCAGGAAGAAATTTTAGAGTTTAAAAATTTAACTGAAATTGAAAAAACAGATGATGTTGATAATTTTCGGGATATAACTGAAATCGATAAATTGTTAAAAAATCCTAAATTAAGCCATGAAGAAATAGATAAGCTTTTAGATGAAAGATCTTCATTAAAAAAATAACTACATTTGCCCAATTATAAATAACTCAAAAAAATCATGAAAAAATTATTAATTCTCGCTTCTGTAATATTTTTATTTTCAAGCGTATATTCTCAAGACAAGAAAGTAAATCTCAAGAAAAACTTTGGTATTCAAATAAATGTCTTTTCTGATATATGGATGGATGCTCCTGATGATATTGATTTGAAAACCATTAATAGAGGTTGCGATATTTATGGCATGTATAATTTTCCGATAAAAGAAAGTAACTTTAGTTTTGCGATAGGGTTTGGACTCGGGATTCATAATATGTATAGTAATGCTTTTGTTGGAGTAAATACTGATAACGACTCAACAATTTTCAATGTAATACCGGATTCAATTACTTATAAAAAGAGTAAAATCTCATGTGCATATTTTGATATTCCAATTGAGTTCAGATTTAAAACAAAAGGCAAATTTTCTGTTGCAGCAGGTTTTAAAGCAGGGTATTTGATAAATAAACATTCAAAATATAAAGGTAAAGATCTTTTAGGAACAAATATTGATGTTATTGAAAAATCCACCGATATTAGAAATTTGGAGGCTATAAGATTTGGACCAACTTTTAGATTAGGTTATGACTGGTTTAATCTTTCTGCTTATTATTCTTTATCAAAATTCTTTGCAAAAGACAAAGGACCGGAAATGTATCCTGTTTCTGTGGGAATAACTCTTACACCTTTTTAATCTTTTTTTTATTAGTGAAAATTCAAATTTCAAAGACAAGGTGCATTGAAAATTGTAAGTTGTACGAATCTTGATAACTCGGCGTATCTGGATAAATGATATTATAAATCCAATGCTCTGCATCGTACTGAAAAAATTTCTATTTGAAACTTCGTTAGCTCCACTGCCAGGTAGTTTATTAATGTTAAATCAACAGAAACAATAAAAGCATTATTGAAGCTCCCGTAAGAAATCCGACATAAACCTGTGGTGGATTGTGGGAGTTTAATTTTATTCGGGCAAATCCTATCAAACCGGAACAAAATATCACCAACAAAATCAAAAAAGGAATAATTACTTTAAAGATTAAGGATATTCCGAGCAAGGTTCCTAACAAACCTCCTATTGCCACCATGTGAATGCTGATTTTCCAGAAAAAATTAATTATCATTGTGATAATAATCAATAAAGTTGAACCCAAAATAAAAAAATAAAATAGTGGTGCTATCTGAATTTGGCGAAATAAATAGTATGCTAAAAAATAAAATATTGCGGTAACTAAAAATGGATAAGTACGTTCTTCGCGATTGTACATATAATAAGATGTGATTACATTATTCTTTTTTAATAGAAAGATAAAAAATAAAGGCAGAATAAATGTGATTACAAAAACCAAACCTATTATTTGCCATTTAGAAGTTTGAGGAATTAAAAGCGAAAAATATGCATGCAAATTAAAAAGGATTATTAGTGCATAAGTTGGAATAAGTAGTGGATGAAAAATAAATGATATTGTTTTTGCTAATTTTGTTTCCATTAAAAAATATCTTTATGCTGAAACGTATAAACTCTACTGTTTTCGAATAAACTAATTAAATAGTAAAGTACTACTTGTTTCTTTATCTGTTTACATTTCTGTTAAGTATCAGTTTACAATTCTTTTCTAAGACGTGCAACCGGAATATTTAATTGTTCTCTGTATTTTGCAACTGTTCGGCGTGCAATATTGTATCCTTTTTCTTTAAGAATTCCGGTAAGCTGTTCATCGGTTTGGGGTTTGATTTTGCTTTCGGACTCTATACATTCAGATAGTATTTTTTTTATTTCTCTGGTTGAAACTTCTTCGCCTGAGCTTGTTTGCATTGACTCGGAGAAAAAACTTTTTAATAGAAATGTGCCAAAAGGTGTTTGAACATATTTGCTGTTGGCAACCCTCGAAATAGTTGAAATGTCAAGATCAACAATCTCAGCAATATCTTTTAAAATCATCGGACGTAATTTTTTTTCGTCTCCTGCAAAAAAATAATCTCTTTGATAATTCATTATTGCATTCATGGTGATAAACATTGTATTTTGTCGTTGCTTAATTGCATCGATAAACCATTTTGCTGAGTCAATTTTTTGTTTTACAAAAGTAAAAGCTTCTTTTTTTTTCTTGTTTTTTTTGTCATGCGAATAATCTTCAAGCATGTTTAAATACGATCTGTTAAGTCTTAATTCGGGTGAGCTTTTTGAATTAAGAGTTAATTCCACTTCTCCATTAATATTCGAAATTATAAAATCAGGGATTATATAATGATTTGTGCTTGAAGGTTCACTAATGGAATTCCCGGGTTTTGGATTTAGCTTTAAAATTTCATTAATTGCTTCTTTAAGTTCATTATCAGTAATTTCAGCTTTTTTGATAATTTTACTATAATGCTTTTTAGTAAATTCATTGAAATATCTATCAATAATTTGCAGAGCCAGTTTTATGGTTTTTTCTTCAGTATTTTTTCTTTTTAACTGAATAAGTAAACATTCCTGCAGATTTCTCGCTCCAATTCCTGCTGGGTCAAAATCCTGAATAATTTCGAGTATCTCAAGAATATTTTCTTTTGTGGTGGAAATATTTTGAGTGAAAGCCAGATCATCTACCATTGCATCAATATCTCGATGAAGATAACCGCTTTCATCAATATTACCAATAATATTCATTCCGATTTGGTGCTGATCTTTGTCCAGAATTTGTAATCCTAATTGAGAAATCAGACGTTCTTGAAAACTCATTCCGGAAGAAAACGGAATGTCTTTTCTGTCACTATCAGAACTATTGTTGTTAGCATATAATTTATAGTTTGGAATTTCGTCTTCATCAATATAATCGTTTAAATCAAATTCATCTTCTGCATTGTCGTTTGTATCTTCCGAATGTTCATCTTCTGCTTCGGAATTATCATCTTCAACTTCAGTTACATCTTCCAAATCTTCAAGAGCAGGATTTTCTTCAATTTCTTGTTTTATACGTTGTTCGAGAGCCATTGTAGGTACTTGCAATAACTTCATCAACAATATTTGTTGAGGTGATAATTTTTGAAGTAATTTTTGTTGTAACCTTTGATTTAGCATTATTTTTTTTTATAAAAATTCTCTTAAATATTTTTTGAAATTACAAAATTCTATTCTAAATATCAAATATTTTTAAAATTCAGCATTTTGAGGTGCTCTTGGAAAAGGAATTACGTCTCTAATATTTCCCATTCCAGTAACGAACAACATTAGTCTTTCGAATCCCAAACCAAATCCGCTATGTGGAACTGTACCGTATTTTCTTGTTTCGATGTACCACCAAAGATCTTTTTCAGGAATATTTAATTCTTTTATTCTGCTAATAAGTTTGTCATAAACTTCTTCTCTTTGCGAACCTCCGATAATTTCTCCAATCTGTGGAAACAAAACATCCATTGCTCTAACTGTTTTTCCGTCATCGTTTTGTTTCATGTAAAACGCTTTAATATCCATAGGATAATCAGTAATAATAACAGGCTTTTTAAAATGTTTTTCAACAAGAAAACGTTCATGTTCCGACTGAAGATCAGCTCCCCAATCATTAATAATATATTGAAACTTTTTCTTTTTATTTGGTTTGCTGTTTTTCAGAATATTAATTGCCTCAGTATAAGTAATTCTTACAAAATCATCATTTAGAACAAAATTTAATTTTTCAATAAGTTCCATTTGTCGCTCATCTTGTTTTTTGTTCTTTTCCTCGTCATGTAATCTTTTGCTGAGAAAATTTAAATCATCACCACAATTATCAAGAGCATATTTTACAAGATATTTTAACATGTCTTCAGCCAAATCCATGTTATCATTAATGTCGGCAAAAGCAACTTCCGGTTCTATCATCCAAAATTCTGCAAGATGACGAGTAGTGTTTGAGTTTTCGGCTCTGAAAGTAGGTCCAAAAGTATAAACTTCGGAAAGTGCTAATGCAGCAAGCTCAGCTTCTAACTGACCTGAAACAGTTAGATTTGTTTCTTTACCGAAAAAATCTTTTTTATAATCTATTTTTTTCTCTTTGTTAAGAGGCGGGTTTAGTGGGTCGAGAACAGAAACTCTGAACATTTCGCCGGCTCCTTCTGCATCCGAACCTGTAATAATTGGTGTGTGGATATTATAAAATCCTCTGTCGTTAAAAAATTTATGTACAGCAAATATCATTGCATGGCGGATTCTTGAAACAGCACCAAAAGTATTTGTTCTGAAACGAAGATGAGCAATCTCTCTTAAAAACTCAAGTGAATGTTTTTTGGGTTGAAGGGGATATTTTTCAGGATCTGCTTCGCCAAGGATTTCGATTTTTTTTGCAATAATCTCAACATTCTGACCGCTTCCTTTCGATTCGATTAACTCGCCATCAACAGAAATTGCAGCTCCTGTATTTACTTTTAAAATGTCGTTTTCATCAATTGCATTAAAATCAACTACGATTTGGATATTATGTATTACCGAACCATCATTTAAAGCTATGAAAGCTACATTTTTACTTCCGCGTTTGGTTCGTACCCACCCTTTTACATTTACTTGTTTTCCAAAGTTTTTTGCAATTAAAATATTTGCGATCTTCGTTCTTTTCATAAGAGTAACAAATTTAAAAGTTTTTACAAAAAAACGACTTTTTCGGCGTATAACCAACGTTTTAATAAAATTTTCTTTTCGATAACAATAAACTTGTTTGAACAAAAGAATTATTTCTTGTTAATGCTTGGATAAATTGTATTTTTGATTAATAAATGAAATTTTTCATGAAAAGATTAATTTTGTGTCCAAAAAAATAATTTATCCGTTCCATGGAAGTTGTTTTAGGCGATAGATAAAAGTAATAAATAGTAAGTAATTAGTTTTATTAGCTAGATGAGGTTACACTTTTAAGTTTATTATTATTTAAAGGATGTTTAATGGAATAGTAAAAGAGATAAAAGAAAAATGAAACAAAATTTAGATATAATTCCTTTAAAGGATTGGTTAGGCAAAGATACCTTACCAATGATTATTGCTGGTCCGTGCAGTGCCGAAACAGAAGAGCAAGTGTTATCAACTGCCAGGGAAATAGCAAAAATCAATGGAGTGAAAATATACAGGGCAGGATTATGGAAACCTCGCACCAGACCAAAGCAATTCGAAGGTGTTGGAGAAAAAGGATTTGCCTGGCTTAAAAAAGTTAAAGAAGAAACAGGTCTGTTAATAACTACCGAAGTAGCTACACCACATCATGTTGAAGCATGTTTGAAAAACGATATTGATATTTTGTGGATTGGATCGCGAACTGTTGTAAATCCATTTTCTGTAAACGAAATTACAGAAAGTCTTAAAGGTGTTGATATTCCGGTGATGGTAAAAAACCCGATTAATCCTGATATTAATTTATGGTTAGGTGCATTAGAAAGAGTGAACTTTGTTGGAATAAAAAAAATTATTGCTATTCACAGAGGATTTTATGCTTTAAGAAAATCTGTTTATAGAAACCCCCCAATGTGGGAAATCCCTATTGAATTAAAGAGGATAGCTCCAAATCTTCCAATAATTACAGACCCAAGTCATATCTGTGGAAATCGTAAAATGTTGTTTCATATTTCTCAAAAAGCTTTTGATCTTGAGATGAACGGACTAATGATCGAATCTCATATCAACCCTACTAATGCCAAATCTGATGCTGAACAACAAATTGTACCAAAAGATCTTAATAAACTTCTTTCGAAAATTGAATTCAGAAAATCTTCAGGATCCGCTGAATTTCAGAATAAATTATCCCAGTTAAGAGTCGAGATTGATGGCATTGATAATGATCTTATTGATATACTGTCAAGCAGAATGGATACAATTAAAGAAATCGGAATATTTAAACGTAAAAATAAAATCACAATTCTTCAACTAAAACGTTGGAGCCACATTATCGAAAATCGTATAAACAATGGAATTGACAAAGGATTAAATAAAGAGTTTTTAATTAAACTTCTTGAATTAGTTCACATCGAATCCATCAGAATTCAGAATGAAATAATGAATAAGTAAAAAACTCAAACAACTTACATCCATTTATTGGATTTAAACATAGCTATCATACCTCCGGCAATCAAAATCATTGCACCAATAACTATCCAAAAAGAATTAGGATTACCTTGAAACGGTAAGCCTACATTCATTCCATAAAGTCCGGTAATAAATGTTAACGGAAGTAAAATTGATGAAACTAAAGTAAGCACTTTCATAATTTCATTAATCCGGTTTGTCTGCAACGAATCAAAGGTTTTTGATAAACCTTCAATTAAATCTTCGTAATCCTCTGTCATATCCCACATTTTCTGGTAATAATCGAGAATATTACCCCAGTAAATTTCCATGTTTTCCGTAAAACCATCAATTGTACCTGCTTCAAATTTGTGGAATAATCTTAGTTGAGGTTTGAAAAGAGTATTTAAAAGAATAATATTTTTTCGTGTTATTGAAATTTCTCCAATTGTATTTTTAGCTCTTTTGCTAAATAATTCCCTGTGTAAATATTCAAGTTCGCTGCCAATCTTTCTGATTAATAACAATGATTCTGTCATCAATCGCTCTAGAAATAAATAAAGTAACCTATCACTTGTCTGTACCTCAAATTTTTCTTTTCTTTCCTCTTGGTTTTTTGCTTCATTAAACATTTTGGTAACAGTCCAATCTGTATTTTCCAAAGTAATTATATAGTCTTTGCCCCAAAATATTTTTACTTCTTTGGTTTGAAGAAAAGTGTTTTTAGAATCATAAGATGGAAAATGAAGTATCAGAAAATAATAATCATCATAAATATCAATTTTTGGTCGTTGATTTACGCTTCTACAATCTTCAATGTCAAGTGGGTGAAAATGATAAGTGTTTTTTAAATATTTCAAATCTTCATCATCAGGTTTGAGTATATTCTGCCATTTAAGTGTACCTATTTTTAAAGTTTCTCTCATAATACTCCTCCTGATTTTAGTGATGAAATTCTACATTCCTTTTTTTTAAGCCACAAAAGTACGCAAATATGTTTTATTTTTATTTATGGAAGGAAAAAAAATAAAAATCATTATCTGCTAAAGCAAGAGAAATTGTTAAAAGAATATAACAATGACTTTATGTTTAATAAAGCAAGTAATTTTTTAATTCGATATTATAATGATGTTGCCAACAATACGGAAAAACTTGCAAATGATTCATATTTGGTGTATTTTTGCATCAAAACTAGATATTATGGCAAGACAAAGTATATCTTTCACGAAACCAAATGATGAATGGTTAAAATTACAAGTGAATAACGAAGAATACTCTAGCAAAAGTGAACTCATCAATGATTTGATTAGACAGGCTAGAAACCAGCAAGTTCAAATTGACTGGATTAGAGCTAAATTAGATAAATCTGAAAGTAGTGGATTTACTGATGATTCTAAAAAACAAATTTTAAAACAATCAAAGTCTTTACTTTATGGCTAAATATAGATTAAGTAATGAAGCTAAGGAAGACTTAATACGAATTCATCATTACGGAGTCGAAAAGTTTGGAATGAATCAAGCTGATAGATACTTTGATTCATTTTTTGAGTATTTTGACATTATTGCCCTACGGCCCTTTTCATTTGAATCGGTCGATTATATAAAAAATGGATATAGAAGATGTGTTTGTGGGTCTGATAGTATATTTTACAAAATAAATAATGGAACGATTGAAATAATGGCAATAATTGGAAAACAAGATTTGAATAGTATCCTTTAATTGTTCTAAACATTTACACTATTGTCAACAATACAATGATCGAGAAACGACACAGAAATAGACTTAAGAAGGGAAAACCTGATACGGAATCGCTGATTGAAAGTGATGGACATTTCGGGTTTATAGCTGGATACACTTCTAACAGGGTACCTTATGGATTGTCTCATGAAGAGTGGTGTGAAATAAATTCAGAAACCAAAAAGGAAAAAACAGATAACGATAATACAGTTTTACCTTTTTAAGGATAGAAGAAAGTTCTCGTTCTACCTTGCTTGCCATACCGCAATTGTTTTATGGAAATAACACACTAAGTAATATTCAATAATTAATAGACAAGTAAAAAATGGGAATAATGAGAATCCATTCATACGAACTTGTTTCACTTCTTATGGACTTAATTTAATAGTTGAATGTTGTTTGTTGAGTATTGAATGTATGTCCATTCATAAATATGGTTGACGCAAAGTTTAAAATTTTCCACTTTCTGTTAATAAAATAATTTGTTTATTAATAATGCTCAACATATATTTGTCTTGTAAAGTGAAGCGGAGATGGGCTCTGCT
>Ga0222678_1000041_pt1 | contig 75000 bp, 54 predicted proteins | sample AntAcemetagen937_FD_179801 | JGI IMG/M metagenome (GOLD analysis project Ga0222678, IMG submission 179801) | Saline water microbial communities from Ace Lake, Antarctica - #937 | ecosystem: Environmental > Aquatic > Non-marine Saline and Alkaline > Saline | place: Antarctica: Ace Lake... | reverse complement strand
CGAACTTTAATTAACAAGTCACCTTTAATAAGAGAAGCAAGTTCGGATGGATGACTGTCATTACAAATTTTTACTTTTAAGACTGCACTCAATTACATTTTATTCTTGAATTGTTAATTACAACTCCAATCTTCATGAAAATGTTATAAATTTGTGCAAAATTACTATTTATTATTCTCCATATGAGAAAAGAAAGTAGAAACTTTGGATTTTTTAATGAATTAAAAATTATTTTTGGAAATTGAAAATAGCTGTAAATACTCGTTTACTGGTTAAAAATAAACTGGAAGGAATCGGTTGGTTTTCTTACGAAACCTTGAAAAGAATCACGACTCAACATCCTGAGCATGAGTTTTATTTTATCTTTGACAGAAAGCATAGCGAGGATTTTATTTTTTCCGACAACATAACACCAATTGAATTATTTCCACAAGCAAGACATCCATTACTTTATTATTTATGGTTTGAATTTTCGATACCTCAATTATTGAAGAAATTGCAACCCGATCTTTTTCTCTCACCTGATGGATACACTTCTTTAAAATCTAAATTTAAGTCTTTAGTAGTTTTTCATGATTTGAATTTCGAACATTACCCTGAAGATATTCCTTTGCTAGAAAGAAAATATTATAAATATTTTTTTCCAAAATATGCGAAAAAAGCTGATAGAATAGCAACAGTTTCGGAGTATTCAAAGCAAGATATTGTTGAGCAATACAAAGTGTCGCCCGATAAAATTGATGTTGTTTTTAATGGTGCAAACGAAAATTTTGTTCCGCTCAGCAAATCCGAAAAAATTAAAACAAAAAAAGAATTTTCAAATGGAGCTTCTTATTTTATTTATGTTGGCTCACTTCATCCACGCAAAAATCTGGTTAATCTTATAAAGGCTTATGATAAATTTAAAACCGAAAATTCATCCTCAGTCAAATTATTGATTGTTGGTGAAAAAATGTGGAATACCTCGGAAATTGATGAGGTTTATAACAAAATGAAATTTAAAGATGAGGTTATTTTTACAGGAAGATTGAATGTTGATAAATTGCATAAAGTGCTGGCTTCGGCTTTGGCTTTGACTTATGTTTCTTATTTCGAGGGTTTTGGAATTCCAATTGTTGAAGCATTCAGATGCGATGTTCCGGTGATTACTTCAAATGTAACTTCTATGCCGGAAATATCTGGTGATGCTGCTTTGCATGTTGACCCGTTTTCAATTAATTCTATTGCTGATGCTTTGAAAAAAATTGATAAAAACGAAGAATTGAGAAATGATTTGATTGAAAAAGGTCGACGAAGAAGAAAAGATTTTACTTGGCAGAAGTCTGCAGATAATTTGTGGAGAGCGATTGAGAAAACATTGATGATTTAGGATTTTAGATTTGATTTGGACACATGAGTTATTGTCGATACAAAAAAGAATCGAACTTTTACGGATATAATCATATTTTAATAAATATCTTTGTTAATTAAAATATATAAAAATGAGCAAAATTAAAATACGGAACTTTGGTCCTATAAAAAATGGATTACAATCAAATGATGGTTGGATTGACATTAATAAAGTAACTGTATTTATAGGAAATCAAGGTAGCGGAAAAAGTACAGTAGCTAAACTATTTTCAACTTTTTCATGGCTCGAAAAATCTATTAATAGAGGAGATACGAACAAGGATAAAATATCGTTTATTAAACTTAAAGAATTCACTAAATATCAAAAGATTCATAATTATTTTACTAAGAATACATTTATAGAATATGTCGGTGAAAAATATCATATAATTTATGACGGAAAAGTAAAATATCCGGTTATTAATGAAATTAAGGAAAGTAAATATACCGTACCTAAGATAATGTATATTCCAGCTGAGAGGAATTTTTTAAGTACAATTAGTGATGCTTATGATGTTAAAGGATTACCTGATAATGTATTTACTTTTGCGGAAGAATTAAAAAAAGCGCAAAAAGCTCTAAATGGAAAAAAACTTAATTTACAAATAGGTTCATACAAATATCAATATAACGAGAGTGAAGATAGTTCATTTGTGTTGGGAGACGATTATAAAATTAATTTACTTGAAGCTTCAAGTGGTTTGCAGTCCTTTACTCCATTATATCTTGTATCTAGAAATCTGTCGTTATCTATTTCTAGTAAGGAAGAAATTCTTAGAAAAAATATGAGTGTTTCTCAATCTATCCGTATGGATAACGAAATAGCTGTATTAATACTTAATAAATCTATTCCTGACAAAAATAAAAGTATTGAAATTGATAAATTACGGTCGAAGTATTACAATAGATGTTTTATAAATATAGTTGAAGAACCCGAACAAAACTTATTTCCAGAATCTCAGTGGCTAATGCTAAAAAACTTGCTAGAATTTAATAATCTAAATATTGGAAATAGCCTCTTAATTACTACTCATAGTCCATATATTATTAACTATTTGTCTGTTGTTATAAAAGCAAATCAATTAAAATTAAAAACTCAATCCAAAGACATTTTAAACAAAATAAATGCAATTGTTCCTTTAGCTTCTACTTTTACTTCTGAAGATCTAAGAGTTTATGAATTTGATGAAAAAACAGGCATAATCAGCATTTTAAATGACTACAAAGGACTACCATCTGATGAAAATTATTTAAACCTTGGACTTGCTGAGAGTAATGAACTATTTTCTAATCTGTTAGACATTGAAGACTTATGCCAGTAGATTTCTTTATATCAAGTTGTAAATCTACTACGGTCAAAAAAAATTTTGGACTTTGTGATGACCCACCACCTCCAACAACTAATCCTGCATATATTGATGAATTTATACAAGATAAATGGATAGCTGAAGTTATTAATAAAAACGAAATAACTGTTGATTTTCACGCAATTGATAATTGTATTGAAATTAGAAGACCCAATGGAGAAATGGAAAGTAGATGTGATTGCATGTTGCATTATAACAATAGCTTAATTTTTGTAGAGTTAAAAGATAGAGCTAGTAGTGGGTGGCTAAAAAAAGGAGGAGACCAAATTTCAATTACGATAAGAAAGTTTAAAGAGTTCCATGGAACAAATGAATTTGACAAAGTGGAGGCATACGTATGTAATAAGCAGAAACCATTGGCTATTACAGGAATGAATACAGTTACTCAAAAATTTAAAGATGAAACAGGATTAACTTTAAAGCCTGATAGAAAAGTTATTATTGAATAATAAGATGAATAATGTATCGGCTATAATATAGCAAAAAGCGGTGAAGTGCATAATTGAGGAGGTTTTAGCCCGTTTCAAGAATCAAGAATCAAGAATCAAGAATCATGAAAATATTACTTTTAGGATCAGGAGGAAGAGAGCATGCAATTGCATGGAAATTGGCTCAAAGTTCAAAACTCACTAAATTATTTATTGCCCCGGGAAATGCAGGAACTGCTAAGGAAGGTACAAATGTCGATCTTAAAATAAGCGATCATCAAGCTATAAAAGAGTTTGTGTTAAAAGAAAATATTGACATGCTGATTGTTGGCCCTGAGGCTCCATTAGTTGCAGGAATTCATGATTTCTTTTTAATGGATGAAGATTTGAAAAATATTGGTGTGGTTGGTCCTCAAAGCAAGGCTGCAATGCTTGAGGGAAGCAAAGATTTTGCTAAAGAGTTTATGAAAAGAAATAATATTCCAACTGCTTTTTATAAAACTATCAATATTGATAATTTAACTGATGGTTTTAAATATCTCGAATCATTAAAGCCGCCTTATGTTTTAAAAGCTGATGGATTGGCTGCCGGAAAAGGTGTTTTGATTTGTCAGTCGCTTGTTGAAGCAAAATCTGAATTAAATGCTATGATTGCTGATGCTAAGTTTGGCGATGCTTCCAGCAAAGTTGTGATTGAGGAATTTTTAAGTGGTATCGAGCTTTCTGTTTTTGTTTTAACTGATGGAGATTCTTATAAAATTCTTCCTGTCGCAAAAGATTACAAACGAATTGGCGAAGGAGATACAGGCCTTAATACTGGCGGAATGGGTTCTATTTCTCATGTTCCTTTTGCTGATGATGAGTTTATGAAAAAAATAGAAGACAGGATTATTAAACCTACAATTGATGGATTGAAATCTGAAAATATTCCTTACAAAGGATTTATTTTCTTTGGTTTGATAAATGTAAATAATAATCCTTTTGTAATAGAATACAATGTGAGAATGGGTGATCCGGAGGCTGAGTCGGTTATTCCAAGAATAAAATCTGATTTGTTGGAATTATTTAGCGGCGTGGCAAATAATAATCTTCATGAAAAGGAAATTGAAATTGATGAAAAATATACTGCTGCAATAATGCTTGTTTCAGGTGGTTATCCGGGATCTTACGAAACAGGAAAAGAAATTTTAGGATTGGATAAAACGGAGGATTGTGTCATATTTCATGCAGGAACAAAATCCGAATCTGATAAAGTATTAACATCCGGAGGGCGAGTTTTAGCAGTCACTTCCTATGGAAAATCAATGTGCGAAGCACTTGAAAAATCATATAAAAATGCTGAATTAATAAGTTTTGAAGGAAGTTATTATCGCAGCGATTTGGGATTTGACCTAAAATAATACATCAATAAAGGTAATTATGTTGATAAAATTTTTCAGATCAAGTTATCTATTACATTATTTTACGCTATTTGCGTTAGCGTTAATTCTTTGGAGTGGGGCAATAATCCATCCTGTAGATGTTGTTGCTTCACCAGATGTTTATCCTTTCTACAGTATTATTTATTTTTGGTTTGGAGAAAATAAATTATTATTCTCATTAATGGGTTTTATATTATTGTTGTTCGAAGCCATTCTTATTAACAGCATTATTACTGAAAACAATATTATTCCAAAAAACAGTTTGTTGCCTGGATTTATTTATGTTGTATTAATGAGTTTTTCGCCTGAATTACTTACTCTGCATCCTGTGCTAATCACAAATCTTTTTCTGATTATTATCATAAGTTTTGTTTTTAAAATGTTTGGTAAGAATGAACCATACCGATTTATATATAAATTGGGCTTTTATGTTGGTCTTGCTACTTTTTTTTATTTGCCGGTTTATGTTTTTTTAATATATATTTTTGTGGTTTTATTTCTTTTGAGACTGTTAAATTGGCGCGAATTTATTATCCCAATTGTGGGTTTTTTAACCCTATATATTTTTTTGACGGTTTGGTATTATTTCTTCGATCAATTAGATTTAGCGTGGTATGATTATTTAAACTTTTTTCAAAACACAAGTCTGATTGTTCTCGAATTTGATATTTTAACAATAATTATTCTTTCGATTTTTGCTATATTATTTATGTTATCCATAATATATCTGGTCGGTCGTAAATATTACGAAAAAAGCATTAGTATCAGAATAAAGCTGAAACTTACGTTTTTCTTTCTTTTATTTTCAATTATTCCAATAATATTTTATGCTGAATCAGTAATAAAATCTTTAGTGATTCTAGCTATTCCTCTTTCGGTTTTTGTTTCTTTTTATTTGTCTGAGCTTAAGAAAATTTACATTTTAAATATTTTATTAATATTATTATTGATTTTGATGATAATAAATAATTTTCATTTGTTGGATTTGATTAATTTATGATGAATGAATGATTGTATGTAGAAATGAATAAATGTAAGGAAAAGCAAATATTTTGAATCAATGAAGAAAACCATTAAAACGCCACTAAAAAGTTTTTATTTAAAAGGACAAATTGAGGCAGGTTGCGATGAAGCAGGGAGAGGTTGTTTAGCAGGACCGGTTTATGCTGCTGCAGTTATTTTGCCCGAAAATTTTAAAAATGATTTACTTGATGATTCCAAAAAACTTTCTGAAAAACACCGTAATCAACTTCGTAAAATTATCGAAGAACAAGCTAGTGCTTGGGCAGTTGCCTCAGTTGATAATAACGATATTGATGAGATAAATATTTTAAATGCTTCAATTCTTGCAATGCATCTGGCAATTGGAAAATTAAATTTAGAACCAAATTTTCTTTTAATTGATGGAAATAAATTTAAAAAGTATAAAGAAATTTCTCATGAATGCATCATAAAAGGGGATGGAAAATTTCTTTCTATCGCAGCTGCATCTGTTCTGGCAAAAACTCACAGAGACGAATTTATGTGCAAAATTGATAAAAATTTTCCTCATTACAATTGGATGAAAAACAAGGGTTATCCAACCCGCGAACATAAAAAAGCTATTTCTGAATTTGGAATTACCGATTACCACCGAATTAGTTTTAACTTGAATGAACAGTTAAAGATTAAGTTTTGAGAATTTTGTATTGCTATCACCCTGAAAGGGTTATAAAAGCAAGGAACAAATCCATAGTACAACTTTAAATCAGTGAGACTTTAATTTTGTGAAGCAAAATTATATAGTCGAACTGATCCCGAGCGCAGCCGAGGGATCTCCAGAGTTATATTCCCCGCTGCTTGCGACGAAAGAAATAGTTTATATATGGATATCCCGTCCGCTAACGGCGGGGAGCTTCATTCGTGCTAAGTGTGTTATAAACTAATTAACAATATCTTGTTAATTATAATCTCCCAACATTGCGATTGCATTTTTATTATACTTTACCTTTGAAAAAGTTAAAACTTTTTATCATGAGCCACTCAGGAAAAATTACTGTTAATATTATTTTTGCAATTGTAATTGTTGCAGTAATTACTGCTTCTTATTTTGTTATCAGGGAATTTACAATACCTTCGGCATCTCCTTTAAAAGCTATTCCTCAGAGTTCTGCTTTGTTTCTTGAAATAAAAAATCCACAAAAATTTGTCAATAAGATTACGGACACAAGCAATGTTGTTTGGGCTGATTTGTGTAAAATTTCCAAAATTGCCGAGCTTAATAAAATTTTAATGTTTTACGATTCTTTATCATTAAAAAATAAAAGCTTAAAAAAGATTTTTAATGATAAAATGATTCTCTCTATTAATGCTTCCTCAGAGCAAAATCTCGATTTATTATTATTGATAAAGCTTCAAAATCGCCATCAATCTTCTGCTTTTCGAAATATTGTGGAAAGTGCTTTTGGGAACGATGCTATAATTGTTGCTCAAAAAATAAATGGAAAAAAAATCAATAAAGTTGTTTTAAAAAATTCTGATGAAATTTTTGCTTATGTGATTAAAGAGGGTGTTTTTATTGGTAGCTATCATATTCCTCTTATTGAAGAAGCTCTTGAACAGATGAATTCTGGAAATACAATTGATAATAATTCGCTTTTCAAAAAAGTAAAACTTACAGCCGGAAAACGAGTTAACGCAAATTTATATGTTAATTTTAATAAATTAAATTCAATGCTTTCAGCATTTACAAAGGACGATTTTAATGAATATGCCGATTTGTGTAAATATTTTGCCGATTGGAGTGAGTTGGATTTACTGATAAAAGATAATGAATTATTACTTAACGGGTATACTATAACTTCGGACTCTTTATCACGTTATTTGGGGGCATTCAAAGATCAAACTCCGCAGAAAATTGAAATTACAAACATTCTGCCTTTTAACACAACTTTGATTTATGATATGGGATTTGAAGATTTCCAGACTTTCTTCAATAAGAATAAAAATTATTCGAAAGCATATGGAACAGATATGCTGAAAAAAATCTCCGGCATCAATAGTAAATATAATATCAATGTTGAAAAATATATGATTCCTTGGATTGGAAATGAAGTTGCAATGATCTCAACAGCAAATCATACATACGATTTTTCTGAAAAATCTTTTGTCGTAATTCATTCAAAAAATATTGCTGATGCTAAGAAAAAATTAAAAGCTCTTTCAAATAAGATTCCAGGAGGTTCAAGAAATATTACTTTTAAAAATTATAAAATTAATAAGCTGAGTATTTCAAATCTTTTACCGGCATTATTTGGTTCTGCTTTCTCAAAAATCAAAAACAATTATTATACTTTTATTGATAATTATGTGATTTTTGCAAATTCATCGTCTTCAATAAAAGATTTTTTAAATGTTTATCTTTCGGGAAAATCACTTGACTTAAATGAAAATTTTAAGGATTTCTCTGATAATATTTCTGAGAATTCAAACTTGTTTTTCTATTTTGATTTTAGAAATTCGCATGAACTGCTTAAATTATATTTGAAAGAGGAATACTTTTCGGAAATAAAAAATAAAATTGATTATCTGCATAACTTCCAGGCAGTTGCTTTTCAGCTTTCTTCAATAAATAGAATGTTTTACACAAGTATTTATTTAAAAAACAACCAAATGTACAAAGAAGAAAATCGTGCAATTTGGAAAAACAATCTTAATTCGGATATTGTTGGAAAGCCATATTTTGTTAAGGATCATACAAATAATACTTATAATATTATTGTTTTTGATAAAGAAAATACAATGTATTTGATCGATAACAATGGAAATATTTTATGGGATATTTTACTCGACGGACAGGTGATAAGCGAAGTTTTTGAGGTGGATTATTACAAAAATCGGAAAATTCAATATCTTTTTAATACTGAGAATTCGATTTATTTAATCGATCTGAAAGGAAGAGATGTAGCAAATTATCCAAAAAAACTTGTTACCAAAGCCACAAATGGATTGGTTGTTTTTGATTATGTGAAAAACAAAAATTACAGAGTTGTTTTTGCAGGAGCCGATAAAAAAATATACAATTATCAAATAGATAGAAAGGCAGTAAAAGGGTGGGCTTATCCAAAATCTAAATCTATTGTTAATGGAAAAATTCAACATCTTATAGCCGGCAATCGCGATTATATTGTTATTCCTGATGTAGATGGAAATGTGAAAATAATTCAGAGAAATGGAAAAAACAGAATTATTGTGAGAGGGAATTTTGTTAACGGGCTAAATTCCGACTTTTATGTGAATAAGACAAATAGTAAAGGTGTGTTGATTACTACAAATGATAAAGGTCATCTTATTTATATTAAAAAAAGTGGTCAGACTGCTTCAACAATATTTGATGATTTTTCTTCAGATCATTATTTTTTGTATGAAGATTTTGATATGAACGGTACAAAAGACTTTATTTATCTTGATAAAAATAAGTTGACTGTTTTCGACAGATTTAAAAGTAAAATTTTTGAATATACATTTGATGAGGATGTAAATACAAAACCGATTATTATCCCCGTTTCTTCATACGAAAATTTACTTGGAATTATTTTAACAAAAACTAAACAGATTTATTTGTTTGATAATAAAGGAAATGTTGTGATTTCAAGTGGTATAACAGGAGAAATGCCTTTTAATGTTGGTAGCTTAAATAATAATAAAGACCTGAATTTAGTTGTTGGATCTGGCAATATTCTTTATAATTATTTGATAAAATAATTATATCCTCCAAGTCTACTGGCTTTGAAAGGTCTTTGTTCTATACTCAAAAATAACAAACAGAATTTCGAATTTCGATTAACGAATAATGATTTAAGATTTTAAACTAAATAATTAAAACAAAAATCCTATTCCAACATAAAGTCCATCTTTCCCATCACGTTTATCGCCTGCAATTCCATAATCAACTGCAAGGATAAAATTTTGATTCATAGCAGCATGAAAACCTAATCCATAACTGAAATGTAAACTGCTTTTTCCAAAATCAAAGTATTTATCTAATTCTTCTTCGGGGATATTTTCCTTGTTAAAATCATATTCCTTAACAATTTTCCCAAAGTCAAAAAATCCACTTAAAGCGAGATAAAGATTTTGTTTGAATAATTTGGTATGAAGGAATTTCCAGCGGGGTTCAATATTTCCATAAACTATTCCATCACCAACAATTCTATTTCTTAAAACTCCTCTCAGCGATTTCGCTCCACCAAGTCCATCAAAAGTTGTTGAGATAGAAAATGAGCTAAATAAAAAAGGTTGTATGTAAAATGGTGCTTTTCCTGCTATTGTTCCCTGATATCCCAACTGACAGGCTATTGATAGATCTCTTTTAATTAGTGTGAAATATTGACGGTGTATCAAAGCCAATTTTGTGTATGAAAAATCTTTGTTTCCCATAAAAGCCGGTGTAGTAAAAATTAATGCTTCTGACCAGATCCCATGCATTGGATTAGGTTCATTATCTCTGGTATCAAAAACAAATCCAAATTTCAGAAAGTTAACATTTCCTTCATCTTTTTCTTTTTCTCCAATAATTCCCCAATCTACATATTTATCGTAAAGCAAGGCTGTATCCGGTAAAAGGTTTTCTGCATCTTTTCCTTCGTTTAAATTTTTGATATCAACACTTGCAGTAGAAATTTTATAATGCCCTAAACCGAAAAGCCACCTGAGTTTTTTTCCGACCTTTCCCTGAAAGTCAACTGTAGCTCGAAAAAGCTTTCGTTCGTGTCGGTAGAACATTCTTGAAAAATATCTATCACTTTGGTCATCTTCAAATAAAGTGTTGTAATTTGACTGAAAACCATTAAAACCATAAAAGTTCAAAGCCTTTTCGGTAAGGTAGCTGATATCTGCAGTGATTCTGATATTTTTAGGTAAAAGATGTTTTGAATCAAAAAATATCTGACTTATTCCTCCACCTTTTGTTGTCTGAGAATACTCAAGATATAAAGAATGTTTATACTCAGGATATAAAGAACCATCACCAAAATCAAAAATATTTGAGAGTATCCCGTATTGAAATCCAAGATCGGAATTGTAACCTACAACCGGCAATGCCCCGAAAGTTATTCCTGATTTTGATTCTTCTTTTTTTGTATCTTTTTCTTGTCCAAAGGTAATTTGTGTTCCAATTACAAGAATAAATGAAATGCTAAGAATTATTATTTTCTTCATTTTTTTTAAATTTTATATTCTGAAAAATTAATAAAAATAATGCAGAAACCACTATCGAAGCAATTGAAAGTTCAGGGATAAGATTTCCGCTAATTATTAATATTGCAACATAAAGAACTCCTGAAGTCAGACTGGCAATTGCGGCGCTATTTTTAATTTTAACATGAAAAGATGCAATTGCTGTTGGAATGATTGTAAATCCCAGTCCGGTTATAAAAACAATTACTGCAACAATATCTCTAAAGAAAAATGCAAATCCAAATCCAAGAATTGAAAATATTATAATAAATAATCTTGTTTGGCGCATCAATTTATGATTGTCTTGCTTATTTGTTTTCTTTCCAAAAACAGAATTATAATCTTTTGCCAGACTCGAAGCTAAAACAAAAATTATTGTATCTGCTGAGCTCATAATTGCTGCGAAGATGAGAATTAATCCGGTGCTCATAAATTTCTTAGGAATCAAAAGTGTAAGACCTTGAGCAAATGCGTCACGTGCTTCTATTCCCGGGATATTTTTATGTGCAGCAAGTCCGATTAATGTAATTGCAGTTCCGGTTACAAGTGCAAGAATTGCAGAACCAATAAATCCTTTTTTTACAACATTTTCATCTTTAGCAGCATACACTCTTTGCCAGTATTCAGCTGACTGAAAAATGATAAATATCCCAAAAGCAATAAATGAAATTGTCATTGGAATGTTAAGATCAGAAACATCAAAAAGATCCACAGTGCTTGTATATTCATCTCTCATTAAAATAAATCCAAGAAAAACAAACATTACAAATAAAACAATGTATTGAAAAATATCAGTTTTAATAACACTTCTAAAGCCACCTGCAAACAAATAAATTGAAATAATAATACTGGAAAAAAGTAATGCTGTTTCGTACGACAACCCACTAATTGATGATAAAATACTGCTTCCGGCAATAAACTGATTTAACAGCATCCCGAAATAAACAATAAAAAGTATTATTGCACTCAGAAGTCCTGCCTTTTTGTTAAATTTATAATAGAACCAGTCAGATAAAGTATGGAACTGTTTTTTACTGCTTATTCGTCTAAGTTTTAATGCATAAGGAATAAAAACTATAAAGCCGATTGATGTTCCTAAAAATACAGCTATTGCTGATATTCCAAATTGGTAAACATAAGCTGTGTAGGCAACAATAGCAGCTCCTCCAATGTAACTTGCAACTACCGAGGCCATAAATGGCCAAAGCTTCATTTTTCGTCCGGCAATTAAATAATCTTCATCTTTCTGGCCTTTCGAAGCCCAAATTCCAATTCCGATACAAACAAGAGCATAAAGTATTAAAAGGCCCAGATCGTAGATATTAAATTCCATAATTTTAATTTCTGAGTTAATAAAAAAAAACCTTTGAATATTAATATCCAAAGGTTTTTACTATGCTTTGTTTTATTTATAGATACATTTATATGAAGTATCTTCTTCAACTTTTACTTTAAACTTTTTATCTTTATCAACAATAAAAGTTTCAAACTGATTGAAAGTTTTCCATTCTGTTTCTTCCGGTAAGAGAATTGTCATTTTCCCTGAAGTAACAGTCATAAATTCAACTGTTGATGTGCCGAATTCATATTCCCCTTTTGCCATAACACCAATAGTTACAGCTCCTTCTGATGATTCAAAAGCAATTGATTTTACCTTCCCATTGAAATATTCATTTGTTTTAAACATAATTTTTATTGTTTTTATTTATTTTTTATTTTTTATTTTTTAGTAAAAATACCTTCACACAAAAATAGAATAACTTATGATAATTAAACTGTTTATTGAGAAGTAAAATTTTACAAAATTTTAAACTTTGAATGGTTTGCAAGAATTATTAATGTTTTTTCACAGTTTTTCCAAAGTTTTTTTTGCCTCTCTATAACCAATATTAAATATTTCTTTAGCTTTTTTAACATTACGCATGGAATATTTTTCCAGGCCATGTGGTTCTATAAAAATATCACACATTTGCTTTTTGTCATATAAATTTGGTTCAACACCCATATGAAAAGATCTTTCGGCAATACTAATCAAATTAGTAAATTTTTCCTGTTTTCCGATGGGATTTACATAAACGCCGATAATTTTTTTGCAACTTTTTAATAGCGGCTCAATTGCAAGATTATTCAAAACACCTCCATCAACATATTGAATGTTATTTATTACAGTTGGTCTGAATATTACAGGAATAGAAGCAGAAGCAATTACAGCTTCAGCGATATTACCCTCACTAAAATATTTAATTTTTGCATTATTTAGATCAGTGGCAACAACTATGAGCGGAGTTTGTAGGTCTTCAAAATTTTTTGCACTTATATTTTCTTGAATAAAATGTTTCATGCCTTCCATGTTTCCAAATCCTAATCTTTGAAAATGTATTTTTGCAAAATCAAAAGTTTTCTTATTCTGAAACAACTTAATAATTTCATCAGGCGAATGTCCATCCGCAATAAAAACACCGGCAATTGCACCGGCACTAACTCCTGTAATTATTTCAGGATATATACCTTCTTCATTTAAGGCTTTTATTATTCCAAGATGAGCTAATCCTTTTATGCCGCCGCCACTTAATGCTAGTCCGTACTTGTATTTTTTTGTCCACAATCTTATTTTGTCCATAACCTTATTAATAAATAAATTTAAAACTCTTATATTTGTCAAAATTAACCAAAAACCAAATTATAAATTTATTAAAAATTAAATTACAATGAAAAAATTTACAATAATTTTTTTCATAATGTTGGTATTTGCGTGCACAACATTTGCGAAAAAAACTCCGGAAACGGAAAAAGGCAATCGTGATTGGACTATTGTTCAGTCTTGGGATATTCCAGGTAAAGCTTCGGGATTAGCATGGGATGGAACTTATCTTTACTACGGTATTTATGGTTCTGAAGGTGATCATTTTTACAGATTTGATCCTTCCGATGGTTCTATTCAACTACAATTTATAAATCCCAATATTGGCGATTGTTTTGGAATGACATGGGATGGCTCGGAATTATGGATTACTGACCATGTTACTTCTCCTTCAACTCCGGCAACTGCAATTGAATTAGATTTAAACGGAAATATTCTTTCTTCAATTGATCTTCCTGACCATTACATGAGTGGAATAGCTTATGATGCGGGAGATTTTTGGGTTGGAACTTATTATCCTGATCCAGGAACTGTATATAGTATTACTAATACCGGAACTGTTAACAGCCAGTTTACTCCACCTGCCGACCAAATATGGGATATTTGTGTCGATGGTAGTGATTTATGGATGGTGGATTATAATTCTAATATGATTTTTAAAACAGACCAGTCTGGGTCTGTTTTGGAAAGTCATGCCTGTGAAAATATTAAACCGGCAGGAATTGTTTATGATGGAACTTATTTATGGTATGTTGATGGTCCTCTTTCTTCTCCAAGTAAATTGTATAAAGTTAATCTTTCAGGTGCCGGAACTCCCGAAATTAATATTCCAGTAACTTCACATAATTATGGAAATGTTACTGTTGGAACCTCCGAAACATGGAATATGGAAGTGGAAAATGTTGGAAGTGCCAACCTCGAAATTACTAATTTGATAATTCCTGGATCAGCTCCGATTTTCACAACTTTTAATCCACCTCAAACAATCACTCCGGGAAATTCAATTTTTATTCCATTGACTTATTCCCCAACTCAGGTTGGATCTTTAGATGTAACAATCTCGGTTGAATCAACAGATCCTATAAATTCTTCGGTTGATGTTACTTTAACAGGAGAAGCTGTAAATTCAGGACCGTCAATGTATGTGCCTTTTGGTTCTCACGATTATTCTGAAGTCAGGATGAATGCATTTACACGTTGGTTTCTCGAAATTCAAAATATTGGAGATGCTACACTCACAATAAGTGATATAACATCTGATGAAGGTGCATTTTTTCTTGACGAGTCTGTTTCTTTTCCATTAAATATTACTACATTAAGTTCCACATTAGTGGGTGTTTGGTTTAATCCTATAAAAGCAGATGTTTATTCAGGAGAACTAACAATTCTGTCGAATGATCCGGCTCACAATCCGTACACAATAAACTTGGATGGAGAAGGAATAGAACAGGATTATCCTATTGGTACATCTCTATGGAGTTATTTGATAAATACAAGCTGGGATAATAGTCCGAAAGCAATAAAATCCATTCAGGATATTACAGGAGATTCTGTTCCTGATGTACTAGTTAGCTCTGAAGATGATTTTATTCGTTGTTTTAACGGAAATTCTTCCGGTATTGCAGATGTGATGTGGGAAGTTGAAATTTCAAGTGGCACTACTTATGATCAGCCCGGACTGACTACAATAGAAGATATTGATGCCGATGGTTATGAAGATGTAATTGTTGGTACTGCATGGGGCGATAAATCAATAATTGCTTTATCAGGAAAAACAGGTAATCAAATATGGAAACACCAAACAAATGAATACGGTAATGGCGGATGGGTTTATTATGTTGATGTTACACATGATTATAATGGTGATGGTGTAAATGATGTTTTGGCAGCTACAGGAGATGATAGCGATGACCAGGGACCGAAAAGAGTGTATTGTTTAAATGCATTTGATGGGGTTTCTATTTGGGAAAACTATGTTGGAGGTCCTGTATTTTCAGTTATTGGTGTTGATGATTTTACGGGTGATGGTATTCCTGATGCTATTGGAGGTGCTTCAAATGCTAATGAAACTGAAGGAAGAGTTATTGGAATTGATGGTTCTAATGGAATTACTCAATGGACAAAAACTACTGCCGGTTCTTCAGTTTGGGCATTAGTGCAATTAGATGATATTACAGGAGATGGCATTAAAGATGTTGCTGCCGGAGATTTTGGCGGAAATTATTATTACATCAATCCTGTTAACAATTTGCCACTTTATCAGGGAACTGTTAGTGGGTCATTAATTCTTCGTTTCGACAAACTTGAAGATGTAAATTTCGATGGATTTTGTGATGTTCTTGTTGCCCATAGCAAACCAAATGGCATTATTTTAAATGGTTATGATGGTTCAAATGTTTGGTTTCAACCTCTTGCTGATAAATCGTGGAATGTTGCACCAATTGATGACCTAAATGGCGATGATATTAATGATGTAATTATTGGTACACTTTTTTCAAGTAATTATTGTTACTTTATGGATGGTGTTGATGGCAGCGATTTTGAATCAATACACTATTCATCAGCTGTAGATGCGATAAACTCTATTCCCGATATTGTTGGTGACGGAACAATGGAAATGGTTGTCGGTGGAAGAAGCGGACAATTAACTTGTTACTCAGGCGGACTGGGATATTTTGTAAATATTGATGAAAATAATAAAATTGAAAATTCAGAAATTTCAACAAATTATCCAAATCCGTTTATTGATCAAACAACAATTTCTTTTAATCTAGAACAAAATTCATTTGTTAATCTTCGAATTTATGACCTTAGCGGGAAAGTAGTTCAAACATTGATTAATAAACAAATGACAGGCGGACAACATTCTGTAATCTGGAATGGAAAAAGTATCTCAGGAAATGAACTTCCTTCAGGATTTTATTTTTATGAAATAAATACTGATTTGGGTAGGTTCAGAAAGAAGATTGCGAAGATTTAGTATAATTTGAAAATTTGAAAATTTGAAAATGTGAAAATTCTTCAATTCGAGATTAATTGTTAAATTAAGTAAAATATCTTGCGAGGCACATTTCTCCCCTGCGAAGTGGGGGAGATGTTTGCTGAGCAGAGGGGTAAAAAAAACTTTATTATTTAAGCATTTTTAGGATATGTTTTGCGAGGTATTCGTTTATTTCGTTATGTCTTGGAACTGGTTGTGATATTTTTGTTTTTGAATTTTGATACCAATCATGCTTACCTCCATGTCTAACAAAAATTCCACCTGCATTTTCAATCTTTTTTATTAGGTCTTTTCTTTTCATGCTATTTCTAATTCATCAACTTTACGAACTTGTGGGATTGTTCCACTTGTTAGTTCATGATATATATCTAATAAATTTTCTTTTAGCTCCTTTATTGATGAACCTTGTGTCATATAATCAGGATATTTTTCGAGATACCCTAAAAACATTTCTTTATCGTGCCAGTAAACAAATTTTTCCTTTTCCATTATTTTTTATTTTCTTCAAAGTTAATAGATTATTTTTTATTTTATTCTAATTTTTTTTATTATATTTGAAGTTTAAAAATAATATAAATTAATCCTTAAAATCTCATCTAATGAAAACAAAAATCCTTCTTTCAATTCTGACATTTGGATTTATTTTAAGTGCTTTTGGTCAAAAACCCACAATAGAATTAACTTTCACAGCAGAGTACTACGGGCAATATGTTCCTCTGGACAGTATTTTTATTAAAAATCTCACAAGGGACGTAGATACAACTCTTTATGCACCTGATACTGTTCTTGTATTGGCTTATTATACAGGTATTGATAATAACGAAAACATTGGAGGAAACACTTTTTCTCTTTCACAGAATTACCCAAATCCTTTTAAAGATAAAACAACAATTAATTTGTATTTACCGGAAAAGGAAAATATTATAATTACTATTCGGGATGTTGTAGGCAGAGAAGTGGCACAATATGAAAATTTATTAACTCAGGGTAATCATTCCTTTTCTTTTTATTCCGGAAATGAAAAGTTTTACTTGTTAACTGTAACTGGAAAGTATTCAAGCAAAACTATTAAAATGCTAAATAACAATATTAAATTTGGAGGAAAATGTAAAATAGTTTATAATAAAAATGTAGATAATGTTATTGATTTAAAATCTCAAAAAGCTAATAATAATTTTGTGTATAATTATGGAGATGAGTTAAGATATATTGGATATGCAAAGACTGTTAATGAAATAATCGGAAGTGATGTTTTAGATGGTTTTCCTCATTCTAATGAAAATATTGTTTTTAAAATTACTGAAGGAGTTCCTTGCCCAGGAATTCCAATTGTATATTATGAAGGCAATATTTATAATACAGTTTTAATAGGAGATCAATGTTGGTTTAAAGAAAATCTGAATGTTGGTACAATGATGTCTGGCGTTGATGAAATGCAAAATAATGCAAATATTGAAAAATATTGTTATGATTATAATGAAGCCAATTGCGATGAATATGGTGGTTTATACCAATGGAACGAGATGATGCAATACTCATCAATAGAAGGAGCGCAAGGTATTTGCCCTGATGGTTGGCATATTCCTACTAATGATGAATGGTGTTTATTAACAAAATATATTGACCCAACTGTTTCTTGCCCTAATTTAAAATGGATTGGTACAGATGTTGGATTTAAAATGAAAAATACAAATGGTTGGTATGCCTTAGGAAATGGCGCTGATTCTTATGGCTTTTGTGCACTTCCAAGTGGACAATTTTGTGGTTTATTTTACAATAAAACAACTGATGCCTATTTTTGGACTTCATCTGATTATTATGATTGCCCATGGTATTTTAGGTTTAATAATTACTCAGATAAAGTTTATTATTGGGGTATTATTAAAGATTTTGCTTTTTCGGTTCGGTGTTTAAAAGATTGAAATTCATATTCTGTATATCTGGGATGAAATAAAGTTTGTAAATAGCACCTGTCATCCTGACAACCTCGCTTCGTTTCAAACGAGGCGAGGGAGGAAAGAACTCCCTCGTTCTGCATTTCAACTAACAAATTACTTATGCTTGCGGAGTGTAAAATTGTCGGCAGGTAATTTTTGCCGGCGTGCTGCAAAATAACTTGCGGGTGGTACTTGCCGGCTTAGAGCAAAACGCTGGGAGATCCCTCGTCGCTGCGCTCCTTCGGGATGACATTTGCAGGTAAATTGCTTTTATAAAAATATTTGCGAAGCACATTTCTCCCCTATTTTTAGGGGAGATGTCCGAAGGACAGAGGGGTAAATGAAACAGAGTGGTAAAAAAAATAGAAGAAAAAAAATAAAACAAAAACTCCCTTAACACACTTTAACTTTCCCTTTAACATAATTTAACAATAATCAATTATCCTCTCAGACTATCATTTTATATTTTTGCGTTTGTAAAAATAAAAGCTACCCCGATACAATTTATTACGGGGCAAGCAGATTTACAGATTATTTTTGAAAACAATTTTATAATAAGTAAACCGAAAGCAAATTTGAATTAAAATCTAAATAGTACTAATACTTTAGGCACTTTATCCCGAAAGCTTTCGGGACTAAGTACTTATTTAAAAGAAAGATAAAATTAAAATAGCACACAATGGATAATACAAACATTAAGGAATTAAACGAAAGAATACAAAAGGAAAGTGCATTTGTTGATATCATCACAATGGAAATGCAAAAAGTTATTATCGGGCAAAAACACATGGTCGAACGTTTGCTGGTTGGTCTTTTATCAAATGGACATATTTTACTTGAAGGTGTTCCGGGACTTGCAAAAACTCTTGCAATTACTTCATTGGCAAATGTTGTAGATGCTAAGTTTAGCAGGATTCAGTTTACACCGGATTTGCTTCCTGCCGACCTTTTGGGAACTATGATCTATAGTCAGAAAAAGGAAGAGTTTGTTGTTAGAAAAGGACCTTTATTTTCAAATTTTATTCTCGCTGATGAGATAAACAGATCTCCTGCAAAAGTACAAAGTGCACTACTCGAAGCTATGCAGGAAAGACAAATCACTATTGGTGATAATACTTACCCTCTTGAGGAACCATTTCTGGTAATGGCTACTCAAAATCCGATTGAACAGGAAGGAACTTATCCTTTACCCGAAGCACAGATTGATAGATTTATGCTTAAAGTTGTGATTGGATATCCCGGCAAGGAGGAAGAAAAACTTATTATGCGTCAAAACATAAAAAACGAATTTCCTTCAACAAATAAAGTTTTAAAGACTAAGGATATTTTAAGTGCACGAAAGGTTGTTCGTGAAGTTTATCTTGATGAAAAAATTGAAAATTACATTACTGATATTGTTTTTTCAACCCGTTATCCGGAAGATTATAAATTAGAGAAATTTGTTGGAATGATAAATTATGGCGGATCACCAAGGGCAAGTATTAATCTTGCACTTGCAGCCAAAGCTTATGCGTTTATTAAACGTCGTGGTTATGTAATTCCTGAGGATGTTCGTGCAATTGCACATGATGTGTTACGTCACCGTATAGGATTAACTTACGAGGCAGAAGCGGAAAATTTAACAACCGAAGAAATTATTAATGAAGTGTTAAATACTGTTGAGGTGCCGTAATGTTTATCAGTTATCGGTTATCGGTTATCAGTTGTCGGTTATCGTTACAGTAACTAGCAACCAGTACCAATTAGTTAAAATGCAGGTACTTTAATCAGTAGTAAATAAATTAATTATTAAAAAAACTCAAGTATTTTGGAAACTTCTGAAATATTCAAAAAAGTCAGAAAAATAGAGATTAAAACTCGTGGTTTGTCAAACCAGATTTTTTCAGGGCATTATCATAGTGCTTTTAAAGGTAGGGGTATGGCTTTCAGCGAAGTGAGAGAGTATCAATATGGTGACGACATAAGAACTATAGACTGGAATGTTACGGCTCGTTTCAATCATCCTTTTGTTAAAATTTTTGATGAAGAACGTGAGCTAACAGTAATGCTTATAATTGATGTAAGTGCTTCTAATGAATTTGGGACAAAAACACAATTCAAGCAAAAACTGATTACTGAAATATCTGCTGTCTTAGCTTTTTCGGCTATTCAAAATAATGATAAAGTGGGTGTGATATTTTTTAGTAATAAAATCGAAAAATTTATTCCTCCCAAAAAAGGAACATCGCATATTTTAAGAATTATAAGGGAACTTATTGATTTTAAACCCGAAAATAAAGAAACTGATATTGCCGAGGCATTGAGATATTTTACTAACGTGATAAAAAAGCGATGTACTGCTTTTTTAATTTCTGATTTTCAGGATAAAGATTTTGATAATGCGATAAAAATTGCAAATCGTAAACATGATCTTATTGCAATTAAAATTTTTGACGAAAGAGAAATGGAGATACCCGATCTTGGATTGATAAAAGTGAAAAACGCTGAAACAGGTAAAACTTCATGGATTGATACTTCAGATCCTAAATTAAGGAAAAATCATAGAAAGTGGGTTTTTCAAAAAGAAAAATATCTGGATGATCTTTTTATTAAAAGTGGAATGGATGTTGCTAAAGTTAGGACTGACCAGGATTATGTAAAACCTTTGGTGAACTTATTTAAAAAACGTGAGGCGAGAATTTAATATGAAAGCTTTAAATATTTTATTATTAATTGTTGTTTTTCAAATAGGAAATATATTTGCTCAAAACCCAAATGTTTCTGTTAATATTGATACTAATGCAATTCTTATTGGCGATCAGGTAAATTTAGAAATTCTTTTTTCTTCACCTTCACAATATAATGTTTTGTGGCCTGATATTAAAGAAACAATTACCGAAAATGTAGAGGTTGTGGAAAGGACACTCGTAGATACTATTTATTCAGATAAGAATGATATTATTACTCTTAGTCAAAAATTAACATTGACTTCTTTTGATACCGGAAATTACATTTTACCTCAAATGGAATTCAGATATCAAGCTGAAGGAGACACTCTTCAGGATATTTTATTATCTAATTCTCTGATGTTGAATGTTAATACGATAGCTGTTGACACTACTCAGGCAATTAAACCGATAAAAACTCCATTGAAGGCTCCATATACTTTCAAGGAAATATTTCCCTGGGCATTAAGTGGAATTGGATTATTGGCGGTTATCTGGTTTTTGATTTATTTTTTTAGAAAAAGAAAGAAAAACGAGCCTGTGTTTAAATTAAAGCCAAAACCAATAATTCCGCCTCATGTTATTGCTCTTGACAAATTGGATAAATTAAGGCGAAAGAAGCTCTGGCAAACCGGAAATATAAAAAGTTTTTATACTGAATTGACTGATATTGTTAGAACATATATTGGTGGTAGATTTGGGATTGATGCAATGGAAATGACAACTTTCGATATTAAATCGAGTTTGAAAAATGTAGATCAAATTCCAAAAGATTATAAAGAAAAACTTGTTAATACGTTGGTTATGGCTGATTTAGTGAAGTTTGCAAAAGAAAAACCATTGCCTGCTGAAAATGAATCAAGTATGAACATCTCAGAAAACTTTATCAGGAAAACAATTCCGGTTGTAAAAGAAGAAAATATGGAAAATGAGAATAAAATTATTGAATCTAAAAAGTTAGACAGTTAAATGTGTATTTAAAGTAAAATAAAGTTTGAAGTGAACTAAAGTTACCTAACTATAGGCATTTTAGGCACTCGTAAAAAAAAAGAATAATGTTTAATAATATTGAATTTGCAAATCCGGTTTATTTATATTTTTTGTTCATCATTCCATTGATGGGAGTGTGGTATTGGTATAAACACAACAGCAGCAAAGCGGATATTCAATTTTCTTCGACCGAAGGATTTGAAAAAACGGGGAAAAGCCTCAAACAGTACTTGTATCACAGTTTGTTTGTGTTTAGATTACTTGCAATTGCTTTGTTTATTGTTGTTATGGCTCGCCCGCAGTCAAGTACAAGCCGGCAGGACGTGTCAATCGAAGGAATTGATATTGTGATGGCATTGGATGTTTCCGGAAGTATGCTTGCTCAGGATTTAAAGCCTGACCGATTAGAGGCAGCAAAAGATGTTGCTCAGGATTTTATGAAAAACAGACCTAACGACAGAGTTGGTTTAGTAATTTTTAGTGGCGAAACTTTTACACAATGTCCGTTAACTACCGATCATTCAGTAATTAAAAATTTATTTAAAGACATAAAAAGTGGAATGATTGAAGACGGAACTGCTATTGGTGATGGCCTTGCAACAGCAGTTACCCGTCTTAAGGAAAGTCTTGCCATCAGTAAGGTGATAATTTTATTGACTGATGGGGTAAATAATTCTGGTTCTCTCGATCCTGTTTCTGCCGCTGAAATTGCAAAAATGTTTGGGATAAGAATTTATACAATTGGTGTTGGATCGATGGGAACAGCTCCTTATCCTGTTCAAACTCCTTTTGGAACTCAATATCAGGAAATGGAAGTGAAAATTGATGAAGAGCTTCTTGAACAAGTTGCTGAAATGACCGATGGAAAATATTTCAGAGCAACCAGTAACAGAGAGCTTAAAGCCATTTATAATGAAATTGACAAACTTGAAAAATCAAAGATTGATGTTACTGAATTTGAGAAAAAACATGAAGAGTTTTTAATCTTTGCTCTTATTGCAGTGTTGCTCTTGGTTTTTGAAATTATTTTAAGAAATACGGTTTTTAAAACATTGCCGTAAAGTGATTTTAGATTTATGATTTATGATTGAAAAAAAATGCCACAGATTACACAGATTATCACAGATTAATTTTTATAAATCTGAGAATCTGTGGCTTTATTTGTTTTTTTAAAAATTTTAAAAGTGGATTCAAGAATTAACTTGAAACCTTTGATTTAATAATTAATTAAAAATATGATTCGATTTGATAATATACATTTTTTATATGCTTTGTTACTGATTCCAGTATTCATTATTATTTTTTGGATAATGTTGAGATGGAAAAAGAAAGCCATGAGAAGATTTGGTGAAAGCTCGCTTATCAAAAATTTGATGCCTGCCATTTCAAATGTTCGCTCTCAAGTAAAATTCATTCTACTGATGGTAGCATATGCTTTTTTTGTTGTTGGAATTGCAAATCCACAAATTGGGTCAAAACTAAAAAAAGTTGACAGAAAAGGTATTGATCTGGTTCTTGCTCTTGACGTTTCAAATAGTATGCTTGCAGAAGATATTCAGCCAAATAGATTGGAAAGAGCTAAGCAATCTATCTCAAAACTTATTGATAATTTGCATGGCGACAGAATTGGAATAATTGTATTTGCCGGAAAAGCGTACATTCAGCTACCAATAACAACTGATTATGCTGCTGCAAAACTGTTCTTATCTACTATTGATACTGAGATTGTTCCTGTTCAGGGAACCGCAATTGGCGATGCTATAGATATGGCTAGATCTTCATTTAATGAAAACAGCCACAGCAAAGCAATAATAATTATTACTGATGGAGAAAACCATGAAGGTGATGCAATAAAAAATGCTAAGGAAGTTGCCGAAGAAGGAATCCTGGTTTATACAATTGGCATGGGTTTGACAGATGGAAGTCCTATTCCGGTTTATAATAAATATGGAAACAGGACAGGATTTAAAAAAGATAAACAAGGAAATACTGTTGTAACCAAATTGAATGAAAATATGCTGCAGCAGATTGCTGCAGCCGGAAATGGAATTTATGTAAGGTCTGATAATACTCAGGCAGGTTTGCGTAAAGTATTTGACGAAATCAACAGTCTTGAGAAAACTGAATTCGAATCAAAAATGTACTCTGATTACGAAGATAGATTTCAATATTTTATTGCAATCGGATTATTATTTCTGCTAATCGAATTTTTTGTTTTTGAAAGAAAAAATAAATGGGCTCGGAAATTTAAACTGTTTGGATAAGGAGGAGTTCTATTTTTTATTTGTTTAAATATACTTTAGTAGAATTAATGATAAAATGATAAAATGATAAAATGATAAAATGGTAAAATGATAAAATGGTAAAATGATAAAATGATAAAATGATAAAATGGTAAAATGATAAAATGGTAAAATGATAAAATGATAAAATGATAAAATGGTAAAATGATAAAATGGTAAAATGGTAAAATGATAAAATGATAAAATGCGAAAATGATTTAATTAATATTGAGAATTATGACTGAAAAAGAAATATTCATTGTAAATTTAAAGAAAAGAACAAAAAAATTTGCAGTAGATGTTATATTATTTTGTGACTCGTTAAAAGCATGCAAAGCATCATCTGTTGTTACATACCAATTTGTCAAATCTGCTACTTCTACTGGAGCTAATTACCGTGCTGCATGTAGAGCCAGATCAAAATCTGAATTTTTCAGTAAAATTTGTATTGTTGTAGAAGAAGTTGATGAATCTGAATATTGGTTAGAGATAATTAATGAAGCTAATTTGTCTAATTCAAGAGAAGAATTGATAAGACTAACAAAAGAATCAAATGAAATAACAAGGATTATGACAAAAGCTAAAAATTCTTCTTATGATAACAAAAAGTGATATTTATTATTTAACCAATTACGCATTCAGGCATTCAGGCATTTATGCATTTATGCATTTAATCATTTACGCATTTAATCATTAAATTTATAACAAATGAAAATTCTAAATTTAATAATAATACTGTTTTTGTTTTCTGCATCGTTAGTAGCGCAGAAGGAAAACAAAATGATCCGAAAAGGAAACAATGTTTTTTCGGAGGGGGATTTTAAAGATGCTGAGGTAAATTATAGAAAAGCTTTAGAAACCAAAAATAATTCTCACAAAGCAGAGTTTAATTTAGGTGATGCTTTGTACGAACAGAAAAATTATGAAGAATCAGCGCAAGCTTTTAAAGATTATGCTGAAAAAAAATCTGATAAAAATCTGAAAAGTAAAGCTTATCACAATCTTGGTAATTCATTGTTAAAAGAAAAAAAGTTTGATGAAAGTATTAAAGCATATAAAAATGCATTAAGAAATAATCCTGATGATCTGGATACGAAATATAATCTTGAATATGCAAAGCAAAAACTAATTCAGCAACAGCAGCAACAGCAAAACAAAGATAATAAAGACAATAAGGAAAATAAAGACAAGAATAAAGATCAAAAACAAGATCAGAATAAAAAGAAGGATCAGGATAAAGAAAAAAAAGAAAATAATAACCAGCAAAATAAGGATCAAAAAAACAAAGACGAAAAAAAGGAGCAAGCACAAGATCAGCAAAAAGGGGATAAAAAGGAGCAGCCTAAAACAAAAAAAATCTCTAAAAAAGATGCTGAAAGAATGTTGCAAGCACTAAAAGACAATGAAAAAGAAACATTGAAAAATATAAATTTGAAAAAAGCAAAAGCAGCTGGTAAAGGGAAAAGTGAAAAAGATTGGTAGGTGATTAAATCAACTGTATAAACAGATTTATGTAACTAAAAAAAATTGATTTGCTTAATTGTAAACATTGAAAATAACTTATTGATTTATAAAAAAATAATTTAAAAATCTGTGAATCAGTGGCAAATTTGAGTGACATCAATTATTTTATTAGCATCAATTATTTGTAATTTTGCAAGATATAGAATTTCAAGTATGAAGAGATTTTTTAAAATATTAATAATATTAATTATTTCTGTTTCAAGTGTTAATGCACAGGAAGTCAAATTTACTGCCTCAGCACCCAAAACTGTTAGAGTCGGTGAGCAGTTTCAGCTTGTTTATACACTTAATGGTAGAGGAAGTAATTTCAGAGGACCAAGATTTGAAGGATTTCAGAATCTTTCAGGACCAAACTCTTCGAGCAGTTCTAATGTTCAGATTATTAATGGTAGTATGACAAGGTCAGTTTCTAATACTTATACATATTATTTGCGTGCTACAAAAGAAGGCGAAAATACAATTCCTCCGGCCACAATTTATTATGACAAAAAGAAATATGAATCCGAGTCTTTAAAAGTTAAAGTTATTAGCAAAGGAAGTACTTCAAGACAGACTCAGCAAAAATCATCTTCAAAACAAAAAAATATTAAAAACCGACAAATTCAAAGTCCGAGAAACGAAAAGGAAGTTTTTTTAGAAGCAACTGTAGATAATACAAATCCATATATGGGTGAGCAGATAATTGTGAGTTATCGTCTTTTTACTAAGGTTGCAATTAGCTCCATGTCTATAAATAAGTTGTCTTCTTTTGGTGGTTTTTGGTCGAAAAACATAACAGATGAAAACCAGAGATTAAGTCAAACTACCGAGCATATTAATGGCGAAGAATATGTAGTTGCTGAAATTCGGAAAATTGCGCTTTATCCTCAAATGACCGGTGATCTGGTAATAGAGCCAATGGAGCTTGAATGTATTGCTCAGATTCGACAACAGAATAATTCACAACGAAACTCAAGAAGTTTTTTTGATGATTTCTTTAATAGCCCCTTCGGTGGAAATGTTTACAATGTTAATAAATCATTAAAGTCAGAACCTCTGAAAATTAAAGTTAAACCACTGCCATTAAAAAACAAACCTTCTGAGTTTAATGGTGCTGTGGGTAAATTGGCTGTAAGATCAAAAATTGATAAAACTGAGTTGAAAGTTAATGATGCAATTAATTTTAGTGTTACTATTTCCGGCAAGGGAAATATTGAACTTATTGATGAACTGAATGTTTTGTTCCCACCGGATTTTGAAGTTTATGATCCAAAAATTACAAATAATATAAAAACTACTAATACCGGTGTTTCAGGCTCTAGAAAGTTTGAATATTTGTTGATTCCAAGAAACTCCGGTCAATTTGTAATAGAAGGTGTTGAATTTACTTATTTCGATGTTTTGGAAAAAAAATATAAAACCAGCCGTACTCCAAAATATACAATAAATGTAGAAAAGGGGAGTGGTGTTGCAAGCAATATTTCATACAGCGGAGTGGCTCAAGAGGATATCAGGTATATTGGAACCGACATCATGCATATTAAAAAACTTCCGATTAAATTATTGAAAATTGATAATTATTTTTTTGGATCTACAGCTTTTTATTTGTTGTTGATAATTCCTGTTTTACTTCTGATTATTTTTGTTTTTGTATGGAAAAATCTGAAAAAAAAGCATGGTAATATTGCTTTAATGAGGCATAATAATGCAACAAAAGTGGCTAAACGAAATCTTAAGAAAGCCAGTTCTTTCTTAAAAGAAAATAATAAAAAGGAATTTTATATTGAAATTTCACAAGCTTTATGGGGATATTTGAGTGATAAGTTTCAAATCCCGCGTGCAGATATTTCAATGAATTCGGTTAATGAAGCTTTAACAAAAAGGAATGTTAAACCCGAAATTATCGAAAAATTTATTGAAACATTAAATAATTGTGAATTTGCTCGTTTTGCTCCCGGAGATGCAACATCAATGATGGAAGTGATATACAATGAAGCTCTTGAGATTATCAGTAGAATTGAAAGGGAATTGAGATGAGAAAAAAAATAAGTATTGTCGTTTTTCTGTTTTTTTATATCGGGCTATTTGCTTCTGAAAACGATTCTTTAATCAATAATGCAAATAAACAATATTCTGAAGGATTGTATACCAAAGCTATTGAGAACTATCAAAAAGTTATTGATAAAGGATATACTTCTTCCGAGTTGTTTTTTAATTTGGGCAATTCATATTTTAAAATGAATGATTTGCCATCATCAATATTGTATTATGAAAGAGCTAGAAGATTAGCTCCAAATGATGATGACATTCAGTTTAATTTAAAAATTGTAAATAGTAGAATCCCCGATAAAATTGAAAAAGTTCCTGAATTGTTTTTTAAACAATGGTGGAACTCCTTTTATAATATGTTTTCTGTAAATAATTGGGCAAAAATTACTATTCTTATGTTTGTAATTTCACTTGTGTTTATAGGAGTGTTTGTTTTGTCGAAACAAAGAAGAATAAAAATTATTAATTTTTGGCTTGGAATATTATTCTTTTTAGTGTTTGTTTTTTCTTTTAGCTTATCATATCAGAAATATATTTATTCACAGAAACATCATGAAGCTATTGTTTTCACTTCCACAATTACAATTAAATCATCACCAAATATTAATAGTGTTGACCTTTTTGTAATTCACGAAGGTTCAAAACTAATTATCACCGACAAAGTTGACGACTGGTTTGAAATACGAATTGCAAACGGTGGAGTGGGCTGGTTACTGCAATCAAGCGTTAAAATAATTTAGTTTTTGGTAGTATTATTTTCTTAAAATATATTGAATTTCCATCTTGTTTTAAAAATAATTAATATTAAAATAGATATTAATTATTAGTGTTTAATCATAAGATATTAGATTAATACCAATTGAATTTCTAAATTGCTGATAAATATTTTGAAATATTTTTTTCTTTGTCAAGGCAAATATTCTTTGCATCCGTACGGACGGTAATAATATTTAACGCAGAGAAAGGAAAAAAGAAACGAAATATATCGGTAATTTGGATGTTCAGTTGGTATAACTTATTGTTAAAAAATTTGTATATCCGTCTGTTTTCTAATATATTATTTAGTTAGCCGTTTTTTTATTTCATATAATTTGACAAAGCATTAATGAATTATTAATTTTGATTGGTAATTTAATAAATATATATTTGTTGAAATTTAAAATGAATATTAATATTGTATATTAAAAAAAAGTGTAACTTGTGCCCTGTTTTAATACGGTGTAATTATGTACTAAAAGCCTAATTATAATAATATTAATTAATTTGAATAATATGAAAAATAAAGTTTTACCATTTAGTTTGCTAGCATTAATTATCAGCTTAACAGTTATATTTATTTCTTTTAAAGGAATTGATAATGTTAATAGTGATGAAGTTAAAAATCAGAATAACATTAATAATGTTCAGACTTCATCAAAATATTATGCTATACTGAGGAACAATCAGAAAACAGGAATATTATCTCCTGAAGATGTATTGTTGGCTAAAAGCCAAATCGCAGAAAAATTAAAATCAACCTATTCTGTTGATTGGACATCAAAAGGTCCTGATAATTTTGCAGGAAGAACAAGATCTATTTTGTTTGATAATACAGATGCTGCAGGCACTACTTTATATGCAGGAAGTGTTAGCGGTGGTATTTGGAAAACAGATAACGCCGGACTTTCATGGATTAAAGCTAACGGGGTAACAAATAATTTGAATGTATCTTGTATGGCTCAAAATAGTAATGGAGTTATTTTTGTTGGAACCGGAGAATTGTTCGATACAGAAGAAAATACAGGTATGGGTCAGTTAGGATATACCGGTGGATTTGTTGGAACAGGAATATATAAATCAAATGATGGTGAAAGTTTTGAACTACTTCCATCAACTGCTCCTGCAATTGGAAATAATGACGAAGTAGAATGGGCTTTTATTAATGAAATAGCAATTGATAATGGTAGAATATATGCTGCAACCAATGCAGGATTAAGATATTCTGATGACGAAGGAGCTACATGGAATACTCCTGATTTCGCCCATGATAGTGCTAATATGGTAACTGAAGAAACTTATACTATTGAATGTGATTCGATAGAAGTTATTGGAGGAGAAATAACAATTTATAATCCTTTTACCAGCAGTTCAAATATTAATATTATTACAAATGATGTTGATAGAACTTTGAACCCTATGAACGGAAATTGTCTTGATGTGAAAGTTTCTGCTGATGGATCAGTAATAGCAAACTTTGAAGAATATACAATGGTTTTTCAAAGTGGAAATGATTTTGTTTTTGAAAATAAAGCTAATTATCCCAATAACCCTTATTACATTGTTAAATTATCTTCAACAATAACAAACACTTTGGTTTTTCCGGGAGGCGACACAACTTATACTTATGTGGTTTCTCATGATTATGAGCCTTTTGAAGGTAGTTCTGATGATATTTCAAACCAAAATGTTTCGCGAATCGAATATGCATATTCACCAAGCGAACCAAATATTGTATATGCAAGTGCTGTAAATACAACAGGAAGCTTAATTAATATTTACCGATCAGATGACAACGGAAATTCATGGGCTGTTATCCTTCCTGGAAATAGTACATCTGTAATTTTTGATGGACAAGGAATATATAGTAATACAATTGTTGTATTTCCTAATAACTCAGGAAAAATTTTACTTGGCGGAATAGATATGTGGCAAGGAACAAAAGTAAATGAAGAAGGTTATTTCAGTTGGTCACAAAAATCTAATAGTTCATTTTTCCCAATGTCCGAATTATATCTACATTCTTTTCATCATGATTATGCATTTCGTCCCGGACATTCTGAAGAAGTTTATGTAGCTACAGACGGAGGTATTGGAAAAGGAACTATTAATGGAGATTTTATTTTCCAGACTTTAAATATAAACTATAATTCAAATCAATTTTACTCTGTAGGATGCTCAGGCGAAGAAAAAGAAATTATGGGTGGCTCTCAAGGTAATGGTACAATATTTATTAGCGGTGTAGGAAACACTTATCAAACTGGTGAAAGAATTCTTAATGGTAATGGTGGTCCTTGTGATATTTCTCTGATAAACCCGAATTTATTTATTGTTAGTGCTAACTCTACTTTCCTAAGATCAGAAGACAGAGCTACTAATTATTCAGCAACTTCTTTTCTTGGTGATATTGATATTCCTGATGAAGCATTTTATACACCGGCAGTATTATGGGAAAGCTTTGATTGTCAAAATGATTTTGATTCAATAAATTTTATCGCTAACAAAAATTATTTAATCGGAGAAGAAATAATGATTTCAAGTAAAAATAATGATTTTCCATTTTTATACACATTTTCTGAAAATCTTTTGCAAGGTGATTCAGTAATTATTTTTGATATTGTTCAAAGTAAATATTTCCTTGCTACTGAAGATAATGTTTGGATGACCAGAAGTATTCATGACTTTTCAGCTGGACTCGAATGGTTTAATATTGCAAATGATGACGAAACAGTTTTCTCCGGAAATTCACAATGTCTGGCAAATTCTGCTGATGCAAATCATTTGTTTGTTGGAACTCAGGAAGGCGGATTATTCAGAATGTCTAATATCACTAAAGCGTACAATTCTGATTTAGCAGATTGTAACAATTCTAATTGTATTATTGCTACATCAAAACTTCCTGTATATTTACCTGGTACTACTACAGAAATTTCTCAAGTAATTACTTCTATTGCTGTAAATTCTAATGATCCAAATAATGTTATTATTACTTTAGGTAATTATGGAAATGATGATTATGTATTTATTACAACAAATGCACTTGATTCACTTCCTGAATTTACTTCTATTCAAGGTGATTTACCACAAATGCCTGTCTATTCTTCAATTATAGAAATGGATGATGATAATCTTGTTATGATTGGAACCGAAAATGGGGTGTATGTTTCAACTAATGTGTTCGATGCTTCACCTACTTGGGAAGCAGCCGGTACAAATATGGGTGATGTGCCTGTATTTATGCTTAGACAGCAGATTGTTAAAAAACAAGATTTAGCATTAGAATTTGTTATTGGAAATGACACATCTTATCAGATTTATAAAGGAACAAATAACTATGGTGTAATATATGCTGCTACTTTTGGTCGTGGGTTGTTTAAAACTGACCAATTCCAAAAACCAGTTGGTATTGATGAGCCTACAAATAATCACGCTTCCAATATTCAGTTTGTATTATATCCAAATCCTGTAAATGACTTTACAACTGTAAAATTCGATCTTAAAGAATCTGTTAAAGTTTCGGTTAATATTTTTGATTTAAATGGAAGATTAATTAATTCAATAGGATTACAAAATGCTACTGTTGGTAGTAATAAAATTAATGTTGATTGTAGTTCACTTGCAAAAGGTACATACTTAATGCAATTAATCGTTGGACAGTCAACAAGTACATCAAAGTTTATTGTTCTTTAAAATAATGTTTAGTTTATAAATAATAAAATAAATAGTATGAAAAAATTATATTCATTTTTAGTTTTGGTATTTGTGTTTGCTTCTTTGAGTATTTCAGCACAAACAGATATTTACACACCTACACTAAGTTCTCCATCTGATGGTGTAATTGATCAGGTTCCAAACGTAACTCTCGATTGGGATGCAGTTACCGGTAGTAGTTCTGATATTTCTTATGAAGTTAAGTTAGATGTTGATTCTGCTTTTTCCAATCCGGTTACTTTCAATACTACAACAACTTCGATTATATGTGATGAACTTTTATTCGGAACTCAGTATTTTTGGAAAGTACAAGCAACTGATGGAATAAATACATCATACTGGTCAGCAGTTTGGGATTTTATAGTTTTTGATACAATACTATTACAGTCACCAATGAATGGAAATGATGATGATTATCCCAATGTATTGTTAAAATGGAGAAGTAAAACTGGTGGATTAAGTGGTCCTGCAATTACCGGAATTACACATTTTGATCTTCAAATAGATACAACTGACACTTTTGAAAGTCCAATGTTTATTTCTTATGTAGTTGATGCTGGTGAATTTCAAAGAAATGCTGAGTATCTTAATTTTGGAACTACTTATTTTTGGAGAGTGAGAGCAGCTCATAGTATTGATGAAACAAATTGGTCGGAAGCAAGAATATTTATTACTATTCCTGCTGTTGAATTAGATGACCCAGATAATGGTTCTACAGATATGGGATTAGCTTTTGAATTGGAATGGGATAATATTAATGGAATATTGAATTATAACATTGAAATTGATACTGACCCTGGTTTTTCTGCACCAATTACATTTATCTCAGAAGAAGAGGAAATTATGACTGAACTTTTAGTATTCGGTAATTTATATTATTGGAGAGTTAATGCAAGTCATATGAATGATATTTCAGCCTGGTCAGAGGTATGGACATTTGAAACGATAAATACTGTTTTACTTGATTATCCGGAAGATGATGCAATTGATGTTGAGATATCTCCTAAATTTAAATGGGATGAAATTCTTGGTGCTTCAAAATTTCAGATTCAATATAACGATTCTCCTGATTTTACTGACCCAATTGTTGATGTAATTACTTCAGATAGTTTGCCTGAATTTCAGGTTATCTATATTCTTGATAAAGAAGTTGAGTATTTCTGGAGAGTAAGAGCTATGGATGGTTTAATTGCTGATACTACTGAGTGGAGCGAACCCTGGTCTTTTACTACTGTTGGCGAAATTGGAATTGATAATCCTGCTTTTAATGAGTCAAGTATTAGCGTTTTCCCAAACCCAAGTAATGGAAATATTATTCTAAATATTAAAACTGAAAACTCTTTGGATGTTAATATGAGTATAATGGATCTGGTTGGAAAAACTCTTAATAAACAACTCATACATTTCAGTCAAGGTGCTAATTTACATAAGATAGATCTTAACAATCTGGCAAATGGAATCTATATTATCAGATTAGAAAATGCTGGTAAAGTTTATACTGAAAAACTTGTTATTGATAAATAACAAAGAATCTCAATTAAGGAAAAAACTGCTTTCAATTATGGAAGCAGTTTTTTTTATGCTTTGAAAATTAATTGTATCTTTTTCCTATAGAAAAACTAACATAAACAGTAATAAAAAAGCTTTTTGGATCGCTGAAAGCCATTATGGGTACTGCAATTGGTAGATATTCAATAATGCCACCTATTTCAAGAGAAGCTTTTTTGGATTTAAACATCCCGAATTCAAAATTCATTCCTGTTTTAAGATAAATGCCTGGATAAATTTTTATTTCACCTAAGCCTTCTGTAAAAGGAGCTCTTCCGTATATATTTTCATAAAAATGTTCGTCGGGATTATATTTTTCAACTACAATTTCGTATTCATAAAAATTGGTGGAAAGAAAATTAAGAATATATAAATAAACCGGTTTTGATATTCCAATGCTTGCTCCACCCGAATAAAAATATCTGAGTTCAACTCCTCCCCAATATGGTTTTCTGTTAAGTAAATGTTGAAATCCGTAACCGCCACGCAATAAAAAAACATTATTAAGTTTACCGTAATAATAACTCTTTGAATAAAAAAAATAAGGATTGATAATCTTAATTTGTTTCAAAGATTTCATACCTACAAATTCAAACTCGAAAAACTTCTTTTTAAAAACAGTTTTGTTAAAAGATTTACGATATTGAAAACCAAAACCTAAATTATGAATTATGATACCACCACTTAATTCTTTTGAGTAAATTATACTATCGTGCACAAGATCTTTCTGAGGGCTTAGCTGAGAAAACCCATTAACACCTGAAATCAAAATGATTAGCAGTAAAGATATTATTTTGACGAACTTTTTCATCAAATATTACTAAAGGTTAAAAACAAAAATGAATAAATTGTTTTCATTAATACAAAAAGAGATTAATATCTTTGCTCTTTCTGATATTTGTATGATTCTCCATATGCAGGGCATTTATTACTTGGTCTGCATGAGGTAAATAAAAATGCAAATAAAATAATTGCTGAAACAAATATTAAAACTTTCTTCATGACTTTTCTTTTTGCAATCAACTAAGAAATAATAATTCGATAATTAATTGATAATTAACAATAAACAATTTATTTCTGAAAAAACAAATATACAAATAAAATTTAATGCAAATCTATTTTGAATTTTCTTTTTATAAAAATGAATTTTTTTAATTTTACTAAATTAAAAAACTCAAAAACTTAAAATAAATTATTTTAATAATATTAATAACAGCAAAAGCCTTAATAATATTGTCATAATAATTACATATTATAAAGTAAAACATCGAAATGCAAAAGATTGATTCAAAGATAGAAATAAGCTGGAAGCTTGCCTTAAATGATGAGCTTAATTCTGAATACTTCAGAAAATTGAAAAGTTTTCTTAATGAGGAAAAAAAGAAATATGAAATATTTCCTCCGAAAGATAAAATATTTTCTGCATTTGAATTTACATCTTTCGATGATGTAAAAGTTGTAATAATTGGTCAGGACCCATATCATGAAAAAGGACAGGCGAATGGACTTTGTTTTTCTGTTTCTAATGGAATTAAAGCTCCGCCTTCTTTGGTTAATATTTTTAAAGAAATAAAAAATGATTTAGGAATTGAAATACCAAATATTGTTAATCTTGAAAAATGGGCTCATCAGGGAGTTTTATTAATAAATGCCACAATGACGGTTAGAGCTAAACAGGCTGGCTCTCACCAGAAGAAAGGCTGGGAGATTTTTACAGATTCAGTTATTAAAAGGCTTTCTGAAAACAGGAAAGATTTAGTATTTCTACTTTGGGGAAATTATGCAAAAGCAAAGCAAAAGTTGATAGATGAAAATAATCATCATGTGCTAACAGCAGCTCATCCATCTCCTTTGTCAGCTTATAAAGGTTTTTTTGGATGTAAGCATTTTTCTAAAACTAATGAAATACTCAAGCAACATGGTAAAAGAGAAATAGATTGGAGCTTGTAAACTATAGAATCATTAAAAATAAGAATAGAACCATATCATTTAATATTTAATAATTTTGTATTTTCGTTCAGTAAAAGTTAAAACTTGATTATGAACATCTTCTCAATGGGAAATGAAAAATTTTCTGATAGTAGATTTTTTGATATAATAATTGAAAAACAAACTTATCAGAATTTTATTTATTCTGTTATTAGTTTTTTTTTGGCTGTATTTTATTTTGTTTTTCTTTTGTCGGGTTTATTAATTAGTGTGTTATTATCTGTAGTATGGGTGGGCGTGCCCTTTCTAATTTTTGTTTTTGATGGAGTTTGGTCTTTTGTTGGTTTAGAAAGAAAATTGTTATTATGGTTTTTTGATATAAAAGCTGCTGTTTTAATAAAAGATATCCAATATTATCCAAATCAAATGAAAACATTTTTGTCATATCTTAGAAACCGTAGAACATGGAGGTATTTCGGATATTTATTATTAAAATTTCCACTTGGGATAATATCCATAATAGTTCCTCTTATTTTTCTTGCATTAACATTTCTTATGGTGTATTTCCCTATTATTTCCGTTTTTGGCAAAATTAATGTTTTCAATTTTTATTATACAGAATCTTATATTGAAGTCGTATTCGTGTTTTTTTGTGCTACAGTTTTATGGTTTGGATTGTTAAATGTAATTAATTGGATATCAAGTATTATGCTGTTTTTTACTCAAAAAATGTTAAGTAAATAGTTAGAAAACTTGATATTAAAAAAAAATATTATATTGCGCCCACTAAACCAGTTTGCATATGCAAACCTCTAAAATTAACTTCATGAAGAAAATTACACTTTTGTTAACATTTGTCTCAATGCTGACTTGGAGCGCCTTTGCCGGTGGCTATCAAGTACGTTTGCAGGGACAAAAACAAACCGGTTTTGGATTAATCGGTACACCATTTAGCTTTGGTGCTAGTAGTATTTTTTATAATCCGGGTGCTTTATCAATGATGAAAGCCAAAACAAATTTCCAAATTGGTGCCAGTGGAATTTTATCAAATATTACATTCCAGAAAAGTGCTACAAATTATCAGGCTAAAACAGATAATCCTTTAGGAACTCCGTTTTATTTTTACGGAGCTACTAAAATTACTGATAAATTAGCTGTTGGAGTTGGAGTTTATACTCCGTTTGGATCTAGTGCAAAGTGGGATAATAATTGGGCTGGGCGATTCTTGATTCAGAATATATCCTTGAGTGCAATTTTTATACAACCAACAATTTCATATAAAATAAATGATATGATTAGCATTGGAGCTGGATTTGTGTATGCAATGGGTGATGTTGAATTAAATAGAGCTTTACCATATAATGATAATTCCTCAGCTAATCTTGTAGGAAGCACTTCAAGCATGGGATATAATCTTGGTGTTTATTTTAAACCAATAGAAGCTCTAAGTATTGGTGTTGATTATAGGTCTGAAATAGTAATGGAAATGGAAGGTGGTGATGCCGTATTTACTGTACCCGCTTCATTGTCAACTACTATCTCTGAAAATAATAAGTTTAGTGCTTCTCTTCCAATGCCCGGTAATTTAGATGTTGGAATTTCATACAATATTACTGAAGATTTTATGGTAGCTGCAGAAATTAATTACGTTTTCTGGAGTGTTTATGATTCTCTTAATTTTACTTTTGAAGAAAACGGAGAACTACTTAATTCAAATAATCCAAGACTTTATGAAAATGTTATGATAATTCGTCTTGGTGGGCAATATATATTGAATGATAAATTTACTGTTAGAGTTGGAGGATATTACGATCCTTCACCAACCAACGAAAACTATTTTACTCCTGAAACTGTTAGTTTAAACACAACAGCTTTTACATGTGGTTTTACTTACAAACCAATGAAAAACCTTTGTATTGACGTTTCTTATCTTCATACTTTGGGAGCTGAAACAGATAACTCATATGATCCTGGAAATTTTGCAGGTACTTATAAAACTCAGGCGTCTATTCCTGGAATTGGAATAAGCTATAATTTTTAATCTTAAAAAATTACTATTATGAAGAAAAAATATTTATTATATATATTGGTGCTTGCTTTATTTACTGCTTGTGAACCAAAAATAGATGAGTTTACTCCTGAAAAAGGAAATGCCGACTTAACTACTTATCTCGCGATGGGTAATTCACTAACTTCCGGTTATGCTAGTGGTGCATTATACACCTCAGGACAAGAGAATTCTTATCCTAATATCCTTGCCGGACAATTTGAACTTGCAGGTGGAGGAGCTTTTACACAACCTATGATGACTACTGAAGCTGGTGTTGGTATTGGTAGTCTTGGACTTAGTTCAAAACTTGTTCTGGGCATGTCAACAGATTGTCTTGGTACTACATCTCTTGGTCCGGTGCCATTCGACCCCGCTCCTGATCAATTTGAATATTTAACTGAGTTAATTACTTCTGTTGCAGTTGATGGTCCATATAATAATATTGGTGTACCCGGCATTAAAGCTTTTCATGCACTTGTTCCGGGATTAGGAATGTTAAATCCTTTTTATGGTCGATTTGCCACTGACCCAGCAACAGATATGTTGATTGGAGAAGTTGCTAAAGTTAATCCAACATTTTTCACTCTTTGGTTAGGAAATAATGATGTCCTGACTTATGCTTTGGCTGGTGGTGTTCTGGATTCAATTACTCCGGTTCCGGTTTTTTCAGGTGCGATGGATGCAATTGTTGGAACATTAACTGCTAATGGTGCAAAAGGTGCTATTGCTAATATCCCTGATATTACAACAATTCCATATTTTACAACTGTACCTTACAATGGACTTCCGGTAACTGATGAAGCAAGTGTAGCTGCATTAAACTTTGGCTATGCTCCTTTAAATGCAATTATTAATCAATATAATGGTGACACCTTAGTATTTACACTTGGTGCAAACCCATTTGTTATTGCTGATGCATCATTGCCTTGGGGCATGAGACAAATTAAAGCCGGAGAACTTGTTCTTCTTTCTATTCCGCAAGATTCAATCAAATGTGCAGGATGGGGCAGTTTGGTCCCAATTCCTGAGCAGTATGTATTAAAAGCTGACCAAATTATTGAAATTGAAGCAGCTACTGAGGCTTATAATGATAAGATTGCTGAGCTTGCTGGTACTTTTTCTCTTGCTTTTATTGATATGAATACTTATTTAACTGATTTTGAAACAGGAATGGTATTTGACGGAGCCACTTATAGTACGAAATATATTCTTGGAGGTTTGTTCTCTCTTGATGGAATTCACCTTAACCCTCGTGGAAATGCACTTGTTGCAAATTATTTTATTGATGCAATAAATGTAGAATATAATGCAAACCTACCTAAAGTGATAATTCAGGATTATGATGGGATTCAATTTCCATAAATTAATAATTTAACCAAATTTAAAAAGGACAGCTATTTTAGTTGTCCTTTTTTGCATTCTATATAATTGGTATTACACAATTTTTAATATAGATCATATTTTATAGCAAAATAATTACCTTAATAGGTTATTTAAATAAATAAGCTAAGGCAAAAGTGAATGGAATTATTTAATTTTGGTAATTGAATTTGAAAATAAAAAAAATGATAAAGGATTATTCGGAAATTATTTCAAAAGAACTAGGAATTACTGTTGAACAAGTTAATAATACTTTAAAATTACTTGATGAGGGAGCCACAATACCTTTTATTTCGAGATATAGAAAGGAAGTAACTGGCAGTCTTGATGAAGTAATAATAGCAAAAATTCGTGATAAAACTGCACTATTGCGTGAACTGGATAAAAGACGTCTAGCAATAATCGAGTCAATTGACAAACAAGAAAAACTTACTGATGAATTATTAAATCAAGTTAATGAAGCAAAAACTCTCGTTGAACTTGAAGATATTTATCTTCCATACAAACAAAAAAGAAAAACCAGGGCTTTTATTGCAAAAGAAAAAAAGCTTGAACCATTAGCAATAATTATTATGTCTCAAAAATATTCGGATATTGAAAATATTGCTTCTGAATATATTAATAAAGAAAAGGAGGTAAATTCAGTTGAAGATGCCTTGGCAGGAGCAAGAGACATAATAGCTGAATGGGTAAATGAACATAAATATTGCAGAGAAAGAATCAGGAAATTATTCGAAAGGGAATCAATAATAAAATCTAAAGTTGTTAAAGGAAAAGAAGAAGAAGGAGAGAAATATAAAAATTATTTCGAATGGGAAGAAAAACTTTCAAAAGCTCCGTCTCATCGTGTTTTAGCTATGTTTAGAGGCGAAAACGAATCCATGCTAAAAGTTCAGATTATAGGTATTGAGCAAAAAGCTCTGGAAATAATAGATAATATTTTTGTGAAATCTGAAAATGATTCTGCTGATCAAGTTGAGCTTGCTATCACCGATTGTTATAAACGTTTGCTTTCTCCTTCTATGGAAACTGAAGTTAGAAATAGTTTAAAAGAAAAAGCTGATAAGGAAGCGATAAGAGTTTTTGCTGAAAATTTGCGTCAGTTGTTACTTGGTTCTCCTTTAGGACAAAAAAATATTCTTGCTATTGATCCCGGATTTCGCTCGGGTTGTAAAATTGTTTGTCTTGACCGACAAGGTAATCTTTTGCACAACGAAAATATCTATCCTCATGCTCCTCAAAGGGAAGCAGGAATGGCAATTAAAAAAATTGTAAGTCTTGTTAATGCTTATAAAATTGAAGCAATAGCAATCGGAAACGGAACTGCCGGAAGAGAAACTGAAAATATGATTCGCAGGATTAAATTTGATAGAAAACTTATTGCCATTATGGTAAATGAAAGTGGTGCTTCGGTTTATTCTGCTTCTAAAATTGCAAGGGAGGAGTTTCCTGAGTATGACGTTACCGTTAGAGGCGCTGTGTCGATTGGTAGAAGATTGATGGATCCTTTGGCTGAATTGGTTAAAATAGACCCGAAATCGATTGGTGTTGGTCAGTATCAGCATGATATTAATCAAACTGCTTTAAGTAAAAGTCTTGATGATGTTGTTGTGAGTTGTGTGAATTCAGTGGGTGTGGAAGCTAATACAGCAAGTAAAGAATTATTATCTTATGTTTCTGGACTTGGACCTGTGGTTGCTGCAAAAATTGTGGAATATAGAAAAGAAAATGGCCCGTTTATTTCCCGTAAGGAATTAACTAAAGTTCCGCGATTCGGTGAAAAAAGTTTTCAGCAGGCAGCTGGATTTTTGAGAATTCAAAATAGTGAAAACCCTTTGGATAAAAGTGCAGTACATCCCGAATCGTATAATGTTGTTTATCAAATGGCAAAAGATATGAAGACTGATATTGAGGGTTTGATAAAGAATGAAGAACTCAGAAAAAAAATTGATAAACAAAAATATATTACTTCGGAGATTGGGATTCCAACATTAAATGATATCATGGAAGAGCTGGCAAAACCCGGCCGTGATCCAAGAAAAAAATTCGATCTTTTTGAATTTGCAAAAGGTGTGAATTCTATTCGTGATTTGCATGAAGGAATGAAGTTGCCCGGTATTGTTACAAATATTACTGCCTTTGGTGCTTTTGTCGATATCGGTGTACATCAGGATGGATTGGTGCATGTGAGTATGTTGGCGAATAAATTTGTTAAAAACCCGAATGATATTGTTAAACTCAATCAAAAAGTTGAAGTGAAAGTTGTTGGTGTAGATGTTTCCAGAAAACGAATTCAGTTATCGATGAAAGATATATAGTGTGAAAACTTTTGATTATTGCTTTTCAATGAATCTAAAAATGTATAAGCACGATTTTATTTTCTGAATTAATCATATTGCAAAATATTATCTTTGTTTTTGAGTTTTTATAACTAAATAATTATATAATGACCAAACTTCTGAAAATATTTTTAGTCGCATTTTTTTTGCTCGTTGTTACTTTAAATGTTGATGCTCAGTTTATCAAAGGTGCTTTAATATTCGGAACCAATATTTCACAAGTTGATGGTGATGAAGTTTATGGTTTTAAAAAAATCGGATTTAATATAGGCGCCTCTGCAATTGTTCCTTTTAGTAATAAATGGGCAATAAGTATTGAGAATATTTATTCGCAAAAAGGAGCATATCAAAAACCCCAATATGCAGATTCTATTAGTGGAGAATATAGAATTAAACTTAATTATGTTGAAGTGCCGGTTTTGGTGCATTATACCGATAAAAATATCTTTACAGTCGGGGCAGGATTATCGTGGGGCAGATTGGTAAAAGTTGATGAATGGGAGCATGGAAATAAAACAAATACATCATTAAGCAGTGGAACTTATTCTCAAAATGATATTAATATTCTTGCTGATTTGAGATTCAGAATTTGGAAAAAATTGAAGTTTAATATTAGATATGCTTATTCCATCCCAAAAATCCGAACTCGTGAACATTCTGACCTTTCCGGTGATACCTGGATAAGAAAACAATATAATAATTTAGTTTCATTCAGGTTGATTTATGTTTTTAACGAAAGGCAAAGTTTTGTTAATCGGAACGAACAAGAATAGCTTGCTTTGTAATATTTATAGTTAGTGATATATTAATATACATGAAATAAATTAAAGCGATGCAAAAAACTGCCAAATACTGGATCGAAAAATTTAGTCTTACAAAACATCCTGAAGGGGGTTATTTTAAAGAAATTTACCGTTCGGAGGAAATAATTCAGAAACAACATCTTCCGCTTCGTTTTTCAGGTGACAGGAATTTTTCAACATCAATTTATTTTCTCTTGGATAAAAGTGATTTTTCATCTTTTCATAAAATCAAATCCGATGAACAGTGGCATTTTTATGCAGGAAATTCATTGAGTATTTTTGTAATTTCTCCTTCGGGAGATATGAAAACAATTCTTTTGGGGGATAATCCCGATAAGGGAGAAATGTTTACAGCTATAATTAAAAAAGATTATTGGTTTGCTGCAAAACCAAATGATGAAAATTCTTTTTCTTTGGTAGGGTGTACCGTTGCCCCGGGATTTGATTTTAAAGATTTTACACTCGGAAAACATGATGACTTATTGAAAGAATTCCCACAACATAGCAAAGTTATTTTTGAAATGACAAGGCAGAAATGATTGAATTCTAAAATGCTAAAATAGACGGCGTCCAAAAAAAATTTGTGATGCTTTGCGATAACGAAAATTTTCGGGGTTTTGAGTAATTCTGTAGTAAAGCATAAAGATTAAAACAGAAAAGATTATATTAGTTAACTAATTTTTGAAATTCACGTGCACTATTAATAAAATTTTCGGCAATTGGAAACGAAAGTTTATTTGTGTCAGGAAGTCTTTCAGGATGCCACTGAACTGCAATTAGAAATGCTTTATTTTCGTTGTTTTCCCACTCAATTGCTTCGACAAGACTGTCTGATGTGCGTGCAGACACTTTTAGTTTGCCGGCAAGTTTATTTACTGCCTGATGATGATTGCTATTGACTGCGCCTTTTAAAGTTCCCGATAATTCGAAAAGTAAAGTGTTACTGTTTACAAAAAGCTCATGCCGGTAATTATACGGGTCATCACAGCGATGAACAACAACTGTGTCGTAATCAGTTGGAATATCAACAATAAGTGAGCCTCCAAGTACTACATTAAGAATCTGTTCCCCACGACAAATTCCTACAAATGGCATGTTCATTTCTAAAGCTTTTTTGATAAGTTCAATTTCTAGTGTGTCACGTTTATTGTCGATTGAGCCACATTTGATTGTGTCACCGGCTTGTCCGTACCATGCCGGATTTACATCAGGACCGCCTGTTACTAATAATCCATCACAATTATCCATCAATAATAAAGCTGAATCAAGAGGCATGTGATACATGTCTATGCAAATTGTTGTTGAATCAATATTTTTTAGCCATGATGAATATGCTCCGTAATATTCAATAGGTTTTGCTTTGGATATAGCTATTCTCAGTGGTTTGTTTATTTTATTTTCAACACAACTATTTAAAATAAATAATGCTATTATTCCGGGAAGGATTAATGATTTAAAAAGATGTTTATTTTTCATACTTGTTTTTGTGAATGAAAAACAAATTTAAGTAAAATTTATATAAAAAGTACTTAAAGTGTCTAAAGTAAAAAGTGACTGAAATTATAGTTTTTAGTTTCGTTTTGCACGAAACAATAGTTTTAGCTCATTTTAATAATTTGTTTTAGAAATGTAAATAAAAATCCTTTGTCAGCTCTTTATATTCGCTTGTAAATGAGTTATCTTCATTTCTTATGCAGAGTTCGTTTATCGTATTTCCCGAAATGTTTGAGAAACTGATCTCAGCGAGAACTCTGTTTATTGCTTTGCTTTTTTTTGGTCTCACGAAAGTGATATTATTAATAAACAAACCTTCGACAAGAATAATATTTTTGAAAATTTGAAATTCATTCATTGGAAGTATGAGGCAAAACTTTCCGTTTTTATTCAATAGTTTTTTTACCGAATGCACCAAAGTTTCAAAAGAAAGACTGTCGGTATGTTTCGCCAATTTTCGCTTTTTATCAGGTGGTTTTAATGAGTTATTAAAAAATGGCGGATTACTTATTATAAGATCAAATTTTTTATCATTGGTTTTGATGAAATCTTGTAATGAAATATTTGAGGGAATAATTCTTTTTGTCCAATTGGAGTTTGAAATATTTTTTTTTGCATCCAATAATGATTCATTATCAATATCAATTGCATCAATAAAAGCTGAAGTACGTTGTGCGAGCATCAATGCAATTATTCCGCAGCCGGTGCCAATATCCAGAATTGAATTGGTTTTTGAAGTGTTTGCCCAAGCTCCAAGTAAAACCCCATCAGTTCCGACTTTCATTGATGAGTTGCTATCGAAAACACAAAATTGTTTGAATTGAAAAGCATTTGACATGATTAAAAAAATTTACGGTTCTAATAATATATTTTATATAATGCTTAAATGTTTTAATGTTTCATGATGCTTAAGTTTTTGATAATAAATGGCTTTAATATTACAATATTGGGATTTTTTATTTTGTAATATTTTTATTTTAGCATTTAAGCATTTTTGTCCCTAAGTTTTTATTTTTCACTTTATTTGTAGTAGTACCAAATTTACAAATAAATATCAATTAAACCATCTGGAGCTTCAATTTCAATACGTTTGTTTTTACGGTCAATCTTTTTTACAATATCTTCAACAACAGGAATAAGAATTTCTTTATCATTAAAAATTATTTTTAAAATCTCCTGATATCCCATGTCAACAATTTCTTCGACAAAACCGATATTTCCTTTTTCTTTATCATAAACATGAAAACCTTTGACTTCGTGAGGATGAAATTTATTTTCCGGTAGTTTAGGAAGTAAATCATTGGGCAGGAAAATTGATAAACCAACAAGTAAATTTGTAATAGTTTCAAATTCAACGTCTAGTAATTTTATAATTGCCTGTCTTCCTGAGATACGTATATTATTGATAAAATAAGGGATTAGAGCTTTATCGATTTCAATAAAAATGACTTCAATGTTTTCGAAATGCTCAGGTTTGTTAGTATCTAATATTGCCTGAAATTCGTTTTTTACCCCATGAGGTTTTATTATTTTTCCAAAATAAAAGAAATCTTTTTTATCCATAAATGATTTTTATCAAATCCATATAAGTTTGTAGCTATCGCAATAAGTTTTACAAACTTATAAAAAAAAATTGGAGAGATAATCTTAATTGTTCAAATGTAAGCAAAACAAAAAAGGCTAAAGCCATATACGACTTTAGCCTTTTAATTTTTTTATGAAACATTCTTAGTCTTCTTTCTTATCTTCAGCTTTTGTTTCTTCTTTCTTTTCCTCCTTTATCTCTTCCTTTTTATCTTCAGCTTTTGGATTGTCTTTTTTTACTTCCTCAGCTTTAGGTTCTTCTTTTTTCTCTTCAGCTTTAGGTTCTTCTTTTTTTACTTCCTCAGCTTTAGGTTCTTCTTTTTTCTCTTCAGCTTTAGGTTCTTCTTTTTTTACTTCCTCAGCTTTAGGTTCTTCTTTTTTTACTTCCTCAGCTTTGGGTTCTTCTTTTTTTACTTCCTCAGCTTTGGGTTCTTCTTTTTTTACTTCCTCAGCTTTGGGTTCTTCTTTTTTTACTTCCTCAGTTTTAGGTTCTTCTTTTTTTACTTCGGTAGATTCAGGTTTAGTTTCTTTGGTAGTTTCTTCTACAGTTTCTCCGGCTTCAGCAGCTTTTTTAGCAGCTTTTTCAGCAGCTTCTTTAGCTTTTTTCTCAGCTAATTTTTCTGATCTTGCTTCTTTAACTTTAGTTTCAGCGTCAAGTTTATCTTTCTTCTGGTTTCGGTCAGTTTGTTCTTGATCTTTCTGAGCTTTTTCCACTTTCTCTTCTTTTTCGCTTAGCCAGGTTCTAAATTTTATTTCGGCTTGTTCTTCTGTAAAAGCACCTTTTTTTACTCCTTTAAGTAAATGGGCCTTATAAATAACACCTTTAAATGTTAAAATTGAGCGAACTGTGTCGGTAGGCTGAGCGCCTTTTTGCAACCAATCCAAAGCTTTGTTAAAATCTATAATGATTTCAGCAGGTTTTGAAACAGGGTTGTAAGTGCCAATTTTTTCAATAAATTTTCCGTCACGTGGTGCACGACCATCCGCAATTACTATGTGATAAAAAGGATTAGCTTTTTTACCACGTCTCTGCAATCTGATTTTTGTTGGCATTGTAAAATATTTTAAATTATTAATTAATTTTTTGAAAAATATGAATTATCAATAGATAAAACGATTTTCTCCACCGATTTTTCGGGGTGCAAATATCTGAATATTATTTTAATAAAAAAAGAAAATAGTACTAATTAATTTGTAATATTTGTAATATTTTGTAGAATTTTAATATTTAATCATCTAAGCATTTAGTCATTTACGCAATTATTATGCATTTTACTAAAAAATCAATAGAACTAAATTTGTTTTTCTTCAAAACAAATTTCTGTTCAAATAATACATTTCAAAACTTATCAACACCTATTTTTTTAAACATCATTTTGAGTAAATTTACATTTTATAATAGCTGATAGAGTACAAATAAAATAACTTTTTTTACTTATGCCATATTTCGCACATTTACACGTACATACTCAGTATTCTATTCTTGATGGTGCAGCTAGTATTCCAAAATTACTATCTAAAACTAAAGAGTATGGAATGGATGCACTTGCAATTACCGATCATGGGAATATGTATGGTGTGCTTAAATTTTTTAACGAAGCAAAAAAACAAGGCATAAAACCAATTATTGGTTGTGAGATTTATGTTGCCAGAAACAATAGATTTCAAAAACGAACAAAAGAAGACAGAAGCGGGTATCATTTAATACTTCTTGCCAAAAACCTAACAGGATATCATAATCTTTCAAAGTTAAGCTCATTGGGCTTTAACAGAGATCATTTTTATTATACACCGCGTATAGATAAAGAACTGCTTAGACAATACAGCGAAGGTTTGATTGCTTCATCTGCTTGTCTTGGAGGTGAGCTGCCAGGGGCAATAATGAATTTCGGTAAGGAAAAAGCTATTGAAGTTATAAATGAATTTACAGATATTTTTGGTGATGATTATTATCTCGAAATTCAAGATTCCGGTCAGCCTGAACAAGCTGCCGTCAACAAAGCAATAATAGAATTATCTGCCGAAACAGGAGTAAAACTTATTGCAACAAATGATGTTCATTTTGTTAATAAGGAGGATTTTGATGCTCATCGAATACTTATTTGCCTGAACACGGGAAAAGATCTTGATGATAAAACTTCAATGCATTATACCGGAGAAGAATATTTTAAATCTCCCGAAATAATGGCTGAATCTTTTAAGGAAGTTCCTGAAGCTCTGGAAAATACTAAAGAGATTGTCGATAAAGTTGAGGAATATGAAATAACTACCAAGAAGATTATTCTTCCACATTTTCCAATTCCGGAAGAGTTTTCTACTGAAGATGATTATTTGCGTGATCTTACTTATACAGGAGCAAAAAAACTTTTTACTGAAGTTACTGATGAAATTAAAAACCGGCTTGATTTTGAACTTGATGTAATCAAGGAAATGGGTTTTCCCGGATACTTTTTAATTGTTCAGGATTTAATTGCTGAGGCCAAAAAAATGGGAGTAATTGTAGGACCGGGAAGAGGTTCTGCTGCTGGTTCTGCTGTTGCTTATTGCACTGGAATAACAAACATCGACCCAATAAAATATAATTTACTTTTTGAGAGATTCCTAAATCCTGAAAGGGTAAGTATGCCTGATATTGATATTGATTTTGATGATGAAGGCCGAGATAAAGTTTTAAAATATGTTGTTGAAAAATATGGTGAAAAGAAGGTTGCACAGATTGTTACTTTTGGTACAATGGCTGCAAGACTTGCTATTAGAGATGTTGCCAGAGTTTTGAAACTTCCCCTCCCCGAAGCTGACAAAATTGCAAAGCTTGTTCCTGAAAAACCGGGAACAACTCTGAAAAGTGCTTTTAAAAATGTTCCCGAACTTAATGAAATAAGAAAAAATGGTGAGCCTTTACAAAAGAAAACTCTAAAGTTTGCAGAAACTTTGGAGGGTTCTGCTCGTCATACCGGTACTCATGCTTGTGGCGTTATAATCGGTCCTGAAGACTTGATGAATTATATTCCGCTTAGTAGTGCAAAGGATTCGCAATTGATGGTTACTCAGTATGAAGGAAAACTCGTGGAATCTGTTGGATTGTTGAAAATGGATTTTCTGGGTTTAAAAACTTTATCTATCATTAAAGATGCAATAGAAAATATTTATCTCAGGCATGATAAAAGAATTGTAATTGAGGATGTTTCTTTGGAGGATGATGAAACTTTTAAACTATATCAACGTGGTGATACTATTGGTACCTTTCAGTTTGAATCGGAGGGAATGCGTAACTATTTAAAAGTTCTGAAACCTAATAATATTGAAGATCTCATTGCAATGAATGCCTTGTACCGTCCCGGTCCAATGAATTATATTCCTAAGTATATTGATAGAAAACACGGAAGAGAAAAAGTTGAATATCCTCATCCCTGGCTCGAAGATATTCTAAAACCAACTTATGGAATTATGGTTTACCAGGAGCAAATTATGCAAACTGCTCAGAAATTAGGAGGTTATACTCTTGGAGGTGCCGACCTTTTAAGACGTGCTATGGGTAAGAAGCAGGCTGATGTAATGAAAGAACAGAAGCTGGTTTTTATTGAAGGTGCAAAAAATAAAGGCATAGAGGAAGATAATGCAAAAGAGGTTTTTGAAATGATGGAACGTTTTGCTGAATATGGATTTAACAGGTCTCATTCAGCAGCATATTCTGTAATTGCATATTATACTGCTTATCTCAAAGCTCATTATCCGGCCGAATATATGGCCTCGGTTTTAACTCACAATCTTAACGATATAAAAAAAATTACTTTTTTTATTGATGAATGCCGTCGGCAAAACATTCCTGTTCTTGGCCCTCATCTCAACGAAAGTGACCTGTATTTTATGGTTAACAGTAAAGGTGAGATTCGCTTTGGAATGGCTGCTATTAAAGGTGTTGGTGAAAATGCTGTTAATGCAATTATTGAAGAAAGAAAGAAAAATGGTGCTTTTAGAGATATATTTGATTTTGCAAAACGAATCACTCTTCGTGCAGTAAACAAACGTAGTTTTGAAGCTCTTGCCAAAGCCGGTGCATTTGACCATTTTGATAAAACTCACCGTGCTCAATATTTTTATAGAGAAAATTCTGACGATTCCATTTTTCTTGAAAAAATTATTAAGCATGCAGGAAAATTTCAGGAAAAACAAAACTCTTCTCAGGTTTCTTTATTTGGTGATGATGAAGATGTGAATATATCTGATATTGTAATGCCTGCATGTGAACCGTGGTCGAAAATACAACAACTTAGAAATGAAAAAGAAGTTACGGGATTTTATATTTCGGGTCATCCACTTGATGATTATCAGATTGAGATGAAAAACTTTTGCTCTCATACAATCGAGCAAATAAATTTTGATCTCAAAACATTGAGAAATAAATCAATCACTTTTTCTGGGATGGTAACTTCTTCAACAACAAGAATTACAAAGTCTGGAACTGAATTTGGTTTGTTTTCAGTTGAAGATTTTACAGACTCAATTAATCTTTCTTTATTTTCTGAAACTTATCTAAAACTTAAGCATTTTCTTGTGGATGGGTCATTTCTGATTATAAAAGCTAAAGTGCAACCAAGATATAACAATCTGGATATTATGGATATTAAGATTTCGAGTATGAGCCTTTTAGCTGATGCCATAAAATCTTATACTCATGAAATTACTTTATTTTTGAAATCAGAAAAAATAAATCAGGAAAGCATAAAACAAATTAAAAATCTTGTTCAAAAAAATTCTGGAAAATGTTCTCTTAAGATTAAAATTTTCGATCCGGAAGAAAATATTTCTATTCAAATGAAAACAAGAAATAATCGGGTAAATCCAAACAAATTTATAAATGCTGTTCAGAAAATTGGAAATTTGAAGTTTAAAATTAATTGATAACATTTCAATTTCAAGTAAATAACAAATTTTGAAAAAAAATTAAATCATTTTAGAATTTAAGACTTCAATAATATAAATTATTTTAATTTTGAAAAAAATTATAAACCTTTAAATATAGAAAAATGGCATTAGAATTCACTGATTCAAATTTTGATAAGCTAGTAATAAATTCAGATAAACCTGTAATTGTAGATTTTTGGGCAGAATGGTGCGGACCTTGTAGAATGGTTGGCCCGATAATACAAGAAATAGGTGTTAATTATGAAGGAAAAGCTATTGTTGGAAAAGTTGATGTTGACTCAAATCCGGGGATATCTGCTAAATATGGAATTAGAAATATTCCTACAATTTTGTTTTTTAAAAATGGAGAAATCGTAGATAAACAAGTTGGTTCTGTTCCAAAACAAGTTTTTATTAACAAGCTTGAAGCTATTTTATAATAAATAATAATAATAAATATAACTACAAAAGCTAAAGTTGTATTTATTGACTTTAGCTTTTTGTGTATTTACGCATTTTCACTAAGCTAGAGATAGAACCATAGAAATATATAAATTGAAATATTCCATCGATCATAACAGATTTCAGCAGTTTGATTCAATTGAGTTCATTGCCAGGCAGGTTGTCGAGGGTTTTATTACAGGTCTTCATAAAAGTCCGTTTCACGGATTTTCAGTTGAATTTGCTGAACATCGTCTTTACAATTCCGGTGAATCAACAAAACACATCGACTGGAAATTATATGGGAGAACAGACCGTTTGTATGTGAAAAAATACGAAGAAGAAACTAATCTTAGATGTTGTCTGGTTATTGATAATTCATCATCTATGTATTTTCCTATAAAAGAAAATCTCTCAATAGATAATCCAAATAAAATCACATTTTCGGTTTATGCTGCTGCTGCATTAATGAATCTTCTAAAACGTCAGCGCGATGCAGTGGGGCTAAATGTTTTCTCCAACAAAGTTGATTTAAGTACACAGCTTAAATCGGGTTCTGTTCATCAAAAATATTTATATTCCGAACTCGAGAAAATGCTTATTCCCGAAGATAAAGAAAGAAAAGCACAAACTTCTGCTGCTATTTCTTTACATAAAATTGCTGAAAGTATTCATAAACGTTCGTTGGTAGTTATCTTTAGCGATATGTTTGAAACAAGCAGTAAACCTGATGAACTTTTCGCAGCTCTTCAGCATCTTAAACATAATAAACATGAAGTGATTTTGTTTCATGTTGTTGACAAAAATAAGGAAGAAGATTTTGATTTTGAAAATCGGCCGCATCGTTTTATTGATATGGAAAGCGGGGAGGAGATGAAAATTAATCCTGTTAGTATTAAAAAGAATTATGTTAATTCGGTTTTGAAATTTAAAAAAAATTTGAAACTTCGTTGTGCTCAATACAAAATTGATTTTATCGAAGCTGATATTAATAAAGGGTTTGAGCAGATATTATTTCCATATTTGGTGAAGAGGAAAAAACTTCATTAACTAAGATTTAATTGTAATAGAGACAAATTTATAGTTGTCTAAAATTTCATCCTAAATTGGATTTTAACTTCAGATTTTCTATTTCCGTTTATTTCTTCAAGATCATTTCCAATTGTATTTTTATTATTATAAAATGATTGCGCAAACCTAAACCAACAACTAATTATTCTCGATATTTCGTATTTTATAAGAAAATAAAATCTGCTTCCTATGTAATAATAAGAAGGGATTGAAAAAGCATACAAAACATCATTTTCGTATGCGTAAATTCTTGTATCATAATTGTCGGTGTCGAACATTGCATAGCGAATTGAAAAGTCAAATGGTAAGTTTAGCGGTCTGTAATTTATATCCTGATAAATCAGAAATCCTTGCGAAGTAGTGTTTTTTTCTGAGTGATATTGTGTGAATTCAAATCTGTTTTTCAAAGTTATTGAAGGAAAAACAGAATAACTGAGGTGATATCTAAAACTATGTTTTTTGATTGTATGAAGTGAATTTTGAAAATCATATTCATTTGAGAAATTCAGTTGTTTGTTTTTCTTTTTGAAACGGAAATACATTTTTACTTTATCCGATGTTCTGTAATTTATTTGAATTAAATATTCTTGTCCTTTGCTTGGTGCATCATTTCTGTATTTCAGCCAGGGAAAACTAAACATATCAAAATATGCTGTCAAAGATATTTTTGGATTAAGCAATGCATTAATTCCTAAATATAAACCTTTTTCGTTTTCGTTTAAAGTATTTTCACCAAAAGCATTGCTGAAAAAATTTTGATATTCTTTTGAATAGTTTCTGTACAAAATTGCAAGAGACAAACGTGGATCAGGACTGAAATTCAGACCTGAGAGGTATGCTGTTCCTCCGTTTTGGCTGTATGAAATTTCTCCGAAGAGATTTATTTTGTTTATCAAAACATCAAAATCCAAGCCTGCATTTATGTTGTTTTTGCCGGAAAAATTGAACATTTTGCTTGGGTCATTAGAGGGTAATATTTCGCTTCCAAAGCTTGTTTTAAAAGCAGTTGCACCTAATCTAAAATTTCTGGAATTGAAGTTAATATTTGTACCAATAACAATTTCTTTTAAAACTTTCTTATTTATCAATTCGTTGGTTTTTCGGTGCATGCCTGTATTTTGTAAGGAGTTGATAGAAATAATTTTACCTGATAAACTGTCAATTTCTGATATGCTTGCATCAATATTTTTGTTTGAGTAAAAAAATGTAAAATCGAATTTATTTATATTAAATGTTGCTGCTGTTCCTCTAAAAAATTCATTTTCGTTTGCCGAAACTCCGGATTTTATTTTTCTTGGATATTTCTTGATAAAAATGGCATCAGCTTGTTTGTCGAATGAAAGATTCGACCACAAAGTAAGCCCCTGACCGAATTGTAAATGAAAGTCTCCAATACAAAATGATTTAATAATTTTTAAATCTTTAACAAAAAAATATGCCGAATAATGATCAAAACCATTTTTAAGTTTATTGTTCAAAATATCTTGAACTGTGTCGATATTAATTTGGTTCTTGAAAATAACTTCTCCTGGATCTTTTTCAGCAAGGAACCCAATCCCAATCTTATCAAAATAATTGTAATCATAACGTAAATAATATTTTTGCGAATTGCCAAGATATTTCGAGTTAGGATTAATTGTAAGCATTGAGTCGGTGTTTAAATACCCGCTTTGGTTTTCCAATAATTGCTTATATCTTAAAAACAATCTATTTTTTCCATATTTTGTAAGATTTTTAAGTGAAATATTTTGTCGGGATTTTACATTCTCAACGGAAGAAAAAGGAAGGATATTTGAGATAGTTTCTTTATTAAAACCATCAATTGCTGAGAGTTCATATATTGACACTAATATTCCAAAATCCTGAATGTATTTTTTCAAATTGTTAATCTGAGTGTCGTTGATAAGATGAAGCTGCCTGAGTTTAATGATGTTTTCTGAGTTAAGATTAACGGGATTTTCAAATAGCATTTTTAATTCATCAACTATTTGTGTATAGTCAAGCTCGATATCTATATTTGATGCAATTGTTTCAATTAATTCATCAATTTGTAGGACATTTTTAGGTTCTTTGATTTGATTTTGGGAAAAAGTAATGTGAGTAATTATGACAAAAGCTAATAATAGAAATAATTTTAGATTAATAATTTGGGGTTTATGATTTTGGGAAGTTATCTGAATATTTCTCATCTTATTATTTGTTTGAGAATTTTTTTTTTTTTTTATTCGCAAAGCAAATAATTTAGTGAGATGTTTTAATACTTCTTTTGTCATAATTGTTTTTTATAAAAAATCATAAATCTAAAATTAAAGAGGTTTTCGGTGAAAACCCCAGAACTTGATGATATGATGCAGCTATATCAAATCTTAGTTTTTTAATTTTCAATCCAAAACCAAAAGTAAAGGTTGCCGGATCTGACATAAACCCGATCCGTATATAAGCTTTATTAAGAATTTTATATTCCATACCTGCTTTAATATTGGGATTTTGAGCTGTAATCTTTTCAATTTCAAATAAACAAATGATGTCTTTTGAAATAAGATAAGAGATACCTAGCTTAAATACTGCAGGGATACGTTCATTTTTATAGTCATTGATCTTAGCATTTAAAGGATTGAAAACATGAACTCCCACACAAAAGTCATCAGTAAGTTTTGCCTGGAATCCTGCTTCAAAAGTTATTACGCCTTTGTCTTTAAAATCGTCATCAATATGTGTATGTAGATAATCTAATTGAATCCCGACAGAAATTTTCTTTCCAAAAGATCTGGTATAAGCCAAACCAAGTTTATTTTCATTATAAATGCTATAACCGAAATTTGAATAACTAACACCAAAGACACCCGAATTTGTTGGTATAACAAATCCTAAGGCTTTTAAACTCAGAGCTTGTAACATAAAGCGGTTTTCGTAATAAATGCCTGCGGAAATATTTTTATAATTTGCTAATCCGGCCTGATTATTATAAAGCGACCAAAATCCTGACGTAACAGTAGTAATATTGCCCATTCCGGCAGCTCTTGCTCCGATAATATTGTTTCCGTTAGAAGCGAAATTTTTTCCGCCAAAGAAAAGTAAAAATGTAAATAGAAATGTATAAAATTTCATTTTTGACAATGTATTTAGTACTTAATACCAAAAAATGAAATTTGTTCAGGGGAAATTAAAAATAATAGATTTATAGGGAGTTATTTAAAAAAATCAGTCGTTTTTGGTTTTTATGAATTTCAAATGTTCCAACACCAATCTCAACTCTCCATAAGTAACCTCATCGCCAAGAGCTGATTTTGCTTCTGTTAAAGTTGTAAAATTTTCTTTTTTAAAATAATCTGAAATTAGTTTTATTTTTTCATTATTTACAAAATTTTCAACAGGTATTACCCCATTACCCACAAAATGAGCAAGATGACCTTCAATTGTTGTAATAGTAAGTTGTCTTACTTTGGCGATATCTTTAGTTGTCTTTCCAGTTTCCCATAGTTCAAAACTAATTTGTTTAGTGTTTTTCTTTGGAACTTTAATATCTAATTCTGGCTTTTTGCTTGTGTCATATTCGATATTATTTTCATCGCAATAAGACATTATAATCTCAATAAGTTCAGTACCAAATAGCAGCAATTTCTTTTTTCCTAAACCTTTAATTTTTTTAAGTGCTTGGTTTGTAACCGGCAAACTGTCGCTTAATTCTCTAATTGTTTTTAGCGGTAAAATCATATAAGCTTTCCAATCCAGTTCCTTCATTTTTTCATCTCTCCATCCTTTAATTTGTTTGTATAATTCAGGATTAGTAATGTTGGTGCTTACAGTTTCTGTGGGTTTTTTTCGTGATGGTTTAAATGCACTTTCTTCAAGAGATGCCATTGCTTTTGCTTTCAGATAGTTTTGTACATTAAAATTTTTATGGCAAGCTTTTAAACAGAAATATTTAAAAATTGCCTCTGTAAGTAATTTGTTAAGAACATCTTTCACTGATTTTTGCACAGCTTTGTTATCAGTTTCAATATTGATATTTGTTATTTTGTCAAAGAAAATTTCTTTGATTTTTTCAGAAAAATAGTTGGCAGCTTTTCGAATTCTATCTTGTGTTTCTGCATCTTCTTCAATATCAATATTTTTTGAAAATAAATAAAGAAGCTGGTTTCTGAATTTTACTGAGACATCAATTATATATTCTTTAACTATTTTATTTAACTCAACAAAAATATCTTTAGGATTATTTTCTAAGCTACTCGAATTTTCATTAAATACTTTTATTGAAAAAAATATTAATTTATGTAAGTTTCCAAAATCAAAAAGATCCTTTAGTAATTGTTGCTGAAATGCTTTTTTTGAGGATTCAAGCTCAGCAGCATTCGGTTGATTTTCTTCATAATTTTTTGTAAAGCTTTCAACAGTTTTGTCATGTTTTACACTTTGAGATTCGATGGGAGTGCTTAAAATAATTCCTTCAAGCGATTTGCAACGACTAAGTGCAACATAAACCTGACCATGTGCAAAGGCAGATTGAGCATCAATAATTGCTTTTTCAAAAGTTAATCCCTGGCTTTTATGTATTGTGATTGCCCAAGCCAGTTTCAGAGGATACTGAGTAAAAGTACCTTCTACATTTTCTTTTATTTCTTTTGTTTCCTCGTCAATAATGTACTTAATTTTCTCCCATTCAAGAGGTAATACATTAATTGGTTCATCATCACCGTCACAAATTACAGTAATTACATCATCATCAATATTTGTAATAATTCCAATTTTTCCATTATAAAATTCTTTCGCTGGATTTGGATCATTTTTCACAAACATTACTTGTGAGTTTATTTTTAGATGTAATTCGTAATTCGTTGGAAATGTATATTCGGGAAAGTTGCCTATAACTTCTGCTTCGAATGTATGGATATTTCCGGGCAAGCGATTCAACTTAGTATCATTTATTTGTTTTGCTTTATTATTGTGGGTTGTAAGAATGATATAACCTTCATTATCGGGATTGAAATTAGGTTTGTATCTTGCATTTAGATTTTTAATTACGTCATCATCAATTTTGTTGTCACGAATTTTATTTAAAAGATTAATGAAAAATTCATCTTTTTGTCGATAAACAAATTTCAATTCAATTGTAACATAATTTGTTTTTGAAAGAGCAATGCTGCTGAAGAAAAATGGCGTATTATAATACTGTAGTAGAAGGCGCTCTTCATCATTTTTTACTACAGGAGCAAGCTGTTGCAAATCTCCAATCAATAAAAGTTGAACACCGCCAAAAGGTAGATTTTTGCTTCTGAATCTGCGTAAGGTATTATCAATACCATCAAGCAAATCGGCTCTTACCATACTAATTTCATCAATTATCAGTAAGTCCATGCTCCTGATAATATTTATTTTTTGTTTGCTAAAACGTTTAATTTTGTTTTGTTTTTCATTATCCGTAGATCCGAATGTTTTATAATCAGGAAGTTGTGGTCCAAAAGAAAGTTGAAAAAAGGAATGAATTGTAACACCCGCAGCGTTTAGTGCCGCCACACCTGTTGGCGCCACAACAACTATTCGTTTTGAAGAACTATTTTTGAGATTATGTAAAAAGGTAGTTTTTCCTGTTCCTGCTTTTCCTGTGAGGAATATATTCTTTCCGGTATATTGAACGAAATCGTAGGCAAGTTGTAGTTGTGGATTGTTTTGAATATTCATATTGATGGAAATTGGCTTATAATATTCGGGCTTTAAAAATTCAAGACAAATTTACAAATTAGACTTTAAAGATACAAGGTTTCAATAAAATGAATTTTGTAATTCATTAATGACATTTGCAGTTTGCTTGTTTATTTTCAAGCATTTGTAAAATAATTGTCATATCTCTAAAAAACATTATAGCGTTATTAAAAATATATATAAAATTCTCTGCAATAAAGTAATTTCTTTTGAAAGAATTTTTCTTTACATAAATTATGCAAAAGATGAAACTTCTCCTGAAAGTGGTATTAATATAATGCTTGTTTACTTTGTCATAATGCTTTATGCATCAATGTTTGCATATTTCGCATTTTGTTCGATAAATTCTCTTCGTGGAGGAACTTCGTCGCCCATAAGCATTGAAAACACTCTGTCGGCCTCGGTACCACTTTCAATAGTAACCTGACGCAAAGTACGGAATTCAGGTGCCATTGTAGTTAACCATAATTGTTCTGCATTCATTTCTCCCAAACCTTTATACCTTTGAATTGATAATCCCTTGTCATTTCCGTTTGGGTTAAATTCTTTTGTAACTTCAGTTCTTTCTTCTTCTGTCCAGCAATAACGTGATTCTTTTCCTTTTTTCAAAAGATAGAGTGGTGGAGTTGCGATGTAAACATATCCTTTTTCGATAAGTTCTTTCATATACCTGAAAAAGAAAGTCAATATCAATGTAGCAATATGACTTCCATCAACATCCGCATCCGTCATAATAATTATTTTATGATAACGAAGTTTAGTAATATTAAGAGCTTTACTGTCTTCTTCGGTACCAATGCTGACACCCAAAGCAGTAAAGATGTTTTTTATTTCCTCGTTTTCAAAAATCTTGTGAGGCATAGCTTTTTCAACGTTTAAAATTTTACCTCTCAAAGGTAAAATTGCTTGAAATTTACGATTTCTGCCTTGTTTAGCAGTTCCACCTGCAGAGTCGCCCTCCACAAAATATATCTCAGCTAATGAAGGATCTCGTTCCGAACAATCAGATAATTTTCCCGGTAATCCTGAACCGGTTAGAACATTTTTCCTTTGAACTAATTCTCTGGCTTTTCTTGCTGCATGTCTTGCAGTAGCTGCCAGTATAACTTTGTTTACAATTATTTTTGCTTCTTTTGGATGCTCTTCAAGATAATAAGAAAGGTGTTCGCTTATCATTTGATCAACAGCTCCCATAACTTCCGAGTTACCGAGTTTTGTTTTTGTTTGTCCTTCAAATTGTGGTTCCTGAACTTTAACAGAAATAATTGCGGTTAAGCCTTCTCTAAAGTCATCACCATTAATATCAAATTTTAACTTTGAAAGCATGCCTGATTTGTCGGCATAACTTTTTAATGTTCTTGTTAATCCTCTTCTGAAACCGGATAAATGTGTTCCTCCTTCGTGAGTATTAATATTATTAACATAAGAATGAAGGTTTTCTGCAAATGATGTATTGTACTGCATAGAAACTTCAACAGGAATGTTGTTTTTTTCTCCTTCAATACTAATTGGTTCAGGCATTAATGGATCGCGTGTTGCATCCAGATAATTAATAAAATCTTCAAGCCCTTTTTCTGAATAAAAAGTATCGGAAATATATTCGCCTGACTCATCTTTTTCGCGAAGGTCAATTATTTTTATAACAATACCTTTATTTAAGTATCCAAGTTCACGAAGTCTCGAAGTCAAAATACTATATTCATATTTTGTTACAATAAAAATGTCATCATCTGGCAAGAAAGTTATTTCGGTTCCGGTACGATCCGATTCTCCAATAGGTTTAACATCTTCCTGTGGTTTTCCGTAATGGTATTCCTGAAAATATTCTTTTCCGTCGCGATAAACTCTTGCTGTAAGTTTTTTGGAAAGAGCATTAACACAAGAAACGCCAACACCGTGTAATCCACCGGAAACTTTATAAGATCCTTTATCGAATTTACCACCGGCATGTAAAACAGTCATTACAACTTCTAAAGCCGATTTTTTTTCTTTTTTATGCATTTCTACAGGAATTCCTCTTCCGTTATCGAAAACTGTAATAGAGTTATTTTCGTTAATGGTAACTTCTATTTTGTCGCAATATCCTGCTAAAGCTTCATCAATTGAATTGTCAACAACTTCGTTTACTAAATGATGTAATCCTCTTGTACTTATGTCGCCAATGAACATTGCAGGTCGTTTCCTGACTGCTTCTAATCCTTCTAGAACTTGTATGTTTTCGGCATTGTAATTTTTTGCTCCTTCACTTTTTCCCTTGTCGGTCATATTCAATTAGTTAAGTGTATTTTTTTATGCTTTACAAAAGTAATTATTTTTTTTGTAAAAAAGTGCATAAAATGCTAGTAAAATCAATGTTTTTATTAACATTTTAAAGTTGAATATTAGATTCATAAGTTGTTGAAATTCAGACAAAAGAAAAATATTTAAAAAGCTATTTTCTTTTTGATGTTGTTTGGATTGCTTTTATTGATGAATTATTGAAATTATTTACTTAAAATGAGTAAGTTAAACCGCCCAGAAAATTAAATTTCTGTAAAGGATAATTGTCCCATTTTTTGTATTGAGAATTCATAACATTATTGAGATTTACAAATGCAGATAATTTTTGTGAAAATTTGTATTCAACACCAAAACTCAAATCTACCCAACCATCAATTTCTTTGGGAGTAATTTCTCCAACCTCTGGTCTGTTTGAGTACATTTTTGAATAAGCACCAAAAGAACCCTTAAGAATTAATTTTTCAAGAACTGTAACATTGAACCCGATTGATGCTTCTAATTGTGGTCTGTACCATGGTTGAAGCTCATTTTCCAATTCAAAATTGTAATAATCACCTTTAAGGATTATTCTTAAATTATCTTTGCTTTGATAAGAAATTTCACCTTGAACATGAATAATATCAGCAGTATCATAAACAAGTGAAAATTTATCAAGTAAAACTCCATTTGTGTCATTAACAAAAAATGGCATATTTTCGATTTTGGAGCTTGAAATCATAAAAGAATAATTGACAATATTTTCGATGTTTCCCATGATTCCTCCATAAACTTCAAATTTGTTTTTTGAATACTCAAGTGGCATAATTGACGAAATAAATGGATTTTGTTCGTAAAGAATTTTAAAACTGTTTTTGTTGTGATTACCTTTTGTTCCAATATATGCAATCAAGCTTTTTGGCACAACTTCTACTTCAGCTTTAATAATTGGGAATAAACTTATATTTTTTGTTGTATCAAAAGGAACTGTAGTGTTTATTCCAAAATACACTCTGTATTTTCCAAATGTGGCCTTGATATATGGTTGTATTCTTGCAATCTGATCCATGTTTTCAGTAAGAGAATCTTTATTTATAAATGCATCAATTTCTGCAAGTACACCAAATCTTTGGATGTCTTTTGAATTAAATAATTCAAAATTAATATTAATGTTTGTTTTAAAAAATGCATTTTGTTCTGAAGTGCTGTAATAATCTGTCAGGTAGTAATAATTAAAGTCAAAGCTATGATTTAGTTTTCCTTTTTTATTATAATTACTGTTTAGCCCAAGTTTAGCTTTGAACAATTGAAATCGTTGTTTAAATTTATCGTCTTTCCAGTCAAGGGAATCAAATACATTTTGCTCGAGATTATAATAATGAACCACATCATGTTTGTAAGATAATTCTCCTGATAAAGTGTGTTTTTTATATAGCTTTTTAACTGATAAGCCTGCCAGGCTATTACTAAATGTACTTAGTGGATGGTTTTTAATTTCACCCATTGAAGACAAGTGTTTCAGATGTACTCCAAGTGCAAATTTTTTGGATTGCAATGTGTTGGCAAAAAATTCCAGATAAGGTGTTTTGTAATTCCCAAAACCTATTTTAACATAATTACCAAGTAGTTTTTGCTTTGGTTTGCGGATTGTCCTTTCATGATCAATATCCTTTGGCACGATGGTAGTCTTGGCTTTTGTCGAAGTAATACTGTATGATAATTTTGGTATCTGTTTTTCAAGGTCATTAATAACAGGATTTGTATTTATCCTATATGAATCCTGAATGCTTGGCTTGTACGAGCCAATAATTGTTATCTCTTCGGTATATTGTGGCTTTTGTGAATAAACAATATTTTGAGTTCCGATAAATGCAAACAGAACAATAAATATTTTGACTATGCTGATGTTTATATTCTTTTTTGTTGTCATTTTCAATTTAATATTTTAATTATTTTATTTTCTAAAATCAATTATCATAAATCCTAAAATCAACTAATACTTTGGATTTTTATTTTCTGCTTCTGACTTCTCCATTTCCAAAATTGTATTCAGTTTTTCCTGAGCTATTTTTATTAAGTCTTGTCCGTCGTAGTTTTCAATAATGCTGTTTAAAGTTTGTTTGGCTTGAAAAACATTATCTAAACCAATATATACGTCGGATAGTAAAATAAAACTTTTTGCTACCCAATAACCGTATGATGAGAATTGTTCTGTAAGTTCAAATATCAGTTTTTCAGATTCTTTAAAATTATTTTTTTCGTATTCGATAAAAGCAACATAATATTTGGCCTCGACGGCAATTTTGTTTTTTGTTAGTTTGCTGCAGATTACAAATTCGCGTTTTGCGTTATACATATCACTAAGCTCGAAATAAGATTTTCCAAGAAAATAATGTGCTTCGTGCATTTGCTCTTGAGTGATTTTTTCGTTCTTCAATAATTTGTTTGAAGCAATTATGGCAGCTTTATAATTATTTATCAGATAATTGCATTTCATCTGACCATCAAGAGCAATATTAATATTTGTATTATTTTCAGCGTATTCTTCTAGTTGAGAATAGTTTTCTAAAGCTGCGTCAAACATTTCGAATTTGAAATTAATTTTTGATAACTTCAGTAATGATTTTTCAGTAAAATGTGATTTAGGTTGATTAATAACGTACTCGTAATTTTGCAATGCCTGCGTTAGTGAATCTCTTTTGTATTCACAATCGGCTTTGTAGTAATGAGCATTAAGCAAAAATGTCCCGAAATTAAATTTATCAATATAAGCTTTAAATGAGTTTATAGCTTTTTCGCAATTATTCGACATATATTGATTTTCGGCTGTGACATAAGTTATTGAGTCTTGCTCGCTCGAAGTAACATTTGTAAATGACAATCCTTCTGAATATTTAAAATATTCATCAACATTACCCAAATCAACATAAACATTTTGTAAACTGGCAAGAGCATTGATTGATTCTTGTGTTCCGGGGTAATTATCAATAACTTTTTTCAGGGCTTTTATAGCTTTAATGTTTTGATCATTATTATAATAAATCAAACCTGTTTTTAGAAGAGAATTTTTTACATAATTACTTTTTGGATGTTTTTTAATCAGTTTATCAAAATAAACAAGAGCGCCTCTGTTGTCGTTTTGCAGAATGCTGCTTGTAGCCATCTCGTAAAGGGCATCATCAACCCAACGCGAACGCGGATAGTGTTTTGTTAAATGATTGAGAGTTGAAATTTTGTCGTTAAATCTTGCCAATGCTCCCTGGGCAAGTCCTTTTTGATAAAGAGCATAATCAACATCAGCCAGATTCAATCTTAAAGCTTTATCAAAATTAATAACTGCATTATTAAAATCAGATTTAATGAAATAACAATCACCGAGTCGGAGATAAGAATCATTAACAAGTTTAGTGTTTTCATTAGATTTGTGTGAGATAAACTTTTTAAAATAATTTATTGCTTCACTGTAATCTTCCTTTTTAAAGTATGTATAGGCAAGATTATAATATGCTGAATTATATGTTTGTAATCTTGATGCATTTTTCATATTCAAAAATGCCTTGAAATATTTTATGGCACCCCAATAATTAGAAGTTTTGTAAAAAGCATCTCCCATCCAGTAATTTGCACTGGCTTTAATATTTTGGTTATAATTAGAAACGCTGGCTTTTTTAAATAATTCTATTGCTTCTTCTAATTTGTTATTGTTAAAAAGCTCAACACCACGGTAAAAGGTGATTTTTTGATATGCACTTTTTAAATTTTCGTTTTTATTTTCAATTTTTTCAATAGAAACTAATGCTTCTTTATAATTACTTGTTGATAAAAATAATTGCACAAGATATGTGTATGCTTCAGGTAATCTTTCCGAATTTGGATATTTTTTTATGTATTCTTCGAGTAGTCTTATAGCTTCGTTGTATGGGTCGTTTGATACTTCTATACTTAATTTTGCGTAATTGAAAAGGGCATCTTCCTGTATGTTTTTATTGAAATCGAGTTTGTATGCAGAAAGAAATGCGCTGCTTGCAAATTTTTTCTGGTCTGTTTTGATATAACAATCGGCTAAATGGTAATAAGCATTTTGAGTTAGTTCATCATATTTGGATATTACTTTCTGAAAATATCGAATTGCATTATTAAAATTTCCATTTCTGAAATAAGAAAAAGCAATTTGGTAGTTATCATCTCTTGACAAAGATCTTTTCGCCCTGTTTTCAAAATATTCGTAATAATCTATAGAGCTTACAAAATCATTGAGTTGGAAATATGCATTACCAATTATTCTTGCAAGTTCGACTTTATTGTTTTTTTGGGCTTTTTTAAATAATGCCGGAGCATCTTTTGTTATTTTTTCAAAATTTCCTTTATGATGATATATGTGAATGATATAAAAAGGAATGACTTTTTTGTACATTTTATCATTTTCAAGCTCCTGAAATCCTTTTAGTGCTGTATCATAATCCCCTTCTAAATAGGCAATATGCGAATAATAATATTTTGCTTGTGTTTGATATTCCGATTTATTATTTTTTATCGAAGCAAAAGCACTTTTTGCGTTTGGCAAATCTTTTTTATTAAGATAGCAAAATCCGGATTTAAAATAATATTCAGTTCTTTCTTTTCGTGATAGATTCCGAATATTTGTCTTTTTTAATGACCGTAATGCATCTCGATAATCTCTTTCTCTGAATTGCAATCTACCAAGTTGAAAATATGCTCTGGGTATTTGTGCGTTAGCTGGATAATCGACAATAAATTTATTCAATTTATATAAAGCATCATCATTTCTTAATTCAAGTGCGCAAATAGCAGCATAATATTCAGAAGTTGCTTTTATCTCTGAAATATCATTTTTTACTGAGTTTATTACATGTGTAAATGCATTTTGAGCTGCTCCGTATTTTTGCTTATTGAATAATTCCATACCGAGTTTATATTCTTTTTCCTGATACTCTTGTATGCCACTTTGCTGAGCAGATAAAATCCCGGAATATCCTGTAAATACTACAAAAACAAACGAAATTATAAAATATTTGATCTTCATTAGATTTATGTTTTTTATTGATTTTATTTTTATTTACTATTTATTTTTTATTAAAATTAATTCTATTTTTCTTCTAAACTAAAAAAAAGGAGTTTCAAAAAACTGAAATTAACAGATCAATAAAATAGATTTCTCCCTACAGTTGAAAATAATAAAAACTAAAAATAGTAATTTGTTTGTCACAATAATTCTTGTTAATATCAACTTATCAACACACAAACTTTAATAAATATAAACGGAACAAATTTCGAGATATTTTAAAAAGACCTGAAATATGCGATGAAAAAATGCTGGTTGCTGGATGTTAGTACATGAACTGCCAAGCACCATCATGGTGCTAAGCGAATAATAAAAAGCTCAAAACTTCGCTTTATTTTAAATTTATAGTTATTTTAAATTTAAAATTATGCGTACAAATACCTTTTTATTTTTTTAGTTGCAGTTCGTTCGAAAGGTGTTGTTTGTTCAATAACAAGTTGAATTCTTGAAAATTTATTTACATGTGCATTAATATGCAAGTGAAGTTCGTTTAAAAGTTCTTTCTTTTTTTCTTCAAAATATTGTCTGGCATCTTCTTTCAAAACATTGAAACGGTTTTCAATATCTTCATAATTCAGGTGAACCAGAGCTACAATTTTACCTTTTTTCTCAATAACTAAAGACTCAACAACATCTTTAAAATTATTTATTATTGATTCAATATCTTCGGGATAAATATTTTCGCCACTAGGACCAACAATCATACTTTTCGATCTTCCCTTAATAAATAAATATCCTTTTTTATCAAAGGTAGCAAGGTCGCCGGTTTTAAACCAACCATCTTCTGTAAAAACTTCTTTAGTAAGTTTTGCTTCACGATAGTATCCCATCATAATATTGTTTCCTTTTGCAAGAATTTCTCCTTCGCCGGTTTTCGAATCAACATTATCGAGTTTTAATTTAACACCATGCATAGTAAGACCTGTAGAACGATACTTGAAAGTTTGTGGGTTAAAACCTGCAAGCATAGGAGCAGTTTCTGTTAATCCATAACCAACAGCATATGGAAATTTCCCTTCTATTAAAAATCTTTCTACAACTGCATCGAGTTTAGCACCTCCAACACCAAAAAATTTTACATTCCCACCAAATGTTTTCTTTAGTTTTTTTCCGGCAAGGTAATGGAATAATTTCCTTGTTGGAGAAAATGAATAAAGCGTTCTCATAACAGGACTTCCTGTAAATTTCGGTCTTACACTTTTCTGGTATATTTTTTCTATAACCATTGGAACACTGAGTATTATACTCGGTTTTACTTTTGCCAAAGCCGGTAATAAAACACTTGCTGTTGGTGGTTTTCGTAAATAAAATATCGAAGCTCCATTTAATATTGGGAGCAAAAAGCCAAGTGTATTTTCATAAGTATGCGATAGCGGTAAGATAGAAAGAAATTTATCAGTTTCTACAATATCCTGAATAGACTGAACATCCACTACATTAGAAGCTAGATTTTTATGAGATAGCATTACACCCTTTGATTTTCCTGTTGTACCGGATGTATAAATTATTGTTGCTAGATCATTTTCTCTGATTTTATGTGTATATTTAAAATCAGCTTTAGCAGGGATTGATGATTCAATTTGTTCAAGTTGGTCTTTTTGTGTGTTTTCAGGAATTATTCCAAAATTATCAAGTAAAATACTTGTTTTTATTTTATTATTGATTTCTGTGATTTTTGGATATAAATCTTTTGAAATAAAAATTATTTTTGCACCGGAGTGTTCAAGAATATTTTCTATTTCTTTTTTGCTGAAATCCGGTAGAATAGGAACAACAGTAGTTCCTAACATAGAAATACCAAAATATGCAATACCCCAGTTAGGCATATTTGCGCTTAATATTGCAACTTTATCTTCAGCTTTAATTCCAAGATTATTAAGAAAACCGGAAACTCTATTAACATTATTATAGAATTGAGAATATGTTATAGCTTTTTCCTCAACAAATGACATAACATTATTGTTAGGAAATTTTTTATAACTCTGATCAAGCAATGCTTTCAAAGTTAATTCTTTTAATTCTTGCATGTTGTCTTAGGTTTAATAAAAAACAAAAGTAAAGTATTTTTTATTATAAATTGATTTTGAGTATTTTTTTGTAAAAATAGTTATGCACTGCAACAGATATTTAATAATTTTGTAAATCTGTTCCTCATTATTATAAGTGAGATGCACATGGATATTTCAACGATTTAATACCAATCGAAAAATAAATTTTTCAATAATCTATTTAATTATTGATTAATATTTTATCTATTTTGCAACACTTAGAATGTTATCATTGTAGAATAACATATTTATCAAAACCCACTTGATGAAAACCCTTTTCTTAAAATTATCAATTTTAATTATAATTGAAATTGCAGATATAAAAAACCCGCTTAGCGCCTTGGAGGCGCTTAGCGGATGATTCAAAAAATTGTATGTAAATCCAACAAAAAGGATATTTAATATTTCAATGTAAGAGTGAGAAGCGGGCAAAGTGTTGTTGGGAGTGAAAAAGTGGTGGTGAATTAAATCAATTATCAAAATAAACAAAAAAATACGATCCTGTAAGCGGGATTCTGTATCCACCAAATGATGGTTTCTATCATTTATCTTGGTTTACCGTTGCCGGCAAACTCTAAGCAGTCAACCCCCCGAGATTGGACGAGCAGTCCTATTTTTCGAATAAACGAAAATCCCCGGTATATTTGACTTTTCAACCCATAAGGTTTACCCATTGCAACAGTCACTTGCTGCAATCGTGAGCTCTTACCTCACGTTTTCACCCTTATCCGCCTGAGGCGGACGGTTATTTTCTGTGGCACTTGCTGTTCCCGCCAATGGCGAGACCTTCCCGTTAAGAAGTATGGCGCTCTGTGTTGTCCCGACTTTCCTCCACGAATAATTTCGCAGCGATAGAACGGATCGTATTTTTTACAAAGATAATAAAAATGGAGTGATGGAGTGAGGGACTTTCTATGTTATCCATAAGACCAGAGTATCTGTAAAAATATTTTAGGAAACTAAAAATATAATTTATTGAAAGTTTTGAATAAAAATTAATTTTTTGTAACTTTGAATACAAAATTTATTTCATGCTAAATGAAAAGGAGAGAAAATGGATACTAAATTTTTATGCCCATACTGCAAAAGTCTATTAAATTTAGACGGAAATATTATTTTAACTGCAGAAACCCAAAAGGGTAAAAAAGGCTTAGTATTGTTACATCAGAAAGTTGGAAACTATTCTGCTCTCCATGATCCATCTTTTAATCTTAAAAAACATGAAAAAGTAGATTTTTTCTGCCCTGTGTGTCATGAATCCTTACAATATGACAAAAACAAAAATTTAGTAAAAATAATAATGAAAGAAGAAAATAATGAATCAATTATTTTGTTTTCAAATATTTATGGTGAAAAATGCACTTATGTAATCCAAGATAAGGATATGAAATCTTATGGCGAAAGTGTTAAAAAATATACTAATCCCGATTGGTTTTTAGATACCTAATTATTGTTTTTTTTTCAACAAAAGTGTTTTATTGGTTTTTCTGAAAAACCTGTTAATACTTCAGATTTCTTCTCTAAATATATAGTCCAAAAAATTAATACTGTATACAATATTTTGTTTTGTATATTTGACGAAAATAAATTTTTCTCAAGATGATGTATATATTTATTTTATTAGGTTTGATGGGTGGTTACGAAATTATTATTATTGCAGTGATAGTTTTGATATTGTTTGGAGGGAAAAAAATACCGGAACTTATGAAGGGATTGGGCAAGGGAATGAAAGAATTTAAGAATGCCACAAATGATTCTGAAATCAAAAAAGATGTTGACGAAATTTCTTCGGAAATAAAGGATGTTTCATCTAAAGTAAAAGATATTACTTATTTAGGGAAAAAAAAGATGAAATGATAAAATGCATAAATGATAAAATGCTTAAATGATAAAGTAAATTATATACGCTTTTATGTATTTTCGCACCTCCAATAAAATATAAGCTGGACTATTTCTATTTTGTAAAAATATGATTGAATATCAATGAAAGACTTAAGTGTAGGAAAAGAAAGTACGCAGATTTTAAAATTTGCTTTGCCAATGTTACTTGGTAACGTCTTTCAGCAATTATATAATGTTGTTGATAGTATTATTGTGGGTAATTTTATTGGCAAAGAAGCACTTGCTGCAGTTGGGGCTTCCTTTCCAATTATTTTTACTTTAATCTCTTTAATAATTGGTATTGCAACAGGTTTTACAATAATTATTGCGCAATATTTTGGTGCAAAAGATATAGGAAAAGTAAAACGAACTATTGATACGCTTTACATTTTTCTGTTTTTTGCATCAATTATTGTTAGTGCTTTGGGAATTTTCTTTGCTGAAGAAATATTTCAACTTATTAAAATGCCCGCAGAGACTATTCCTGATGCTAAGATTTATCTCACTATATATATGTCGGGCTTAGTTTTGTTTTTTGGGTTTAATGGAACAAGTGCTATTCTTCGTGGATTGGGTGATTCTAAAACACCACTTTATTTTATGATTTTCTCTACAGTTGCAAATATTATTTTGGATTTGTTATTTGTTATTGTCTTTAAACTTGGTATTTCGGGAGTGGCTTTTGCTACGTTGATATCGCAGGGAGCTGCATTTATTGGTGCAATAATTTATCTTAATCGAACTCATGAAGTAATAAATTTGTCGTGGAGAAAACTTAATTTCGACAAACTAATATTTAAAAAAGGTATTCACATAGGATTTCCGATCGGTTTTCAGCAAATGTTTGTTTCTTTGGGAATGATGGTAATGTTTTGGTTGGTTAATCCTTTTGGAACCAATGCAACTGCTGCATATAGTGTTGCGTTTAGAATTAATTCTTTTGTCTCGTTACCGGCAATGAATTTTGCTACTGCTCTCTCTACTTTTGTAAGTCAGAATCTCGGTGCCAACAAGCCGGAAAGAGTTAAAAGGGGATTGCTGGCAACCCTTAAAATGACTGCATTATTTGCAATTTCAATGAGTATTTTATCACTTATTTTTCGCCATCAAATTATGAGTTTATTTACTCCCGATACTGAAGTTATTAAAATAGGTGTTGATTTTCTTTATATTGTCGGGTGGTTTTATGTAATCTTTTCAACAATGTTTGTGATAGGGGGTGTGATGCGTGGAGCCGGTGATACATTTATTCCAATGATAATTACTTTTATTTCATTGTGGATTGTAAGAGTGCCGCTTTGTTATTATCTCTCACAGAAATTTGGTATTAGCGGTGTTTGGATTGGAATGCCATTTGCATGGTTCGTTGGATTAGTGCTTTCATATTTATATTACCTTTCGGGAAGATGGAAGACGAAGGTGGTGGTTAAGATTTAGGATTAAAAATTTTAAAATTAAGGTTTGTATGATTCTATTTTTTTATATTATTAGATTTGTATTTCAAAACTTTATAAATAATTAGTGCATAGGATATAATATAATTTTAGGCACTCCAAGCTCAAAGCACTCGTAAGAGTTTTATTCCTAATAAAACTCGTATTTATACTTTAAATTATAATTCTGATTTATCCCCATACCATGCATATCGATAAAAGTTTTTGATTCCAGAATATTCCCATCGTTATCGTATTGTCTTTCAACCCTGCTGTTTATCTCGTCATTGGCGTTAACTTCTTCCTGAAGTATAGTATTGTCATTTTTATCGTAATTAAGATGAGTTACTGAGATCCCTCTCCCATCTTCATCAATGCTTTTAATTACTCTGTTTTTTTTATCAAAAGAATAGGTGCTTTTTTGTATAAGCTGTTCGTTCGAATTATATTTAAGGCTTTTTATTCTGTTACCATTTTCATCAAATTCACTTACAATTTTGAAATTATTGTATTTATCATCTTCATGATTTGAATATTCTAAAATATTACCCTTTTCATCATATTTATAGTTAAGTTTTTCTATCAGCTTTTCATTTTCATTAAAAATTTCTTTAGTAATTAATTTGTTGTTTTTGTAAGCAAATTTTTCACTTGACTCAATATAACCTTCATCATCTGTTAAAACTTTGGAAACAACATTTTTTTCATTATCATGTTTATATGAAAGAGTGTCAACAGAACCATCAAGGTAATGAGTATATTCAAATTTTAATGTTTCGTCATCATTTCTTTCATAAGTTTTTCGTTCTGCAAGTTCCTCACCTTCATCATAATAAACTTCTTCTTTTAGATGTGACTTTTCGTTGAATGTTCTTATAATTTTTTCTGCAATTGCTCCAAATGGATCATAATTAATTTCCAAAGTGATATTACCGTCTTCGTTAATTTCTTTGTAGCTGTAATTTCGTTCCTTGATGTTTAGTTCTTCTGAGTTAATATTTTCAATTACGATATCAATTTTAAAAATGGATTCGGTTTTAATTTGTTTATTCATAAAAAAATGATTTCAAATATTATTATTAATTTTATGCATTCTAATTTTAAAAAATATTTACAAACTTAACAATTTTATACTATGAAAAAATTAAGCATAATATTTATTCTGTTTTTATTTGTAGCTCTGAGTGGCTGCAAATATACATCACAGATTAATTATCCTGAGACAAAAAAATGTGATACTGTTGACGAATATTTCGGACACAAAGTAGCTGATCCTTATCGTTGGTTAGAAGACGATAATTCGGAAGAGACCGCACTATGGGTAAAAGCCGAGAATGAAATTACATTTGATTATCTTTCAAAAATTCCCTTCAGAGAAAAAATTAAAGAAAGACTTACTGAAATTTGGAACTATCCAAAATATAGAGTCCCTTTTAAAAAAGGTGATAATTATTTCTTTTTCAAGAATGACGGACTTCAAAATCAAGATGTTTTATACATACAACCCGATCTTGATTCAGAACCTAAAATGTTGCTTGACCCTAATACTTTTTCGGAGGATGGTACAATAGCACTTTCAAATCTTGGCATTTCAAAAGATGGAAAAATATTGGCTTATAGTACTTCCGAAGGTGGGTCCGACTGGAAAGAAATTTATGTAATGAATATTGAAACCGGTGAAAAATACATTGACCATCTGGAATGGATAAAATTTTCAGGAATATCCTGGTATAAGAATGGCTTTTTTTATAGTCGCTATAATAAACCTGATGAAGGTGATGAGTTAAAAGATAAAAATGAATTTCATAAAGTTTTCTATCATAAAATCGGTGATCCTCAGGCAAAAGATAAACTGATTTATTCTAATAAAGATTTCCCCTTAAGAAATTATTATGCCGGTGTTACCGAAGATGAGAAATTTTTAATTATATCAGAATCAGAAGCTACAAGTGGAAATACTGTTTATGTAAAAGATCTGACAAAAAAAGGAAACACTTATTATAAAATCGGTGATGGTTTTGATTATCAATATAATATTATTGAAAATATTGGTGATAAACTTTTGGTGATGACAAATTTTAATGCACCAAAAAATCAATTAGTAATTATTGATCCGAATAATCCTACTCCTAAAAAGTGGAATACTATTATTCCTGAAAAAGAAGAAGTTCTTAAATCAATTCAATTAATAGGTGGAAAAATATTTGCTACATATATGAAAGATGCCACCAGCAAAGCATATATCTATGATATGAAAGGCGAATTAATTGAAGAAATGAAAATTCCCGGAATAGGAACTTTGTATGGCTTAAACGGTAAAAAGGATGAAAGTGTTGCTTTCTTTGGTTTTACTTCTTTTACATTTCCATCAACGGTATTTAAATATGATGTTGATAAAAATGATTTTGAAGTCTATAAAAAACCTGAAATTGATTTCGATGCAGGGCAATATTCTACAAGTCAGGTTTTTTACAAAAGTAAAGATGGTACAGAAATACCTATGTTTATTATTCATAAAAAAGATGTTAAAATGGATGGATCAAATCCAACACTTTTATATGGATATGGCGGATTTAATATTAGTATGACACCAAGTTTTAGTGTAAGTCGTTTAATTTTTCTTGAGAAAGGTGGAATTTATGTGATGGCAAACTTGAGAGGTGGAGGAGAATATGGTGAAGAATGGCATGATGCAGGAACAAAGCTTAACAAACAAAATGTTTTTGACGACTTTATTGCTGCTGCCGAATATCTTATTGATAATGGATATACTTCATCAGAGAAACTTGCTATTATGGGTGGTTCAAACGGAGGTTTGCTTGTAGGTGCATGTATGACTCAACGTCCTGAATTATATAAAGTTGCTTTGCCTTTTGTTGGTGTGATGGACATGCTGCGTTATCATAAATTTACTATTGGATGGGCTTGGGCAGGCGATTATGGCACCAGTGAAGAGAGTGAAGAAATGTTTAGTTACCTTTATGGATATTCACCTGTTCATACAATAAAAGAAGGAGTGAATTATCCTGCAACATTAGTAATTACAGCCGATCATGATGATAGGGTTGTTCCCGCCCACTCTTTTAAATATATGGCAACTTTACAGGAAAAAACTCTTGGAAAAAACCCAGCCCTTATACGTATTGAAACACGGGCAGGACACGGAGCAGGAAAACCTACCTCAAAACGTATTGAAGAAACTACTGATGTTTACTCGTTTATGATTTATAATTTAGGAATGGAATACTAGATATCTTAACCGTAGTACGACTTTAAGTCGTGCTACGGATTTGTAATACTAGATATTTTAACTGTAGTACGACTTAAAGTCGTGCTACGGATTTGTAATATAATTGAAGACAATTAGTTAAGCAATTTTTTTAATTGGTAGAGCTTGTTAATTTTAGCTTAGCCATGAGCTGCCCCAAATCTTAGGAGAATAAACAATCAACCGCTGATTAGAGTGCTCTGTTATCACTCTGTTGATTATCGTTTCATCCATGGTTTAATGGTGGATAAGGGACTTGTGCAAAAAACGCAGCCTATCAGGATAAGTGGGCTTAATACTCTGATGCACTCAACGTACTAAATATAATTGTTATGCCGGCTTGGAAGTGGATGTTGGAAAATGCAAGCACAAACTCATGATTTTTTATTCAAACCATCATTTCATCCATCATAGTTTTGACAAAACGTAAAGAATAGCAATTACGATAAGAACAGCGGCAATCCAATCTCCAAATGACCAGGCAGATGTGCCTGTTCTATCTTCATTATCTACATATCCACTGCCTCCGTATGAAGGGCAAGGTTTTGGACCGAAGGTGGTTTGGACAAATCTGGTACCATTACATTGACGACATTTTGTTGACATGATTATTAGTTTTAATTGCCACGAATGCACTAATTGAGGAGAAATATTTTCGTGCATTCGTAGCAAAATGTTTTAGTGAATTAAAGTAATTTTTTTTGTTATTGTTCCTTTTGGTGTTTGAAGTTTTATTAAATAAACACCGGCTTGAAACTCCGAAATATTTATTTTATGTTTCTTTTCTGATTTTGGTAAAATTGTTTTGTAAATTAACTTTCCATAAACATTAATTATTGAAAGGTTTACATCTGAATTTAGGTAATCTTCGAATTCAATGAATATGTAATTAGTGTTTGCCGGATTTGGATAAACTTTAATCACACGGAATAAATATGATTCAAAGATACCAATTGGATCTTCAACAATTCCATGTACATAAACCTGTTCATTCCCTCCGTTAGATGTAACACTAATATTTGTGCTAAAACTTCCGGTAGTGGAAGGAAATGAGCCTGAAAAGTTGATTGTAACCTGCTGGTTAGAACCTAATGAAAAACTTGATTGAGATAAATTTGTTATCCAGTTTACTGATTCAGAAATGTTGCCTGTTAATGTTCCACCTCCGATATTTTTTACAATAAAACTTTCGGATATTGGATAACCGGAAGCTTGTGTTCCCAGATCAATGTCTGTTGGATCGACATATAACTCAGGGGGTGGCTCAACAATTCCATGTACATAAACCTGTTCATTCCCTCCGTTAGATGTAACACTAATATTTGTGCTAAAACTTCCGGTAGTGGAAGGAAATGAGCCTGAAAAGTTGATTGTAACCTGCTGGTTAGAAC
>Ga0222678_1000031_pt1 | contig 85250 bp, 61 predicted proteins | sample AntAcemetagen937_FD_179801 | JGI IMG/M metagenome (GOLD analysis project Ga0222678, IMG submission 179801) | Saline water microbial communities from Ace Lake, Antarctica - #937 | ecosystem: Environmental > Aquatic > Non-marine Saline and Alkaline > Saline | place: Antarctica: Ace Lake... | reverse complement strand
CCTCTTCCCATTCCGAACAGAGAAGTTAAGCCTGCCAGCGCCAATGATACTGCTATACCAAGTGGGAAAGTAGGTCGTCGCCAAAGACTTTAAATTAGCCTCACATCTTGTGAGGCTTTTTTTTTGCATATGATTAAAAATATTATTGAATATCCAACCAAACTCTAGAAAATAGAATATAATTTAGCATATTTTTAAAATTACTTTAATGCAAATCTCAGATAAGAGATCAAAAATTAATTTCAGGAGTTTTTTGTGGCATGCGGTATTTCTTGCGTTGGCATCAAATTTCATGGATGTTGACACCATTATCCCTTCAATGCTTATAAAAGCAGGAGGTAACTCTGTGCACCTTGGTTTTTTAACTGCCATAATGTTAGGCGGTTCAAGTGTATTGCAATTGGTATTTGCCCCAATGTTATCTAAAAATGCGTTAAAGCTAAATCATTTGCTTTTGGGAATAAACCTTAGAGTTATTACATTGTTTTTAATCTCGTTAATGTTATTCTTTTCTCGTTCGTTATCTGGCGATACTATAATAGTAGCTATTTTTATCTTAATCTCAGTTTTCTCGTTTAGCGGTAGTTATTCTGGTATTTCGTATACTGATATACTTGGAAAATCAGTGAAAGCTGAAAGCAGAAAATCGTTTTTTTCTATAAAGGAAATAGTACTAAGTATTGGGGTTCTCATCTCGGCACTAACTGTTAGGTATTTGATAACCCGCTACGAATATCCTGATAATTATGCTTTACTTTTTTTCATAGCAGCAATACTATTATTAATTGCATCATTGGGCTTTTGGAATATAAAAGAAGTACGCTCAATTAACCCGGTTAAAAGAAGTATTATTGACTTTTTTAAATTAATCCCTAACGAGATAAAGAAAAACAGGAACCTTAAATATTATTTATTAATAATAAATACCCTTGGGCTTGGTATTGGCTTTTTACCTTTTTTAATTCTATTTGCCAAAGAAAACTTTAATCTTTCATATGCTTTGATAGGTAATATACTATTATTCAGGATTTCGGGGATGTTATTTGCAAGCACAGCATATTATATTTTATCAAAAAAAATCGGCTACAAAGGTTTGCTTTCAATTGCTGTAATTATTGGTGTAACTTTACCAATTGCTGCATTATTGCTAAGTGAAAATCAATATTACTTTCAATTTCTTTTTATACTGTCTGGGATTTTTGTTACACTGTTCAAAATATCAAATAATGGTATTCTACTGGATATATCAACGAATGAAAATCGTACAATATATGCCGGGATTTCAGGAGCCGGTAAAATATTTTCAACGGTTTTCCCGTTAATAGCCGGAGTTATGATATACTATTTTGGGTTTACCGCTGTTTTTATAATAGTATCTTTAACAATACTTTTTAGTTACTTTTTTGTAAGTCGACTAAATTGTAATTAAACTAGCTAGTTATTTATTCTGCTATTGTACTATCATTATGAATACTATAATATCTTTGTAACTATGTTTTATAAAAGTAATACAAGAGTTATTTACGTTGCAATAATTGCTCTGTTATTACTAATTCCGGTAGCTTGCCTTGCTCAAAACGAAAATATCATATTTTCTGATGATACAATAAGTTTATCTTCAGCTGATTCATCATACATACTTTCTCAAGTAAATACGACTGATACATCTGATATCATAGTTAGTGACACAACTATTTATGATAATGATTCATTGGTTAGACATTCGTATATAAATAAAACTGAAACAACTTTCAATCTTAATGAACCTAGTTTATCATCAAGCGATTCACTTCTGGTGTTTTACTTCGAAGGAGGCATTGAGAACAAAAAGCTTAATAAATTTTCGTGCATAGACACAAATACGTATAATTTTCAGGAGTTTGATCCTTTAAAGATTAACAACGGCTTGTACTCAACACTTAGTAACATTGGACTTGCAGCAAAAAATTTAGTGTACTCTCCTACTCTTTCAGCTGGATATTATTTGGGCAGTTCTGCTTTTACAAATTATATTTATCATAATGAGAAAGTAAAGTATTATAAACTTTTTGTTCCATATACCGACCTTACATATGTAATGGGATCAAATAGGGAGCAAAATTTTAATGTTGTTTTTACTCGCGAGCTTTTTAAAGGATTTACATTTGGGGTTGACTATAACCTGAATTTTTCTCCATCAAACAATAGCCCATATCTACGAAGTGGAATGAACAATCAACGAGTGTTTTTTACTACTCAATATTATACTAAAAATAACAGATATGGAATAATTGCTAACTATATTGGAAATAAGATAGTTGTAGAAGAAAATGGTGGAATAAAATATGATAGCGTTTTTGAAGATAACCTTGAGTCAGACAGACGTTTAATACCCGTAAATTTGTTGAAAGCTGAGAATACAGTGAAGCATTCGGGCTTTTTCATTGAACAATATTTTAATATACTCCCACCATCTCGAAATAATGACTCGATAAAAAGAAAAATAGATCCTGGTAATATTAGCTACTCATTCAGGTACGTAAGAAATCAGTTTCTTTATAGTGATAACGATAGCCTAAGCGCTTTTTACATAGGTCATGATTTTCCTTTAGATACTGGTTCTACACTCGATTCACTCTTCCAGAGACAATTTCAAAATACAATCAGGTGGTCAAATATCGGTTATCATGATAATCCTGATGATAAGATTTTTTACATATATGCCGGTGCCACGCATAACTATATTGACCAGTTACTACCCTATGACTCAGTTACATCTAACTATTCACAGCTTATTACATTTGGGGGTGTAGCATTTAACTTTGGCAGAAGTTTTCATCTTGATGTTGATGCTAACTATGTATTTGGAGATTATAATCATGGTGACTATCAGTTTAATGCTTCACTAAACCAATACCTTGGTAATAAAGATAAAAATATTGGTTTTTTAAAATTTAAACTGCGCTTTATAAATAAGATGCCTGATTGGTATTTTAGCAATTATAATAGCAATTACTACAGATGGTCAAATGACCTGAAAAAAGAAAAGTATTTAATACTTTCCGGATCATATAATTATAAACAAATCAGTACAGGCGCAACTTTCTACACAATAGATAATTATACATATCTTGATGATTCAATTATTCCCAAACAAATTGAGAGTGGCGAAACCATATTGCAATTATTTTTCGAAGGCACAATTCCAATAAATAAATTTGGAGTTAACACAAGAGTAGTATATCAAACCACCAGTCATCCTAATATTATACGTTTTCCTGCTTTATCCGGAGTAATGGATTTGTATTTCAGAACACCTATTTTTAAACAAGCAGCTACCTTGCAAACAGGTTTTCAGGTTACGTATTTCTCTGAGTACTATGCAGATGCATATATGCCCGAATTACGACTCTTCCATCTACAAGATAATAAAAAAATTGGAAACTATCCCTATGTCGATTTCTATTTAACTTTAATGGTTAAAAGAGCAAGGCTGTTCTTCAAAATGGCACACTTTAATAGTTACTTTGGTGATTATCGATATTATTTAGCCCCAAACTATCCTGCCCGCGATTCAAGATTTTATTTTGGAGTATCATGGAGATTTCATGACTAATTCTAAGTTACTAAAGCCTAACTAATTCCTCTTTCCTCTTTAATGGCATCATAAGCTGCATTTAACTCAACAATTTTAACTTCAGCAGCCTTTTTAATTTCATCTCCTAAATGGCTAACTTTATCAGGATGATATTTTTTTGCTAACTCCCTGTAAGCCTTCTTTAGTTCGTCATTTGTAGCATCAGGCGATATTTCGAGTATTTGATATGCACTATTTGTATCTTTAATGAACATGGCCTTTATGGAGGAATAGTCATTACTGGATATTCCTAGAAATGAAGAAATAGTTTGTATCACATCTATTTCATTACCATGCGATTTTCCGTCAGAAAGTGCAATTCCAAACAGAAATTGAATAAGCATAAGTCTGGATGAATAATCCATATACTGCCTAATCTGAGAACTAACTTCCTGAAGATTAAAATCTTTTTTAATAAGCTCACCAAGGATCTGTACATATTCAGGAGCACGTTCAGCTCCAAAATTATTTGTAATAAACTGCTTAACATAATTCAATTCACTACGAGTAACCTTGCCATCAGCCTTCATTACAGCAGCCGTGAGTATCAACAACGAAACATTAAAGTCACCTGTTCTGGTTTGTCCTATCTGCCCATTTGTCATACCAGAACCGCCGCCTACCATCGATCCAAACATAAAACCAAGAATACCTCCTATAGGTCCTCCAAAAGCCCAACCAAGCCCCCCTCCTATCCATTTCGCATAATTAGCACCCGACCTTTGCCCTTGGTTGATATTATTTTGACTTGCATAAGGACCGTTATCAGTACTATTCGAATTTTGGGAGTTGTTAGTCTTAGAATAAGGGTTATTTTCAGATTTATCCTTTGCATTATTCTTCTTAGATGGCGATTGCCATTTCATAGCATAATATATTGCAATACCAATAAGTATTATTAATAGTAAGTACTTCATTTGACTTAGATTATATTTAATATAGCTACTCTGTATTCCTGACAGCAGTCAGAAATACAAAACATATAAATAATTTATTGAGTACCGTTTATATAACTTTCATATTGCACATATGAAAGATCAGGTGTGCTCCCCCGATACAATCCTTAACCTACCCTACCATATATTCGTTTTCCTCAAAACTTATACCAAATGTTTCAAGCTCTGACAAAATGGGTTCATATATTTCTTTTTCGGTAGGTAGTGTTATACCGGTATGTTTAATCTTACCCGTTAGTAGTAGTTTTGTTGCAATGGCCAATGGTAATCCAACTGTAATAGCCATGGCAGTCTCATTTTGATCTTTGCCAATGACAGCCATAGCCGAAACAATCATTTTTTCAATACCATCAGTTTTATACTTAAATTCATGCTGCATAAGAATCATATCCTTGTCATCCGGATCCATACTCCATTTTTCAATTAGGAGCTTTTGCAGAATTTGGGCTGGTGTTGCTTTTTTCAGGCCAACTTTCCTATTATCAAATATACCTAGCCATTTAAGTTTTTCCATTACAACCGGATCAGCGGCATTTTGACAATATTGTTGAAGCTTTATTTCAGCAGGAACATCAGGGTCATATTTAAGAAATGAGTTAACAAATTGCCTATAGGTCATATTCTCAGAATCTTCAATAATATAGTTATCTTCAGTCATACCAAGCCCTACAAAAACATTCCATGCTTTTGAAAACCCGGGTCTCCTTATCGTTCCTCTATACATCGAAGGAATATCATCAATTTTATAAATACTTCTATACTTTAAGGAATCACGGTTGGCATACACCTCAAACTCACCATATTGCAATATTTTACGCGACATTAATCTATCGAAAAGCCTATGATACGGAATATATTTGTAGCGTCCATTATGAATAAATTGTGATACACCATTTCCTGCCATTACTACATTACGAGGATTCCATGTAAACTTGTAATTCCACGGATTATTATCATATTCCGGGGCTACTAATCCGCCAGTAAATGAATAAAAAGATGTTAACTCATCACCTGACTCTTTAATTCTATCAATAACATTCATTGCCGACATATGATCGATACCGGGATCAAGTCCAAGCTCCATATAAATAGGTATTCCTGCTTTTTTAGCTTTATCATCCAATGCCTTAATCTCATCCGCAGCATAAGAAGCAGTTAACATTGGTTTTCTCAAATCAATACATTTTTCAGCAACAAGATGGTGCATTGCAGCAGGCAACATTGATATTACAACATCAACATCAGCAATTGTCCGCCAACTTTCTGTATCATCATTGATGTCAAATATTTTTGCTGAACCACACTCATGACCATTAACTTTTCTCCTTGCTACTTCTTCGTCAATATCAGCAACAATAATGTGCCAATCAAACTCAACCGCGTTATTAAGGAGATAATCAATTAGGTTGTTAGTTGATAAACCAGCTCCTAGTATTAGTACTTTTTTCATTCTAAATAGATTTTTTTTGTGTTATAAACTATAAATTACTTAGATTAAATATATTTTTTAAGGTATTGATATTCAGGGGTTAGTTTTCCATTATGCAAAATCAATGCACGTTTTATTGGATATGGCAGCTTAAGTTCATCAAATGCAACATTAAAATCAGCAGCAGCAATTTCAGGCATAAAGTCTATTAATGCATCCGAAAATGTTTGAGATGATTCTCTTGGTAGTTCACTTGGTAGAATATCAACTGCCATAATAAGTATACCATCACCTTTAAAGCCCATTGTTGGCTTACGTGTGAAAGGATCATATACAAATACGGGGTCTTCAATTTCAGTTCCTTTATAGGTACACTCTATTGATCCATTTGGGTCGCATGTTATATCGCCAATAACTACGAGCTTTGGATTTCCTTTTTCATAAAGATCTTCCAAATAATCTTTGGTTACAATCCTTGGATATTTATCATCCCAATACATACAATTCATAAGAATGGTCATATGTGGAATATACTGTTCGAATTTGCTTTTAAATAGTTCAGGATGATCATAATATTCTTGCAGTACAAATTTCTTATCCGAATCGAGTGGTTCGCTTAAATCTTTTTCTTTAAAAACGACTTTATAAATAAGGCTATCAGGTTTATGGCCTTCAGAGAATATCGTAGGCAATTCTTCAGGACTTACCTCTTTAACAGGAAACATATCAAGAATTTCCTGCGCCCCTTTCGACGCATTGCCATAACCAGTCAATCCAACCACCATTGGTTCCAGTTCACAAGGCAGTCCACCATTTTTAATTTCTGCTGCCACTTTGGCGATGGCTTCTTTTGCTTCATCCAGGGAGTTATATTTATGAGTTTGCTTTAGTTCAAGAAATGGAGTTAAAACTCCCAATTCTTTCCACCTCTGCCCCACCGACCAAAATGAATTAATCATACCGGCTAATCCCGCAAATCTGCCAAAGAATATTAATCTTTGATTTTTCTCATTTACAATACGCTCATATTCAATCAGGTTAACATTTTTAGCCATCATTTGCCTTAACAATGGCATATTATATGATTGTCCCTTTATTGTATGACTAAAGAAAATGTAAGTCTTCCTATCTTCAAAGAAATCAATAGGCATTTCCTTAACACCTATTATTACAGAAGAGTCAGATACTTCATTAACAAGCTCAGCACCTACTTCTTCAAACTCTTCATCTTTAAATATACGCTTTGCGGAACTAACAACCTCAAATTTAAGGCCCTTCCCTATTAATTCCTTTATATGCTCAGGAACAAGTGCCACTCGTCTTTCCATTACATATTTATCTTCATACCTTATCCCAATTGTATGCATAACTCAAGATTTTTATCATTAAAAATAGAAAGGCAAACATATGAAATATCAAATGGATATTATTAAATATTTAAGTTTTTTTTTATTTATTTTTTCAATAAAATTGAGATTGGAAAATAAACCCATTTTTAGGTAGATTATACATAAATATTGGACATTGTTGTAATATCATATTATGCTGTCATCTCAAATTGCACTTTCCTCTTGACCGTAGAGAGACTTGCCTGCGGCAGACAGGGATACTGAAACAAAGCCCCAAATCATCAGGGTATATCTCGTCACTGTGTTTCCCTCGATATGACAGGATTGTGTTTGGGGGATTTCTCTTAGCTGAAATAGCCCTGACCCGACGGGTTGGAAAAAACCCGTCGGGTCTTCAGGTTGAGTTAGCGGCAGTAATTGGAGTGTTAGCTTGTTGAAATGGAAGATGATTTTTTTGTTAGTAGATGGAGCCTGACGAAGGAAGACCACATGCTACTTAAAAAGACCACCTGACACGAAACAACTTTAACGTAAAGTACGCCCGGCAGCCCAAATTATAAACACAACCAAAATAATTTCTTCAACAAACCTACGATGAGCTAGTACTAATAACAAATTTAAATAATCAACCGATTAGTTAGCAGCTACTATCCGCAAACGTTTGCTACAAATTTAATCTCATTTTAAGGTAGTTTAACGGATTACAAACCTGTTTTTTAATTACTTTTGTAAGCTTAATTTTAAATATATATTTTTAAATAAAATCTAATACGATGGCTAAAAGAAAACATCTATATCTTTTTGGTGACGGTAAAGCCGAAGGTAATGCAACAATGAAAAATCTACTTGGAGGCAAGGGTGCAAATCTTGCTGAAATGAACTTAATAGACGTTCCGGTACCTCCGGGATTTACAATTACAACTGAAGTTTGTACTCTATATAATGATAAAGGCCATGAAGCAGCTGTAGCTGCTATCAAAGAAGAAGTTGAAAATGCTATTGCTGAGCTTGAAAATATAATGGGAACCAAATTTGGCGATAAAGAAAACCCATTGTTAGTGTCAGTACGTTCAGGAGCCAGGGCTTCAATGCCTGGTATGATGGACACTGTTCTTAACCTTGGTCTAAATGATGAAGCTGTTGAAGGAATTGCAAAAAAATCGGGCAACGAACGTTTTGCATGGGATTCGTATCGCAGGTTTGTTCAAATGTATGGAGATGTGGTACTTGGAATGAAACCGGAATCAAAAGAAGATCCTGATCCATTTGAAGAGATCATTGATTATATGAAAGAAGAAAAAGGTGTTGATTTAGATACCGAACTATCTACTGACGACCTTAGAGAAATGGTAAAACGCTTTAAAGCCGCTGTTAAAAAACAAACAGGTCATGATTTCCCCGTTGACCCATGGGAACAATTATGGGGTTCGGTTATGGCAGTATTTGATAGCTGGATGAACGACAGAGCTATCCTTTATCGTAAAATGGAGAAAATCCCTGATGAGTGGGGTACTGCAGTAAATGTTCAGGCTATGGTATTTGGCAATATGGGATTAAACTCAGCTACCGGAGTTGCGTTTACACGCGATGCCGGAACCGGTGAAAATTTGTTTAATGGTGAATACTTAATTAATGCTCAGGGAGAAGATGTTGTTGCCGGCATCCGTACACCCCAACAAATTACTAAAGAAGGCTCACTACGCTGGGCTCAATTAGCTCAGGTTAGTGAAAAAGAGCGTGCAGCCAATTTCCCTTCGCTTGAAGAATCAATGCCAAAGATGTACAAGGAATTATTTGACACACAAAATAAACTTGAACAGCATTACCGCGATATGCAGGATATTGAATTTACCGTTGAAGATGGTAAATTATGGCTACTTCAAACACGTAATGGAAAACGAACAGGAGCAGCAATGGTAAAAATTGCCATTGATATGCTTAACGAAAAAATGCTGAAAAGAGAAGAAGCAATAATGCGAGTTGATCCTGAGAAACTGGACGAATTACTCCACCCTGTTTTTGACGATGATGCTATGAGCAAAGCAAAAATCATGTCAAAAGGACTACCTGCCTCGCCAGGTGCAGCAACCGGACAAATTGTTTTCCATGCCGATGATGCAGAAGAATGGGCTGAACAGGGCAAGAAAGTTATTCTTGTTCGTATCGAAACTTCTCCTGAAGACCTTGCAGGGATGAATTCAGCTGAAGGTATATTAACCGCACGTGGTGGTATGACATCGCATGCAGCTGTTGTGGCACGTGGCATGGGTAAATGTTGTGTTTCAGGTGCAGGAAGTATAAAAGTTGATTACAAAGCCCGTACGCTTACAATGGATGGTAAATCATTCAATGAAGGTGACTTTATTTCATTAAATGGTTCAACAGGTGAAGTTTATGATGGGCGTATCGCTACTACTGAAGCCGAATTAAGTGGTGACTTTGGTAAGCTGATGAAACTTGCTGATAAGAAAGCTAAACTTTATGTTCGCACAAATGCTGACACACCTTTCGATGCACAAGTAGCTCGTGATTTTGGCGCTAAAGGTATTGGACTTACTCGTACAGAGCACATGTTTTTTGGAGATGATAAAATAACAGCCATGCGCGAAATGATTCTGGCTGATGGTGAAGAAGGAAGACGTGAAGCATTGGATAAGCTCCTTCCTATTCAACGTACCGATTTTGAAGGTATTTTTGAAGCTATGCGCGATCTTCCTGTTACGGTAAGATTACTTGATCCACCTCTTCATGAGTTTGTTCCTCACGACGAAAAAGGACAAAAAGAGATGGCTAAAGTGATGGGTATTACTTTAAAAGAAGTTAAGGAAAAAGTTGAAGATCTTAGTGAATTTAACCCTATGTTAGGTCACCGTGGTTGTAGACTTGGTAACACATATCCTGAAATTACAGAAATGCAAAGCCGTGCAATTATTGAAGCCGCACTTAATCTTAAGAAACGCAAAATTAAAACATTTCCTGAAATTATGATTCCATTAACTGGAACCTTAGCAGAGATGAAAATGCAGGAAGATATTGTTAGAGCAACAATAGCAAAAGTGTTTGAAGAAAGAGGCGATAAAATCAATTTCATGGTTGGTACTATGATTGAGATTCCGAGAGCTGCACTTACAGCCGATAAAATTGCTGAATCTGCTGAATTTTTCTCATTCGGAACTAACGACCTCACACAAATGGCATTTGGTTATTCAAGAGATGATGCTGGTAAATTCCTTCCAATTTACATTGAAAAAGGAATTCTTAAAGAGGATCCTTTCCAGGTATTAGACCAGGAGGGTGTTGGACAACTTGTTAAGATGGCCGTTAAAAAAGGACAGAAAACTCGTAAGAAAATTAAACTTGGTATTTGTGGCGAACATGGTGGCGATCCCAGCTCAATAGAGTTTTGTCATCGTGCAGGGTTACATTATGTAAGCTGCTCACCGTACCGAGTACCAATTGCTCGTTTGGCAGCTGCTCAAGCTTCGATTATTAATAAGCGTAGCTGGAAGCGTAAAAACAAGTAAACACTGTAATAAAGCATCAATTTATTATATACTAGCCATTCGGATTTAATTTCGGATGGCTTTTTTTATGGCAGTAATCCCACCTACATGAAAATATTTCGGCGGGCAGGCGGGCTTTACGTTTATAGTTGTTTCACCCCGATTGTGTTTTTGTAAGCAATAAGGGGGCTTCTTTCATCAGCCTCCTTTTGCCAACAAAAGCATCATCGTAATTTCAACAAGCTAATACTTCAATCCCTACTTCAAGAATTACTTGTTGTACCAAATATCTAGATAATACACCTTAAATTTTTTATGAAAATAAAACAAATAAACAGCTATCAATCAACATAACTTTTAGTAATTTGCACCCCTAAAAATTAACAAAATAATTAACACAAATTATATGCTATGAGTGTAGACTTAAATAAAATCACAGCTGATTTAGCTGGCTATGGAATAACCGATGTAAAAGAGATTATATACAACCCATCATACGAGAAACTATTTGAGGATGAGATGAATCCTGAATTGGAAGGGTTTGATAAAGGGCAATTGAGTGAACTTGATGCAGTAAATGTTATGACCGGTAAATTTACCGGACGATCTCCCAAGGACAAGTACATTGTTTATGATGATAAAACAAAAGATACTGTATGGTGGGCTGAGCAAGCAAAAACATCGGATAATAAACCCGTTGATGATGCAACATGGAAACATTGTTATGATCTTGGTACAAAACAACTATCAGGAAAAAAATTATATGTTGTTGACGGTTATGCAGGTGCAAATCCCGATTCACGAATAAAAATTCGTTTTATTATGGAAGTTGCATGGCAGGCACATTTTGTAAAAAATATGTTTGTCCGTCCTTCTGAAGAGGAGCTGGAAACATATGAACCGGATTTTATAATGCTTAATGCAGCCAAAACAAATAACCCCGATTGGAAATCGATGAAACGTACTGATGGTGTTCCTTTCAACTCTGAGAATTTTGTTGTATTTAATTTGTCCGAAGGACTTTCAGTTGTTGGCGGAAGCTGGTACGGAGGCGAAATGAAAAAAGGTATTTTCTCAATTATGAATTATCACCTTCCTTTAAAAGGAATGGCAGCAATGCACTGCTCAGCTAATGTTGGTAAAGATGGTGATACTGCAATTTTCTTTGGATTATCAGGAACAGGTAAAACGACTCTTTCAACTGATCCAAAACGCGCCCTAATTGGTGATGATGAACATGGTTGGGATGATGAAGGTATCTTCAACTTTGAAGGTGGATGCTATGCAAAAACCATTAATCTTGATAAAGATAGTGAACCGGAAATATTCAACGCTATTAGAAGAGATGCTCTGCTTGAAAACGTATCCTTAAATTCTGAAGGAGTTATTGATTTTGAAGACGGATCAGTTACTCAAAACACCAGAGTATCCTACCCAATTTTCCATATTGACAATATCGTTAAACCTGTTTCAAAAGCCGGACCGGCAAAAAAAGTAATATTCCTTACTGCTGATGCTTTTGGAGTAATGCCTCCAGTTGCAAAACTTACACCAGATCAAACTAAATATCATTTTCTTTCAGGATTTACCGCAAAATTAGCTGGTACTGAAGTTGGTGTTACAAAACCTGTTCCTACATTTTCTGCTTGTTTTGGAGCTGCCTTTTTAACATTGCATCCTACAAAATACGGTCAGGAATTAGTTAAAAAAATGGAAGCTAATAATGCGGAAGCATATATTGTTAACACAGGATGGAATGGTACCGGAAAACGAATTTCAATAAAAGACACAAGAGGTATTATTGATGCTATACTTGATGGATCGATTGAAAAAGCAGAAACTAAAATTATGCCTATTTTCAATTTGGAAATTCCAACAGCACTACCTGGTGTTGATCCTGCAATTCTTGATCCTCGTGACACTTATTCTGACCCGACGGAATGGGAGAAAAAAGCAAATGAATTAGCTGAATTATTTATCAAGAACTTTAAGCAATATACTGATAATGATGAAGGTAAGAGTCTTGTAGCTGCAGGTCCGCAGTTGTAAACTTTCTGTAAACTATATTAAATCCCGGTTTCCAAATGGAGATCGGGATTTTTTAATACATTACATATAGTATAATCAACGCAATTGGCATAAGTAACCCCCACCAAAATATAAAACCTGCCGAGCCGGGATTGAAATTCTTATTTTTTATCATATCACGAAGATGCCCAATAACACATCCCCATAAAAATATGGAACTTATAACAATAGTTGCCAACCAAAAATTTCCGGTATAATAACCACACATTATTCCCAAAACTCCCATTCCAAAATCAGCCAGACCTACTTCATATTGAAATGGGCTTCCTTTTTCCCATCCAATAAATTGAGCAATCTTATCACCAAAGAATATATGAAAGATACCAAAAAATAGCATCTGATAGCCTAATCCTATTTCGAGCAAATTCTCCAATAAGTAACTATTCCAATTCTTCAAATCACCTCCCCTGATATCAATATAAGTAGTAATTATTACAACAATCAATGGAATATACATTCCGTAATTCATTAAGAGTTTTTTAAACAGCTTCATAACATTCTTATAAAAGTTCTTTTATAGAGTATTTTTCCTCAAATCTATTCATTAATCCTAACATAAACTTAAATATGATCCAAATAATTTATAAAAAAGTATCATTAATGTTTGACATTGTTGTACATTGTTGTATATTTGCATAATTATATTACAAAATGGAGTATTTCAATAATTTTTCAAGCCTATCAGAACTTAAGCTAATTTATAGACGGTTAGCAATGCTTAACCATCCTGATATGGGTGGTAATGCGGAAGTTATGAAGAAAATAAATATTGAATTTAAACAGATAAAAGATGAAATTGAAAACCGCAGCAATTCTTTTAACAATCTAACCATAGGAAATAATGTGATAATTAACGGATCACATAGCATAATTGTTTCAACAACTGATACTACATTTACAGCCAAATCAGATTATACAAACAGGATGGCAGAATTTAGTAAAGAAACCGGTATTTGTATAACTAACCCCAAATTTAAAGCACGAATTCCTAAATTTATCAATCATGCCAACTAAAGATAATAAGATACATACAGGCTTTAGGCTTTCTCGTCAAAACTTGCAGTTTATCGAAAAGTCAGGTGAATCATTAGGCTTAAATAAAACAAATATGTTGGACATGATAATCACAATGATTCGTAATAATCCGGAAGAACTCACTAGCTTAATACAGAAAGCAATAAAAAAATAATTTGAACCTGTTTCTAATTAGCAGAACTTTTTTTGTATTTTAGAGCCAACAAACAAATTCAAATACCGGCATGTCAGTTAATAACTTTAATCTATCAATTAATAAATCATCAACCAAAGGCAGTTATATAGTTAACTTAACTGGAAATTTGTCAGTTGATAATTCTGTTGCCATACACAAGTTCCTGCATTATGAGGCATTAACACAAGATGTGATTACGGTATTAGTTAACGATTCAGATGATATCGATCTAAGCACCATTCAAATTATTATAGGATATCTCAAGGCACGAAACAAATCAAAAAAAGAAACGTATATAAAGCTTGATCTTGATAAGAATTTAATTGAACTTTTAAATAAATCAGGATCGCTGGCTTTAATTTCATCATTGCAAAACAAGAATTGAGATGAAAAAAATAATACTTATTGTAGATGACTCATTTAGCATCCGTGAATCGATTGCATTCATGTTAATGGAATCTGGGTTCGATATAATCAAAGCGAAGGATGGTGAGGATGCGTTATCATTTCTTGATGGCAGAAAGATCGATTTAATACTTACTGATCTGCATATGCCAATTATGAACGGAATAGAATTAATTACAAACGTTAGAAAAACAAATCCTTATAAACGAATTCCTATACTACTGCTAACTACAGAAACTCTCAAGCAAAAAAAAATTGAAGCAAAAAAAGCCGGAGCAACAGGATGGCTTAATAAACCATTTGAAAAACAAAAACTCTTAAGCGTAATAAATAAAGTATTACGCTAATGGAAGACTTTCGTAAACTATTTTATGAAGAAGCGCAAGACCTCCTTAGCAAACTTGAAGAATCGTTATTGACACTTGAAGATGATCCTAAAAACAAGGAACTGATAAATGAAGTCTTTAGAATTATGCATTCACTAAAGGGTTCCGGAGCAATGTTTGGATTCAAAAACCTGAGTAGCTTTACACATGAATTAGAAAGCTTGTATGATCAAATAAGAAGCGACAATCTAGATCTAAATACTGATATTATCAACTTCACAATGAATGCCATCGACCATATTAAAGAATTACTGGAAGATGACGACTCTACCGAATCTGTTGATAAAACTGAAGATCAAAAAACTATCCTCAGCAATCTGCTTCATAATAATGGAATTACGTCGAGTGAATATTCAGAAAAGGAAAATCAAAATGACGCTATTCCAATTACAAAGGATGAACCAATAAACAAGATTTATTATATATATTTTGAACCTGGGGAAGATATTCTAAATGATGGAACCAACCCCCTTTATCTGATTGACGAAATTGCTGATATGGGGAAGACCATAATAGGCATTAATCACAGTAACATGCCTGAATTTAGGTCGTTTAACCCTCTAAAGACATATTTAAGCTGGACAATAGTTCTTTCCACCGAAGCCAGTTTAACAGAAATAAATGACATATTTATTTTTGTAGAAGACAACAGTAAAATTGTAATTGAAGTTCTTTCTGATAAAGACTTATTTTCAATCAATAATGCGAAATCAACTTTTGAGTACTTATTGACAAGTAAACCTGAAGATATTGAAAGTTTTAAAAACATTGCAGCAACATTTGAAAGTGAAATAGGCCAAAATGAGACCATTGATATTGTTGATGATATTAATAAACTAGAAAATGAGAATAATTCCATTAATAAGAAAAATAAGAATTCAAATATTGATGAGACCCCTAGAAATAAAACAGTAAAACTCCCGGAGGTACTCAATATTGAAACGGTGAAAGTTTCTTCAAAAAAACTCGACAAATTAATAAACCTTGTAAGTGAGCTAGTTACAACACAAGCTCGACTTGTTACTATTTCAAACAATACTAAATCACTTGAGCTAACCGGACTATCAGAAGATTTTCAACATCTATCTCGCCAGTTTAGAGATATAGCGTTCGACATGCGTCTGATTCCTATACAAACAATGATTGTAAAATTTAAAAGACTTATACGCGATTTAGCTGCTAATCTGAATAAAAAAATAAAATTTGTAACTGAAGGAACAGAAACGGAGCTTGATAAAAATATAATTGCTACAATCTCTGACCCAATAATGCATGTGATAAGGAATGCTGTTGATCACGGAATTGAAACACCAGAAGAAAGGGTTAAGAATGGTAAAACTGAAACAGGAACTATCTATCTAAAAGCTGAATATTCAGGCACTTCAATTTTAATTACCGTTAAAGATGATGGTGCAGGAATTAATACAGATAAAGTTCTTGAAAAAGCCATCGATAAAAATCTAGTACAGGCAGGTACTGAGCTAACCACAAAAGAAATTAATAACCTACTTCTGCTTCCAGGATTCTCAACAAGCGATGCTGTTAGTGATGTATCAGGACGTGGGGTAGGCATGGATGTAGTTCAAAAAAACATCAAGGAACTTCGGGGAGAAATTAATATTAGCTCCAAATCCGGAGAAGGAACGCAAATAGTGATAAGGCTACCCCTCACGCTATCTATAATCGACGGACTACTTATTAGTATTAACAGCAACAAGTTTGTAGTACCACTATCATCAGTTAAACAAATATATCAGGTTAATAGAGAGGCAATTACAAATTCATATAATGAAGTAATTGAAATTGAAGGGCAACAATTCCCATTTATTGATCTAACCAGCAAATTCGACAATGAGGGTATTCCAAATCACATACTTCATTTTATTACGGTTTCCTATCACGAAAAAACAATAGGATTAATTGTTAATGAGCTAATATCTGAATATCAAGCAGTACTAAAACCAATAGATAAAGTTTTAAAAAACAATGAAATATTTGCCGGAGCCTCAATATTGGGTGATGGAAAAGTAGCTTTAGTTCTCGATACTAATAAAATAATCGAGTTTTATTCAAAATGAAAAGTAGAATATTATGTCAGAGAAAGAATCAACAAGTAATTCATACCTAAGCTTTAAGCTTGGAAATGAAATATTTGCGGCAAATGTGGGTAGCACAATAAAAATACTTCAGTTATCCAATATAACGAAGGTGCCCAACTCCCCATCAAATATGAAGGGTGTTATTAATCATCATGGGAATGTGCTCCCTGTTGTAGATTTGAGCCAAACACTGGGATTACCTGAAACAGCGTACGGAAAAAACACATGTATTATTATACTATCTGTTGGAAGTAACAGCGATCAATTAGTTGTTGGAGCAATTGTAGATGAAGTGCTTAATGTTGAAACAATTAAAGCCGAACAAATATCTGAACCTCCTTCGCTTGGAAAAAAAAGCACAACAAATTCAATAAGTGGTGTCTTTAAAAAAGATGACATCTTTATAATGATATTAAACGTAGACAGTATTTTTAATGAAATTAATTTTGAAAATCAAAAAGACTAAACATATGAAAAATCTAAGCATTACTTTGAAAGTTATTATTTATGTATCCATTCTCGGGTTTTCGTGCATTTTTGTAATGGGATATGTATCTATTAATTCTGCTGATAAGATACTTAGCAACAACGCTTATCAGCAAATTAACTCATTGCAAGAGTTTAAAAAACTTCAAATTGAAGATTTTTTTAAAGCCAAAGCAGCCGATATCAATTCACTATCTGATATGGCAGTAACAAAATCAACAATCAACGAGCTTAGTGTTAATGACTTTGATGTTAACAATAATAATACACTATCCAAAAAACTAAACAATTCAAAATATATTAGTACCTATAATAGCTTTGGAAAAGTTTGCCATAACTTTATGGGTGCCAATAACATTAAAAATGTAATACTTGTTGAGCCAAATGAAGGTGCTATTTATTTTGAGGCTGAAAAAAATATTCATTTCCAAACAAAGCTAAGTCAGAAACAGGGGGTTCTAACAAATCTATGGAGGAAAGCCTTATCAGCCGATAATGTTCAAATAAGCGATATGACTAAAGATAATGAAAACGATCAATCATCATTATATATGGCTAAACGAATAGTTGAGAATGGGAATACAACTGGTATTCTAATTGTTCAAATTAGTTCTGATGCCATAAATAAATTGCTGATAAATAATGACGGTCATGGAGAAACAGGAGAATCATACATTGTTGGTGATGATTATTTATTTCGTACCAACTCCAGGTTCTCTACAATATCAACTATTCTAAATAAAAAAGTTAATACAATTGCTTCCGAGAGTGCTCTTGCAGGAAATTCCGGTATAGATATAATTTATGATTATCAAAACAATAAAGTGCTTAGCAGATATGAAAATTTAGGTATTAGTGGGCTTAACTGGGCATTAATTACTGAAATAGACGAGAGTGAAATAATGGCACCAAAAAGTGAATTAATCAATACTATTTTGATAATCTGTTTAATAATTGCAGCTGTTATGCTTCCTGTATTATTTTGGATTGGAAGAACGCTTAGCCGTCCCTTAAAAATGGAAGTTGAATTTGCCAAAAAGCTTGCTAATGGTGAGTTGAATGCTACGCTTGACATTTACCAAAAAGATGAAGCAGGTCAAATTGCAGATGCAATGCGAGAAATCGCCAATAAGACAAAGGAGGTTATTACTACAGTATTAAATGCAACCAATAATCTTATTGATGCAAGTTTCCAATTAAGTGCAGCCTCTCAAGATATATCATCCGGAGCATCAGAGCAAGCATCATCAGTTGAAGAAGTATCAGCCTCAATGGAGGAAATGGCATCAAATATCCAGCAAAATGCTGATAATGCAAAACAAACCGAAATAATTACAAATGGAGTAACATCTCAAGTTTCTAGCGGAAGCGATATTGTACTATCCTCCGTTGCCTCAATGGAAAAAATAGCTGATAAAATATCAATTATTAGTGATATTGCATTTCAAACCAATATACTTGCATTGAATGCATCAGTAGAAGCAGCCCGGGCAGGCGAGTACGGTAAAGGTTTTGGTGTAGTTGCATCGGAAGTAGGTAAGTTAGCTGATAAAACGAAAGCAGCAGCATCTGAAATTGATGAAATCAGTAAAAATAGCGTTGAAATTGCCGGAAAAACCAAAGAGCTCATGAGCAAACTAGTTCCTAGTATTCAAAATTCATCCACTCTAGTTCAGGAAATTTCGGCAGCCAGTAAAGAACAAAGAGATGCAGCTGATCAAATAAACAATTCAATACAGATGCTCAATGATATATCGCAGCAAAATGCGGCCTCTGCTGAAGAAATGGCTACTAATTCGGAGGAATTATCAGGCCAGGCCGAACAGCTTAAAAATGTTATTTCGCATTTCAAAGTTAATGGTAATTCGGAGAGAAGAAATAGGAGAAAAGCCCCTTCTCAAAAACTTATCACTGAACGAAAAAAAGTTGATAATAAATATAAAAATACAGATTTAGATAAAGGTATCGATATTGACCTAAATACTGACGACGATCTTGATGACGAATTTGAAAGATTTTAGGCAAAATAATACATGGCTAAAAATGTATCATATGGTGAGTTGTTAGATTCTGATTTTAAACGGTTAAGCGAGTTTATTTACGATAATTACGGCATAAATTTATACCCACAAAAAAAGGTGCTGGTAAAATCAAGGCTTATTAAGAGACTAGCTAAACTTAATTTCAATAATTATACCGAGTATTGCGATTTTGTTTTAAACAGTGAACAAGGAAAAAAGGAAGCAGTTCATATGATAAACAGAATCTCAACCAATAAAACAGATTTTTTTAGAGAATCGGACCATTTTGATTATTTGACTGATACGCTTATTAGCCAATATGTTAACCAAACAGGCAGAAAAAAACTAAGAATATGGAGCGCAGGATGCTCGAGCGGAGAGGAACCCTATACGCTAGCAATGGTACTATTTGAAGAAAAACAAAATATTCCGTTTTTTGATTTTAAGATATTTGCCTCCGATATATCTACTACTGTTCTTGAAAAAGCAAATAAAGCAATTTATGATACTAGAAACCTTGAGCAAATTCCGGCAATCTATCATAACAAGTATCTGCTTAAGAGCAAAGATAAATCGAAACAGCAAATACGTATAGCTGCAAATATTCGCAATAAAGTTACACTGTTTAGGTATAATTTATTAAACAACAAAAAACCTTTTAAACAACCACTTGACATAATTTTCTGTAGGAATACTTTAATTTATTTCGACCGAGAAACTCAAACGGATGTTATAAATAAACTTATCGATAACTTACGACCAGGAGGATATTTATTTTTAGGACATTCTGAATCACTAATAAATACAAATTTTTCGCTTAAGAGTGTTTTTCCGGCAGTTTACCAAAAGGAATAATATTTAATAATGATATATAACAAATATGGTTACTAATTCACATCATACTTAATTTAGATGCCATGAGTAAAAAAGAGTTAATTTTAAAATCGAAACAAATAGTTGAGTTAAAGAATATTATTAATGATCTCAACATAAAGCTAAGTGAATCAGAATCGCTGAAAGGTAATTTCATTTCGAACATTATGAATGAGGTTTACAACCCATTTAGCTCTATTTTAAGTATGGCCGACAATATTATATCGCTAAAAGATAATAATATCCATAAGGCAATCCCAATGGCGAAAATTATACATAGGGAAGCGGCCCAGCTCGATTTTCACTTAAAAAACATTTTTGCTGCAGCAAGCATTGAGGCTGGATTAGAGGAAACTGAAGTTTCAGAAGTATTAATAAATGATATTTATTCTTCAGTAATTAAAAAATTTAATTTCGATATAAACAATAAGAAACTAAGATTATCAACTAACATAAGTAATGGTAGCAAAGTAAAATTTACTACAGATGCTAATAAATTAACTTTAATACTTTTAAATTTAATAAGCAATTCTATTAAATACAGTCCTGATAATGGTAATATCAAATGTAATTTTGAGATAGTAGAAAACTATTTAAACATTTGCGTTTGTGATGAAGGAGAAGGAATTTCAGAACTAGACACTGAAATCGTATTTAATCGATTCAGTAGAATAAATCAAACAATAAATTCTGTTTCAGGAGGAACAGGGCTAGGGCTGTCGGTGGTTAAGGCTTTAACCGAAATATTAAATGGAAATATAAAAATCACATCTGAAAACGGAACCAAAGTATTTGTTACTATTCCTGAAATTATTTTAAACAACAATGAATTAGATGATGATACAATAATTTTTGATGAAGAATTATTTTAATAAATATGATTGAGCCATTAAAATATTTCTTACTTCCGGGAGCAATAAAATATTCTAAGAAGCCGATGGAGATAACTACACTACTAGGTTCATGTGTATCTGTTTGCTTATACGATACAAGATTAAATATTGGTGGGATGAATCATTATATGATGCCATATTGGAATGGAACCGGCCTGGCATCACCAAAGTTTGGAAATATTGCAATCGAGAAACTTGTTAACAGCCTACTTTTTGCTGGTTCACAACGTGATGATTTAGTCGCCAAAGTATTTGGAGGAGCTGCAGTTCTTAATTCCAGCGATTGTATTTTTAATATTGGAGAGCGAAATATTGATATTCAAGAAAATCTATTAAAACAAAATGAAATAAGAGTAGTAGCAAAAAGTCTAGGAGGAGATAGGGGGAGAAAACTAATTTTCAACACTAATACCGGGCTTGTAAAAATGAAATATGTAAAGAAATCCATAATATTATGATTTCAAAAAATAAAATAAAAGTACTTATTGTTGATGATTCTGCCTTGATACGCCAGACACTAACATCAATAATATCTTCTCGATCAGACATGGAAGTAATTGCAACTGCATCTGATCCATACATTGCTGTTAACAAAATGAAAACTGAAAAACCAGATGTAATAACTCTGGATATCCAAATGCCGCGTATGGATGGTATTACTTTTCTAAAAAAGATTATGAAACAACACCCATTGCCTGTTGTTGTTGTATCCAGTATTGCTCAAAAAGAAAGTAAGCTGGCACTTGAGGCATATGCAAATGGAGCTATTGATGTTATTGAGAAACCTACATTAAGCTCTAATTTATTACTTGAGGAATGGAGAGACACGCTAATTGAAGCAATATTATCAGCCGCTAATTCACGACTTCCTAAATTTCGCATGAAATCAATAAATGTATCAAAAACAAAAAACAACCTAGCTATAAAACCTGTAAATAAAAAACAACCGTGCAATAGCTTCGTCCTAATAGGTTCCTCAGCAGGAGGAACAGAGGTTATTTTAAAAATATTATCACAATTAGAAATAAACACACCACCAATATTAATCGTTCAACATATGCCTGAGCAATTTACAGCTTCCTATGCAGATCGTTTAAATAATAATAGTTGTTTAACTGTAAAAGAAGCTGATACAGGAGACGAACTCTACCGAGGAATAGCACTAATAGCACCAGGTAATAAGCATATGAAGCTTAATAATAATGGATTTAATTTTTTTGTTGAACTAAATTCTAATGATAAGGTAAACCGACATCGACCATCAGTGGATGTTCTTTTCGAATCGGCAATTAGATATTCGAGCAATAATATTATGGCAATTATCCTTTCAGGTATGGGAAACGATGGAGCTGCGGCTATGTTAAAGCTAAAACATGAAGGAGCAATTACAATTGCCCAAAACAATGAATCGAGCATAGTTTATGGTATGCCTAAAGAAGCACTCAAAATTGGTGCAGCAGATTTTTCACTTTCAATAGAGGAAATTATAGAGGCAATTAACAAATTTGCAAAAAAACACTAATCTTAAAAAAAATAACTATTTTTGATAAGTTTCAAAACTGTAAAAAAAAATATCTAATATAATGGTTGAAACAAAACCCAGGATACTTATAGTTGATGATATTAAATCGAGCCTGCTAAAAATGAAATCGGTTTTAACTGAGAAAGATGAGTATCAAATAGCAACAGCTAATAATGGAAATACTGCACTTAAAAAAGCGAAAGCCCAAAAATTAGATTTAATATTGTTAGATGTTGTAATGCCTGATATGTCGGGCTTTGAAGTTTGTCGTGAATTAAAAAAGAATCAGCAAACTAAGGATATTCCTGTAATATTTTTAACCTCAAAAAGCGATCCTGACAGTATAATTGAAGGATTCAATTGTGGTGCTGTAGATTATGTTCATAAGCCTTTTGTTGAAGAAGAATTACTTGCACGAGTACAGGTACATATACAATTAAATAGAACTAAAAAACAACTAATAGAAGCCAAAGTTAAGGCTGAATTAGCTACAAATGCAAAATCAATGTTTCTCGCAAATATGTCGCATGAAATTAGAACTCCCATGAATGGTGTTATTGGAATGGTTGAAGCATTAAAATGCACCGATATGTCAGAAGACCAAATGGAGTACCTTAATATAATTGACATTTCAAGTGAGAATTTATTATCCGTAGTAAATGACATTCTGGATTTTTCTAAAGTTGAAGCAGGACAAATTGAAATTGAAAGAATAACCTTCAATATTTACAAAACTATTGACGAGGTTATTAAAATGTTAAAATTCAAGGCTGATCAAAAAGATCTCTATTTAACATTTGAGCTCGACAAGGATATACCTTCATTTCTGGTAGGAGATTCATTACGAATTAAGCAAATACTTATTAATCTTATTAACAATGCAATTAAATTTACATCAAAAGGTGGCATCAATATTAGCTGTAAACTAGATAGTATTACTGAAACAGACATAAAACTTAAAGTAATCGTTACTGATACCGGCATTGGTGTTTCAGAATCAATTAAGGATAAACTGTTTGAATCATTCACTCAAGCAGATGTGTCAACAACAAGAAAATTTGGCGGCACTGGTTTAGGATTGGCAATATCAAAAAGCCTTACGAAAATGATGAACGGTGAAATTGGGGTAGATAGTATTGAAGGTGAAGGTTCTTCGTTTTGGTTTACTATATTGCTGGAAAAAGCAAATCCGGAAAATCAAAAGCTGGAAGATTCGTACGAAGTCATGTTAAAAGCCATAAGAAAACTAAATATACTTGTTGCAGAAGATAATAGTATAAATCAACGTGTAGCAAGATTTATCATTGAAAAATTAGGCCATAATATTGAAATTGCCGAAAATGGAGAAATAGCTGTTAAAAAGTTTAAAGATAATAATTACGATATTATTTTCATGGACATCCAAATGCCAGTAATGGATGGCATAACAGCAACTCAGAAGATAAGGAAAGTAGAAGATGAAGAAGGAATTAAAAATGGGATACCAATAATTGCTATGACTGCCAATACTCTGAAGGGTGATAAAGAAAATTTCTTAAAATCAGGAATGAATGACTACATAGGGAAGCCTTTTAAGTCTGCTGAACTGGCACAACTAATCTATAAAATACTGCAAACTAATTAATTTACATTTATGGAAAATGACTGGAAAGGAATTAAAATTCTCATTGTTGAAGATGATAAGTCGAGTCTTATGTTTTTCAAGTTAGCCATTAAACAAACTGGAGCAACAATTTTAACTGCTGTAAATGGAGAACAGGCAATTGAGATAGTTAAAAACAACAAGGATATTGACGTTATAATTATGGATATTCACATGCCTAAAATGAATGGGCTTGAAGCCACAAGTATAATAAAGAACATTAATTCAAAAATTGGAATCATTATTCAAACCGCTTATGTTCTTGAGCATACAAAAGAGGAAAGTTATAAAGCAGGAAGCGATATATTCCTTGAGAAACCTGTGAGTTTAATTACTTTAATTAGCTCAATAAATGATTTATTAAATAAAAAGTAAAAATTTTTGATATTTTGCTAATCAATCAAAAAATATTTTACATTTGCACCCTCAAAATACGGGGTATGGCCCAGTCCGGTTAAGGCGCCTGCTTTGGGAGCAGGAGATCGCAAGTTCGAATCTTGCTACCCCGACTTGAATATCAGATACTTAAAGTCGCTTGTAAAAAAGGCGGCTTTTTTATTTGCTCACGTTTTGCTTGCATAATCATAGTTTCCAGCTAAATCTTACCTTAAAACCTAATATTACCCCCGTGCTTGTTCCAACATGCATCATAGATATCATTATTTCTGTTTTCTTTTTGGGGCGGTAGGGGTTTTGGGTGGTGTAGGTATGGGGTTGGCGTAAGTCTGTGTGACAGAACCGATGAATGAAAGTTGTATTATGGGGAATGGTTGGTTTGGATTGTTTGTTTTAAAAATTCGTACGTAATATCTTCTTGTTCATCTTATCCAGCAATGAAGATAACTCCTTAACTGAAATTCCATTTCCATTTTCCATATTATTTGTTTTAATGAATAAACATGGTAAACGGTTGTGGCTGCGTATAGGTTTTTAGCTACTTTTGATTTTGTTCAACAACTCATATTAGTATTAAAACTGAAAATAAAGAATGTCTAAAATAGATACATCAAATGTTCCGAAAGGAAAATTTAATAAAAGCGGCATTGTAAGTGCGATGAGGCTTTACAAATACATCAAACCTTATAGGGGTCAATACTTTTTAGGTATTTTTTTCTTATTGGGTTCAAGTTTGGCGAGCCTAGCTTTTCCTAAACTCCTGGGTGATCTGGTAAATTCTGGCAATAACACCACTCTTGGTCAGAACTTGAATCAAACAGCCATTTTAATTGCAGTAATATTAGTGCTTCAAGCCATCTTCTCATATTTTAGAATTGTATTATTTGTCAATGTAACAGAGAAATCACTTGCTTCCCTACGTCTTGCCAGTTATAGTCATTTAATAAAACTCCCCCTACACTTCTTTGAAAGAAGAAGAGTTGGTGAACTAAACAGCAGAATATCAGCAGATGTGGCTTTGCTTCAGGAAACTATGACTACCACATTGGCTGAATTCATCCGACAGATTATAATCATAGTTGGTGGGATTACTCTTTTGGGTATTATCTCAATAAAATTAACTGGATTCATGTTAATTATACTTCCTCCTACTATGATCGTTGCTAGGTTCTTTGGTAAGTTCATTAGGAAATTCTCCAAAGACATACAGTCAGAGTTGGCAGATTCAAATACAATCATAGAAGAAACACTACAAGGCATACAGAGTGTAAAAGCCTTTACTAATGAATATATTGAAATAGCTCGTTACAAACAGAAAACAAAAGAGATAGCTGATTTAGGTATGACTAGTGGAAAGTATAGAGGTGCTTTTTCATCCTTTATTATTCTCGGGCTTTTTGGTGCAATTGCAACTGTGGTATGGCAAGGTTCTCGATTAATGCAAGCGGGTGAAATGGCTGCTGGAGATTTATTTTCCTTTGTTATTTATTCTGTTTTTGTTGGTGGTACCATTAGTGGACTAGCCAATGTTTATACCAACATTCAGAAATTTATTGGAGCCACAGAAGACTTATTCAAGATCTATGATGAAGAACCTGAAGACATTCAAGATTTTAGAGAGATTGATCCAAAATATAAAATGAATGGGCAAATTAACCTAAAGAAATTGGATTTTGCCTACCCTTCAAGAAAAGAGCAAAAGGTTCTAAATGATATCAATTTAGATATCGAGAGTAATAAAATGGTAGCCCTTGTGGGACATAGTGGTGCAGGAAAAAGCACTATGGCGTCACTTCTATTGATGTTACATCTTCCTCCAAAAAACACCCTGTTCTTCAATAATATTGACAGTCATGACTTCCCATTATCAGCCTTAAGAAGTCAGATATCACTTGTGCCACAAGACATTTTCCTATTTGGTGGTAGTATAAGTGAAAACATCGCTTATGGAAAACCTGATGCCAGTGAACAAGATATCTATGATGCTGCACAAAAGGCCAATGCTTTAGAATTTATAAAACGCTTCCCTGAGAAATTCGACACCATAGTAGGTGAACGTGGGACACAGCTTTCTGGGGGTCAACGACAGAGAATAGCAATTGCACGTGCTATTTTAAAAGATCCAAAGATTCTAATTTTGGATGAAGCTACATCCTCTTTGGACTCTGAATCGGAGAAACTGGTTCAGGAAGCTCTTGAAGAACTGATGAAAGGGAGAACTTCCATTGTAATTGCTCACCGTTTATCTACCATTAGAAAAGCTGATGAAATTGTAGTTATGGAACAGGGGGAGATTGTAGAGCAAGGTACACATCAGGAACTTATGAAATTTACAGAAGGCAAGTACAATAAACTAATTCAATTGCAGTACTCAAGTTAATGTAAAGGTTCTCCTTAAAATAACTGAGTGAATAATGAAGGGAAACTTAAGGTAATTGGCAGAAATAGAGAATACGCAGCATAGCGCCAACGTTGGAGCGCATTCCCCACATCACGAAATCGAGATTAATTTCTCTTTCTAACGTCAATGTGGGGTCAGAAAAATTAGAGAAAAAGAGTAAATTTGAGAAAAATATAAAACATTGAATATCAACAACAAAATTTGACCTTAGTCTCAATATCAAATCGAAATACATAAATAAATGAAAGTAAGATGATTAAAAACTATTTCGATAAACAATTTGAACTAAGATATTTTGAAATGAATGAATTTGGTGTTGCATCGCCAACTACCATTTTAACGCTATTAGAAGAAACAGCAGCTGACCATTGTTATTCTATAAACCATAGTTTATATCAATTAGCAGAACAAAATATTGGGTGGGTTTTAATTTCTGGGCTTATGCAAATGGAGCGATATCCCAGTTATAAAGAAAAGATTACTATTAGAACTTGGTTGTCAAAATATACAACAATTAAAGGTTTTAGAGAAAATATTATTTATGATGAACAAAATAATATTATTGGAAGAATCAAAGGCTTATGGGTTTTCTTTGATATAGATAGAAGAAGACCTGTTCAAATATTTAATGATATAATGGAAAAATGGTCTTTCTGTAATGAAGAATGTATTGATTATAATATTTCTAAAAAGATTAAAACAGTTGAGAATTCAGATTACGAATTAAAATTCAAAGTAAATAGATATGATACTGATATTTATAGGCATGTAAATAATATTAGATATTTACAATGGGTAGTTGAGTCAGTTCCTGAGGAAATTATTGATAATTATTATTTGTACTCTATTGACGGTAGATTTACTGCAGAAGCGCATAATGGTCAAACAATCGTTTCTTTGACTAAAAATGATACAAAGGATAAATCATTTATACACTCAATAAAAATTGAAGGAACTGATAAAGTTTGTGCAACAGCAAAGACGATTTGGAAGAAAATGAAAGCACGAAAGCACAACAAAGATGTATAAAAATAATAGCCGAGACAGTAGTAATTTTAAGGGTTCTAGCCTGCTTCAACTTTCTTTTAACTTGATAAGTTTGAAGTCCGCAGTCGGCTAGCATTCTTATACTAAACTGTAGCGGACATGTTCCATTTCGATAGTTTACTAAGTATTAAGGAAGATAATATGTTTAGAGATAAAAGAAGCAAGAAAATTATTGTTATAGCACATTGTTTATTGAATCAAAATTCAATATCTGATGGAACTGCAGATTTTCCAAGTCAGTTTGATAAAGTCATTAATCTACTAATTGAAAATAAAATTGGAATAATTCAATTGCCTTGCCCTGAACTCATTTGTCTTGGACTTAGTAGACAGGATGAAAATGGATCGAATAGACAAGTATTGCTTGAGAATACCCGAATACGAAATTTACTTGATAAAAAAGATAAACTTGAATTATTGAGAGAGAAAGCAAAAGAAGTTGTAAATCAATTAGAAGAATATAATAAATACAGTTTTAAGATTTTTGGCATTATTGGAGTGGATCGATCGCCAAGTTGTGGAGTAGAGACAACATCTATTGAAGGAGAAGAAAAAAAAGGAAGTGGCGTATTTTTAAGCATATTGGAAGATGAATTGCAAAAAAAAGGAATTAAAATTCGGATGATTGGATCAAAAACAAGCAAAGAACGAGAAACAGTCGAGATGATTAAAAGATTCATTGAAAGATAAACAAAAAGATAACTAACACAATTTTAAAACAAAATGGACAAAATAATTGTAGCTGATAAACTTTCTCAATTTCATGACCATTGGAATCCAAGAATTGTAGGTGAATTAAACAGACAACATGTTAAATTAGTTAAATTTCAAGGAGAATTTGTTTGGCACAAGCATGACAATGAAGATGAGTTGTTCTATGTTCTTAGAGGGGAATTTAGAATGGAATTCTGTGATAGGACAGTTGAACTCAAAGAGAATGAGTTTTTAATTGTTCCAAAAGGAGTTGAGCATAGACCCGTAGCAGACAAAGAAGTTGCAGTAATGTTATTTGAACCCATCTCAACTATAAATACAGGCGATAAAAACGGAGAACTGACAAAAAAAGAACTTAAGAAAATATGAGATTTATTGACCGAGGAAGAAGAGCACGAACCGCTAACAAAAGCTATATGTAATGCGGGGTTTAGCGGGTATTTCGGCCGCAGTTCTTCGTTGCAACACAGCTAATTCGTCTTTGACGATTGGCGTAAAAAAAGAAAATATGAATAAACGAATTGGCTCAGTGCAGACTTGAAAGTAAAGTGCTTCGAAAACCCACACTAAGCATAGCCAAGACCGTTATGTGTTATTAGTAAAGACTCTACAAGATGAATACAAAACAGAAATATCACAATGTGAGTAAGAATAAAATGAAGAATATGATAAACATCAATAATATATTAATCAGATGAAAAAAATTACTTTATTAAGTCTTTTGTGTTTGCTTTTAATTATACCAGATCAATCCCTTGCCTGCACAACATTTATAATTTCGGGTAAATATACAGCAGATGGAAAACCCATACTTTTTAAAAACAGAGATACTAAACAAATGCAAAACTCCCTTGCTTTTTTTAATGATGGCAAATATCAATATATTGGTTTGGTTGATGGAATTGAGAATTGGGATGAAATGGTTTGGGGAGGTTATAATGAAATTGGATTTGCAATTATCAATTCTGCTGCCTACAACAATAACATTGGCGACACATCAAAGTTCATGGATCAGGAAGGTGTAATAATGAAACTTGCCCTGCAGACATGTAAAACGCTTGAAGATTTTGAAAATTTACTGTATACCATTCCAAAACCCAGTGGACTTGATGCTAATTTTGGAGTAATTGATGCATCTGGTGGAGCCGCATTTTATGAGACAGGGAATTACAGCTTTATTAAAGTTGATGCAAATGATCCAAAAAATGCACCTAATGGAATCCTTGTGAGAACCAATCACTCATTTAGTGGCGATTTTGAAAGTGGAATGGGCTATTGCAGATATAATACTGCAATTAGTACGCTAAATAAGGCTGCTGTTAAAAAAAATATAACTCCACAGTTTCTTTTTAATAATGTATCCAGAAATTTATACCACTCATTAACCAAAACGGATTTATTGGCAAAACTACCACTTAAAAGAGATGTCCCAGAGTTCAAGTTTTTTATAGACTATATACCACGAATATATTCCGCTTCTGCAATTATGATTATAGGTGCTAAGGATCAAGAACATGTGAAAGATGCAATGATGTGGACTATTCTGGGGTTCCCACTAACCTCTGTTGCTATTCCTACTTGGATATCGGCTGGCAATAAGTTACCAAAAGTGGTTACTATGGATAAAAGTTTTAAATCTCCTATTTGCACTGCTGCTTTAAAATTTAAAGAAGAGTGTTTTCCTATAACACACGATAAAGGATGGAATTATTTGAATCTTTCTGTAGTTGTAAATCAACAAAATAATGGTTACATGCAACTCCTTCAACCCATAGAAGACGAAATCTTTAATAAAGGAAATCTATTGATATCTGAGATTGAAAAAGACGAAAAAACAGAAGAAGATTATCAATCATTTTATAAATGGCTTGATCAATATTTGTTAAAAACATATAAGGAGCATTTTAATATTAATCTCTATCATAATTGAAGTTTAAATTCATTACCAATTATAAACATAAGCCTAACAACAGTAACCGCTGCACAAGCCCCTAATTCGCCTATAATTTGATTCGTTAATATGGTTTCTAACAATTTTCTCTATTAATTTTGATATTGAAGCATCTAAGCTTTGGGTAGCCCCTTCTATGGTGGTAGTTTAGTTTCTTTTTCTTTGATGGAATTTAAAGCACGAGTCTCGCTTGCACACGGGCTTGGTTGGAAGACTCGCTAGTGGGAATTTGTCTAGCGGTTGGCTACTATATTATAAGCAGTTATTTTTTATTTCTCCTTATTGACTTAAGGGCAAGGTAAATTTAAAATTGCTTCCCTTGCCTAATTCGCTCTCTACCCATATTTTTCCACCAAGCTTTTCTACAAATTCTTTGCAAAGTACTAAACCCAATCCAGAACCTTTTTCACCTGCTGTACCTTTAGTTGTAATATATGAGCTTATGTTAAACAGACTGTTGCGGGTTTCATCATTCATACCAACGCCATTATCTGAAACAGTAATTGTAATAAAATTATCTTCTTTTACAGCATAAATATCTATTTTACCATTTAAATTAGTAAACTTTATTGCATTGGAAATAAGATTTCGCAAAACTGTCTTTACAATATTTTCATTGGCAAATAGTTCAATCTCATCTGATTGAAAGTGATTTAAGGATATGTTTTTAGTTATTGCTGCTAACTCTGATGTTTCAATTATTTCCTGGATAATAGATAAATAGTTTATTTTTTTAGGTTTGAAATCAATTTGACCGGATTGCGATTTTGCCCAGTCTAATAAATTGTTTAGTAAACCGAGTGTGCTTTTTGCTGTTGAATTTATTAAAGAGCCATATTGTACAGTTTTTTCAATATCGCCAGCAACTTCATTATCACTTAATAAATTAGAAAACCCAAGTATGCTGTTAAAGGGACTTCTTAAATCGTGAGCAATTATTGAAAAAAGTTTGTCTTTTGTTGTGTTTAGTTCTTGTAGTTGGATTTCACTCTTTTTAAGTGCTATTTCTACCAGTTTGCGTTTGGTGATGTCGTGATTAACTGATAAGCACGCTTTTTCGCCTTTAAAATCAATAGGAGTGAGTACTACCTGGGTCCAGTATTCTGTGCCGTCCTTTTTCCTTTTCTTTTCGACTGATATAACCTTTTGTCCTTTTACGAGGGCTTCATCCCATTCATCAAGTGGGCTCTCAGAACTATCAGCAATGTTAAGATCACGGACTATGTTCATTTTAAGCAGATGATCCCTTGTATAGCCGGTTTGCTTTTCTGCTGCCGGATTAACTTCTAATATTTGGGCGCTATCAGTTCCGCCAATTTTAGTAACAAAAACAGCATCGCCTAAATCATTAAAAAGACGCCTGAATCTTTCTTCACTTTCCCGCAACTTTTTCTCTGCCTGCTTGCGCTCAGTGATGTCATGGAAATTGACGAGCACACCATTGATTGCAGGATCGTTGATATGGTTAGCGGCAGCAAGTTCTATCCATTTATAAGTACCATCTTTACATTTGTGTCTAAATTCAACTACCAAAGGGGAATCTGTTTCGAGTGTTTTGCTGAATTCTTTCTGAATCCTTTTAATATCTTCCGGATGCACCTTTTCAAAGCTGCTTGTGCCGATAATTTCTTCTGGCTTCCATCCAAGCCATTTTTCAATATTTGGACTTTGATATTTTATTATACCATCAGGCCCCATAATGGCAATAACATCACCGATATTTTCTATCATCGCAGAGTGCTTTGCGTTCGTCACCCGCAATGTCTCTTCCGCCTGTTTTCGTGCAGTTATTTCTTCTTTTACTGCTAGAAAATGAGTGGCTATTCCTTCCTTATTTTTGATTGGAGATATTGATGCTAATTCCCAATATAATTCTCCGTTTTTCTTTTTGTTATGAAATTCCCCTCTCCACTCATTACCTGAAGTAATTGTATCCCAAAGTATTTTGTATTGTTCGGCAGGCAATTCGCCTGATTTAAGAATTCTTGGGTTTTTTCCTAAGGCTTCTTCAAAAGAATATCCGGTGGTAGCTGAAAACTTTGGATTTACATATTCGATATCTCCTTTTAGATCGGTAATAACTACGGTATTAGGGCTTTGTTCTACCGCTTGTGAGAGTTGATTTATTTGCTCTTCTGCATGCTTTCGTTCGGTTATATCGGTGAATATTGTTGCAAAATAACCCGGCTTAGGTGAGAATACTGAAATTTCAAAATGCTTATCTAATGGTTGAAAATAGGTTTGAAAAGAATTAGGCTCACTTGTTTCTGCAACACGCAAATAAATATCCAAAAATGGAGCAGGTGAAACACCATAAAGTTGGGTAGCCAGTGCATCTCTTGCTTTTTCTGCCGGAATACCAACATGTTTTTCAAAAGCAGGATTTGTGTTAATAATTTTATAATCAATGGCTTTAAGTGCTGAGTCGTAAATAACTTCATGGAGTGCAAATCCTCCATCCATATGTGAAAATAATCCACGAAATTTTTCTTCACTTTCTTTTAATAATAGTTCAGTTTTTTCTTGTGAAAGTATTTGCTTATTTAGTTTATTCATTATAAATATAATAATCAGTATACCAATTATTAATATTGCTAAATAGTTTATAATTAATTGTTTTATTTCTTTTGCTGATATATTGTTAAGGCCGGTAACCGGAACATAAATTGATAACCCTCCACGAATATCCCCAACCTTGTATTCTTGATGTTCATGACATTTTAAACAGCTTTGCTCTGTTATAAAGGGGCGTATAACTCTGATATATTCAATTCCATTCATAGTTTCTTGTTTTGTATAAATGGTATCTCCTTTTTCAAAGCCAAGCAGCGCTTTATTTTCCCAGGCGTCTGGTTTATTTATGGGGTTTAGTAATTTTAAACTGGTTAAATGACCTGGCAAATTAAATTCTGTGGCTGACAATTCCAATACTTGTCGTGTCATGTATGCCGGATTTACCAAAGTGAGTGTATCATTATCCGTTGTTATTATATCTCGTTTTTTAATAAAAGTCAAGTGTGGGTTTGGTGGTGTGTATTTTGAAATTGGCACATAAACACCCCCTTGTTTAGCTACCCATTTACGATACATTATATCTTTTTTATACGCAATATCCGCCATAACATTTTCAGTTTTATTCAATTGTTTATGATGGTCATTCAAGGCACTTAAAAATGCAAGCGAAATTGCTATTATCCACAAACTAATAATAATTGACGCGTATTTTGTAATATTTATCTTGTTCATATTTTAATTATAATGTAATTATTTTCTACTCACCGCATGTGGAGGGGAATATAACCCCGGAGATCCCTCGCCTACGCTCGGGATCAGTTCGACTAAATAATTTTGCTTCACAAAATTTAAATCTCACTAATTTAAACAATACTCATAAATGGCGTATAGCTGTTAATCCCTATTTCTTCAAATATTTAACAATCAACTGTTTCAATTCATCTGCTTCGATGGGTTTTGAAATATAATCATCACATCCGGCAGCAATAGTTTTTTCTTTGTCGCCTTCTAAAGCATAAGCCGTTTGTGCAATGATAATAACGTCCTTGTTAAACTTTCGTATTTGTCTGGTGGCTTCGTAGCCATCCATTTCGGGCAAAAGAATATCCATTAGTATCATATCAATGCCAGGCCTATTTTGACATACTTGCACAGCTTCTTTTCCTGTTCTTGCGATAATGATTTCGTGTGCGAATTTTCCAATAACAATCGAAAGGAGGTCTTCTGAAGTTTCATCGTCTTCAACAATTAATATACAATACTTGTCAATTGGAGTTACATCAATGGAAGGCAAGATTTCCTTTTCCGCTTTATCTTCTTTTACCGATACCGGTTTGTATGGAATGGTAAAATAAAATGTACTTCCTCCTGTCTTGCCCGCAGGAAGATTTTCTTCTTCACTTTCCATCCAAATTTTTCCACCTAGCATTTCCACATAAGCTTTTGATATAGATAAGCCGAGACCTGCTCCCTGTCGTGCCATTTTATCTTCAATATCAGCTTGAATAAACCGTTCAAATATGGCTTCTTGCCTGTCTAGTGGAATTCCTATTCCTGTATCTTTTACGTAAAAAACAAGTGTATTTTTGTTTTGATTATACCCAAATTCTACGGAACCTTTTTTAGTGTATTTAATTGCATTTTTCAAAAGGTTTGCTAGTATGGCATAAACTTTTTCATTATCGGTTTTTAGGATGGCTTTTTTTGATGGTAAAGAAATTACTGATGAAAACTGCATACCCTTTGCTTCAACCTCGGGTTTAAAGAAAGTATAAAGGAATTCGATTTGCTCGTTGATATTCGATTCCCCGATATTAACTTCCATCTGGCCTGATTCTATTTTCGAAACACTAACAATATTATCGATGATATTAAGCATTCGCCTTCCACCTTTTTCGATGATTTGGATATAGTCTTGGTGCTTTTTACTGTTAAGACCAGGTTCTTTTAATAAGGTGGCAAAACCAAGTATACCATTCATTGGGGTACGTATTTCGTGGCTCATATTGGCCAGAAAAGCTGACTTTAAGCGGTCTGATTCTTCTGCTTTATCTTTGGCTGTTATGAGTTCAGTTTCTGCCTGCTTGCGTTCAGAAATATTGATAAAGCTTATTATGAAGTAATCTTCATGAAGTGGGAAAGCAGTAATTTCCAGGGTTCGATTATAAATTTCAAAATTCTGTTCATAATTGATAGGTTCACCGGACATAAGTACGTTTCCATATTTACGAACTAATTCACTTAGAGCTTTCGAATCCACCATTTCAGAAGCTTTTTTTCCTACAAGCTGGTTTAATTCCAATCCAGTATTCTTCTTAGTTGACTGATTTGCTTCTAAGTGAATAAAATCTGTGTATTCAGATTTTTCATTTTTCAGCATTTTACAAATAACAATTCCAAAAGGTGAATTTTCGTAAAGATTGCGAAATTTTTCTTCGCTTTCTTCGACTTTTTCTTTAGCCTTTACTAATTCATACTCTGCCTGTTTCATTTCAGAAACATCAACAATTACACCTCGCAAACCGACTGACTTATTTTCTTTCAAAATAAGGTTTGAGTAAGCCAATACATCAAAAGTAGATCCATCCTTGCGGAGCATGGTGTATTCTTCGCTTAATGCATTTTTATTACCTGCCAGGCTTAACTTAATATTTTCAACAGCTCTTGCCCTGTCATCAGGGATGTAGAAACCTAAGGTGCTTTTACCGATCAACGAATCCTGTTCAGAATAGCCCAATAACTTAAACGCTTGTTTGTTTGTGTAAGTCAGGTTTCCCAGCATATCGATTTCAAAAACTATCTGAGGTAACATATCCGCCATTTCCCTGAATTTTTCTTCGCTTTCCAGCATTTTCTCCTTCGCCAGCTTGCGCTCGGTAATGTCCACCCCAAGGCCAATCAGAGAAGGAGCACCATCCACTATAATTTTTTTTCCACTGAATTGGTAGGGTGTCCTCTTTCCATCTTTGGCTACAAAACGGCCTTCAACTTGAGCTTGACCATGAGTGAACACCCGTTGAATAGACGAAGCAATAGCCTGTTTGTCTTCACCGTCAAACAAATCCATCGGGCTTATCTGCGCCATCTCTTCTGTTGAGCGGCCTGTCACCTCTTCAAACATTGTGTTCCACCGTAAAAACTTCCCCTCTTCGCTAATGAGATAAAACACACCCGGCAGATTGCTAACCATCAACTCGTAAAACAGTTTTTCTACCAACAGAGCTTCCTCCGCCTGCTTGCGTTCGGTGATATCAGTACAGAATGCAATAAACTGATTGTTAGGTAGATTTACAGCATCTAATCTAACATCTACAATTGAACCATCTTTTTTCTTTAATTCGGTTTCATAGCTTAATTTACCTTCTTTCTTAAGCTGCTGGATACCAGCGCCATCTTTTACACTAACTGAAATATCCTGAACCGATAATTGTAATAGTTCATTCTTCGAATAACCCAATAATGTACATGCTCCCGGATTGACATCGAGATATTTGCCTTTACCATCGGCGATGAATATTCCAAGTGGCGCATTTTCTACATATGATCTGTGTTTCGCTTCTGAATGCTTCAGAGCATTTTCTGCTTCTTTTTGCTCTGTAATGTCAACAAAAACAGCTTGAGTTGCAGGTTCATTATCATAATGTATTAAAGTACTAATTAAATCAACCCAACGAACTCTTCCATCTTTCTGTTGTATCCGGTATGTTCCTTTTGGATCGACTTTCTTACCAGAGGTACGGTCAGCAAAGGCTTTAAAAAATGCTCCCCGATCATCTGGGTAAATTAGGCTTGTCAATTCCTCGAGCCCAAATGCTTCAAGTTCCTCAGTCGAATAACCGGATATTGTTTCCATTGGTAGGCTGGCATAGGCAAGTCTTACAGGATTGTTTAATGCTACAACCATTCCCTGGAGAGAACTTTCCACAAGTGTGCGGTATTTTTCCTCGCTGGAAATGAGTGCTTCTTCTGCTCGTTTGCGCTCAGAAATATCTCTAGCAACACCATAGTAGAATATTCTATCATCAAGTTTGTACTTCTTTGTACTCAATTCCACAGGAATTAAATCACCATTTTTATGCTGATGAGTTGATTCAAGTATTATTTGCTTATTAAGAGGAATATCTTTACAAAATTTAAGAAACTCATGAACAGGATAATTGGAATCAACGGAATCTATACTATGACCCACTATTTCTTCTCGCTCTTTTCCAGAAATATCAATGGCACTTTGGTTAGTATCGATAATCATGCCGTCTTCAGACATCAGATAGATTGCGTCAGAAGCCATTTCAATCAGGTTTCTGTATTTACCTTCACTTTCTTTCAGAGCTTCTTCAGCTATTATCAAATTATTATTAATACTTTTAGAATTGATTAAATCGTTTTCGAGTGTCTCAATTTTTGATAATAATTCATCTTTGCTTAATTTATCATAGTTCATAACCCATTGATTTAAGGTGAGCAGTAATTACATTACGGTCATAAAATCACTTACCAAAATTTAGTAAGCTTTCAATGAAGGCATTCAAATGTATAAATAATTTTCAAAAAAAAGTGGTTTCATTTAAATTTTTCTTTGAAGCCGATGAATAAAGGATTCAAATTGATTTAGGTTTCTTAACAAACTGCTGCAACAAGATCATTTCAAAGTGGCTTAATCTATAATTATCTTTTCTTTAAGATGATGATTTTTGACATAATAGATTATGTAGGGAGGATACTCGTTAATTTGGTGATTTTAGAATTGTTGTTAAGCGTAGTGTGTTTTTTACTGATGTTTTTTAGCTGACTAACTCTTTATTTAAATAATATTTATTTAGGATATTATTTTAGATAGAGAAACATGACCTATGCATAGTTGATTATATTGCTGGCGTAATTTTGATTACGACATAATCATGAATAAAGTCTGACATCCAACAAAGATAAAATTTTTAGAAGCTAAAGCGAGATGCACTAAAGTGCATAGTTTTAACTAATTTTGAGACCAATAAATTATTTCTAATACACCTTTCAAACTCTTGTGTGTATTAATTTGATCCCTAAAGTCAGATTCTGACACACCGTACACCCAAAAGTTCAAATTTGTTTGAAGACATACATAGCTGAAGACCGGTTCGATTCAACCTATTTTCATGTTTTTCAGAAATAACGGGAAAAGCATAAGATATCTTAAAAAAAATAGGACATCAAGATAATTGAGCTATAAGCACAACCTATTTGATTCATGTTACTGTCATATCTAAAAAAAGCTTTAATATAATATTTTACATTTTTTCAAATCACTAATTTATAATCGCTCTATAGTAGGCAATATCACTAGAACCAAATCATTTTAATTTAAATAAAATGTAAATTTGGCGGGAAATTTCAATTGAAACAAACATTACTAACTAATAAATATATACTAGCTCGATGCATAAAACGATTATAATATTTATCATTATCGCCTTTGTAATGAAATTACATTCCCAAGAAGTTGCACAATGGAGAGGACCTGACAGAGACGGGAAATACAATGAAACAGGGTTGCTAAAACAATGGCCTGAATCAGGGCCTAAGTTACTATGGCACTACGATGAACTTGGAGATGGACATTCTTCAGCAGCAGTTACAAACGACATGGTATATACAGCAGGAACGTCCGAAAAAGGAAAAGGTTTTGTAATTGCATTAAATCATTTTGGGGAGATGAAATGGAAAACAGTATTCGGAAATGAGTGGGTTGATAACTGGGACGGAGTACGCTCAACACCGTTAATATACGACAACAAGGTTTATATTATGAGTTCTTATGGAGAGCTTGTATGTATGAATGCAGAAAACGGTAATATCATCTGGAAAGTTGATTTATTTACTGATTATGATGGTATAAATATTAAATGGGGCGTAACAGAAAACCTGTTAATTGATGACAATAAATTGTTTATTACACCCGGCGGAATAGATGCCAATATTATTGCACTAAACAAAGATACAGGCGAATTAATTTGGAAATCAAAAGCAATGGGGGAAATAAGTGCCTATTGTTCTCCTCTGTTAATTGAATTGGAGGATAGAAAGCTATTTGTAACTCAAACTGCAAACTCAATTGTTGGGATTGATCCAACAAACGGTGAGCTATTATGGAATGTTGATCAAACTAACAAATGGTCGGTTCATGCAAATACACCTCTTTATCACAACAGACAAGTTTATTGTGCAAGTGGTTACGGTAAAGGTGGTATTAAGCTTCAATTATCAGATGATAGAACATCTGTTACCGAATTATGGAGAGACGAATCTTTGGACGACAAAATGGGAGGCATGATACTGCTTGATGGACGCATTTATGGATCAGGAGATGCCAATAAAGAGTGGTACTGTATTGACTGGGAAACAGGTGAAGAACTATATTCATCAAAAATGCTAAAAGTTGGTAATATAATATATGCCGATGGATTATTATATTGTTATGGAACCGGTGGAAAGGTCGGGATTGTCGATCCAACTACAAATGATTACAACCTTATAAGCTCATTTAAGGTCCCTTATGGAGAAAAGTATCATTGGTCACACCTCGTAATTCATAATAAACGACTTTATGTAAGGCATGGAACTTCGTTAATGGTTTATGATATTGCACAAGAATAATCTAGTTAAGATCAATGTAAGAATTAATGAAACATCCATAAATCGAGATGGACATATAATTATATGATAAAAAACCAAAAAGATAAATACATACTCCTAACCGTCGTAAGTGCTGGGATAATACTTATTTTATATTGGTTTTATTACAATCCTGTGTCAGACTTTAAGTTAAGTATTCCCGGAATGGATAATCGTCCTAACAGTATCTCAGGATTAAATGAGAAAGTGAAAATTGGTGAAGACTTTGTGCAATTTTCTGACAACAATTCAGACCTAACAGGGAAATGGACTCGGTTTAGAGGTGATGACTTCGATAATATTAACAAAGAAAATATCAGGCTTATAAATAGATTTCCAAGTGAGGGGCCAACAATATTATGGAAAAAGGATCTTGGAGAAGGTCATGCAGCCCCTGCAATTTACAATGGAAAAGTTTACATTCTGGATTATCTTGAAAAAGAAAAAGCCGATGCTTTAAGATGTTTTTTGCTTGAAACAGGAGAAGAACTATGGCAACGAAAACACAGCGTACACATCAAAAGAAATCATGGAATGTCAAGAACTGTTCCTGCTGTTACTAATGATTTCATTGTTACAATTGGTCCTAAAGGTCATGTTATGTGCTGCAACCCGGCAAATGGAGATTTCCGTTGGGGAATAGACCTTGTTAAGGATTATCAAACAGAAATTCCTTTTTGGTATACCGGCCAATGCCCTATGATAGACAACGATACGGCCATAATTGCTCCCGGAGGAAAATCCCTTTTAATTGCAATTGATTGTGCAACCGGAGAAGTTGCTTGGGAAACTCCAAATCCTGATAATTGGCAGATGTCGCACTCATCAGTCATGCCTATGACGTTGGAAGGGAAGAAGATGTATGTTTACGCAGCAATTGGTGGCATTTGCGGTATTTCCGCTGAGGGCTCCAATAAGGGAAAACTACTTTGGAAGCTCAAAGATTTTGCACCTAATGTTGTTGCCCCCTCTCCCATTATTTATGATGATGGAAAAATATTTATGACGGCAGGTTATGGCGCTGGCTCAATTCTTTTTAAGGTAGAGAAAAATAACACTGAATACTCTGTCAATATATTACAACGCTTCAAACCAAAAGAAGGATTGGCATCAGAGCAACAAACCCCAATTGTTTATAAGGATCATATCTTTGCCGTTCTGCCTAAAGATGCCGGCTCTAACAGGAATCAGCTGGTTTGCTGCAAACCTGATGATTGCGAAAATATATTATGGACAAGCGGGAAGTCAGAACGTTTCGGCCTTGGCCCATATATAATTGCTGATAGCAAATTTTTCATTCTTAACGACGATGGGACTTTGACAATTGCCATAGCTTCAACATTAAAATTTACATCACTTGATAAGAAAAGGATATTGAAAGGGCATGATGCGTGGGGTCCTATTGCTATTGCAGATGGGAAATTAATAATGCGCAACTCAAAACAAATGGTATGTATTGATGTTCAAAAACATTAAAAACCAGAAAAGATGAACAGTAATAAAACAATTATAACAATAGCAATTATATTCATCATAGCAATTGTGACTTTTATGGCTCTTGATTTTTTTGGTGACTTTAACAAGGCCAACAAAAACGTATATGATTACAAGCTTGATAATTTTATCATCGTTGATTCTTCTCTCATTAATTACAAGGAAGTTCTTCAGATAGCCCCTGAATTAGAAGTCCTTAAGGCTGTTACAATTGACCAAAATGATAATATTTATGTAAGTGGAGATAATAGTATCTTTATCTATAATAATGAAGGAAATCTCATCAAAGAAATTATTACAGGAACAAACGCCTTAAGTATTACCGTTAGTCACTTTGGTGATATCTTTTTAGGAGCTGAAGATCATATTGAGGTTTGGAACTCTAATGGCATTCAAAAAAATATCTGGGAAACCTTAAACCCCAATGTATTAATTACAAGTATAGCAAACATTGACTCATCGGTTTTTGTGGCAGATGCGGGTAATAAAATTGTATATCATTACGACCTGGAAGGAAATCTTCTAAATGAAATTGGCAGAAAAGATTCCATAGCCGGTATTGACGGCTTTATTATTCCCAGCCCATACTTTGATATAGCTATTGGTCGTGATGGTGAATTGTGGGTTGTAAATTCTGGCATGCACCAGCTCGAATCATATGATAAAGAAGGAAATCAGATATCTTCATGGAAAAAAACATCAATGAGGCTGGATGGTTTTAGTGGATGCTGCAACCCATCACATATAGCAATTTTACCTAATGGCTCGTTTGTCACAAGTGAGAAGGGCATCGAAAGAGTAAAAATACACGAGCCATCCGGAAAATTTAAAAGCGTGGTTGCAGCACCTCAACAGTTTGAAAAAGGAACGAGAGGCCTTGACTTAGCTATAGATTCTGAAAACAGAATAATAATACTAGATCCAAAAAAAGGTAGGGTTAGAATATTTGATAAAAAATAAAGTTGCAAATCTATTAACAATGATTACACGTAAAGATTTTATAATTAAAATATTCAGAACAGCTACTTTCGCTTCATTGGCAGGTTTGAGTGGTTATCTGCTATTAAGAGAACAAACAGATGAAGTTTGTAATTTTGATTTCGTTTGTAAGAATTGTAAAAAACTTAAAGCGTGTAATTTGCCAGAGGCAGTAGATCATAAAAACAGTAGGTAGATGAACCATTCCGACAATAATAACAAATCAACCCGACGGGATTTTATAAACCGTAGTTTGAGAATTTCAGCAGGAATTGCCATTGGAGGTATTGTTGTGGGATTAGTTAAAGATTCTTCATCCGAAGATCTTGTTTGGCAACTCGACCCTAACCTATGTATTCAATGTGGAAGATGTGTTACCAACTGTGTACTCACTCCTTCCGCTGTAAAATGTGTTCATGTTTTCGACATGTGTGGATATTGTGATTTATGTGGTGGATATTTCAGGCCGGAAGCAAAAGAACTAACAACTGGTGCTGAAAATCAACTTTGCCCCACAAGTGCAATTGAAAGAAAGTTTATTGAAGACCCATTTTTTGCATACCATATAAATGAAGATTTATGTATCGGGTGTGGTAAATGTGTTGCAGGTTGTGGTGCTTTCGGAAACGGGTCACTTCAACTTCAGGTAAACCATGATATTTGTGTGAATTGCAACCAGTGTTCCATAGCTAGAGAATGCCCAACAGATGCATTTAGAAGGGTGCCACGTAGTAAGAGTAGAATTCTAAAAGGATATAGCGAAGATAATGTATAGTTAAATGAGAAAATCTTATAAACACATATCAACTATACTGTTCATTATCTTGCTAATACAAGTGTTAGATGTTAATGCCCAGCGCTTCCCAAAACCGGAATTTGAATCGGGATATGTTCAGGAGTCGGTACAAGCACCTGTACCACGCTCTGATTTTATGGAGTATTTCGATGTATTAGTTTTGATCGTTGCCATGTCGGTTGTTTCCTGGTTTGTATTGAAAAAAAGATCAAGAAGAGGAGTGTTTTGGGTTTCAATATTTTCAATACTATATTTTGGCTTTTACAGAGAAGGGTGTGTTTGCTCTGTTGGTTCCCTTCAAAATATTGCTTTGGCTCTTTTTAATCCGGGATATAAAATTCCGCTAACTGCGCTAGCATTTTTTGTGATCCCATTGGTTTATGCTCTGTTTTTTGGGAGGACTTTTTGTGCAGGGGTATGTCCATTGGGGGCTATTCAGGACCTTTTTGTTTGGAAACCATTACAATTGAAACCATGGTTGCAAAAGATGCTCGGTCTCATCCCGTTTATATATCTCGGACTTGCCGTACTTTATGCCGCAACAGAAACTGATTTTATAATTTGCCGATACGATCCATTTATAGGTATTTATCGGCTAGATGCTAAATTCACAATGTTTATTCTTGGTGGGATTTTTTTACTGACAAGCGTGTTTATTGCCAGACCTTATTGCCGATTTTTTTGTCCATATGGAGTACTTCTGAATTGGTTTAGCCGAATTTCCAAATATCATATGACAATAACCCCATCAAAATGTATTCAATGTAGTTTATGTGAAACTTCATGTCCGTTCGGTGCAATTGATATTCCTGAACAAGTTAAACTTAAAGAATCTCGTAAAGACAGCACTAGAAGATTTGTCATACTATTAGCCATTATCCCAATTTTAGTTATTCTGGGAACTTGGACAGGGTCACAATTTCATGAGAACCTTGCCAGGGTAAATCCAACAGTCAGATTAGCTCAGGATATTCTTGAACAAAGCAATAACCCAACAATCATAACGAACCCTCAATATATTGAACCTATAGAAATAGAAGCTTTTAGATCATCGGGCAAAACTGATAAACAACTATATACAGAAGCAAAAGAGATTATTCAAGAATTTCATACCGGCGGAATGCTGCTTGGTGGTTTCTTAGGATTAGTTTTTGGATTTACACTTGCCGGATTATCAGTTTTCAGATACCGTAAGGATTACGAACCAAATAAAGGTACATGCTTTAGCTGTGCCAGATGTATGGATTATTGTCCCGTTGAAAAAGATAAATAAATGAAACCAAATAATAAAAATACTAGTCTCTGGATACGAGTAGCTCAAATTGCAGGAGCATTTACATTTATTATCTCAATGCTGTTAATAGTAAATTATGCGCAATACAAAAGAATTGATCCTGTTGAAACAGAGCTTATCAATACATTAGTACAAAGGTTAAATAATAATCCTGAAGATCGCCAACTTAGAGAAGAAATAAGGACGTTAGACTTATTATCTAGAAAAGCATATTTTACTAATCAATGGCAGGTTAGAACAGGTGGATATTTATTACTATTAAGCATTGCCGTTCTGGTTATAGCCATGCAGGTAATAAAATCTAACTCAGCAAAGGAAGTAAGTCTTATCCATAAAGAGGAAGCTTTTTTAGATCAAAAAAATGCACGTTTATGGATATCAATTGGTGGAGCCGTAATAGTAACCATTGCATTGGTGTTTGCTTTTCTTACACATGCTGAACTATCAGAAGACTTTGCAATTGCAGCATTACCAGATAACCCAGAAGAGGTTACTGAAATCATAGAAGTGGCTGATAATTATTTAATTATTAATAAAAGCACTCTGGAAAGCAAAAAAGAGATTACAAAGAGTGAGACCGCACCTCCAATAAATCCACATTTGTCAGAGGAAACAAAAGTTGAAGAAAAACCAAAAGAAGCTGAATCAACAAAAGAGACTAATAATGTGGTACTTCCACCCACAAAAAAGCTGATTGAATTTCCAACCGAACAAGAAATAAAAAATAATCATCCAACATTTAGGGGTCCGTTTGGAAATGGTATCTCATATCAAAAAAATATACCTGTAAAATGGGATGCCATCACTGGTGAAAATATACTCTGGAAAACAAAAATCCCACTTCATGGGTACAATTCACCAATAATTTGGGGAGATAATATTTTTCTATCCGGTGCAAACTCATCAAAACGTGAAGTATATTGTATAGATAGAAATACAGGCAAAATAATTTGGACTGTCGATGTTAATAACATTCAAGGATCTCCAGCCAATTCACCCAAAGTAACTGATGATACCGGACAAGCTGCTCCTACTCTTGCTACCGATGGTAATAAAGTGTATGCAATATTTGCAAATGGAGATATAATTGCCATTGATATGGATGGTAATAAGGTTTGGTCTCGAAATATGGGCAATACAGGAAACCATTATGGTCATTCTTCTTCATTAATGCTCTATGAAAATATTCTAATATTACAATACGACACTAAAGTTTCTCCAAAGCTTATGGGCTTGTCAGTTTCTACAGGAGAAACTATATGGTCAACACCAAGAAACGTAAAAATATCATGGGCATCTCCCGTAGTAGTAAATACTGGTGCTCAAACTGAGATCCTTATTGCTGCCGACCCTGATGTGTCTTCTTACAATCCAATTACTGGAAAAGAAAACTGGAAAATTAACTGCATCTTTGGGGAGGTTGGCCCATCTGTAGGTTACTCTAACGGTATAGTATATGCTGTAAACGAATATGCAAAACTAGTAGCAATAAAAATTGGTGAAACACCGGAGATACTTTGGGAAAGCGATGAATATTTATCAGAAGTACCTAGTCCTGTTGCAACGAATGACCTGTTATTTATGGCTACCAGCTACGGGGTTGTTGTTTGTTATGACGCAAAAACCGGTGAAATAAAATGGGAAAGTGAATATGATAATGGATTTTATTCATCGCCGATATTGGTTGAAGGCAAAATATATCTCATTGATATGGCAGGGATAATGCACATTTTTAGTGCAAGTGAGGATTTTGTTTCGCTTGGAGATAATCCAATTGGTGAAGACTGTATGACAACACCCGCCATGGCAGATGGGAAAATTTATATCAGAGGGAATAAGCAACTATTCTGTATTGGGAAATGAAACATATTGTAGATAAAATAATTGCAGAGAAAGGAAAATCCGTTGATGCGGCAATACCTATTTTGCAGGCAATACAGGCAGAGTTTAATTATCTGCCTGAAGAGGCTATGCAAAGGGTTTGTGAAATGACTGAAATAACCCCTGCACGCATATTTGGAATCTCTACTTTTTATTCTCAATTCAGACATAAGGCGGTTGGTAAGCATATCATTAAAGTTTGTGTGGGCACAGCTTGCCATGTAAAAGGAGCCATGAGGGTTTACGATGCTTTTAGAAGAGAACTTAACCTTAAAGAAGAAGAAGATACCGATATTGATGGCCTATTTACTATCGATAAAGTTGCGTGCTTAGGTTGTTGCACAATTGCTCCGGTTGTGCAAATTGACAATACAACTTTCGGACATGTGGAACCTGGTAAAATATCTGAAATACTTGATGAATTTCTTTCATTAAAAAATAACCAGAGTGTTAAAGCTGAGAGCCCTAGCAATTTTGTAAGTGGTAAAGAAGGTGAAATCCGAATTGGATTAGGCTCATGTTGTGTGGCAAGCGGTAGTAAGGACGTAAAATTGGAATTAGAGAAATCTCTTAAAGCGAATAAAACTAATGTTGATGTAAAGCAGGTTGGTTGTGTAGGTATTTGTAATCAGGTCCCTTTGTTGGAGGTTCACAAACAAGGGGAAGAACCATATTACTATACAAAAATTAAAGCTGATGAAGTCAATGAAATAGTTAGAAAACATTTTAAATCTAAGAATTTACTAACTCGGTTTAGTACAAATATTTCAGGGTTAATTGACAACTACGTAATTAATGGGCTTCCAAGGTCAGTAAAGAAATATTCTTCAGAGAGTCTAGATACTCCTGTGTCTGAATTTCTGAATGGTCAAATTAATATAGCTACTGAGCATCGGGGTTTTATTAAGCCCAATGATCTGGATGAATATAAAAGTCTGGATGGATTTGTGGCACTTAAAAAATGTCTCATCGAATTACCCCAGAGTGAAGTTGTTGAAATAATAAAACAAAGTGGCTTAAAAGGTAGAGGAGGTGGAGGGTTTCCAACAGGTGTTAAATGGAAAATTGTTCAGAATGCAGATTCCGATACAAAATATGTTATCTGTAATGGTGACGAAGGCGACCCGGGGGCATTCATGGACAGGATGTTACTTGAATCTTACCCCTTCAGAATAATTGAAGGTTTGATAATTGCAGCATACGCTGTTGGTGCAAATGAAGGATTATTTTACATCCGTGCAGAATATCCGTTAGCTGTAAAGCGAATAAATGAAGCACTATACTTATGTGAGAAAAATAACCTGCTGGGTAAAAACATATTGAATTCTGGTTTTTCATTTAATTTGAAAATTTTTGAAGGAGCTGGAGCATTTATTTGTGGTGAAGAAACGGCTCTTATTGCATCTGTAGAAGGCAATAGGGGATTACCACGAATGCGCCCACCCTACCCTGCCGAAGTTGGTCTATGGGGTAAACCAACACTTATCAATAATACCGAAACTTTTTCTCTTGTTCCCTGGATAATCCGCAATGGAGCTAACGCTTTTAGCAATATTGGTACCAACAATAGTAAAGGGACCAAGGTTTTTGCCTTAGCAGGGAAAATTAAAAGAGGCGGCCTTATTGAAGTACCTATTGGTATAACAATTCGTCAAATTGTAGAAAAAATTGGGGGTGGTATTCCAAATGGGAAAGCTTTTAAAGCAGCTCAAATTGGTGGTCCTTCAGGTGGTTGTATACCGGCTTCCATGGCCGATATACCAATTGATTTTGAATCTCTTTCTGAGGCAGGCGCTATGATGGGATCTGGTGGTTTGGTTGTTCTTGACGAAGACGATTGCATGGTTGATATTGCAAGATATTTTCTCGCATTTACTCAAGATCAATCATGTGGTAAGTGTACATTTTGTCGTATTGGAACACGCCGAATGTTAGAGATTCTAAATAAAATCAGCAGCGGACAAGGTAAGCCGGAAGATATTGATATACTTGAAAAGCTAGCCTATAGTACTAAAAAAGGTAGTTTGTGCGGGCTTGGAAAAACTGCCCCTAATCCGGTTCTTTCTACTTTAAGATACTTTAAACATGAGTATCTGGAGCATATTAACGGAGTATGTCCGACGGGGAAATGTGAAAAACTAATTGAATATTTTATCAATGATGAATGTATTGGATGTACTAAGTGTGCTCAGGATTGTCCAACTAATGCCATAGCCTTTAAACCATATGAGCTTCATGTTATAGATAATGAACTATGTATAAAATGCGATATTTGTCGCCAGGTATGTCCTGTTAATGCTGTGGTAATCCAATGATAAATTTAAAGATAAACAATACAAGTGTTAGAGTTCCAGTAGGCACCAGCGTACTAAAAGCTGCTGAACAATTGGGAATTAAAATACCCACTATGTGTTTTCATGAGGGCTTTACTAATCACCCTTCATGCATGCTTTGTCTGGTAAAAGATACAAAAGACGGTAAATTACATCCCTCATGTGCACTTCCAGCTGAAAATGGAATGAATATTATCACTGATGATGATGAAATATTCAATGCGAGAAAAGAGGCTCTTGAATTACTACTTAGTGACCATGTTGGTGATTGTGAAGCACCATGCAGGAATAGTTGTCCGGCAAATATGGATATTCCTAAAATGAACAGACTAATCTCAAAAGGGAAGTTTGATGATGCCTTGAGGTTAGTAAAAGAAGATATCGCTCTACCATTAATACTTGGGTATATCTGCCCGGCACCATGTGAAAAAGCTTGTCGTAGAATACAAGTAGATGAGGCAGTTTCAATATGCAGTTTGAAAAAATTTGTTGCAGCACAGGATCTTAAAAACCAAAATTTTTATCTTCCTGAAAAAGAACAAAGCAGCAACAAAAAGGTTGCAATAATTGGGACAGGACCAGCTGGATTAGCTTGCGCTTTCTATTTGTTAAAGTTGGGACATGATTGCATTCTTTTCGATAAAAACACGGAAGCAGGAGGTACATTAAGATATGATATTCCTGATGATAAACTTCCAGTAGCTGCACTTGATGCTGAAATAGAAGTTCTGAAAAAATACGGAGCTATATTTAAACTCAACACCTTAATTACCAAAGAAATTTTTGAAACAGAAATCAAAAAAGAATATGAAGCTGTTGTAATTGCAATGGGCAACTACGATAGTTCCAACCTTGATAAATTTGGATTTGACATTGGCAAATATGGAATCTCAATTAACAGAAATACATTTGAAGTAAATCAAAACGGTGTATTTGCCTGTGGTAATATTATCAGATCAAGAAAAATGGCTGTTACTTCAGTTGCTCAGGGTAAAACAACTGCTAACTCTGTCAATCAATTTCTGGCAGGTAAGAAACCTGAAAAAATACATAGAATATTCAATTCTAAATTCGGAAAACTTTTTGATGAAGAAATTATTGAATATCAAAAAGAGACAATTTCGGATAGTAGAACTATTCTTAAGTTTGGCAAACTGGATGATTTCACTATTGATCAAGCTATAAACGAGTCGAAGCGCTGTATGCATTGTGATTGCAGAAAACCTCATACATGTAAGCTTAGAATATATGCAGATGAATATGATGCAGACAGAAAAAAGTTTCTATTTGGAGAAAGGAAAAAAATTAAGAAGTACTTTCAACATGAACTAATTGTTTATGAACCAGAAAAATGTATCAAGTGTAATTTATGTGTTGAAATCTCAGCAAAAGAAAAGGACACATTAGGATTTACAAGTATTCGCAGAGGTTTCGATGTAGAAATTAGTATGCCGTTTAATAGTTCTATTAAAGAAATATTAAACCGAACAGCTGAGAAATGCGCCAATGCCTGTCCTACAGGAGCAATTTCTTTAAAATAGGAATAAAATGAAAAAGTATATAATAATATTTCTACTTACTTTTTGGATGCCAATTCTGGTATTTTCTCAGAAAAACTGTTGGCCTTCATATAGGGGTAATCCGGAATTAACCGGAACAACAAATGTGAAGCTACCAAATTCACTGAAATTATTATGGACTTTTAAAACAGGAGATATCATAAAATCATCGCCTGTTGTTTGTGGCGACAACATATTTATAGGCTCCAATAATGGCAGTTTATATTCCCTTTCAAAATCAGGCGATTTAAACTGGGAGTTCAAAACAGAAACTTCAATTGAAGCCCCGCCCCTATATTTGGATAGTATAATTTTTGTTGGATCTCTTGAAGGAATTATGTTTGCACTAGATGCCAATACAGGTGGTATAATATGGCAATACAGTACCGAAGGACAAATTACCGGTTCTGTAAACTGGGCATACTCATCTGACAAGAAAAGCAAGCAAATTATTTTCGGAAGCTACGACTACTTTTTACATTCTTTAGATGCTAAAACAGGAAAACTTAACTGGAAATACGAAACGGATAATTACATAAACGGAGCTGCTGCAACAAACGGTGAAATAGCTATTTTCGGGGGCTGTGATGGTTATTTGCATCTTGTAAACACAAATAACGGAAGTGTATCTGACACCATAGATATTGGCACCTATATTGCATCATCAGCCGCAATTGACGATAATGTAGCTTTTTTTGGTAATTACGATGGTGCTTTCTTTAGTGTAGATATAAGTAATAAAAAAATCATTTGGTATAATGAAGATGCAGGACCATATCTGGGCTCACCAGCAATATCTGGCAATAAAGTAATCATTGGCTCGCAAGATAGGAATCTGTATTGTTTTGACAGATCAAACGGAAAAATATTGTGGATTTTCAAAACATTAAGAAAAATTGAAAGCTCCCCTGTTATCACAAATAACAAAGTAATAATTACTTCCACAGATGGAAGAATATATTTATTAGATTTGAACACCGGAGAAAAAATATGGTCGTATGAAATTGGCAGCTCAATAAACAGCACCCCTGCCGTTATTGATAATATGATTATTGTAGGAGCTACAGATGGAAAAGTTTATGCATTTGGAAAAAACTAATTTGATAAATTATCATAAATGAAAATTGTAAACATAGTACCCGGATTTGGAGGCACATTTTATTGTGGTAATTGTCTTCGTGACAGTGGGTATACAAAATCATTGATAAAATTGGGTCATGACGCCATGATGCTACCAATATATTTGCCGCTAACAATGGAGCATGGTGTTGAAGAAGATAAAAACCCCATATTTTACGGAGCTGTTAATGTTTATCTAAAGCAGAATTTCAAGTTCCTCAGAAATATGCCCGCTTGGATGGAACGAATTTTTAATTCATCATCCATACTTCGGTATGCAGCAAAAAAAGCCGGATCAACAAGAACAGAAGGCCTGGAAGAAATGACAATTTCAATGCTAATGGGTAAAGAAGGTAATCAAAATAGTGAATTACAGGAACTAATTGATTTCCTGAATGTTCATGAAGAACCTGATATTGTACATCTTTCAAATGCTTTGTTACTTGGATTAGCTAAGCAATTACATGAACAACTTAATGTGCCTGTTGTTTGTTCTTTACAAGATGAGGATGTATGGGTTGATGCCATGAACGAACATTATAGTAATAAGGTTTGGGATCTAATGAGCAAAAAAGGTGAGGATGTTGATGCATTTGTCGCAGTAAGTGATTATTACGCTTCAGAGATGAAGGTTAAAATGAAAATTCCTGATGAAAAAATGTTTATAGTTCCTATAGGAATCGATTCTTCATTATACAAATACTCGAAACCTTTACATAACCCTCAAGTAATCGGTTATTTATCAAGGATGTATGAAGAGCATGGATTTGGATTGATGATCGATGCCTACATCAAACTAAAACAAATACCTAAATTCAACGATGTATTATTAAAATTATCAGGTGGTTACACAGCAGACGATAAAAGGTATGTTAAAAAACAGATTAATAAACTTAAGAAAGCTAACATCCATAATGATGTTGAATTCATTGAAGATAACTTAGCCGAAAATCGCTATAAATTTTTCAATAAACTTACAATTCTAACAGTTCCGGTACTAAAGGGCGAAGCATTTGGAACATACCAACTTGAATCAATGGCATGTGGTATTCCTCTCGTACAGCCGGCTCTTGGTGCTTTTCCTGAGATTATTAAGCAAACAAAAGGAGGAGTAACATACAGCCCAAATACTGCTGATACACTTTGTAAGAAATGGGAAGAAGTACTTTCAAATCCTGAAAAAATTACTGAGATGAGTATATCAGGTGAAAAATCTGTTAAAGTTAAATATTCTATTGATGTTGTGAGTGAGAGTATTCTTGAGATATATAAAAAACTTGTTTTATGATAGTTGAATTGGAAAATATAAGCAGAATATATCTTAACAATGAATCTGGTGTAAATCGGGAAGTACTAAATGGAATTTCTCTATCAATAAATAAAGGGGATGCTATTTCAATTATTGGTCCATCAGGCTCAGGCAAAAGTACATTGTTAAATATTATTGGCACGCTTGATATGCCAACATCTGGAATTATAAAGTTCAACGGAAACGAAATAAATAAATATAGCGAAAATCAGTTGGCGAAAATCAGGAGTAGTGAGATTGGTTTTATTTTTCAATCTCATCATTTATTACCACAACTAAATCTAATGGAAAATGTACTTCTCCCAACCCTTACTTTAATAGAAAAATCAAAAAGGAATCATGCAAAAAAAAGAGCAATAAGTTTACTCGACAGTGTTGGATTAGCTGATAAAATTCAGCAATACCCTGGACAACTATCCGGCGGAGAGTGCCAACGTACAGCAGTTGTAAGAGCATTAATTAATGAACCAAAACTCATACTTGCTGATGAACCTACCGGCTCGCTTGATAAAGCCTCTGCAGAAAAAATTGGCGAATTACTATCAAGCATAAACAAAAAAGAAGGTGTAGCTTTAGTTGTTGTAACTCACTCGATTAACCTGGCAAATAGCATTGGAAACAAATATATCCTTTCAGGTGGAAAAATTTCATTAGGTTAAAAAAAACATCATGATACTAAATTATAAAACAGATCGACTCCCTTCAAATTTCATTTTCTTAGGATTATTCTTGCTTATTGTAGGAGTTTGGAGGGTACTACTCGCAGATTGGTTTGGAATAATACTATTGGTCATATCATTTTTATGTCTTTTTACAAGATGGGGAGTGTTACTTGATTCCGACAAGAAAAGGCTAAAGCAATACATTGGATTTTTTGGGATAAAAAAGGGAAATTGGAAGGATATCGGCTCGTTGAAACATATTGAAGTAACCAATCTTCAAGAAACTCAAAATATGGGTGTTGCTTCAATAAGCAGATCCGACATAAAAATTGTTTATAAACTATTTTTAGTGCTTCCTGATGAAAACATTGAAATCATGAAGGGCAAAAATGATTTCATAATTAAAGCCGCAGAAGAGATATCTTCAGAATTCAAAACAAATCTTATTAATGAATCAAGCTAGATTTATAAGAAAAAGCCTTAGATATTTTAGTAAGCAACACTTTACTGTTTTTCTGGCTGCTTTAATAAGTTCAACGGTTTTAACCGGTGCGTTAATTGTTGGAGATTCTGTTAAATACAGCTTAAACCACCTTGTTAATATACGTCTGGGAAATATTGAATACGCGATGCTTACAGGCGATCGTTTTATTCGTTCACAGCTTGCAGTAGAAATTTCCGATGACCTCAATATCCCTACTGCTTCGATGCTATTTTTACAAGGAATTGCAATAAATACTGAAAATAAGAAAAGAATAAACAAAGCACAGATTATTGGGATTGATAATAGTTTTTGGATGCTTTCGAATATTAAAATGCCGGAATTTAAATCCGATGAAGTTATAATATCTTTAAATATAGCCAAGAAATTAAACTTAAAAATTGGCGGCGAACTATTACTTCGAATTCAAAATGCTGATATCATTCCTTTAAATAGCCCATTTACAAATGATGAAGAACTAACTGTTGCCTTAAGAGTAACAGTTATTGATATTGCAGACGATGACAATATGGGACGATTTAGTTTCAGAAATAACCAGGCAGCACCTTACAATATTTTTATTAACAGAAATTTACTTGCAGATAAACTAGATTTATCAGAATTATCAAATATTATTATCGCATCTGGAAAAGAGGAAGTTGATGAGACAGATATAAACCAAAGCCTTCAAGAAAATTGGAAGCTAATAGATGCCGGATTAAAAATTAACGAGATAGATAGTAGTAACTTATTTGATTTGATTTCACCGAGAATTTTTATTGATAGTACAATCTCTATTAAAACTACCAAAATAGTTGGCTCCAACGAAAAACTACTAACCTATTTTGTGAATTCTTTTAAATCTAATAACAATGAAACTCCTTATTCATTTGTTACAGCTGCATCTGAGAATTTTTTGGGAGAATATATAAGTACTGATGAAATAATTATAAACTCATGGCTTGCCGAAGATTTAAATCTAGATACCGGAGATACTCTGGAACTTAGATATTTTGTAATAGGACCTCTACGTACTTTGGATGAAAAATCAGATAGCTTCATCGTTAAAAAGATAATCCCAACAAACTATAACTATGCAGATCAAGCCTTAATGCCTGATTTCCCAGGGTTGTCAGATGCAGGAAATTGCAGTGAATGGGATGCAGGAATTCCGATTGATTTAAAGAAAATTAGAAATAAAGATGAGCAATACTGGACTGATTTTAAAGGCACTCCAAAGGCATTCATATCATTGAAAAAAGGTCAGGAAATATGGCAGAACAGATATGGCAGCTATACTTCCATAAGATTTGATGCAGAAGGTACTACAAAAACCGCTTTGGAAAAAGAGATATTAACCACAATTGATCCGAAGGATGTAAATTTAATGTATGTAGATGTACGTTCAAATGGAATCAGGGCAGCATCAAACGGTGTAGATTTTGGGGAGTTATTCTTAAGTTTAAGTTTCTTTGTTATCGCATCTGCAATACTCCTGACAATACTAATTTATAGTCTGAATCTTGAAAACAGAAAACATGAAGTTGGTGTAATGTTCGCTTTGGGATTCACTAAGAAACAAATTTTGAAATTGCGGTTTACAGAATCTTTACCTACAATAATTCTATCTTCAATAATTGGCGGACTGGCAGGAATACTATACAATAAAGCTATGATATCAGGTCTGAACTCTGTATGGAATGATGCCATACATACTGATATGCTTGAAATTCATATTATTCCACAAACCATTGTAACCGGCATATTAATTGGGGTAATTATTTCACTTCTCTCAATCTATATAGTAACATTAAGGAGATTAAAAAAAACTATTATCTCTACTATCCAGAACCAGACTGATAGCCATCGTATCTCAAAAACCAAATATAGCAAGGTAATTGCTTTAACAGGAATTTTTGGCTCAATGGCTCTTGTAATATATTCAATAATAGGTTCAATGGAAAATAGTACTTCATTAACTTTAATTGGAGGATTGTTATTCCTTGTGGGAAGTGTTGCATTACTTTCTACAATAATGAATTCTAACAGAAGTGGAAATAAGCCGCTGAAAAATTCATTTAATTTTTGGTATCTGGTTATTATAAATACAGGAAGAAACAAGAGCAGGAACCTTGCCGTAATAGTTTTACTTGCCATTGGGACATTTACCATTGTAGTAACTGGTGCTAACCGACTTACGTTTTCAGGAACTGAGAACCAACGGAAATCAGGAACAGGAGGCTATAAACTGTGGGCTGAAAACACGATTCCTTTATTGCAAAACCTAAATACTGAGAAAGGCAGAAAATACTATGGACTGGAAAATGAGCCTATACTTGACAATGTGAATTTTGTTCAGTTACACAACCTACCGGGAGATGATGCAAGTTGCTTAAACCTAAATCAGGTTCACTTACCTCAAATTCTTGGGATAAATCCTTGTTTATTTGATAGTTTACAAGCATTTTCATTTGCAGAACTACTTACTGAATCTGATAATCCATGGCTTGACCTCAATAAAGAATATGGTCCTAATGTAATTCCGGCGATTGCCGATCAAACAATTATACAATGGGGCATAATGAAATCTGTTGGAGATACACTGTTTTATACAAATGAATCCGGAAATGAATTAAAGCTTGTTCTTATTGGCGGATTAAAAAGCTCTGTTTTTCAGGGAAATATACTAATTTCCGATAAACATTTTATGAATAATTTCCCGGGATCAGGAGGATCTAAAATTATGTTAATTGATGGTCCGGAGGAAAACATAGTTGCAGTTGAAGAACTTCTTACTAATTATTTAACAGATTATGGCATTGAAATTAATTCCGCTTCAAAACGACTTACAGAGTTTTATTCAGTAACCAACACGTATCTTACAATCTTTATGATACTTGGTGGACTGGGTGTAATTCTTGGAACTTTGGGACTGGGAATCGTATTAATGAGAAATATGATTGAAAGAAAGCATGAGATTGCAATATTTGAAGCTCTTGGCTTCAGGAAAACACAGATATTCAAAATTATATTTAATGAAAATCTATTCCTGCTAATGACAGGTATAATAATAGGATTTCTTTCAGCAACAATTGCTATACTACCTTCAATATTGTCTCCGGCATTTCATATTCCGGGTAATTTTCTTTTCGTACTGGTATTAATTGTTTTTATGAGTGGTCTACTCTGGATTTATATCCCGGTAAGGCTAATCCTTAAAAAACAACTATTTGAAAATCTAAGAAAAGAGTAATACCGATTATATTTCATAATGACGTATAAGAAATATGGAATCATAATTGGTATTTTTTCTTAATTTTTCCAAACCATCAAATTATTCATACTTCCAAAAATTTATCAAATAAACGAATATTAATAACTTTGCATTCGAAAAAATCTCAAATCAAGGATTTGACAAATTGTTATAAGAGCTATTTTGAATATTGAATTTTAGTTCCTATTTAAAATTTTAGAATAATGAATTATATTAAAACAATTATTAGCCTGTTCATTGCAATAACAATGGCAAACTGTTCAAATAGCAATAAAGAGTCTGATAAACAAAATAAAACAAATGATGTTACAAACATATCATATGTTAACCAAGATAATGCTCAAGCCAAAAGTAACTATGAAAAAGGTGAATTGATTGTTAGTTTATCAACTAATAAACTTGTAAGTGCTCTTACTAAAGCTATCAAAGAAAGAGGTGCCGAAAATGCAATTGATTTCTGTAATCAACAAGCTTTGAATATTACTGACTCACTAGCCACAGCCGAAAATGTTATTATTAGAAGAGTTGCAAAAAAGAATAGAAATCCAATTAACGAAACAAACGCCTTTGAATTAAATATTTACAAACTATTTATTGATAGTTGGATAGCTCAGAAATCTGTAGATCCAAAAATAGTAATTAATGAAAATGGACACCCTGTTTTTTACAAACCCATATTTATTAAAAAAAAGTGTTTAACGTGTCATGGCACACCCGGAAGTACCATGCCTGGTAACATTTCAGCTAAAATTCAGGAATTATACCCCAACGACAAAGCAACCAATTTTAAAGATGGTGACCCCAGAGGAATGTGGGCTATTACTTTTACTGATATTACATACAACCAGAAATAAAAATGGGAGTAGCTTGCATACATTGTGGAGAAGATTGCGGTAAACGCCCTATAATGTGGGAGGACAAACCCTTTTGTTGTAATGGGTGCAAGACTGTATATCAGATACTTAATCAAAACAGACTCGAAAAATATTACGATATACAACCCATGTCCGGTATTAGAGTCGATCAGGTTGACGTAGGAAATAAATATGCTTATATCGATAATGACGAAATAAGAGAAAAATTATTGGACTTTTCTGATGGAGGAATAAGCAAAATAACATTATTTGTACCTACCATACATTGTGCATCATGTATTTGGCTTCTCGAAAACTTAAACACTCTTCATTCCGGAGTTATTACTTCATCGGTAAATTTTCCGAAGAAGCAGGTAAGCATAACTTTCAAGGATGATAAAATCTCGTTAAGACAACTTGTAGAATTATTGGTATCAATACATTATGTACCCGAGATAACTCTGGATCAACTCGACAAAAGAGATACTAGTAAAAGTGATCGTGACTTATTATTAAAAATCGGTATTTCAGGTTTCAGTTTTATGAATGTAATGCTTTACAACTTCCCAGAATATCTACCTGGAGGTGACCAATTAAGTGATATGTTTACAAGCTTCTTTGGGATTATGAGTTTAATTCTTGCATTACCCGTTGTAATTTACTGTGCCAACGATTATTACTTAAGTGCTTTTAAGGGGCTGAAACACAAAATTATAAATATCGATGTGCCCATAACCCTAGGTGTTTTTACACTGTTTATACAAAGCACTTACGAAGTTATTAGTGGCAATGGAATTGGTTACATGGATTCGTTAATTGGTCTTGTGCTATTTCTACTTGTAGGAAAATGGTATCAAGGAAAAACGTACCAGGCCTTATCCTTTGAACGTGATTACAAATCATATTTTCCTGTTGCTGTTACAAAAATCAATAGTGGTAACGAAGAAACTATACCTCTTAGCAAGTTGTTAGTAAAAGATAGGATTATAATCAGAAATCAGGAAATAATACCAGCTGACTCAATTTTAATGACGGGTAATGCTAATATTGATTACTCATTCGTAACGGGTGAATCAATACCCGTATCTAAAAAAATTGGCGATAACATCTTTGCAGGAGGACGACAAGTTGGTAGTATTATTGAAATTGAGGTAGTTAAAGAAGTTGAGCAAAGCTACCTTACACAACTATGGAATCAGGATAATAAAAATAACGAAAGTGAAACAAAACTGGATAACCTGGTTAATAAGGTAAGTGAATATTTTACTATTATTATACTTTTAATAGCATTATCTGCAGCAATATATTGGCTAATTTATGACCCCTCACTAGCAATTTTCGCTTTTACTTCGGTACTAATAATTGCCTGCCCTTGTGCACTTGCACTTACAATCCCCTTTACATTTGGTAGTACTATGAGACAATTTGGACGTAGAGGTTTTTACATAAAAAATACAGAAGTTGTTGAGAAACTGCGTAACATTGATACAATTATCTTTGATAAAACCGGAACTATTACCATAAATAATACAATGAAAACACAATTCATTGGCAAAAAACTAACTACAGAGCAACTTAGTATAATAAAATCACTTGCATCAAATTCAAGTCATCCATTAAGCGCAACAGTTAAAGAATCGATTGATATTCAAAAGCTTTATCCTGTAGATAAATTTCAGGAAATACCATCGCTTGGAATTACAGGAATTGTTGATGGCAAGCAAATAAATATGGGGTCTTGTAAATTTGTTACAGGTAAAGATGATGATATGCCTGATAGCACAAATGTTTATGTTTTTATTGAAGATAGCATTTTAGGCTATTTCAAACTTGAAAATATGTACAGAAAAGGTCTGTCAGAAGTTATTGGCAAATTAAATAGTACATATAATCTATTTCTACTTTCAGGAGATAATGATGCTGAAAAAAGCAATCTCTCTCCTATATTCGGCTTTCGTGATAACTTAAAATTCAATCAAAACCCTACAGACAAAATGGATTTTGTGAAAGTGCAAAAGGAAAACGGAAATAGAGTACTAATGATTGGTGACGGACTAAATGATGCCGGAGCTCTTATGGAAAGTGATATTGGCTTAACCATTGCCGATGATATTTACAGCTTCTCCCCTGCTTGCGATGGAATTATTGAGTCATCAAACTTCGATCAACTCCCTAAGTTTATAAGTTTTGCGCGAACATCAATGGGAGTTGTAATTATAAGCTTTATTATATCATTTGTATATAATATAATAGGTTTATATTTTGCCGTACAAGGTAATTTGTCGCCACTAATTGCAGCTATTTTAATGCCTATTAGCTCGGTAAGTGTGGTTGCATTTGCTACATTCTCAATAAATTACTTAGCAAAAAGAAAATTTAGGTAAATTATTGCCTTTATTTTAATCTTTAATTTTTTGCAAGCAAAAAAACTATTTCCAATTTTAAGCACTACTTTTATAAATTCTAAGATTTTATCTCGTTTGCTAATTTCATGAAAAATTTAACATTATTTAAAATTTATTTATATTTTTGACATTAATAGCTAATCAGGAACTTTAATACTTAAATGTCAGTAATTATATTACTTGTAATAATAGGGGTTGTAGTAGCAGGATTATTCTTGTTAGGATTCATTTGGGCTGTTAAATCAGGACAATATGATGATATGTACTCACCCTCTGTTCGTATTTTATTCGACAATAATAAAGAATCTACAGAAGAACCAACAAAAAAAGATTCTAGCACTATTGCCAAAAAAAAATAAAAATTTATAATAGTAATTAATAACTCGAACCTAATAATTAATTTTTATGGAATTACAAAAATTTACCTATGACAATAAGCTTACTAACTATTTCATTTGGGCAACTGTAGGCTGGGGTGTTACAGCAATGTTAGTGGGATTGACTGCGGCTTTTGAACTTATATTTCCCAATATGAGTGGTGAAATTTCATGGTTAGTTTTTAGTCGAATCCGACCTTTGCACACAAACGCTGCAATTTTTGCATTTGTTGGTAACGGATTTTTTGCTGCTATTTATTACTCAATGCCCAGGTTGTTAAAAACACCGATGTACAGTAAAGCAATGGGTAACATCCATTTTTGGGGTTGGCAATTGATTATTACTCTTGCATTGTTAACATATCCCTTTGCATTATCACAGTCAAAAGAATATGCTGAACTTATATGGCCTATTGATATTCTTGTGGTTCTGGTATGGGTTGTATTTGGCCTTAATATGATAATGACACTGGTTAAAAGGCGTGTTAAACACATTTATGTAGCCATTTGGTTTTACATTGCTACATGGGTTACAATTGCAGTCCTTTACATTGTAAACAACCTAGCAATTCCTGTTTCCTGGCATTTAAGTTATCCAATATATGGTGGTATTCAAGATGCTCTTGTACAATGGTGGTACGGGCATAATGCTGTTGCATTTTTCCTAACAACACCTATACTAGGCATGATGTACTATTTTATTCCTAAGGTAGCAAACCGACCAATCTATTCATATAAATTATCAATCATCCATTTTTGGGCGCTTATATTTCTATATATATGGGCTGGCCCTCACCATCTATTATATTCTTCGCTTCCTGATTGGGCACAGGCTCTTGGCGTAGTATTCTCAATAATGCTAATCGCCCCATCATGGGGAGGCATGATAAATGGTCTATTAACACTTAGAGGTGCATGGGATAAAGTACGTGAAGATCCTGTACTTAAAATGTTTGTGGTTGGTGTAACAGCATATGGTATGTCAACATTTGAAGGACCAATGCTAGCGTTAAAAACTGTTAATGCACTTAGTCATTTTACTGACTGGACAATTGCTCACGTACATATTGGTACACTTGGCTGGAACTCTATGATGAATTTTGGTATGATATACTGGTTGATTCCTAGACTATTTAAAACCAAACTTTACTCCATAAAATTAGCAAATATTCATTTCTGGATTGCCACACTTGGTATGCTCTTCTTCGCTCTTCCTCTATATTTCGCTGGATTTACACAGGCACTTATGTGGAAAGAGTTTACCGCCGAAGGATTCCTTGCATATCCTAATTTCCTGGAAACTGTAACACAAATCCTTCCAATGTATTATTTACGTGCGTTCGGTGGGTCATTATATTTTATTGGTGCACTTTTATTCCTGTATAATGTTTGGAAAACAGCAGCACAAGGTAGCTTTCTCAGGTATGAAAACGATGAAGCAGCTCCCAAACCAGTTCCAACACATAAAGAAAGTATTCATAGAAGACTTGAAGGCAGACCTTTACAATTTACTATTCTTGCCTTGATAGTTATTCTCATAGGTGGATTGGTTGAAATTGTTCCTATGTATCTTGTTAAATCAAACGTTCCTACAATTTCAGCTGTTAAACCTTATACACCGCTTGAATTGGAAGGCCGCGATATATATGTTGCTGAAGGTTGTTATCTATGTCACTCCCAGATGATACGACCGTTTAGAGATGAAACTGAACGTTATGGAGAGTATACTAAATCTGGCGAAGTTGTATATGATCATCCTTTCCAATTTGGCTCCAAAAGAACAGGCCCTGATTTAGCTCGCGAAGGTGTTAAATCGCTACCAAACTACAAACCCGATTCATGGCATTATTCGCATATAGTTAATCCACAGCAACTAAGTCCTGAATCAATTATGCCTCAGTATCCTTGGTTAGCCGAAAATGAAATCGACCTTTCGGTTACACCTAAGAAGATTAATGTGATGAGAACTTTAGGTGTACCGTATCCTGAAGGTTATGAAGACAAAGCAGTTGCTGATTTACAAGTTCAATATAATAAAATTGCCAATGGCTTACGTGATGGTGGTATTGATGTAGGTGAAAACAAAGAAATTATTGCAATGATAGCTTATTTGCAGCGTCTGGGAACTGATGTTTATAATGCTAAATAATATAAAATAATTTGATGTCAAATGAAGATAGTTATTAACCAACTTGAACAAATTGCAGGTGTTGAAATATACCCTATAATATCATTATTAATTTTCTTTACCTTCTTTATTTTGGTAACATATTTAGTAATGAAAACGGGAAAGCAAGAAATTGATGAAATAAGTAATATGCCTCTTGATGGAAATAATGATATTCAAGAAGGGATAATCAACAAAATTGATAAAAAATAAGCTATGGATACAGAAAATAAAACCCATATTGACGATGAAGGGTATGAAATAGATACTCTAACTAATGATCGCCTTATTACAGAACACACCTACGATGGGATTCAAGAGCTGGATAATGATCTCCCGCCCTGGTGGAAATGGCTTTTCTATCTATCAATAGTTTTTGCTCTAATTTATAGTGTAAGATTATTTGTTTTCCATGCCGATGATCTTGTACAAGCTAGAGAATACGAAATAGTTGTTAAAGCAAATGCCGATGAAAACCAAGAAACAGCTTCCTTCGAAATAGTAATGCTGACTGAGACTTCCGAGCTTGCCGCTGGAAAAGAAACATGGACTAATATATGTTCAGCATGCCACCTTGTTGATGGTGGAGGATTAGTTGGTCCTAATATGACAGATAATTTTTGGATCCATGGTAATTCTGTTGAAAATTTATATAGGATTGTTTCAGATGGAGTAATCGAAAAAGGTATGATACCTTACAAAGGTCAGCTTTCTGATAAAGCTCGTTTAGAAGTAGTTAGCTATATTCTTACTGATATGGTGGGGACTACCCCAGCAACACCAAAAGCAGCCGAAGGAAAAGAATATAAATAACTCCCTCTGATACAGAATATAATAGAGACATAGTTTTATATGTACGTCTAATATCAATTAGTTTCATGGCAAATAATGGGAAAAATAAAACTCCGGAACATTTTAGAGATAAACTAACAACAATTTCTAGCGATGGTAGTAGAGAATGGGTCTATGCAAAAAAGGTAGTGGGTCGGTATTTTAACCGGCGTAAAGCACTTTCCTTATTATTGTTAGTATTATTCTATGTCGGTCCATTTATTAAAATTGGTAATGAGCCTATTATGCTTTTCGATATACTACATCGAAAATTTGTCATTTTTGGGGTTGTTTTCTGGCCACAAGACTTTCACTTATTAGTTCTATCATTTATAGTATCTATTCTTTTTGTGGCGCTTTTTACGGTAATTTTTGGTAGAATATTTTGTGGTTGGCTGTGCCCTCAAACAATTTTTATGGAATTCGTTTACCGTCAAATTGAATATTTAATTGAAGGGACTGCTGCACAGCAACGTAAATTGAATTCACAACCTGTAAATTTTGAGAAGATATGGAAAAAATCATCAAAACATATTACGTTCTACTTAATTTCCTTTATCACAGCAGTAACTTTTCTTGCTTACATTATTGGCATTGAAAATATATTAGATTTTCTTAAAGAAGGACCCATCGAAAATTTTTCAGGTTATTCAGGACTTATAATTTTTTCGGGAATTTACTATTTCATTTTTGCGTTTTTCCGTGAGCAAGTATGTACTATTGCATGTCCATATGGAAGATTACAAAGCGTATTAGTTGATAAAAAAACAATTTTAGTTGGATATGATTACAAACGAGGTGAACCGAGGGGACCAATTAAAAAAGACGGCATTAATAATAATGGTGATTGTATAAATTGCAACGCATGTGTGGTTGTATGCCCTACCGGCATCGATATTAGAAATGGTACCCAACTTGAATGTATTAACTGTACTGCTTGTATTGATGCATGCGATGCAGTAATGGATAGAATTAATAAACCAAGGGGACTTATCCGTTACGACTCAGAGGAAGGTATTGAAACCGGAAAGCATACAATTGTTAATATGAGATCAATTGCATATTCAGTTGTGCTAGTGCTACTTATTGGTTTTGTTGGGTATCTGTTTATGCTACGTGGTAGTTTTGAATCAACCATACTTCGTGCAAGAGGCTCATTATATCAAGTTTATGGGGCTGATAGCCTAAGTAACATCTACAACTTTAATCTTGTTAATAAATCAAGTAAAGCTATAAAACTTGAGTACTTACTTGAGTCACCAAAAGGAAGAATTAAACATATTCAAAAAAATGTAGCCGTTGAAAGTGGTGAAATTGGAAAAGGCACATTCCTTATTGTCATTGATCATGATGACCTATCATCGTCAAATACACCAATAATAATAGGCCTCTATAAAGAGGGCAAAAAAGTTGATGTATATAATACTACGTTTGTTGGTCCAAATGAACTTGATAAAAAATTAAACTATGAAAATTAAATGGAATTGGGGTACAAAACTTGCAATTTGGATTGTTGCATTTATCGTTTTTATGCTTTCACTTGTATATATGACAACAACTTCAAGAGTAAATCTTGTTGAAAAAGATTATTATCCAAAAGGACTTAAATACCAAACTCGGATTGATGCTATTAAGAATGCCACAGACATAGATGCAGTCTTCACAACTAGCCAAAATGATAATAATATTATTATCCAACTTCCTGACATAAAAGTTGATAGTGGATCAATATTATTCTTTCGACCTTCTGGTAATTCACTTGATAAATCTTATCCACTTGTCATGAATAATGAAAAAATGATAATTTTCCCCAAAGATGATTTTAGCCTTGGTAGATACATCCTTAAGATCAATTGGTTTAATAAGGAAAAGGAATTCTATGTTGAACAACCGTTATTTATTAAGTAAGAAGAATGCAATAATCAGGATACAAGAAAAAGAGCAAATGAATAAACAATTGAAAATCAACTAGAATGAATTTTGATTCTTGACTCGTGACTCTTACTTCTTATTATAAAAACTTAGTAACAAGAAAATAAATATGTACGAATTATACTTTTTCGCATTAATGACGGGTCTTGTGGGTAGCCTTCACTGCATTGGCATGTGTGGACCAATTGCAATTGCTCTTCCACTTGGAAATAAAAGTATACTAAATCGTGTTGCCGGTGGTATAGCATATAATATTGGCAGAATACTTACTTATGGTATACTAGGGGCTATTTTCGGATTACTTGGTCAGGGAATTGAGATGGCTGGATTGCAACAATGGGCTTCAATATTGCTAGGAATTGCAATGATATTATCAATTGTTGCCCCAGCAGTTTTTCGTGGCAAAGTTAAATTTGAACAATTATTTTTTGGATATGCAGGTAAAATGATAAGCAGCTTTCGCAAGTTATTTACAATAAGCTCTATTCCTTCCTTATTTTTAATTGGCTTACTTAACGGACTACTCCCCTGCGGACTTGTTTACATCGCAATTGCTGGAGCCATTAATACTAACGGCCTTGTAAGTGGTATTTTTTATATGATTATTTTCGGTATCGGCACATTTCCTATTATGCTTGCGATACCATTACTTGGTAACATGGTGGGTAATACTTTTAGAAAGAGATATTCAAAAGTACTTTCAGGATTTATAATTATCTTAGGTATAATATTTATACTAAGAGGGTTATCATTGGGAATACCATATATTAGTCCAGGAGAAAAAATGCTTGTTCCTCACGAAAAAGGAATGAAAATGAGTGGTAAGAATCAAGAAAATGACACAACTACACGAATGGGAGGATGTTGTGGAAGTGATTAGTATATTTACAATTTGTAGTTGTTAAGTCAACCAAATTAACAATCATAAAATAACAAATATATAATTAGCTTAAATCAAAACAAATTTCAATATAGAATGTTTCTAAATAAAATTTCTTTAGTAACTTTGCAAAAACTAAACAAATAAAAAAATAAATATGAAAAAGATTAACTCTATCATTTTAAGCATTATGCTTATCATAGCTATTTCAATTTCTTTTGGATTTTCCACCGATACTTCAGAAGTGAGGAGTAACGATGTCGCATTTTACATACCTGCTGATGACCCTGCAGCAGCCAAATATCCCAAAGGAGCTAAAATTTATATTGCTAAATGTGTTGCATGCCATCAGGTTACAGGTATGGGAATCCCTAGTGCATTTCCGCCTCTGGCTGGTTCTGATTATTTATTTGCAGATAAAAAACGTGCCGTTGAACAAGTACTTAACGGCTCTCATGAAGAAATGTCAGTAAATGGTGCAATGTATAATTTACCTATGCCCTTTCAGGTTGATACACACGAAGATGCTGTTGCTGTAATAAACTATGTGCTAAATGCATGGGGAAATGATGGTGGTACTATAAAAGTTGATGAAGTTAAAGATATTAAGATAGTCAGATAACCTACTTCCACCAAATGATATATGCAGATTGTACGTTGAGCAGTCTGCATTTTTTTTGACATGATTGTAATTGATAATATAATGTTAATAAGATAGTAAATTATTTACCACTTACATATCTATATTTAATAGATATAATATATATTTGCTTTATAAAGTATATTTTCATATGAATATATTCAGAAAGATAATTAACTTTTACATTGATGGTTTTAAAAGTATGACCATAGGAAGAAAACTTTGGTTAATTATATTTATAAAACTTTTTATCATGTTTGCCATACTGAAGATATTCTTCTTTCCTAACATACTAAATTCTAATTTCAAAACTGACGAAGAAAGAAGCAAACACGTATTGGAACAAATTACTAACATAAAATAGATGCCTTATGGAGAATTTTGACTTAGCACTTGTTGATTGGTCGCGAGCACAATTTGCACTAACGGCAATGTACCATTGGATTTTTGTACCACTTACTCTGGGTACTTCTTTTATCATTGCAATAATGATGAGTATTTACGTAAAAACAGGTGCTGAGATTTGGAAAAAAATAACCAAATTTTGGTTAACTCTATTCGGAATAAATTTTGCCATTGGAGTAGCTACAGGAATAATCTTAGAGTTTGAGTTTGGCACCAACTGGTCCAACTATTCATGGTTCGTTGGTGACATATTTGGTGCTCCGCTTGCCATTGAGGGAATCCTGGCATTTTTTCTGGAATCAACTTTTATTGCCATCTTATTTTTTGGTTGGGGAAGAGTTAGCAAAAAATTTCATTTAGTTTCAGCATGGCTTGTGGCTATTGGGTCAAACCTCTCAGCATTGTGGATACTCGTTGCTAATGCATGGATGCAAAACCCTGTGGGGATGACATTTAATCCTGATACTGCAAGAAATGAAATGATAAATTTCTGGGATATATTATTCTCACCTACAGCAATTAATAAGTTTCTGCACACTATAACATCTGCCTATGTACTTTCAGCAATTTTTGTTGTTGGAGTAAGCGCATGGTTCTTACTAAAAAACAGAAGGGTAATTTTTGCTAAAAAAAGTATGCTCATTGGTGCTGTTTTTGGCTTGTTATCTGCACTATTTATGGTAATGACAGGTGATGAATCAGCAAGACAGGTATTTAAAGATCAACCAATGAAATTTGCTGCCATGGAAGGACTTTATGATGGTGAAAAAAATGCACCTCTTGTTGTTGTTGGTTTTATGCAAAATGTACCTACTAAGCAGAATCCTAAAATGATAGATTTTGCATTTAAAATTGAAGTGCCAAATCTTCTTTCATACATGGCAGCACTTAATCCAAATGCATTTGTACCGGGTATCCGCGACCTTGTACATGGTAATGATGAGTATAATATTGTTTCATATTATAAAAAAATTAAAAAAGGCAAAATTGCTATTACAGCTTTAAGAAATTATAAAATAGCCAAAGAAAATGCAAATGGATCAATTGCTGCAATAGAACTAAAAAAATTCGAAGATAACTATCAGTACTTTGGATATGGATATTACGATGATCCTCACAATTTAATACCTAATGTACCTCTCGTCTTTTACTCGTTTCATACTATGGTTGGTTTGGGCATGTTATTTTTACTAGTTTTTATTCTAGTTCTCTTCTATCTCTTTAAGCGGGATATAACTAAGGCAAAATGGCTCAACTATATAGCATTATGGTCAATCCCACTTGCATATATTGCTCAACAAACAGGATGGATGGTTGCCGAATTCGGCCGACAACCATGGGTTGTACAGGATTTAATGCCAACCCTTAGCGCAGTATCAAATATCGACCATAAAAGCGTTATTACGACATTCATAATATTTGCATTAACTTTCACTACGCTACTAATCGCTGAAATAAAAATTATGCTTACACAAATTGTTAATGAATCTAAAATAATGGAGGACTAAGCCATGTTTGAAAATCTTACTTATTTAACATTACAACATTATTGGTGGGCAGTTGTTGCTCTTCTTGGCGCTATCCTCGTTTTTATGTTTTTTGTGCAGGGTGGACAAACATTAATATATACACTCGGAAAAACTGATACTCAGAAAAAAATTGTAGTTAATGCCTTGGGAAGGAAATGGGACCTTACATTTACTACTCTGGTAACATTTGGAGGAGCAGCATTTGCCTCATTTCCTCTATTTTATTCTACTAGTTTTGGAGGCGCATACTGGGTGTGGATGATAATATTATTTGCATTTATTTTCCAGGCAGTTTCATATGAATATCGTACTAAACCAAACAACTTCCTTGGTGAAAAAACTTATGAAACCTTCCTGTTTATAAATGGTCTTTTGGGCACTATACTTATTGGTACAGCAGTTGGCACTTTCTTCACAGGATCTGAATTTTCAATTAACAACATGAACAATTCATTTTGGGAAACTCCCTATAGAGGACTTGAACTTGCATTTAACTTCACAAGATTTGGGACTTATGTTAACCTTTCGCTTGGACTAGCTATTTTCTTTTTATCAAGGGTACTGGCATCGATGTATTTCATGAATAGTATTGATAATAATGAAATACTCACCAGAGCAAAAAAGCAAGTAGTAACAAATGCTATTCCTTTCCTCATTTTCTTTTTGTTTTTCTTATTCAGCATAATATTGATTGACGGTTTTGCATATAATTCTAGTACTGGAGTAGTTTCAATGGAAGAACATAAATACTTAAACAACCTGTTGGAAATGCCAATTGTTGCAATAATATTTCTGCTTGGCGTAGTGATGGTTTTGTTAGGGATTATCAGAGGTTATTTTTTCTATGATAAGTGTAAAGATAAAGCAATTTGGATTTCAGGAATAGGAACAATATTAACTGTTTTTGGACTACTATTACTTGTAGGATATAATAATACATGCTTTTATCCATCAACATACGATCTACAAAGCTCACTTACAATTGAAAATGCATCTTCATCAAAATACACACTTACTGCAATGGCATATGTTTCATTGTTGGTTCCCTTCGTGATTGCATATATATGGTATGCATGGTCGGCTCTAAATAAGAAAAAAATTACAAATGAAGAAATGGAAAATGATTCGCATGCATATTAGATGAGAAATATGATGTAAGAGATAAGAACCACGGTACCTGAGAATTTTGCTGATTTTAAGTCATGTCTCTTGGTTCTCTTAACCTTAATTTAAATAATAAATAAACTTAAAAAATATAGAAAATGTACACAGCAGAAATATTATGGCTAATAAGCTGGCCGGTTTTTATTTATGTCAGTTACAGAATTATTTTGTATGCTATTAAGAAATTTGAAGAAACTGGTTCCAAATAATTAACACATCTTTAACAACATTTTATCTTATATAATTAGATATTTTCAGTAAATAAATTATTTTTGCCATGCAGATAATAGTCTGTATTTATATTCCTTACCCCAAATTATTTTACTTGCTTAAATATTTTTGATATGAAAATTAAAACTTTTGTTCTAACTATTTCAATGGTAGTGCTTTTTACATCGTTAAGCACCTTAAATTCACAAGTAATACATCCTGAAAGGATAACTAAAGCTGTTCATTTCGATGTATCAAAAGAACTACATACAATTGATGAAGTAGCTTACGGAGTTAGAAAAAGAACATGGAAAAATAAACTTGTTCCAAATAAACTAAGTATAGATGATGAGTTAAAGCATATGACTCCCTTAATCGGAGCCGATCCTGTACAGCAGGATAAAATCATGAATGGAGGACGAAGCCCAGGAACTATTATTCAAAATTTTGGAGGAATACAAAACGGCTATGGTGTAGCCCCTCCTGATACCGATGGCGATGTAGGCCACGACCACTATTTTCAAATGGTGAATAATGGATTTGCCATTTGGGATAAAACCGGTAATTTACTATACGGTCCTGTTGATAATATTACTCTCTGGGATGGATTTGACGGACCATGGTCAAATACAAACGATGGAGATCCAGTTGTAGTTTACGATGAATATGCTGACAGGTGGATAGCCACACAATTTTCCTTACCAAATTATCCAGCAGGACCATTCTACGAACTAATTGCGGTTTCACAAACTGGCAACCCATTGGGAGCATGGAATAGATATGCATTTGAATTTGATGCAATGCCCGATTATCCAAAATTTGGAGTATGGCCAGACGGATATTACTTCTCAACTCACCAATTTGATAATGGTGGCTGGGCTGGTGGTGGTATGAGTATTTGCGACAGAGAAGCAATGCTTGCCGGTGACCCTGAAGCAGAAATGATATATTTTCCTATTGGTATTAACAATTACGGACTATTACCCGCAGATGCTGATGGCGCTTTACCCCCACCCGAAGGGTCTCCTAACTACATACTTGATGTTGGTGATAACTCTCTAAAAATGTGGAAAGTTGAAATTGACTGGGAAGATACTCAAAGCTCTACAGTTTCTGTGTTGCCTACTTTAGCAACAGAACCATTCTACTCACAAAATATTAGTATTGATCAGCCTGACACCGAACAAAAACTTGATGCTTTGAACGGGATGACAATGTACAGACTCCAATACAGAAATTTTGAAGATTATCAGGTATTACTTGCCAATCACACTGTTAATGTGGGGTCAGGCAGAGCAGGCATAAGATGGTATGAATTAAGAAATTATGGCACAGAATGGAGCATATATCAACAAAGCACATATGCACCAGAAGACGGAGAAAATCGCTGGATGGGAAGTATAGCCATGAACCAAAATGGTGATATTGCTCTTGGGTATTCTGTTTCAAGCACATCAACATATCCTTCAATTCGTATAGCCGGCCAATCAGCAGGGGCACCTTTAGGACTCGGAGTTTTTGATGTTGATGAAACAAGTATCGTGGAAGGCGCAAAATCGCAAACAGGAGTTAACCGATGGGGTGATTACTCGGCTATGGCTGTTGATCCTACTGACGGCCAAGCATTCTGGTATACAACTGAATATTCTAACGGCGGATGGAATTGGAAAACGCAAATTGCATCTGTTGAGTTTATGCAAGAACCGATTACCAACTTTACTTCCGACGAAATTCTTATACCTGTGGGAGAAACTGTAAATTTTACTGATCTTACATCTGGAATTCCATCAAATTGGAACTGGACATTCTCAGGAGGAACTCCTTCTGAATCAACTAATCAAAATCCTGAAAATATTCTTTATGATACTGAGGGAACTTTTAATGTAAAACTTGTAAGTTCAAATGATATGGGGATTGATTCAATACTTAAGGAAACTTATATCACAACAAGCACTACAATCCTACCCGATGTTGATTTTACTTTTAACATAGAAAGTTTATGCCTTGGCGATACAATAAAATTTATTGACCAAACGCAATTAAGTCCCATTCAGTGGCTGTGGCAATTTGAGCCGTCTGATGTTATATTTGTTAATAGAACAAATGAAAATAGTCAAAACCCTGAAGTTACTTTCAGCTCAACTGCAAGTTATTCTGTTACGCTAACAGCATGGAATTTAAATGGTTCATCTCAAATAACTAAATATGATATTATTGAATCGGGTGGTATGCAACCATATTTTATAGAAACTTTTGAAAATAATGGTTTTAACAGATATAATTGGACAATTGAAAACGCTGATAACAATGTTACATGGGAAATGTACGAGGTTGGTGGTACAACACCCGGTACACATGCTCCTGCAGTTAATTTCAGGGAGTATTACGCCATGGGGCAACGTGATCGCTTAATTTCTCCACTCTTTAACCTTGAAGGATTATCAAATGCTGCATTGGGCTTTCAACATGCATATGCACAAAACACTGATATTATAGGTTATACCGACTCCTTACTTGTATATATCTCAGATGATTGTGGTGATAGTTGGACCAGAATATTTTCGGGAGGTGAAGATGGAAGCGGAAACCTTGCAACACACCAACCTACGAATTATGATTTCTTTCCAGAAATAGCTTCTGACTGGTGCATGGAAGGTTGGGGAGCCCCCTGTATAAATCTTGATATTTCGCAATGGGCAGGCAATTCAAATATTCAAATCGCCTTTGAAACTTACTGCTTTTATGGTAACCCCATTTTTATTGATAATGTAAATATTTCTCAATATGTCGGACAAAATGAGAATGCTATAGTTAATCTGGTTAGAATTTACCCTAATCCTACTAATGGCTCATTTACAATAGTACTACCTGAAAAAAATTACTATAATAACATTTTAATTACTAATCAGTTAGGACAAATTGTATACAATAATAATATTTTAAAAGAATATAAGAAATTATTAATTGATGAATCAAAGGATTGGATTCCCGGTGTATACATCGTGAGACTACTTGGAAATAATAGCTCAGAGACCAATAAAATTATCGTAAAATAACTACCTTTGAAGCAATAATAATGTTCATATACAAATAGCCCGGTCTTTAGTAGGTTGGGCTATTTTTTTACAAAAATGAATCTATTCTACGCACCAAATATAATTGAGCCTGATTTTACTCTATCTGAGGAAGAATCTAAACATATTATCCGGGTGCTAAGAAAATCGGTAGGTGATATCGTATATTTTACAGATGGCAAAGGACATATTTATAAAACAACTATAATTTCAGCAAACCCAAAAAGTTGTACTGTAAGTATTCTTAAAAAGAAAAATGGAGAAGACAAACGTAAATTTGAACTTCATATAGCCCTGGCACCAACAAAAAATATAACACGTACAGAATGGTTTCTGGAAAAGGCAACTGAAATTGGCATCGATCAAATTACACCCATAATTTGCTCACATTCTGAGAGAAAAGATATTAAGCAGGAGCGGTTAAACAAAGTAATTACTTCTGCAATGAAGCAGTCACTAAAATCGTTTCATCCAAATCTTAATGACAAGACTTTATTTAAAGACTTTATAAAGATTCCATTTAACGGTGATAAATTTATAGCTTATATTGATGATGATGTTACTCTTGAGCTTTCAAAAGCATATAGTGGTAATAATGCTTTGATTCTAATTGGTCCGGAAGGAGATTTTAGCCCTGAGGAAGTTAAACTGGCAGTTGATAAAGGATTTATCCCTGTTAGACTTGGCAAATCACGACTGCGTACTGAAACGGCAGGTATCGTTGCATGTCATACAATAAATCTATTAAATTCTCAATAAAAGACCTGGAAGAGTATTAAAGACTTTCCAGAGTCCAATATAGTTTGTTTCTATTATTTCTTTCCAGCTTAATTATAAGCTTCCCACCACCTTTCTGTAGGAAAATCTTCACTTCCAAGTATTACAGATTGCCCTATTTTTGGAGTTGTTAGAGGCATGTTTAGCTCCTTAGCTTTTTTTGTTACTCTTTTAATTGGATCAGTCCAATCGTGAAATGCCAATATAAAAGCACCCCAATGAATTGGCAAAACCAACTTACTCTTTAAATCAACTGCTGCTTGCACAGTTTCTTCAGGCATCATATGAATTACTTTCCATTCTTCATTATATTGACCACATTCCATAAGTGAAATATCAAACGGCCCATATTTATCTCCTATTTCTTTAAAATGTTTACCATATCCACTATCACCACTAAAATAAATATTATCTGCTTTTCCGGTAATTACCCACGAACACCACAAAGTTGTTGATCTGTCAAATAAACCTCTGCCAGAAAAATGTTGTGCAGGGCTGCAAACCAACTCTATTCCATCAAAATCAATACTATCCCACCAATTTAATTCGTGTATTTTTTCTTTTTCTATACCCCATTCTACTAAATGATTCGCAACGCCTAAAGGCATATAATACCTATCTACCTTAGATTTTAATTTTTGAATAGATTTATAATCTAAATGATCATAATGATCGTGCGATAGTATAATTGCATCAATTTTAGGTAATTCTTCAATCTCAATGGGAAGCTCGGCAGAGAATCGTTTTGGGCCAAGTATAGGTAGCGGTGCCGGTGTTTCGCTAAACATTGGATCGATAAGAATTTTTTTGCCATCTAGCTCCAATAAGAATGTTGAATGGCCAAACCATGTAAGTCTGCTGGTTTGCATATCACTATTTTCGAAGACAGTCGGGTTTAGCTTTTCAACAATAATATCTTGTCTTGGTTTCCTGTTGGGTGAAGCTTGAACTAATTTTTTAATCATCTTCCAAAAATTAATATCCATAACTGTTGGAGTTTGATTGGTGAATTTCCCTTCTTTGTAATGCCCCGATTTTGCATACTCTATTTTTTGTTCATTGGTAGGGCTTTTTCCAAACTGAGGACTTATATTTAAAAATAGTGCTATTGTAATAACTAATAAGCCTAAAACTAAAGCAATAAAAATTCCAATCATTTTAAATGTTTTTTTCATTAATAACCAAATATATATTTGCTTTTTCTTAGATCAAGTATTACAACTCAGGATAATCAGTATATCCTTCAGAACCTGTTGTATAATACTTACTCTTATCGGCTTTTGAGATAGGAGCAGCTATTCTCATCCTGTGAACTAAATCAGGATTTGCAATAAATGGTACGCCAAAAGCAACCAAATCTGCAATTCCATCTTCAATAATTTTATTTCCGGTTTCAGTAGTAAAACCCTTATTAATCATTAAAGTTCCCTTGTAAATCTTCCTGTATCGTTTGGCAATGTTTGGTTCAGAAAATGGCACATTAGTTACATCTGTAAAAGGTTCACTTAAATGCAGGTATGCAAGATTATAATCATTTAGCCCATCAATAAGAAAATCAAAAGTTGGAAGAGTTTCTTCATCAATAGTCAGACCATGATAATCATGAGCTGAAGGATTTAACCTTATTCCTATTCTGTTTTCAGGGATATACTTTTTCATTTCATAAAGCACTTCAAACATAATTCTTGTACGGTTCTCCATTGAACCACCATATTTGTCAGTTCTGGTATTAGAACAGGGTGCAAAAAACTGATGTAGTAAGTAACCATTTGAAGCATGTATTTCAACACCATCAAAGCCTGCCTTAACGGCATTTGATGCAGCTATAGCAAACTCATTAACAACCTCATCTATTTCACTAATAGACATTTCCTTAGGAATAACCGACTTCTTATCACCTGTAGGAGTTCGTGCTATACTACCGGGATTAATAGCCGATGGGGCAAGTGGAAGTTTCCCATTAAGAAAATCAGGATGTGATAACCTACCCACATGCCAAAGTTGGATAAATATCTTCCCATCTTTTTCATGAACTGCTTCTGTTACCTGCTTCCATGCTTCAGTCTGCTCATCAGTGTATATGCCGGGTGTATTAATATAACCCACACCCATCTTCGAAATTTGAGAACCTTCACTTATGATTAACCCTGCTGTGGCTCTTTGGGCATAATATTCAGCAATTAATTGTGTTGCCTTATGTTGTTCGTTATTGGCTCGGCTTCGGGTTAGAGGAGCCATTACAATTCTGTTTTTCAGAGCAATATCTCCAAGTTTAATATTATCGAATAGATTATTTGACATGGGATTAAGTTTAAAAGTTAGTTTATTTTTTTGAATGCGTCAGCCACGCGGTAGTGATTGAAGTGATAGCTTGTTGAAAATCCGATGTAGTTTTTGTTATTAAACGTAGGCATAGGAACGAAGCCCACGTATTAATTACAAAAACACATACGGGATGAAACAACTTAAGCGGAAAGCGCGCCCGGCCGCCCAAATAAAAAAAAACCGTACTAAAGATGAATTACTTCATCATAAGCATCGGCAACAGCTTCCATAACAGCCTCAGACATAGTAGGATGAGGATGTACCGATTTAATTATTTCATGTCCGGTGGTTTCAAGTTTACGAGCAACAACAACTTCGGCAATCAACTCCGTGACATTTTCACCAATCATTTGGCATCCAAGCCACTCGCCATATTTAGCATCAAAAACCACCTTAACAAAGCCATCTTTTTTACCGGCAGCACTTGCCTTTCCGGATGCAGTAAAAGGGAATTTACCCACTTTAATATCGTAACCTGCCTCCTTTGCCTGAACATCAGTCATACCCACTGAAGCAACTTCAGGACTTGTATATGTACAAGCCGGTATATTACCATAATCAATTGGTTCTACATCCTTACCGGCAATTTTCTCAACGCAGGTGATACCTTCGTGCGATGCAACATGCGCTAATGCAGGCCCATGTACAATATCACCAATGGCATAGTATCCGGGAATATTTGTTTGATAAAAATCATCAACCTTCAACTTTCCGTTCTCAGTTTCAATTCCTACTTCTTCGAGTCCTATTCCTTCTATATTTGTTGTAATACCTACTGCCGAGAGAACTATTTCGGCATCAACCTCAACTATACCTTTTTTTGTTTTTATACTTACCTTACAAACATCGCCTGTGGTATCCACTTTTTCAACCGATGAATCAAGCATTACTTTCATCTTGGCTTTTTTAAAGGAACGAGCTAATGCTTTAGAAACTTCAACATCTTCCAGAGGAACAACATTTGATAAAAATTCAACTAAAGTAACCTCAACTCCTAAACTGTTGAAAAAATACGCAAATTCGGAACCTATGGCACCCGAACCAACTACCACCATACTCTTAGGCATTTTGTCAAGCACAAGTGCATCGCGGTAACCAATTATTTTTTTACCATCCTGCGGTAAATTAGGTAGCTCACGCGAACGAGCTCCTGTTGCAATAATAATATTCTCAGCTTCATAAGTTGCAGTACCACCATCTTTATCAACTACTTCAACCTTACTACCCGGTAATACTTTTCCGATGCCAGCAATTACCTCAACCTTATTTTTCTTCAAGAGAAACTGAACACCTTTACTCATACCATCAGCTACTCCCCTACTCCTCTTTACCATTTCAGCAAGATCGGGATTTATATCTCCATCTATCTTCACACCATAATCGGCAGCATGTTTAGCATAGTTAAGCACCTGTGCACTTTTAAGCAACGATTTTGTAGGAATACATCCCCAATTAAGGCAAATTCCACCCAGTTCAGCTTTCTCAACAATTGCTACCTTTTTTCCAAGTTGTGATGCTCTAATTGCAGCCACATAACCACCTGGACCACTACCTAATATTATTATATCGTATTTCATGTGTTTAAAATTTTATATTGTATTAAGAATGAAACAAATATATAACACCCTTACTTATGCTACCGTTTCAAATAATAAAATGCAAAAATAGTGAATCGAACAAAACAAAGGTAAATTCCAGCCTTTTATTTTATATTGATTCTAAATAAGGTGATGCAATACATCGGATGGCAATATGTCAAGTGGCGGAATGCGGAGTCCGTTACTATCTGTCTAGATAAAAGCTCGAAACGGGCTACAATGCCCGAATAACCATTATCCCCGACATTTGCTATATTGCGTGTTGTATGCTGGTGTTCATTCTTCAAAGTCAATCTGTTTCAAGTTCTTACAAAACTAATCTTTTATCTTAATCAATTCGTACTGACCTTGCTACGGAGCACGAACCGAAACGAAGTGAAGCTCGGCGAAGCCAATTTATTTTGTTTTTGTGGGCGGGCAAATCCTAAAGCCCTTTGGGCTACATGGGTTGGCATTTGCAAGCTTTTTGACAAAGCTTTGGATAAGCATTGGCTCGTGCATATTTGGCAATATGCTTGCAAATTAAGTTAGCCAATCATTTATTTAATTATTCATATCGCAACCCTTCTACAGGATTCCTCGAAGCTGCCTTCCAGCTCAGGAAACTCACGGTTAATAATGCAATTCCTAATGCCAATATACCAGCTATCGCAAATATCCATAGGCTTAATTCAGTTTTATAGGCAAAATTATTAAGCCATTCATGCATAGCATACCAAGCTATTGGACACGCAATTACAAATGCAATCACTATCCATTTTATAAATTTTGTGTTGAGCATTAGCAAAACATCTGATATTTTAGCTCCGTTTATTCTGCGAATGCTAATTTCTTTCACACGCTGCTGAGTGCTGTTTAAAGCCACTCCAAACAAACCAAGACAAGCTATAATAATTGCAATTAAAGAAAAGGTGGTAAATATCTTTTGTAAATTTTCCTCCGACTTGTACAACTGACCAAAAGTTTTGTCTAGAAATTCGTATTTAAAAGGTGTTTGTGGCGAAAGCTCATTCCAAATACCTTCAATATATTTTATAGACTGTGCTGTATTTTGATTGTTGATTTTAATGTTAATATGTGTATTCCAATCGGCATACCACAAAGCAGATGGTTTCAGTGTTTGGCGGAAAGAATCATAAAAAAAGTCTTTGGTTACGCCAATAATTTTCGCCTTGCTTTTAAAAATAGTAATTTCAGTATTCAAAACTGACTCTAGACCAAATTCTTTAGCAAAGGTTTCATTAACGATAATTGCCCCTTTCTTATCGCCTTTTATCTCCCATGAAAAATTTCTGCCATTGAGCATCTCAATATCCATCGTTGGAATAAAATCAGGATCGACAGTTGTAATAGAATATGCTTTCTTTATTCCATTATGCTCGTATTCCCCAGAAATAGGAAGACCTTTCCCAAGTCCGGTATTCGTGCGTGTTATTGATATAATATTTGGATTGTCGAGAAGTCTTTGTTTAAAAGCGTTATACTTCAATCCAATTTGTTTACTCTGATTAAAGTCTATAATATTAGCCGTATTTAATCCCAAGGATTTGTTCTTCACAAAATCAATTTGTTTAGATATTATTACCGTACAAATAATCAGAGAAATTGAAATAACAAACTGAAAAACAAAAAGTCCAAATTGTAAAGAGATCTTCTTTTTCCCTTTCGTGACCTCTCCTTTCAATAGAGAAGTTATTTTAAAAGATGATAGATAAAATGCAGGATAAATGCCCGCAATAATACCTATTATCAGGATACCTATTGCAAAGTATACAAGCAGTAATGGTTGATGGATAAAATCCAACGAAATCTGTGATTGAGTAATCCGGCTAAAATAAGGCCCACTAATCGAGACGATTAGCAATGAAACCGGTGCAACTAAAATACTGATAAGTACGGATTCGAAAAGCAATTGTTTGATAAGTTCAAATCGTGATGAACCATTAACCTTTCTGACCGCAATTTCTCTCGCACGTAATGAGGAACTGGCAATAGTAAGGTTTATAAAATTAACTAATGCTAAGATTAAAATAAATATTCCGACAAGCTGAATAAGTAAAATTAATTGTCGTTTGTTATTGTTATAAAACGGAATATCCGACAATGAAACAATACTTATTTCCCGATGTTCATTTTCAGGAAAATATAATGTTTCGCATTCCTCCCATACTTTGCTTAATTTCTCTTCGGCGTTTTTACTGTTGTGATTATCTAATAAAGCAAAGGTATAATACATCCAGTTTGACCAGTCTGAATCCATGGTTGGTTTAATTGAATATAAGGTTGAAAAAGAAGCTACTGCATTAAAAGTAACAGATGAATTATCTGGAATATCTTCAATAACCGCCGTTACAGTCATATCCATTTCGGGCAGGCTAGACCTATCTCCAATATAATGGATGGATTTACCAACTGGATTGTCGGTTCCAAATAATAGCTGTGAAGTGTTCTGAGTCAAAACAATTGAATATGGATTATTTAAAGCAGTGCTAGGATTTCCGTAGAGTACCTTAAAACTAAACAGATCGAAAAGATTATTATCTGCGAAAGCGACATTCTTAATATTCATTTTTTTTAATGATCCACTTTTTTCTTCAACCTCCATATAAGAAGATTGACCTCCACCAGCATAATAATCAATGCGGGCAACAGACCGCATTTCTGGCATTTTTTCCTTCATTAAAGTGGCAAGAGGAGCTGCTGTGTAAAAAGATTCACTGATATTAACCTGATAGATATCTTTATAATTACTATTGAATTTATCATTACTCAATTCGTGCTTGGAGTATAAAGAAATTAAAAAAAAGACGGCAATACCAATTGCCAATCCACCCATATTAATAAATGCATCAACCTTATTTCTAAATAGATTTCTTAACTTAATTTTCACTTTCATAATATCTTATTTGACTTAAAATGAATTTAACACATTCAAATACAATGCCGTAACTATAATCTGAACATATTCAATGCTTTATCATTTCATCTTGTAAAAGACGTTGTAAATTTATTTTACACAAGGGTCAAATAATCGAACATGCTTCTTTTTTGAAATTGGTTTTATCTCAAAGTATCTTTTGCATTTTATAATAGAAATATTGGGTGTAAAAAACAACTCTTTTGCGAACTTTGGTTTGTAGTGCTGGCATACAGCGGTTTGTAAATGTGTTGTTTAGTGGGGGGGGGCAAAATAAATTTCCTCGCACTGCACGCCCTATCAACAGAGCACCAATCCAATCAATCTGTTTTTTGTAATTATTTCAATCTTTTATATATCGTATCAATGTGTCGAGTTGCGATTTTCTACACTTGCATACAACACAGGTATAAAAACCATTTTTTCATCCTGAAATATACTGTGTGATTATGCACTCGTTAATAACGAGGCAAGATTGGGAGTATTATTAAAGTGTTGTAATTATCTAATTACTAATATTTATCAACAATTATTATCAATATTTTTTCAATAAATAATAATAATATATTACATTGTGAAAACAACTATAAAACCCATTGTCCATGCATACATCATAATAACAAAAAGTACGCATTACATACCAATATGGAGTTATATAGTTACTACTGTTATATGGATAATGAAAATATATGGGTAATGTTACATTAACATAGATGATGGCAACAAGGCTAAAAAATACGCAACTTCAATTAACAAATGCTCTAAAATAAATACTTATGGAACCAATAAACTTTGAAGAATTAATAAAAACGGCAGGTGAAGCATATGCTGTGCTGAAACAAACAGGACTAACCAAACCATTAAAGGATGGTACCTTAATATTTACAAATTGGTTTGGTAGTTTATTTACACGTAAAATACACAAAGAAAAAATTGTTTTAATGGAACAACTTACGGCAGATGAAGAAACATTAAAAATGCTACAATTAGAACTTGAAGCACAAACTGAAGAAAATGAAATTTTAAAACAAGAAATAAGTCAAAAACAAAAAGAATATAGTGAATTCAGGAATAATCCAGAATTTGCACCTATATTCAATATTGCAAATAGCGCACTTAAAAATGTTGTTAATGCACCTATCTCGAATGTAACTGGAAATATTAATATTGGAGATATCTATAACAAATAAAACAATCAGTTGCCTAACAAAAAAAACATAGCAAAAGCATCGCTACATGCAGGCGGCAATATTAATATTGGAGATGTAATAAATTATTACATAAATATTGATACCCCTCTACCTAATGGTGTGAACCCATTATCAAATTATCTTTTCACAGGAGATAAAGCAACTAAATACAAACAATATCTTTCAGGAAATATTCTAGATTATGTATCAAGGGATGATTTTAAAAGAAAAAATAACCTACAAAAATTTCTAGATGAATCAGAAATAATTAAAAATTTCTTAATGAAAGATGATATGGAAGGTTGTATCATCTCAGGAGAAGGAGGTGTTGGAAAAACACGTCTGTTAATTCAAATAGGACTCTATGCTTTTTCTCAACGGTGGAATGTGTTTTTTTTAACAACTCGTTTTAGTGATTTTAGAACTTTAGCTAACTTCTTAGAATTTACAAATAATATTGAGGGAAAACATAACGGGAAACACCTTTTAATTATTGATTATACAGAAGAATGCAATTGGTATACTCCAGATTTTATTGAGGAAATTTTCACCTATAATCCTAACCTTAAAGTTAAAGTAATTGCTAATTGCCGTAATTCTTTTATCAGTAGTTCAAATTACCCTCATTCATACTATCAGGCTAAACTATTTGAAAGCGAAAATGAAAAAGAATATCAAAAGCATGTAATTAACAATATCTTATCTCCTATTAAAATCAATATTGGAAATATTGATCGATTTGACTTTCATTCATTGAAACCATCATATGCTGTATTTCTCCGATACTTATATGAATCAGGTAAACAACTCGACATTCTCGAATCCGGAGATTTTAAAGAATGGCTTAAAAAGAGGTTTTTAGCTACTATTAATGTTGGTAATGACTTCTCAGAAGCAGAAAAGGCTGTAATCTATCTAATGTCATTGCCAACCAATAACAATGAAGCTTTATTCAATTACAATGAAAATAAAGTTTTAACCAATCAAATTGAAAGGTTAGTAAACAACGGGTGGATTGATGAAGTAGAACTTGAAACAGGAGAAATTGTCTATCAATCTATTCACGATACAATTACAGATGAACTCCTAATTTTATTATTAGAAGCAAAAAACAGACGTCAAAATATATTTTTTAAAGACTCTATTGAGTTTGCATCGGCTTTCAAAAAAACAACTAATTGGATAAGGTCTTTTGAGCGCATAAATGGGGCAAGTTCATTTGATACTATTGCATTTGTAAAGTTCATAGAAAACTGCATTGATGAATGTGAATATTTAGTTAATAATAAATATGAACTTGCCACTACATCTCTTTTTGAAGAAGAAGAGCGTATTAAATTAATAAATAACCATCTCGTTTTTTTTAGTGAATATACAAAAGACATATTATTTGGGTTTCCACTTAGTTTTGCATTGAATGTTTTTAGTAAAAAGAAATCAATTCCTAAAGGGTTAAAGCCATTAGCTGATAATTGGTTGTTAGTAAACAAAGATTTAAGTTCAGATAGGAATATTGCTCATCGAATTATTTCAACATACATTAAACTGTTTGGATATCTACCTGAAATAAAAAGCCATTTCGAAATTTACCTTACTTTACCACAAAGCCCATGGTCCTCATATGTAATAAAGTCATTTATTGATAAAACAGAAAATATTGATTTTATCACAAAATATACCATTCAATATTTACAAAACTTTGCAGTTACAAGACAAGCCTCATTTGTTCTTAGTGCATGGTTAGATAAAGATGGGGACAAAGAAATTATTCAAGATTTTTTGATTCAATACCTTGTGCAAAATGCCAAAGAGAAAGAAGCTCGATTTATTCTTGGTAGATGGTTAGATAAAGACGGGGACAAAGGAATTATTCAAGATTTTTTGATTCAATATCTTGAGCAAAATGCCACAGAAAAAGAAAATTCATTTGTTCTTAGTGCATGGTTAGATAAAGATGGAGTCAAAGGTATAATTCAAGATTTTTTGATTCAATATCTTGAGCAAAATGCCATAGAAAAAGAGGCTTCATTTGTTCTTGGTGCATGGTTAGATAAAAACGGGGACAAAGAAATTATTCAAGATTTTTTGATTCAATATCTTGAGCAAAATGCCATAGAAAAAGAAACTTCATTTGATTTCAAAGCATGGTTAGATAAAGACGGGGACAAAGGAATTATTCAAGATTTTTTGATTCAATATCTTAAGCAAAATGCTAAAGAAAAAGAAACTGGATTTGTTCTTGGTGCATGGTTAGATAAAGACGGGGACAAAGAAATTATTCAAGATTTTTTGATTCAATATCTTGAGCAAAATGCCAAAGATGAAGAAGCTCTATTTGTTTTCAAAGCATGGTTAAATAAAGACGGGGACAAAGAAATTATTCAAGATTTTTTGATTCAATATCTTGAGCAAAATGCCAAAGAAAAAGAAACTTCATTTGTTCTTGGTGCATGGTTAGATAAAGACGGGGACAAAGAAATTGTTCAAGATTTTTTGATTCAATATCTTGAGCAAAATGCCAAAGATGAAGAAGCTGGATTTGTTTTCAAAGCATGGTTAGATAAAGACGGGGACAAAGGAATTATTCAAGATTTTTTGATTCAATATCTTGAGCAAAATGCCAAAGATGAAGAAGCTTCATTT